>Ga0209166_10000096_pt1 | contig 116538 bp, 107 predicted proteins | sample Coa_R1_3_FD_187151 | JGI IMG/M metagenome (GOLD analysis project Ga0209166, IMG submission 187151) | Surface soil microbial communities from Centralia Pennsylvania, which are recovering from an underground coalmine fire - Coalmine... | ecosystem: Environmental > Terrestrial > Soil >... | reverse complement strand
AGAGAACATCTCTCACATCATTGCCGATGTTCGCAGCCTTTGAAGTGCCGAGGATTCGTGCTCAGGTCTTTCGGGGCCCGGCGGACCGAGCCGATAAGGCCTGCTTCTTTGGCGAGTTCGTAGGTGGACTGCGGTTTGCATACTCGACCGAGATACGCCTGAAGAGCGGCCCGCACTAGGTCGGAAGGAGTTTTACCCCGGGAGCGAGACTCGACTCGAAGCCGAGCGCTCAAATCCTTAGAAAGCCGGAGGGTGATGTGCGATGCCATTAGGACCTGTGAGACATTGTAACTACAAACGTCTGACAAGCGTTCTGTTTCAGCCCTTTCTCAAATGGATGGAGCCGTCCCCGGTGCGGATGGTGAGCAGGCTGCCTCCGCCGTTGATCTTGCCGTGGACCTCGTTTTGGCGAATCTTGCCTTCTGTGGATACGGGCATATCGAGATCGATATGGCCATCGCTGGTGTGCAGGTCGACGTCTGCGGCCAGATTGCCGGGCACTTCCAGAGAGACGCTGCCGTCGCCGGTTTCGAGCCGCCAGTTGGAGGCCAGCGAGGAGCCCGTTCCGGCGCGAACGTCGACGTGACCGTCTCCCGTCTTGAGTTCGAGTTCATCGAAACGTCCGTTGGCTTGAATATGCCCGTCGCCGGTGGTGGCGTGCAGCTTACCATCCACGTGGTCGAGACTTTCGGAGCCATCGCCACTGTGCAGGTCCATCTGGCCCTTGAGTCCGGCCAGTTCGATCCTACCGTCGCCAGTACGCAGGTTGACGTTGCCCTCGCGCGGCATCTGGATGATGACATCGACGCGATGATTTCCCCACTCAAAGCCGACGTAGTGGTGGGGATAGCGCACATCGATTTCGACGGAGTCGCCGGTCTGGCGCTCGTCAATGTGGATGCCCCCTTCGCCGATCTTGTAGCGGCTGGTGATGACCTTGGCTTCGATCGTGTTCTGATCCCAGGTAGTGACGCGAATGTTGGCGTCGGATGTCTCGATGCGCAGGTCAGGCTTGCCGCTGAGCTTGTAGGTCTTCGACCATTCATCGGCACGGGCCGGCAAAACCGCCAAGACCGCTAGCCCAACCACGGCAAAGAACGCGTGCTTCGTGAGAGCAGATTTCATACGATCCTCCGCGGGCAAGCACACCTTGGCCCGCCCTCTTAGACTTGATTACGGGAAATGGGTGAGGTTGGTTCCATGAAAATCAGCCGGGGCGCCGTTCAATATATGCCATCCGAATGAGGGTGCGCTCCGAGAATGGCAAGTATAAGAGTGCGGCGGTGGCAGCAAATGCCAAGCCGAAGCCGATCTTTTCCATCAGCAGAAATGGGGCGACCGCCCAGAGCTGGTCCAAGGCCAGGACCGCCGGGAAGAGCTGGCGAAATTTCTGGCCCAGACGCTGGTAGTCGAAACCCACTCCGGACATCAAGTAGAAGCGGAGGGGAATGCCTACGCCTGCGGTGACCATGACGGCGGCTGTCAACGTGGTGGATCCCCAGGGTGGGAGGAAGGAGTCGGCGATGTTCTGGATGGCGCGGAGGCGGAAAAGAGCAACAAGATAAAAGATCAGGTACATCACCTGGATCAGCGCAAACAGACCTCGGGTGAGGCCACGGCGTGGAATGGGAACGTCGAGCTCGGGATGGAGTTGGATGGGCGGCGCGGCTTCAATTTTGGTGGTAGGAGTAGGAATTGGCGCTGGCGCGGGCTCCGGTGGTTGGGGAGTCTCTTCGGTTCGAACCGGGGCGATGAAGCGGTATCCGCGGCGAGCCAGGGTCTCGACGTAGCGCGGGCTTGAGGCGGAATCACCCAGCGCCTCGCGAACTTTATTGATCGCGGTGTTCAGGCTGTGGTCGAAATCGACGAAGGTGTCGGAAGGCCATAGTTTCTGCTGCAATTCCTCGCGCGTGACCACCTCGCCGGCACGCTCGAGCAGCAGGGCCAGCACCTGGAATGGCTGGCCTTGCAGGCGGAGTTTTGCGCCATTCTTGCGCAGCTCCCCGGCGCTGAGATCGAGTTCGAACACTCCAAAGCGCACGGGGCGATTGTTGGGCGGACCAGGCATGGACGAGGGGCTAGTGTAGCAACTTCTTTGGCGCCGATTCACGCGGATTTCGCCGATCTTTGTTTTCTCGTGATCGCCATTTATCCGCGGAAACGAAGTTGCCAGTTCAGCGCTACAATATGCGCGTGGCCGTCCCACAGGATTCTGCCCACAAGCATCACCGGCACGCCGTTTATGCGTCGGAGACCACCGGCCTGCTGCTGATCGCGTTGGTTCTGCTCATCCTCACGCTAGTTCGATACTGGCACGAAATTCACTGGAGCCTGCGCTGACGTTGGAGCGCCCTCACCACGCCGAGCCTTTGCTGGTCGTGATTCTGGGTCCGACCGGCAGTGGGAAGACGGCGCTGTCGCTGCGGCTGGCGCGGGAATTTCGCGGCGAGATCGTCAATTGCGATTCGGTCGCGATGTACCGCGAGTTCGATATCGGCACGGCCAAGCCGAGCGAGGAGGACCGGGCGCAAGCTCCGCACCATCTCTTTGATTTCGTTGAACCCACCGTGGAGATGACTGCCGGCGAGTATGCGCGGCAGGCGAGGCGTGCGCTGGCCGAGATCAGTTCCCGCCAACATCTGCCGATTGTGGTCGGTGGCACCGGACTGTATTTGCGCGCCCTGCTCGAAGGGCTATTTGCCGGGCCGCAGCGGTCGGAGGAGTTGCGCGAGCGGTTGCGGGCGCGAATCGAGCAGCGCGGAACGCAATATCTGCATAGGATTTTGAAGCGGCTTGATCGCGTGTCAGCCGAGAAAGTTCATCCCAACGATGCACCGAAATTGATTCGGGCTATTGAAGTGTGCCTGGCGTCGCGGCGGAAGATGTCGGAGTTATGGCAGCAGGGGCGCGATCCGCTGAAGGGATTTCGCATCCTGCGGCTGGGGCTCGATCCGGAGAGGGCGGAACTCTATGAGCGAATCAACTTGCGGGCGCGGCAGATGTTTGAAAACGGGCTGATCGAGGAAACTGGTGAACTCATCGAGAAATACGGGACTAGCGCGCGGCCGCTGACATCGCTCGGATATAAGCAAGCAGCTCAGCTATTGCGAGGAGACCTGACGCGCGATCAAGCGCTGGAAGCCGCACAGCAGGCACACCGCAACTACGCGAAGCGGCAGGTGACATGGTTCCGGCGTGAGCCAAATGTCAGTTGGCTAAAGGGCTTCGGCGACGAACGGGAGACTCAGCAAGCGGCGATGCGCGCAGTGGACTCGCATTTGGGTCTTGGGTCTTAGGTGATGGGTCTTCGGGACTGACTAAGTCCTGTGTTTTCCACTGAGAATTCTTCCGGCTTGTGACATCCGCCACAGCTATGTATGGCTCGGTTTTCGTATGTTTTGTCGGTTATGGAGAAGACCAGCGGAACCTATGAGGATCTGAGGGTTTGGCGCCGTGCGATGGATTTGGTCTTGGAGGTTTACCGATATACCGCCTTATTTCCCAAGCAGGAGATTTATGGTTTAACAAGCCAGATGAGGCGATCAGCTGTTTCAGTTCCAAGCAATATAGCCGAAGGGAAGGGCCGTTTCTCGCGTAAGGAATTACTTCAATTCTTGTTTCATGCTCGTGGCTCACTACTGGAACTTCGAACTCAGATCACGATTGCGCGGGAACTCGGCTTTCTAAACGCTCCCGAAGGGGAAAGTCTGACGCAGCATGCCTGCGAGGTAGGGAGACTCTTGAACGGCTTAATTAATCGTTTCCAATTGCCTGTTACAGCGTGATCAAACTAGGTAATCGCATCAGAGCAGTGATCGAGGACCCAACACCTAACACCTAAGACCCAAGACCTCCTCTTCTGCTATCGTTCCTGCATGCCGAAAATTCTAGGTCTTACACTGCTCGCACTCGTTCTAGTCTTGCCTGCATTCGCCAAGGAAAAATATTCTCGGCCAGGGCCGATCCGGCAGACGAGCGCCGGCGACAAGTGGGCCGAGAAGACACTGAAGAAGATGACTTTGGAAGAGAAGGTTGGGCAGGTGTTCATGATCTGGTGCCGCGCCAGCTTTCTCAATGTGGAGAGTCCGGAGTACCTGCAGTTGCGCGACGCGATGCAGAAATATCATGTGGGCTCGTTTGCGATGACCGTTCACGTGGATGGTCCCTTCCTTCTGCGCAGCGAGCCCTACGAAGCGGCGGAGTTGCTAAACCGGCTGCAGCACGATTCCAAGCTGCCCCTGCTGTTTGCGGCCGATTTCGAGCGCGGCGTGGCTACGCGGTTGATGGGAGTGACAAATTTTCCGGCGGCGATGGCCTTCGGCGCAGACGGCAGGATGGAGGACGCCCACGCATTCGGCTACATTACGGCTGAAGAAGCGCGAGCCATTGGCGTGCACTGGAATTTCTTTCCCGATGCGGATGTGAATTCGAATCCAGCCAACCCCATTATCAATACGCGGTCGTTCGGAGAAGATCCCAAGCAGGTCGGGGATCTGGTGACGGCGTACATCAAGGGCGCGCACGAGGGCGGGATGCTGACGACGGTGAAGCACTTTCCCGGGCACGGAGACACGGCAACGGACTCCCATCTCGGCGTGGCCAGCGTGAATGGAGACCGGGCGCACCTCGATTCGATCGAACTGCCTCCGTTTCGGCAAGCTATATCGGCCGGGGTCGATTCGGTCATGGTGGCGCATGTCACGGTGCCGGCGCTCGACCCCGATCCTAACCACGTGGCGACGATTTCTCCCGCGGTCGTTTCGGATCTGCTCGAAAAGCAACTCGGATTCAACGGCCTGGTTGTGACCGATGCGCTCGACATGGCGGGGCTGACCAAGCTTTTCGTCAATGACATTGGCCGCGCGGCGGTGGAGGCCTTCAAGGCCGGCAACGACTTGCTCATTATTCCGGCGGACCTCGGCGCGTCGTACCAGTCAATGATCAAAGCCGCGCTATCGGGCGAAATCCCGCAGAAGCGGCTCGACCGTTCTGTGCTCAAGCTTCTGAAAATAAAGGCTTCTCTCGGGCTGAACGAGTCGCGCATGGTGGACCTGAATACGATTGCAACCTCAGTGGGTAAGCCGCAGGACATCATTTTCGGCCAGCAAGTGGCCGACAATGCCATCACCCTCGTTCGCGACAATGGCAAGGTCTTGCCCCTGAAATCCAAGGGAACCGCGAAGGCCTCTCTGCCGTATATGGGAAGAGAGGAGACGCATAACCAGGTAGTGGCCGTGCTTTTCTCTGACGATATGCGCACCGAATCAGGGCGCGCGTTCGGGCGGGAGTTCCATGCGCGCATTCCGGATTCGCGCTTTATCTACGTGGATCCGCGCAGCGCGGCGGGGATGAGCGAGGATGTTCTCAAGGCAGTGGACCAGGCGGAAACGGTAGTGGCAGCTGTATACGTGATTCCGACGGCAGGCAAGATCGGCAATTCGATGGCGATAGCGGATGCGACGGGCACGCTGCTGCAACAATTGCTGGATCATGCCGCGGGAAAGACGATGATCGTGGCAATGGGGAATCCCTACCTGGCCAGTGATTTTCCGGAGATGGAGAATTACATGTGCACATTTTCCAGCGCGGCGGTTTCCGAAATCGCAGCCGTGAAGGCGCTGTTTGGGGAGATTCCGATTCGCGGACATCTGCCGGTCACGATTCCGAACATCGCACAGCGTGGTGAAGGCATTGAGCGTCCCGCGCAAGTGGGCATCGGAGGGCCTCCACATGGGCAGAATTAGTTTTCAGATTGTGAGCGCCGCGGCATTGATTGCGTTGTTTGGCGTTTCCGCGTGCAGCGTGAATGTGAAGAAAGACAAGAACGATCAAGAGAAACAGGTTGACATAACCACGCCTGTGGGCGGCATTCACGTTAGCAAGGGAGCGAACCCGGACGATGTAGGGATTCCGATTTATCCGGGAGCGCATTTGAAAGAGAAAGACTCGGATGGCGACGACAAGAGCGCGAACGTAAATATTTCCGGATTCGGCTTTGGGTTGAAGGTGGTCGCCCTGGAATACGAATCGAAGGACACACCGGACAAGGTGCTCGGCTATTACAGAGATCAGCTAAAGAAATATGGGAACGTCTTGGTGTGTCACACCAGCCATCTGGATTTGAATACAAAAGTGAATGACGACCACAGCTCGCATGAACTCACCTGCGAGGGCACGAGCGGCGTCAACGTGGAATTGAAAGTTGGTACGAAGGAAAACCAGCACATCGTGGAAGTGGAGCCCGAGGGAAGCGGCTCCAAGTTTTCACTGGTATACGTGCGTACCCATGGGAAGGACGCGGAGATTTAGCGCTTCGTCGGAAGGAGAATTCTATGTTTCGGTACATCGCGCTGGGATTGCTGCTGTCTGCGCTCGCTGTGGGTCCGATATCAGCGCAGGACGATGACAAATCCGGCAAGCCTTTGGATGTCCAGAGTTCGGTCGGCGATCTGCATGTTGGCAAAGATGCGGATGCGCAGAAGGCCGGCCTGCCCCTCTATCCGGGAGCGCACCCAAAACATCAACCGGATAACGATCCTCTCAATTTCGGAATCTTGACCGAAAGCTTTGGCCTGAAACTGGTGGTCGCGAAGTATGAATCGCACGATCCGGCGGAGAAAATCCTTGCCTATTACAAAGACAAGATGAAGAAGTATGGCAAGGTGATCGAGTGCCACAACACGAATGACAGCACCGGAGCCCATTCCGATAGCAATGACGATCGCGACCGGCCGCTGAAGTGCGAGGGAGACAATACGGGTCCGGTTAGAGAATTGAAGGTGGGAACAGAGCACAACGCGCGCATCGTGTCTATCGAATCCAGCGAGGCTGGGCGCGGAACTACATTCGCGATCGTTTATCTGCGGAGCCACGGAAAAACTGGAGAAATCTAGCGGACCAAATCCTTCAACCGCTAAGGACACGAAGGCACACGAAGGAAAGTTTTCCTTGCCCTGGGCCTACCCCCATCATCTTCTGCCCGCTCGTGCGATACTTTCAAAGGCACTCCTGTCCGGTCTGAATGGAACAATCCTGCTATAAATGCGGCCAAGCGGTAGAGGAAGGCCGGCCGTTCTGTCCGCACTGCACGGCCCCGCAGATCCGGGTGATGGTGGCCGAACCGGCTTTGCCGGCGGGTTCGTTTGCCGAATCCCCTGCTCCCGCGCACGCATCGGCAGCCCTGCCCGCTTCGGAGACAGTCCCAGTGCTGGCGGTCCCGGTGGGGTGGTCGCAAGCCTTGAAGCCGTGCGCACTGGCTGCGGTTGTCGCTTCGGTGCTGATGGGTTTGGGCTTGAACCCATTCGTGGCTATGGTCAGCGTGGGGTTTCTAGCGGTGATCTTTTATCGCCAGGGGCGTCCCACGGCAATCATAAAAGCCGCGAATGGCGCCAGATTGGGTGCCTTGAGCGGCCTGTTGTGGTTCGCCATTTCCTCGGTGCTCGAGGCGTTGGCGGTGCTCGTTCTGCATAAAGGGCCTGAGGTGCAGAAGGCTCTATCGGATGTGATCGAGCAAGCGTCGAAGCGCACCACAGATCCTCAGACGCTGGCGATGTTGGACAAGCTGAAGACACCCGAAGGCCATGAGTTTCTGATGCTGTTCGTTCTCGTGACCGGATTTCTTACTGCGATCGTGCTTTCCGCCATTGGCGGGGCTTTGTGTGGAACCATTCTGGGGCGCCGGAACAAAGCCTGACTTTCTTGACTGCGTTGGCTGTAGGATGAGCCCTTGCGGCGCTCGCGCCTGCCGCGTATCATGCACCGTTTGCACTTTTTCCGATGACCATGCCTGCCCGCGGTTCGCTGCTCGGGATCGAACATCTTGACACGAAGGAAATCCTGGGCCTGTTGCAACTAGCCCGCCGCATGAATCCGCAGAAGGCCCGTCCGCTTCTGCGCGGCAAGCGGATTGTACTGCTGTTTTATGAGGCGTCCACGCGGACACGATCTTCTTTTGAATTCGCCGCCAAATCCCTGGGCGCGATGACTACACTGGTGCAGTCGTCCGGTTCAAGCATTGAAAAGGGCGAGTCGGTCCTTGATACCGGCTACACTCTGCGCGCGGTCGGGGCCGATTGCATCGTGATGCGGCATCCATCAGCGGGGGCCCCGCATTTGATGGCGCGGCACCTGGACATTCCGGTCATCAATGCCGGGGATGGCATGCACGAGCATCCTTCGCAGGCGCTGCTGGACGCGGTCACGATTCTGAAACACAAGAAATCATTCAAAGGCCTGAACGCGACCATCATCGGCGACATTTACCACAGCCGCGTGGCGCGCAGCGCCTGTCATCTGCTGACGCGGTTTGGCGTGAAGCTGACCCTCTGTGGGCCGCCGGAGTTTGTGCCGGACGTGGCTGCGACGCTTGCGCCGGGGCTCCGCGTCACGCGGCATATCGAAGACGCGCTGCGCGGTACGGATGTGATCATGTTGCTGCGTGTACAGACCGAGCGCCTGGCGGGACAGAAGATTCAGTTGCAGGATTACATTGCGCGCTATCAACTGACAGCGGCGCGTCTGAAGCTCGCCAAGCGCGATGCGATTGTGATGCATCCGGGACCGATCATCCGAGGGCTGGAATTGACAGCGGAAATAGCCGACGGAACGCAATCGGTAATCGTGGACGAGGTGCATAATGGCGTCCCGACGCGCATGGCGATCCTGGCGCGGGCCTTGGGGAAGGCGCGATGAGGACGGCGACTTCTATCCCGCGGATGTACGCGGATCAACGCGGATTGATTCGTTCTCCCCGAAATCCGCGTGAATCGGCGGAAAAGACGTTAGGCGGGAGTTTCCGATGATCAGCAAGGCAACCAAGAGTCTGCTGATCAAGGGTGGGCATCTCATCGATCCGGCGGCGAAGATCAATACTCCCATGGATCTTCTGCTGCGTGAGGGGCGCGTGGCGGAAGTTGCTCCTCCCGGAAAGGTTCGGGGCAGCGCTGACGAAAAGTTCGATGCGCGCGGACTCATCGTTTCCCCGGGCTTCATTGATCTGCACGTGCACCTGCGCGAGCCGGGGCAGGGCTATAAGGAAACGATGGCCACAGGCACTGCCGCGGCGGCCGCAGGAGGTTTCACTTCTGTCTGCACCATGCCCAATACGGCTCCTGTGGTCGATACACCTGAGTGGGTGAGTTGGCTGCGTAGTCCCGATCGCGGAGCCCTTGTGCATGTATTTCCGATTGCTGCTGCGACGCGAGGCAGCAAGGGTGGAACCCTCACCGACTTCAGCGCCCTGCAACACGCGGGTGCGGTGGCTGTGACTGACGATGGCAAGGCCATTCTCGAAGATGACATCATGCGCATGGCGCTGCGTCTGAGCGCGGAACTGAATTTGCCAGTGGTACAGCACGCGGAAGACACGCGCATGACCGAGAACTGCTCGATGCATGCGGGACCGACAAGCTTCCGACTGGGATTGCGGGCAATGCCGGCCGCGGCGGAAGCGAGCGTTGTCGATCGCGACGTCGCCCTGGCACAGCAAATTCGGGAATCGCGGCTGCATGTGGCTCATCTTTCGACTGCCGATGCGCTGAAGGCAGTGCGCCGCGGCAAGCGCGCCAAGGCGCACGTGACCTGCGAAGTTACGCCGCATCACTTTACGCTGATCGACGAAAACGTCGGCGAGTACGACACGAACTTCAAAATGAATCCTCCGCTACGCTCGTCCAGTGATCGCGAGGCGATTATCGTCGCGCTTGCCGACGGCACCGTGGACGCGATCGCCACCGATCACGCTCCTCATGCGCCGCATGAGAAGCAAATGGAATTCGAGCGGGCAGCTTTTGGCATTACAGGGCTCGAAACCGCACTGGCGCTGGCGATCACTAAACTTTACCGTGAGCACAAGATTCCGCTCACGCGCATTGTCGAATTATTCACCTCGGGTCCGGCGCGGGTGTTCGATCTGCCAGGCCGTGGTTCGCTGGCCAAAGGCAATCACGCCGATGTCACGATCTTCGATCCCAAGAAGCGATGGACCTTTGATGCAGCGAAGTCACACTCGCTGTCGCGCAACACGCCTTTCGATGGCTGGCAGTTCACGGGGAAGGTTGTGGCGACGATTGTAGGCGGAAAAGTCGTCTACCGAGGGGATTGAAATCTGCCGAACCGTCCGCCGGGCCTCTCCTCCGCCCGGTACGAAGGAGAAGCCCGCGAAGTCCGGTACTACTTCGCTGCCGGCGGCGGTACAAGCTCCTGCAGCCTGGGATTGTCGCGCATCCGGCTGAACTCTTCGTCTTTGTAGACATTGGCCAGATTGCGGTATCCCTCTTCCTTTGCCTTGCGCAGGCACTGTACGCAACCCTCTACGTCGCCACGCTTCGCATAGGCTTTCGCCAGCAGGTAGGAGTATTGAGCGCGCTCCTCAGGACTCGCGATTTGGGCTGCAATTCCGGTTCGCGTGTCCGTGCGGAAGGCGTCAGGGTCTAGTTCCATGGCCCGCGTGTATTCGGCGATGGCGCGATCCATTTTCTTCTGGCTGAACCATGCGGCGCCCAGGTTCACGTGGTATGTGGCACGGGTTTCCTCGAGGGCGACAGCCTTCTTGAAGTACTTTGCCGCGCGGCCATAGTTCTTGTTCATGTACTCGACAGCGCCAATATTGTTGACCGGTTCGACATACTTCGAATTCAGCTTGGAGGCTTTTTCGAAGTGCGCGCGCGCCGAGCGCAGGTCATTGCTCTTCAACTCGGCGAGCCCGAGTTTGTTATAGAGCACGGCATTCTTGTGGTCTTTCTTCAGTGCAGCCTGGAAATACTGGATCGCAAGATCGTAATCTTTCTGCGCGCGCGCCAAGTCTCCAGCTTTCTCCAATTCTCCAACGGTCATGGAATCCATATGCGCGGCGTCCTGCTGCGGAGCAGGGGCGGCGCTGCTATAGCTGGACAGCGCTACCAGCATTGCCAGCAGCACGATTCTGAGAGGGATGTTTCGCATATTCAGGCTCCTTTTCCGGAGTGGCCTCAATCCGGTCGGGGTTGTGCCCTTCCGGGGATGTGCTCTCCGCGAACTACCCTACTTATCGCCCCGATCGACGCGGACCACAACGCTATATCCGCTACCTGGAGGTTAGGTTCGAGCTACTGCGCGCATGGGTGAGCCATCCCCCGTGATTGCAATCATTTCGTAGGAAATGAACAAGAATTAAGATTTCGACGTGGCGAGGATACGCCGAGGGTTACAGGGGTTAAGTAACCGGTTGCAGGAACGGAATGTCCTCATCCAGCGTATAAAGAAGTAGAAGGCGCACCAGTGTAAGAGTTGGGAGGTCCCAGGTGCCTTCGACCACGGCAGAACCGCATACTTGGGAAGCGGAACGGGCTGAGTTGCAGGCCGTCTTGAACTCCGCTGTTTTTATCCGGTCCCCGGCGCTCAGTCATTTGCTTTCTTATCTCTGCGAGAAAACCTTCGCAGGAGAAACCGATCAGATCAAGGAGTATTCAGTCGCGCTCGATGTGTTTGACCGCAGCGACGCCTTCGATCAGGACACGGATTCGATCGTGCGGGTGCAGGCCAATCGTCTGCGCAAGAGGCTGGGTGAGTACTACGCAGGAGAGGGCGCAGATCACGCTCTCCGCGTGACGATTCCGGTGGGGCAGTACGTACCGCTGTTCCAGCCTGTGAACCCTCTGGAGCCAGCCGTCGTCGCAGTGGAGCGCGTCACAGAAACGCGGCCGCCGCGGGCCTGGTATCGAAAACAATTTGGGATTTGGGCAATTGGCGTCGTGGTGCTCGTGGTCGCTGCGCTGGTTCTTGCTTTGTTCCTGGCGCGCCCGAGGCCTAAACCGCAGGAGGCGGTTTCTTCTTTCTCTCCAGAGCCGACTGAGCCCAGCGTCGGGCTTCCGGTGGGCGACGAAGTTCACATTCTCGCCGGCGCCAGCCGTAAATATGTTGACCACGCGGGTAAGGTCTGGAGTCCCGATGCGTACTTCGATGGCGGCAATGCGGTGCAAAGTCCAGTGCCGCACATCTGGCGGACACAGGATCCGATCCTTTATCGCAGCAGCCGGCAGGGAGATTTCGGCTACAACATTCCGCTGAAGCCGGGCACGTATGAACTGCGACTGCACTTCGCGGAGAATTTTTATGGGCCGGAAAGTGCCGCCGGTGGCGGTGAAGGTAGTCGCACGATGACCGTCTCAGCCAATGGGCAGGAACTGCTTCATGGCTTTGACGTGCTGGCCGACGCGGGCGGCGAGCGGACCGCGGACGTAAAAGTATTCCCCGGTATTTCTCCGGCTCAGGACGGCCAGCTGCACCTTACGTTTTCAGGACAGAGCAGTAGCGCGATGCTGTCCGCGATCGAGATCCTGCCGGCAGTGCGCGGGCAACTTCGCCCGGTGCGCATCGTCGCCCGCGACGTCCCCTATTATTCAGACGACAGCCGCTGGTGGAGTCCAGACACCTACTTCAAAGGAGGACAGCTGAGCAGCAGCCGGGAACCCGCTTTCGGTACGGACGATCCGGAGTTCTACGAAACTGAGCGTTGGGGGCACTTCTCGTACGCGATTCCAGTTGCAACCGGAAAGTACACAGTCACGCTGCACTTCATCGAACATAATTCTGCGGAGGACCGCAGCCAGGTTGGCGCCCCGGGAAAACAAGGTGAATTGGGGGATCGCGTGTTCAATGTTTTTTGCAACGGGAAGGCTATTCTTGCGAACTTGAATATTCTGGGTGAGATGGGAGAGAACCGTCCTCTGGTACGCAAGATCAAAGGGCTGGAACCGAACGCGCAAGGCAAGCTGATGCTGGACTTTGTGCCGGTCACCGGTTACGCCACGGTGACTGCGATCGAGGTTGTACCGGAATAGCGTCTCCGCGGTCAAGCGCTCGATTGAATCGGCTGTGCTTCGCGCTGCCGGACAGCCGAGGCCCCTGTCTCCACATGATCCGAGCGGAGATCGACTTCCGTCACGAACCTAAAATTTCCATTCCCTTCCCCACTCTCTTCAACACCTCCAGCGCCTGCTCCAACTCTTCTTTCGTGTGCGTAGCAGTCATGATAGTACGGATGCGGGCCTTGCCTTCGGGGACTGTGGGGAACGCGATGCCGGTGCCGAGCACGCCTTCTTTGAAGAGTTCGCGGGAGAAATCCATCGTCAGCTTGCCGTCTCCGATGATGATCGGGGTGATCGGAGTCTCGCTGGCCGGTGTGTTGCGGCCGCCGATGTCAAACCCGAGCAAGCCGAGTTCCTTCTTCCAGAAACGGGTGTTCTCCCAGAGCCGTTCCATGCGCTCGGGCTCATTTTCTAGAACTTCAAAAGCGGCAATGCATGTTGCTGCTACAGAGGGCGGGTGAGAAGTCGAGAATAGGAATGGCCGCGCGCGGTGATAAAGAAAATCGATGAGGTCGCGCGTGCCGCAGACATATCCGCCGAGCGCGCCAATGGCCTTGGATAGCGTGCCGACCTGGATGTCCACGCGCCCGTGCATCTTGAAATGATCGATCGTGCCACGGCCGTTGCGACCGAGCACGCCCGAAGCGTGGGCATCATCGACCATCATGATGGCGCCGTACTTTTCGGCCAGGTCGCACAATGCAGGCAGCGGGCCGATGTCGCCGTCCATGGAGAATACGCCGTCGGTGATCAGCAGCTTCTTGCCGGGTTGGTCTTTCACGCTGGCTAACTGTTCCTCGGCATGCGCAATATCTTTGTGGCGGAAGACCAGGATTTTCGCTTTGGAGAGCCGCGCTCCGTCGATGATCGAAGCATGGTTGAGCGCGTCGGAGACTATGAAGTCGTCTTTGCCCAGCACAGCGGAGACCGTTCCCGCATTGGCTGCGAATCCAGACTGAAAGACTACGCAAGCCTCGACGTTCTTGAAGCGGGCGATCTTCTCTTCCAGTTCCATGTGGATCTTCATGGTGCCGGCAATGGTGCGCACTGCGCCCGATCCAACGCCGTATTTGCGCGTGGCCTCGAGCGCTGCTTCGCGCAGCTTTGGGTGCGTCGTCAAGCCCAGGTAATTGTTCGAGGCCAGGTTGATGACCTTCTTGCCGTCGAAGGTGCAGACGGGCGCTTGCTCGTCTTCGAGAACGCGGAGCTTGAAATGCGTGCCCTTGGCCTTGAGTTCGTTGAGCTGATCGGAGAGATAGGAGAGAGGATTGGTGCGAGTTGCGGTGGTCATGGAGACCTCGGACTTCCTTGTTGCGGATTACGCGGATAAACGCGGATTGATCACAGATTTCAGTTTATTCCAGCGCGTGAATCTTGCGCCAAACCTGCGTCTCTGCACAAAATCATCATAATTTAGCCAACATGTACGCGGATCAACACAGGGCAGAGGCATTCATTTCAAAATCCTGGTTCGTCAGCGTAATCTGCGGAGAGAAGTTATCGCACTCCATTGGGATACACCAGAATTTTGCTGGCCTCTCCGGTCTTCAGCCGTTCCATGGCTTTGCCGAAATCCTTCATGGAAATGCGGTCGGTGATGACCGGATGCAAGTTCAGCTTTCCTGCCTTGAGTAAGGCGGTCATCTGATACCAGGTGTGATACATGCGGCGACCGTTGATGCCTTGAATCGTGATGCCCTTGAAAATGATGTCTTCGGAAAAATTCAGTGAGATCGGTTTGGAGGTCAGGCCGAGCAGTGAGATTCTGCCGCCGCGGCGCACGATGTCGAACGCAGTACGGATCGAATCAGGATGCCCCGCCATCTCGAGCACGACGTCGACGCCTAGGCCGCCAGTTTTTTCCATGACGATCGCATTTACATCCTCTTTAGCAGGATTGAGGACGTAATCTGCCTGCATCTCGCGCGCGACCCGGGCACGGTGCTCGTTAACTTCGATCGCGAAAACCGATGTTGCGCCGACGGCTCGAGCCACGGCAATCGAGAACAATCCAATCGGACCGCAACCCGTGATTGCTACCGTTTTGGCCGCGATTTCTCCGGCGAGTACGGTGTGCACCGCATTGCCCAGCGGATCGAGGATCGATGCGTACTCCAGCGGAATCGCCGGATCGAGCTTCCAGATATTCGACTCGGGAATGACCACGTATTCGGCGAACGCTCCATTCGCGTCCACGCCGATAATCTTTACGTTCTGGCAAATGTGGGCTTCGCCGGTGCGGCACTGCAGGCACTTGCCGCAAGCCACGTGCATTTCGGCGGAAACGAAGTCGCCTTCCTTGACGCTTGTGACCTCGTCGCCAAAGGCTACAACCTCGCCGCAGAATTCGTGTCCGGGAATCAGCGGCGGATGGATACGATTCTGCGCCCAACGGTCCCAGTTGTAGATGTGCAGGTCGGTGCCGCAGATGGACGCGACTTTGACCTTGACCAGGACATCGGTGCGTCCGAAGGCGGGGATTTTTACTTCCCGAACCTCAGCCCCTGGAGCGGCTTCAGGTTTGACCACCGCCAGCATTGTTCCTGCCATGATTGCCTGCCTATGAATTGGATGCGAAAAACGCGATCAAACCCAAAACGTACGATTTTAGCACTGCAGATGGATTCGACCCTAAAGGCGAACTGGTCTTTACGAATTGGATTGCGTTATTTTTCCTTTGGCACGCCCCGTTCATACTTTCCCGACATCACTTTGTGTTGCTTGAACTCTTCCGACTTCCCGCGGGGGATGCTCAACGTCTTCCATTCCTTCGAGCGCACGTGCTTCGCTAGAAATACGATCTGGCCGATATGCTGCGCGTAATGTGCAATCTGGCGATTGATGGCTTGCAGCACGGTGTGGGGCTCGCCGCGGATCGCAACGGTCCGCATCACGTCTTCGGCTTTTAGCGGATCGATGGCGGCGAACACAGCTTCCCAGCCTTGCTCCCACCAGGTCATCACTTCGGCGCGGGCGGTCGCCGGAGTCACTTCGAATTCTCGGTCGCGAAAGCGGTCGGGCTTCTCGCCATCACTGGTAAGAAAATCGGTGAAGCGCGAGCGCATGTTCCCCGCCAGAGGCTTGACCAGAACAGCAACCGAGTTCGCTTCGGGATCGAGCGTGACGAAGAAATCTTCGTCGCGGAGCTGGATCATTGCGCCTTCGCCCATGCGCTTGTGGCCGCGCAATTGGCGGCGGGCTTCCTCGAGGTAGTGAGTCGCTACATCAGTCATGTAAGCATGTTCCTCGGATTTATTTTATGGCCTTTGAATCACTGCGGAACGCGGCGCTACTTTCCCCAGCCCCCTCCCCCCGGAGTATTGATGGTGATTCGCTCCCCCTTTCGGAGGCGCGTGCTGAATTTTCCGGACATCGGTTCGGTCGAGCCGTCGCGGCGCTGGATGGATGCACTGCCAGGAGCGCCTTCCCTGCCTCCTGATAATCCCCATGGACCGCGCGAGTGGCGGTCGGCGAGGAGAGTCACATCGCAGTCGGTGAGCACTTCGATCTCGCGCACGATTCCATCTCCGCCACGATACTTACCCAGACCGCCACTCTCGGGCCGCAGCGAGTACGAGCGCACGCGAAGCGGATAGGCGTACTCCAGCGATTCCGCCGGCGTGTTCAGCGAATTCGTCATGTGCGTGTGCACTCCTGAAACGCCTGGCTTGCCCGGACGTGCGCCCATGCCTCCTGCGATAGTCTCGTAATAGGTGAACGGAAATCCGGTGCGCGGATCGACACCTCCAATGGTCAGGTTGTTCATGGTGCCGGACGCAGCTGCGGGAATGCGATCGGGAATTGCCTGCGCGAGCGCGCGCAGCAGCACATCAACGATGCGTTGCGAAGTCTCCACATTGCCGCCGGCAACCGCTGCCGGAGGCCGAGCATTCACGACAGTGCCCTCAGGTGCGATGACCTCGATAGGACGCATCAATCCAGCTGCAGCCGGAACATCTTCGGCCAGTAGGCAGCGAAATACATAAAAGCACGCCGAATAGGTGATGGCCGCTACGGCGTTAATACTGCCCTCCACCTGGGGATCGCTTCCGGTGAAGTCGACCGTGACCATCGGGCCTGGATGCCCTCGTTGACCGGTAGCACCAGGGTCCTCCGCGGCTGTTGCGACGGCATCTTGTCGTCGGCGCGCCCACCTTCGATGCACCGTAATCGTCGCCGCAAGCTTCACGGGCCCCTCACTGATTCCGTTGCCGTCCAGAAAATCTTCCGCCCGATACCGCCCGTCCGGAACATTGGTCAGAAAAGCACGCATCAGTTCCTCAGAATAATCGAGCAGTTCCGCGGCGGCGCGCCGGGCCCGCTCCACGCCGTAACGTGAGCAGATTTCGCGCAGCCGCTCTGCGCCGGTGTAGCAGGCGGCGACCTGCGCCCCCAAATCTCCTTCGCGCTCCTCGGGCGTGCGTACATTGTTCAGCAGCATCGCGAGCACATCGCGGTTCATGGTGCCTGTGCGCATCAGCTTCACAGGAGGAATACGAACTCCCTCCTGATAAATCTCGCGGCAAAGACCCATAGATCCTGGATAGGCTCCGCCAACGTCAGCGTGATGCGCACGCGAGGCCACGTAGAAATCAGGTTTCATGGGGCGCGCGCCGCCGCGCACGTACACGGGTGCGACCAGGGTAATGTCGGGCAGATGGGTGCCGCCGCGAAAGGGATCATTCAGCATCACCACGTCCCCGGGATCCATTCTGCCTGCATCCATCGCCGACCGCACTGACATGGGCATCGAGCCCAGGTGCACCGGCATGTGATCGCCCATGGCAATCACCGAACCCCCGCGGTCGAACACCGCGCACGAATAGTCGCGGCGCTCCTTGATGTTGGGCGAAAAGGCCGTGCGCCGCAACGCGGCTCCCATCTCCTCGGCAATCGAGTGGTATAGATTCTTGAAGATTTCCAGTTCGATGGGATCGCGCTGCATGAGGGCGAGTGTACTACCTGTCGTTAGCCGGCAATCACGGGTCGATGCTCCAGTGTCGTTGGCAGAGCGTCGCAGCCGGAGTTTTTGGTCCGACTAGCCGCAAAACCGGCAGCGAAGAAATCGTCGCAGCTATGCAGAATTTTATTGACAGTTCGTTTACGGTGCCGCAATATCTTGGAGCATAGGACTTTCTCCTACTATAAGTAGGGTTAGTCTTGCAAGCTTAGGGCCCAAAGTCGTCACCCTCGCAAGGGAAAAACAAGCTAACGGAGGCACCTTCATGGCAACGAAGAAGAAGGCAAAAAAGAAGAAACACTAACCGTGGAGCGAGACGATACTCGCCTATCCAAAGGATTTTTCACTGGCCTCTCAAGGGAAGCACCTCTTGAGAGGCTTTTCCGTTTGCAGCGCCGCTTCTTTCTTCACATGCCCATGCCCGATCCCGTCATGAACTTCCTGCAAGGAAATTGTGCAATCGAGCGTCGAACCTGTGTCACAATAAGCGGATAACGCGCTTTGCGGTTGATCCCAAGCACGATGGCTGCCAGAAAGAAAAATGCGGTGAAGCATAAGGCGGATGAAGTGCTCATCCCTGACAAGCTCTACTTTCGCATCGGGGAAGTAGCCACGCTGTGCCACCTGCCGGCTTACGTCCTGCGCTTCTGGGAGTCGGAGTTTCCGCAACTGAAGCCGATTAAAAGCAGCACGGGACAGCGCATGTACCGCAAGCGCGACGTGGAAAGCGTACTGCGAATCAAGCAGCTGCTTTACGAGCAGGGATTCACTATCTCCGGCGCCCGCAACCAGCTCCGTGTCGAGACCAAGGCGGATAAAACACAGAGCGCCATTCCCTTCCCTTCGCAATCGAAGCCCGAGCTTCAGCACATCCGCCAGGGACTGAGGGAGATTCTGGACCTGCTCTCCACGCGCAAGACCGGATAATTAAGCCTCCCCCCAGTTCGTGCGCTCGAGAATGGTCGGCGGCTCGTACGTTTTTCCTTGCGCGAGACGGCGTTCTTCGCGGCGCGCAGTCCACAGCAGGAGCGGACCCAATACCGAGGGCAGAATCTTTGATACCACACCAGATTCGTTCCGGAACTCCTGCCGCAGGTTGCGAATCCGTTGGCTGACTTCACGATTCACCTCGCGAAATTGCCGCTCCATCGCCCACAACGCCGAGCCGTAGATGCCGCTCAGGCGATGCATTTCGCGCGCGAATCGCTCTCGCACGCGCGCATCAGGCGAATCCTTGTAGCGCTTCCAGCCAGCGAGTAAGGTGCGCGAGATGCGATATAGGCTGGGGCCGTTCGCCTCGAAATCACGCCAGAATGCCCAGTCGAGAAAACGCTTGGAATCGTCGCGCGAGATCGTCGCGTGTTTGAAATTGAATTTGAACTGCCCGTGAACGTCGGCGTACTCGACATCGCTCAACATGCGCCCTTCTTCCGAGATCTGCTGGTAGAGCGGGGTTCCGGGCACCGGCGTGTACAGCATGAACTGGTGAAAGTCGGTATCGTGCGAAACGGCGTGCTCAATTTCTCCAAGGATATTGTCGGGCGTGTGATGTTCCAGCCCGATAATGGTCGAGCCTTGCACCCTGATGCCGTGCTCGCGCAATTCGCGCGTGAGGTCGCGGGTATCCGCGCCTTGCAACTTACTGTAGCCAGCCCGCGGAGATTCCAATCCCATCCACAGCCACGACACGCCCAACTCTACAAGCTCCTGCATGGTGTACTTTCGGATCGCGTTGGCAGAGGCGAAGACCGACATCGTCCAACTCTTCTGCGCCTGCTTCATGCGCTCAAGCAGGCGCATCGCCCGCTCGCGATGCAGCAAGAAGTTTTCGTCCATCACGAAGAAAGACTGTACTTTGAGTTCGTCTTCCATTCGGCTCATGACCTCGAACAATTCGTCTCCCGTCTCAAAAAAGTTGACGAACTTTCCCTTGCCACCGAAAAAAGCCGAGGTGGTGCAGAAGTTGCACCCCATGGGACACCCGACAGAGGGAATGATCGTGGCGGCGGTTGCCCCTTTGCGCTCGGGCAGGCGAATGCCCATGATGCGCGTACGCATGCCGGAAACGATGGCGGGATGGCGGATCGGTGCGCTCTCGTCTTCGCTCAGGTAGCGCCGCATCCACGCGACACCTTCGCCGCGCACGATGTGGTCGGCATCGACGAGCGCCTCAATTCCGGGAGTAGCGGCGACATGCCCGCCGACAACAATCTTTGAATGCGGAGAAAGCCTGCGAATCATCCGGCACATCTCGCGCACTTTACTCAGGTTTACGATGATGGAAGAGATCCCGATGATGTCGTAATGCTGTTTGGTAATTTCCCGCGCAAAATCGTCTTGCTTGGGAAAATCCAGCACCGTGCAAGGCGCAGTAATATTTGCCTGGATCAGCATGATCCCCCAGGAACGGTGAAACATGCGCAGCGAGAAGCTGCCTTGTGCGCGGGTGACCTGGTTGTGATAAAGCTCCATGGGATTAATGGAGCGGCTGCCGAATTCGTCGTCTTGCGCGTAAGGACCGAAGACGGAACTCAGCAGGATACGGGCTTGGCTGCCCTTGGGATGCTTTTCGGCATTCGTGGAGCTGACGCTACCAGGGCTGGCATGCACACTGCTCGATTGAATTTCCAATTCTTCTCATCATCCATTCTCCCCACATGCCGTTGCTGTAATGGTAGCGATAATGGGAGGCGGTGGAACGGAGCGCGAAAGAAAACACAAAAACATTACAAAGGAAGTACATTGTCCTGAAGTAACGAACATCCAATCGACAGTGCACTGCAACTTGAACCGCGCGTGCTATGTAGCCTAGAATCGCTGCGCCATGGCAAGAGAGCCGTTAGAGATTGAGCGCCTGGATCGTGGAGTGTTGAGCTTTCGCGGTCCTCTTACAATGGAGAACGCCTCGCACTTCATGAACGCAGTGCGGCGAGAGAGCGCCCCTACGATGATCCTTGATTTGACCGGGGTGCCTTATCTCGACTCTTCCGGATTGGGTTCTCTGGTCAGCGCCTGCACTTCCTGCGCGAAATCGGGCCGGCGCATCGCTCTGACGGGTGTGAATCGCCGTGTGTTGAAGGTATTCGAAATTACCAAGGTCGAACAGATTTTCCTGATGTTCCCCACGCTCGGAGACGCGATCGAAGCGCTTACCAACGCCGGCACGGCTTAAAATCCGAGATCATAGGAAGTCTTCAGGCGCGTGAGAGCGCAGACAGGTCCGCAGCCGCGTGATTGGTGCAGACGCAGCTACGTAAGATGGGTCTCTAGGCGACGCGACCGGAATTCTGCTTTTTCCCGTTCCCGGCATTGACGGCATCGAGACGGATGCGGCTCACGCGGGATGTTCCCTCCACCAGATTGGCCGTAACCTTGCCGCCTTCGCCTGCCATGACCGAGCCAGCGGCCAGCGCGAAACGCAGAGCATCCGCTTGATCTTCAAAATAGAGAACGACCTGTCCCGACATAATGACTTCTCCCCAGGGCTGAGAGCCCCGCCAGTTGCGAGCCTTGCGATTCAGAAAGATCAAGACCAAAGCGCTTCGACGAACTGGGCGCGGATGGAACTTTCCCCTGATTGTCCAAGTCTCCGCTTTCCCGTCAAAGTGATTCTCTTGGTTCCCGGAAACTCGGTAGGGCATCCCGGGCTGGGTGTGGGCCATAGGCATGTCTCTGTGCCTTCTGTGGTTCGGTGTTTTCGTTCGGCTATTATGCAAAGATGAATTCGATTGGAAGAAGCACGGCACTTGTCTTCTCCGCGTTGGTCTGCATGGCTGGATGGTCGTTAGCAGCCCGTCACACTGTGAGTCTCGCCGGGTATTGGGAAGGCGAGTCCAAATGTACTGACGCGAACTCGCCCTGCCACGATGAGCACGCCCTATATCAAATTTCTGCGGATGCGAAAAATTCCGCGATATTGAAAATGGAGGGATGCAAAGTGGTGGATGGAAAACCACAGTTTATGGGAACTCTGAGCTGCGAATACCAGCCCGCCCAGTCGTTGCTTACCTGCACGGGCCACACCGCCCGCCAGGATGAATGGGAATTCCACGTCTCCGGCGATACCATGTCAGGCACGCTTAAAATCGGCCCGGAAAAAACTCTCTACCGCCGCATCAGCGTGCACAAGACTCAGACGAAGCTCACATGTCCGTAATGATCTCCATGCTGCGCGGCGTCAATCTTGGCCCGCATAACCGGATCAAGATGGATGCCCTGCGCGCCCTTTACAAGTCTCTGGGGCTCGAGGAGCCCCGCACTTACGTCCAGAGCGGCAATGTTATCTTTCGAACCAATGAGAAAGATCTCGTCAAGCTCGCCAGCAAAATTCAAAAGGCGATTGAAAAGATGTTCGGCTGCTGTCCGGCGGTTGTTCTGCGCACCAGGGGCGAGTTGAAGAAGGTAATCGCCGCGAACCCCTTCGCGGGACGCGAGCTCCCTTCTGGCAAAATCCTGGTCACCTTCCTGGCAGGCGACCCGGCCCAAGAAGCGAAGAGCGCATTGGCCGCGTTCGATAAGTACCCCGAAGAGGTACACCTGAAAGGCCGCGAACTGTATACCTACTTCCCGAATGGGGCAGGCCAGTCCAAGCTCCCGTGGTCGCAAGTAGAAAAACACTTGGGCATCACCGGTACTGCCCGCAACTGGAATAGCGTCACGCAACTCCTCGCCATCGCCGAGGAACTGGAAACCGGACGCCGGTAATGTCTTTTTTGCCCACCAACCCCGCCCCACATCGAGTGACTTCATTCCATAGCCCTCGCCGATTCAGCTACTTAGCAATTGAGGTGTCCTTTACCCACGGTGCATTGAAACTCTCTCTGGGGAAGGCTACAAAGGGCTAGGCTAAAAACCAGCCAAACCACGCATCTAACTGTGGAGACGCCCATGAAGTTAACTCGTATCGCCGTCTTAGTCCTGCTCTCGCTTTCCACGGTCACCCTTACCCAAGCCCAGCAACCGCTCGAACAGATCCCACAGGGGCTGGAAGCTTTGCGCCAGGCCGCATCCTCAAAAACCGAGTTCACCCTCGACCACTCGATGCTGGTCTTTGCTTCGAAGATCGAATCCGACAACGAGGATTTCCGGCGGGTGATTGCCGGAATTAATGGGCTTTCGGTCCACAATTACCATTTCCCGGGACCATGGATGTACGATCCACAGACTCTGGGCTCGGTAAAGCAGGAGTACCAGGCAACCGGCTGGAAGCAACTGGTCAACAAGCACGACCGTAATGGGGATCCCGGCATGTCAGGCCTGTGGGTGCGCTTCGAGCACAACGCGATCAGCAACATTGCGATTCTGCTGGCCCGGCCGAATGAGGTCACATTTATCGAGGTGGCTGGTTCGATCAGCCCGCTCGATCTCGCGCACTTGGGCGGTCACTTCGGCATTCCTAGAATCGAAGGCGGACTCGAGATCCCGAACACCGCCCCGCAAAGATAGCCTGCCGATCTAAGAATTGCCGGATCTCATTTCGCCCAGGCAAGTCCATCGGCGAACTTGCCGGTATCAATCTCTTTCTGAACTTCCCACTTCTCCAGATCAATTGCCGCGACCTGGCCGCTTCCGGCGCAGGATGCGTATGCCACTTTTCCATCCGGACGAATCAGGATTTCCTGCGGAGCCTTCGCGACATCAATTTTCCGGCTGACCTGCATCGTTCCTAAATCCACTGCGGCGACCTGATTTGTAGACGGAACGGCGACGAGCAGCCAGCGGCCGTCCGGAGTCGCGGCAGTCCCATACCCGAGACCAGGTAGCGGAACCCAAGTCCTCACCTTATTTGTGGCGGTATCAATCACGGCCAGTTGCGGTTTGGTTTGATCAGAGGTAAAAACCAGCTTGTCGTCAGCTGAGACTGAAATTCTCTGCACCTCTCCCGCGACCGGAATGACGGTGATCGTCTTGCGTCCCGCCATATCCAGCACAGAGACGCTTCCCGGACCAACGTTCGCGGTATAGCCCCGCTTTCCGTTATGTGAGATGGCCAGCATATGCGACTGCTCCGCCCCGGTTGGAACCGTGCCCACAATCTTGCGCGTGTGCGGATCGACAATCGTAACCGTGTTATCCAGCTCCGTCGTGACGTAGAGCATGCCGCTCACGGGATCGAGCAGCGGGTAATGCGGCCGTACTCCGTGGCCGAAATCGATGTGGCCAATGATGGCGCGAGAGGACAGATCGATCACGAGCATTTCGTGTCCGTCAATTCCCGGCTTGCCCACCCCCGTGCTGCCATAGATGGGAACGAAGGCAGTGCGGCCATCGGCCGAGGCTGCGACCTCGTGGCCATGCACTCCCGGAGTATTCTCCACGATGGTTGCAATCTGTTTCTCAGACGCAGGATTCACCAGGCTGAGGTTGGCGTCGCCCTGATTCACGACCAGTAGGCTTTGAGAGTTGCCTATTCCGCAGCTCAATCCGATAAATACACATACGAGCAAATGCCGAAAGATAAGCTCTCGCATAAGCCGAGAGTATAGCCGAATTCGGCTACGCTAAAAAAACAAGCCCGGAGGTCATTTGACGCCTCCGGGCAGCAGTGCGAACAATCTGGATTGCTCAGTAATGGGTTAACGATATTCCGTTGAGAGCGTCGGTGACCAGCGTTTGGGCATAGGCGTTGTCGGTTGCAACCGAAGTGGTGAAGGTCATCCCGGTTCTCCAGCTTTGCGGAGCTTCGGGATGCACACCGCAAAGAATGACCCAACCTTTTCCGGAATAGCCTTCGACAGTCGCAGGCGTGCCATCGGGATACTTGCCGACGACCGAACCCCACCCACTTAGCTGGGGACCATTCTGCCAGTACTGGTCAAGGGTCTTTCCGTCGGCGCCTTTAATCTCAACAGCTTCCTTGTAGATGCCTTTGAATTCGTCGGCGTAATAATTGAACCAGACTCCGCTTGGAGTAAGGCCCAGGTAGTGATAGATCCCCGAACTGCCGGCAAAGAAAGCTCCGGCACAGATCCCGAGGTAATGCAGGCCATCATTGACGATCGCATTGTGGACATTCGTAATGGTTGTACTTAAAAGATTTTGGCTGATGGTGATGGCGTCGCCGCCGGGCATAAGGAAAAGTTTGTAGGTCTTGAGCGTGCTCTCGCTCATTCCGTTGAGTTGGCTCGACGTGGCAGTTGCGTACGTAAGGTTCAGATTGCCCAGGATGGTTTCAACAGCGCTCACGTCGCCGGATGAGGTTCCCGTTCCGATAAATAGCAGCACGCTGGGAGTACTAGAACCCGCAGAGGCTGCACGAGCTACGTCCGCAACCGATGGCGGCGTTTGCCGCTGGTTCTGAGACCAGTTCGACGAGCCGCATCCGGTGGAAATAATTAGCGCAAGTACGCCTGCCGACACGATTAGAGAACGGGGAAATTGGGATAGATAGGTAGGATGGAGATGCACGAAGACTCCTTCAGACAACTGCAGCCATCGCCGGGCACACAGACGTCAAATGTGGGATTTTTTGGTACTGACTTCCTAGGAGGACAAAGTAAGCGGCGGTTTGATTCTATACATCCATCACAAAAAGGCAAACACAGAAGTACATCCCCCGACCCGGCTCAGCTTCACATTCCTGTGCCTTCTTTTTTGGTATGCGACCTCGGGGACATTCCTGTGCGGCGTCTGTGGTAAGGAGAAACAGCTCAAGACCGGAGGGGCGGATGCGCCTGATTCAACAATGCCAGAAAAAAAACGAGCGTAATTTTTCGATGGACTACAGGAGAAATGGTCGGGACGGGCAGATTTGAACTGCCGACCCCTCGCACCCCAAGCGAGTGCTCTACCAGGCTGAGCCACGTCCCGACTTGAAAAGATTCCGCCGCACTACCCAGCGGAGGGGTTCACTTTGCGATTTTACACCAGGCTGCACTGCACCGTCGAAGGCTTACTCCAGATCGCGCCAGTTCGGGCCTACCCCCATCTCCACTAGCAGCGGAACACGCAGGGCGTGCACTTTCTCCATGTGCTCACGGACCAGAGGCTGCATCACTTCAACTTCTTTTTCGGGGACCTCGAAAACCAGTTCGTCGTGGACCTGCAGGGTCATTCTCGATTTCAGGCCGCGCTCCAGCAGCGCCGCATCGATGCGGATCATGGCAATCTTGATCAAGTCGGCCGCCGTGCCTTGTAGGGGTGTGTTGACCGCCGTGCGCTCGGCAAATCCGCGCTGCGTGAAGTTCTTACTGTTGATGTCTGGAATCGGCCGAATTCGTCCAAAGAGCGTCTTCACTTTCAGATCCCGCCGCGCCTCCTCCAGAGTCTTATCGATGAAGGCGCGCACGCCGCTGTATTTCTCAAAATAGGCAGCGATGAACTGCTTGGCTTCACTTGGCTCTATTCCAAGGTTTTGAGAAAGGCCGAACGCGGAGAGGCCATACACGATGCCGAAGTTCACGACCTTGGCCTGGCGGCGGTGGTCCGCCGTGACCATCAGCGGCGGCACGCCGAACACCTGCGACGCGGTCAGGGTGTGGATGTCATCGCCACGACGGTAAGCTTCCACCAGCAACGAGTCGCCCGAGAAGTGAGCCAGTAACCGGAGTTCGATCTGAGAATAGTCCGCGGTCAGCAGGACGTGCCCAGGTTCGGCAATGAATGCCGCGCGAATGCCGCGCCCCAGTTCTGTGCGAATGGGAATGTTCTGCAGGTTCGGATTCGCCGACGATAAACGCCCCGTCGCGGTTCCTGTTTGGCCAAAAGTCGTGTGCAGACGTCCGGTGGCAGGGCTGATCAACGCCGGCAGCGCATCTACGTAGGTCGACTTCAGCTTCGTGAGTTGCCGGTAGTCGAGCACCATGCGCGCAATCGGATGGTTCTCCGCCAGTTCTTCGAGCACGTCGACGGCGGTCGAAATCGTGCGCCCCTTGCCGTATTTCACCGGCTTGGGTAAGTTCATGCGGTTGAAGAGAACGTCGCCCAACTGCTTAGGCGAGCCGACGTTGAACTCCATGCCGGCGGCTTCGTAAATTTCCTTCGCCTTGGTATCAATCTCGCGCTCGAGTTCTGCCGACATGTGCGAGAGCGCACCGGTATCGATCTTGACTCCAGCGTGCTCCATGCGCGCCAGTACCGGCACCAGCGGCAGATCGATCTCTTCGTAAATCTTCCCGAGTCCAGCCTCCTCAACCTCATTTCGCAGCGCCGATGTGACCCGGCCCGTGATGTCCGCCGACTCAGCCAGTTCGCCCGCCAGCTTCAAGTTGAAGCGCCTTAGCGCAACCTCCGACAGACTGTGCGAGGAATACGTGGGATCGAGCAAGTAGGAGTACAGCATGGGATCGTGGCGGATGCCCGCGATGTCGATCCCAAGCGGCTCCAGCGCGTGAATAGCCGCTTTGTAGTCGTGAACGCTCTTTGGAGTCTCATCCGCCAACACGGTTCGCAGCTTTACCCCCGCCGCTCCTGAATCCAGTTTCACGACAGTGGCCGATCCTGCGCCTGCGGAAATCGCGGCGCGACAGGCTGCAGGTTCGGGGCGAGCTGCGGTCATCGCGCCGCCCATAAACGATAGCTGGCCATCCGGCGGCTCCTCTTCTTTCTCCGTTTCTTCGTTTTCTGATGCGGCGGAGGATTCTGCGTGCTCGACTGCTACCGCCAGTACTCCATCTGCTTTCACGGCCCGCAGCACCGCCTCCACCTCTGCCGCAGACGTTGCCTCGATGTAGTGGGTCTCGATGACCTCGGACAGAGGTAGAAGCTCTTTGAGCAGCGAAGTAAATTCCAGTTCGGTAAAGAGCGCCCGGAGCGCATCCAGGTCGGGCTCACCTACCCGCATTGAATCGATATCCAGCTCGACTGGAACATTCGTGTCGATGGTGGCCATGCTCTTGCTGAACAGAATGGTGTCGCGGTTATTCAACAGCGACTCCCGGTATGTCTTCCTCTCGACCTCAGCTGCGTGCTCCAGTGCCTGCTCAACCGAGCCAAAGCGCTTGATGATTTCGACAGAGCCTTTGTCGCCGATTCCTGGAGCACCGGGTATGTTGTCAATCGAGTCCCCACGTAGCGCCATCACATCAATCACACGCTCCGGCGGCACGCCCAGAATTTCTTCCACCTTCGCCGCATCGCAGATCAGGTTGTCTTTCGGCGGATTCAGGATGTGCACTTTATCGTTCACCAGCTGCATCATGTCCTTGTCGCTCGACACGATGTAGACCGGATGAGAGGTTTCGGCGGCTTTACGCGCCAGCGTGCCGATGACGTCATCAGCCTCGAAGCGCGTCACGCCAATCATGGGAATGCGGTAAGCCTCGAGCGCCCGCCGGATGTACGGAACCTGCTGCGCCAGATCTTCGGGCATGGCTTTGCGATTAGCCTTGTACCCTTTGTATTCGACCTCGGCAAATGTTTGCGTCTTGATGTCGAATTTGCGAATCGAGGTGACGGCCTCCGCCTGCTCGTCGCGGAAGGTGGGCCCGGCCACGTCGAAAACTGCCGCCAGATATTCCGGAGAAAAATCATCGCGCAGCTTGCGCAGCATGTTCACGAACACATAAATTGCCGCCGTAGGCAGTCCGGTTTTCGTGGACATAGGCCGCTGCCGCGCCATCGCGTGATAGGCGCGGAAGATGAACGACATGGTGTCGATCAGGTAGATGCGGCCGTGCGTGGTTGCATCCAGGCAGCCGGGTGCCGTGGCCTCGGCAACGGCAGCCTTGCTGGCCGAAGGTATAGGTGACGCTGAATTCGCAGATGTTTTACGCGGAGACAATACCAGTAGTTTAGCAGCAGGAAAGCGGCGGGAACGGGCCTGAAGCAGCGCCGGCTAGGACTTCGACTTGCCGTATTCGGTATTGAAATGCAGCTTGATCTCGCCACACGTACCCTGTTCCGGCGAATAGACCACACAAGAATCGAACGGCCGCGAGTACACGTGCAAGCTGACGGCGCGCTGGTTGAAGTCGCGGGGATTGACCACCCGGTGCACCGGATCCTTGGGATCAACCGCGCACGGCTGGGAGATATTCATCTCCACGGTGTTGCTTGGTTCGAGCTGGCAGCAGCCGTTTTCCAAATCCTGATGCACAAGATGGAAATTTTCCACCTGCAGTCGCCCGATAGGGACGGCCATCCAGCAATTCTGATCGCGATGATTATGCACCGAACTGGCCTGACCCACTTCCCAGCAGATTGCCATCAATTCATAAAGCGGAGTGCGGTCGATCAGGTTGCGAGTATAGTGCTGCCGGTCCCAGTTCAGATAGGGGGTCAGAGACTCGGCATCGACGGGCCTCTGCTGCAGAAAAAGCCGCAACGGCTCAGTATCGATGAAATTGCGCTCTGGCATGCGCCGAAGTTCTTGCACGAATGTTTGAATCGACACCGTTTTGGCTGCGGTGATCATCGCCTACCGAGGATAGAGTATAGCGCGAGGCGATTGGTTGGCTTGGGCAGGCGAAGGAGATCCTCCTACCTGCCCGCACCCAGGATCTCCCTGCTTTCCCCCTGCGCTACCGCCGGATACACGGCACCCTTGCGGCGGCGCAAATCGCGCGGCAACTCCGAGCGTAGAAGCCATAGTCCCGCTGCTGCTGCTGCCGCCCACGTCATCGACACGAGCGCGAGTTGCGCAATATCTGACATCCGACTTCCCCGCCCAGCCATGGACACAGGGATTGCCTTCGCAACTTCGAAACTAATCCCACCCGCAACAGTGGCGGCGAGCGCCGCTTTCCCCAACTCTCCCCAACGCATCTCGGCTAGAGAAACCAACTTTCGATAATGCAGTAATCCGGCCAGCGCCAGCAAATTAATCCCGATCCCAATGTCGGAAGCCCAAGCCAATCCCACGACTCCGAAGGTATGAAACAAGATGGAGTAAATGGGCAACGACACAATGGTGATGACGGTAACCGCGACCATGGGTGTCAGCGTGTCGCCTGCGGCGTAAAAAGCCCGCGCGTACAAGCCCTGCGCCGACCACAACACGAGGGATAGAGAAAACCAAAAGAAATAGACGGCACTGGTCTGCGAGTCGGCGAAGGAGAATCGTCCGCGGCGGTATACGAGGTCGATGAGCGGAAGCGCCGCAGCCATCATCCAGGCAGTCGCCAGCAGCGAGGCTGCCGACACCCGATAAACCGAGTCGTTCACGGTATCGGCAAACTCTTTCAGCTTCTTCTCGTTGAATAGCCGCGCAAAAAATGGCAGCGACGCCTGCCCGGTGGCCTGCCCGAGAACCGCAATTGGCACGGCAAACAATCGTTTGGCATAGTTGAGGCGAGCGATATCGCCCACACCGCTGGCCGCGTAGTGCCGCAGAATCCAATCATCCGCGGTCACCAGCGACACGCCCAGCATAAGTGGAATCGACAGCTTTACCCATTCCCGAAATGCCTTATTCGTGATGTCGAACGACGGCCTATAGCCCGTTCCAATGCGCGCCGCCCCGATCACGCTGGCGAGAAACGGCCCGGCAACGCTTCCGATCAGTGCCCCATAGGCCAAGGACGCAATTCCGAAGTGCCTCCCCCCGATCACTCCCCCCAGAATGATGAACAGGTTGTAGATGAGCGGTCCGAAAGCTGGGAATAGAAACAGCCGATGCGAGAGCAGCACCGCCGAAACTACGCCGCCGACATAAAAGAAGATTTGCGCCGGAAGCAGAATCCGCGTCAAGCGCACGCACAGCTCGATCTTGTCGGGCGTGAATCCCTTCACGAACCAGCGCACAAATTCTGGCGCGAAGATTTCCGTCGCGATCGTGCCCACGATCATCACCGCCGTCATTACCGTGATGATGATCGAAAATGTCTTCTCTGCATCTTCTTTGCGCTTCTCGGCGAGAAATCGCGTGTAGATCGAAATGAACGTGATGGAGGCCGCGCCCCCGGCCACAACGTAGTTGAGGAAATCGGGCAGCGTGAATGCCGCCACATAGGCGTCGGTGGCCCCACCAGCTCCGTAAGCCCATGCAATATAGGCGTCGCGCGCGTATCCGATCACGCGTGACAGCATGACCGCTGTGATCAGCAGCAGAGTCGCCGAGAATGCCGTGTGCTGGTGCGACGGCTGGAAGAAACGCAGCAGTCTCTTCATTGAGGTCCGATTCGACGTTTAATCTTATCGGAATCTCACCCCACCAGTGTTGATCGACTCGCCCCCTTGCGTAACGAAAGTTCAGAGAGCGAACTGCTTCTAAGGCGCCGGGACATAGATTCTGCGCGGCGCCACCAGGTCGACGCCGGTCACTTCCGTGGCGACCCGCACGTTCTGAAATCCCGCTTTTTTCTCCGGCTTGGCCAGGAAGCTCAGCAGGTACTGATGCTGCAAACGTTGCGCCAGGTCATTGAGATACGGCGCAAATGCGACGGGAGAACCTGTCATACCCAGGTAGTAGCCTTCGCCTCCGGTTTGATCCGTCAGTTGCGAGAGATAAATCTGTCCCCAATAGGTTTGCCAGTAATCGTGGCCGAAATGTCCTGCGCCGGGATTGTAGATGGCCGACACGATGACGCCTGCGCGCGCGGCATCATCGATTGCAGATTGCACATAAGGGTCAGCCAGGTCGCCGGTGCCGTAGTAGCGGTCAATTCCGTCGGTCACCATCAGGACTTCATGCCGCGCGCTGTCGGCTGGCCAGCGCTTCACCAGATCGCTCAACGCGAAGTACGGAGTTGCATTGACGCCCGCAATTCCCATAGGCAAACGTAGTGCTTTTGCGGCCTGCGCATGGTCGCTGGTCAACTCCTGTTGAACCCTGGCGATGCCATTCTGCATGTAGGCGACGCCGATTTTTGTCGACGGTGGTTGCGCCTGAATGAACTGTTTGATGTCGTCGATTTGCCTTCCCAGGCTATTGCTGGAGCTGTCGTCCAGCAGGATAAAGAGTTCTAGGGCTGCGTGGTCCCCTTGGGCTGGAACCCAGTCCGTAATCTCATCCTTGTCTTTCCCTTCATAGACCGTGACATCCTGACGATTGATCGCGGGGATTTCTTTTCCGTGCTTCGGTTCGGCAGTGACGATCAGATGCTGCGGAACTCCTCCGGTTGGCGGTTCCTGCTGCGCCCAGGCAGCGGCTGAGTAAATCCAGACTGCGATGACCAGCAGACCGGCATTGAACAGACGAGAGAGATTCATAGGCCTCCTTTTGTCGTTCACCAGGAGCAAACGCCTGTACTGAATCTGCTTAACTCTGGTGCTCTAAATGGTTAGATGTGGCCTCTAACCAAAAGGTGGGTACGCCCGGCGGAGCATTGATCGAGGCACTCCTTCGCGCTTGCTGCATCGGAGAGAGGACTTCTGCGCAACCAAAGGGCGAAGAACACCGGTTTGATCTTGTGCCTTAAGTCCTTGAGCACAAATAACTTCCACGTTGATCTTCATTCGACTGGCGTTTGAGGGCCGATGCATTGCCAGGCGCCTCCTTTGCTGCGAAAACTCACTGAGCAGCACGAAATCCGTTGGAGGCTTGCTATGGCAACTCTGAATCCTCAAACCATGACCGAGTTCTGCGAACACGTGGATCCGCGAGTATTGAGCGCTATGCGTGACAAAATGCCGCGGATGCGCCCGGGAACAGAAGTGCGCGTGCAGGAGAGCTTCCTCTCGGCCACGGAGAAACGAGTCTTGCTGTGGCTGGCGGCAAGAACTCCGCAGTGCATTGGACCGGACCATCTCACGATTCTCGGCTTGGCCGCACAGATCGGCGCCGGCATTGGCTACGCGCTGGCTTCCAAAAACCGCATCGCGCTGCTCGCGGTCATCGCCTGCCTCGCCCTCAACTGGCTCGGCGACTCTCTGGATGGAACCCTCGCCCGCGTCCGCCAGCGCCAACGTCCTCGGTACGGCTTCTACGTCGATCATATGGTGGACAGTTTCGGCGCCCTGGCGCTCATGGGCGGGCTCGCTCTGTCGGGCTATATGCACCCCTGGATCGCCATCGGACTCCTTATCGCTTTCCTGATGCTCTCGATCCAGTCCTATCTCGCAACCCACGCGCTTGGGGAGTTTCACATTTCCTTCTGGCGCTTCGGGCCCACGGAACTGCGAATCCTGCTCGCCGTCGGAAACCTAGCCCTGTTGCGCTGGCCAGTAGTCCACACGTTCGCAGGACAATATCGACTCTTCGACGTAGGTGGCGTCATCGGCCTTATCGGAATGGGACTGATGGTTGTCGCATTCACAGCGCGAAACACGCTGCGCCTCTATCGTGAGGAAAGGATTCCACAATGAGAAATCATTCCACTCCGCCGGTCACGCCTAAGTTCGTGCGCTGGTGGAAGTTCAACTTCGTGGGTGCGATCGGCATCGGCGTGCAATTCGCCGTGCTATTTCTGCTCAAAAGCGTTGTGGGATTTAACTACCTGTTCGCCACAGCTGTCGCGGTAGAGACCGCCGTAGTCCACAATTTCATATGGCACGAACAGTTCACCTGGTCCGATCGCGTGCAACCGTCGTGGGAGCGCTCCCTGCCGAGGTTTTTGCGCTTTAATCTCACAAACGGCGCGGTCTCCATTGTTGGTAATCTCGCTCTGATGAGAGTCATGGTCGGCCAAGGGCATATGAATTACCTGTTGGCCAATGCCATCGCGATAACGCTGTGCTCAATTGCCAATTTCCTGGTGAGCGAAGAGTGGGTATTCGAGAAATGAAGCGCAGAACTGCGGCGGTGCCCGAATTCTCGCGCGCGAGAAGGATGTCCAAATGCACTCTCAACTGATCTTCAGCACAACCTTGCCGTAATTCTTCCCGTTCTCCAATAGTTTGTACGCCTCAATCGCGCGATCAAAAGGAAATACCTGCCCAATCTGGGGAGTCAATTTACCTTCCGCAATCCACCCCGAAAGCTGCTTCCAGGCCGGTTCCATGATCTCGCGCTTTTGTGAGAGGTAAGTCAGCCAAAGTCCCTGCAGAATTCCCGACTTCGCGTACATCGCGCGCAGATCGAGTTTCGGCGCCTGCCCGGTTGCCGTCCCGTATTGGATGACCCGTCCAAAATCGCGCAGGCAACGCAGGCTCTTGGCGGTGTGTTCGCCCCCGAGCATCTCGAACACAGCATCAACGCCCTCGCCCTGAGTCAGATTCTTTACTAACTCTTCGTAGTCGTGCCTCTTGTAATTGATTTCATGCTGCAGCCCCAATTCCTTCACCCGGGCGAGTTTCTCGTCCGAGGATGACGTCCCGAACATCTCGACTCCCAGCAGTCGCCCAATCTGCACCGCCGCAGTACCCACACCACCCGCCACGGCATGAATCAGCACTCGGCGATTATGCGAGCCTGTGGCAGGTGGCGTCATCCCGGCTTGCCAGTATGCGAGGTAAGCCGTGAAGTAATTCACCGGAAAGGCAGTGGCCTGCTCGTCTGTCCAGCGGTCAGGAACCGGCCACAGCATGTGGCCGTAGCGCGCTATTTTTTCGGCGAATGCACCCCATTGCGCGTATCCCATGACGCGGCGCCCCGAACTTTCCTCGACCCCTGAAAATTCCCGCCCCGCGATTAAGGGAGGCGCCGGCGTCCCCGGATACCCTCCTTTCGTCGTCATCACGTCGGCGAAATTAAGTCCTCCCGCAGCCACGCGGACCAGAGTCTGCCCTTGCTTCGGGGTGGGTTCAGAAACGTCCTGAATGGCGAGCGCCTCAGGGCCGGACAGGCTGGTAATCATCAGGGCTTTCATGCCGAAAGTGTAGCAGGGCGAAACCCAAGTCAGCCCTCCTGAGCCGGCCGACCTCAGCCCCTTTGGAGCTCAGAATTCAGACGTCCGGCCTCAGCCCTCGGACTTCAGTCAGATGGCTAATTCAAATTCCACACGATAAGGCCTGAAGTCCAGGAGCTGAGGTCGGAGGACTGAAGTCCAAGGTCAAGGTCCGAAGTCCGCCCTCCACTCTGCCTCCCACGGATTAGCCGTCAGGTATATACTTTTGGCGTTAGGTTTACTGGATTCCGGCCATGCCCCTGTCTGGCCGGAACGGGGCGTACATTCATTCCCTTAATTCATGCGCGCCCCGCATGCGCAAGGCCTATCCCGCTTGGGGCGGTGTGGACGGGCACGGGTGCATCAACCCTGGTCGTAAGGGAAAGCTGCATCCGCGGGGAGGTCTACCGTGGATATCATTTTTGTTCGTCTTCTTTTTGTAATCGTTGTAGGGGCCACCTGCTTCGTTATTGAGCCGTTCAATCTGACCCGACCCTGGGATGCCGTCCTCGGTCTCTGCATCGGGGCAGCAATCGTCCTCTTTGAGTGGAAGCTGCGCATGGTCAGCCTGAAGCGGCTAATCGGGGCGGCGATTGGGAGCATCCTTGGCATCTGCGGCGCTTACCTGTTTGCCCTGGTGATCCGCAGTAGTGTCCCTGAGGGGCATACTCAAAGCTTCCTGCAAATCCTGGTCATGCTCTTGATGGCCTACGTTGGCCTGATCGTCGGGGCCAATAAGGGCGATCTGCTGAATCTGGCGGCGCTAGGGGGGATCTTTGGTGGCGAGAAGCAGGGCAAGAAAAGCTATAAGATCCTCGACACTAGCGTCATCATTGACGGTCGTATCGCCGACATCGCCGAGACTGGCTTTCTCGACGGTATCATTGTGACTCCCCAGTTCGTGCTGCGGGAGTTGCAACTGGTCGCCGACTCCGCCGACTCGCTCAAACGTAACCGTGGCCGCCGCGGACTCGACATTCTGCAACGCCTGCAGAAGGTCGCCACCCTCCAGATCCAGATCGTGGAAGACGATTTTCCTGCCGTCCGCGAGGTGGATCTGAAGCTGATCGAACTGGCCAAGCTCTACGAGGGCAAGATCATCACTAACGACTTCAATCTGAATAAGGTTGCCCAGTTGCAGGGCGTCGAGGTCTTGAACATCAACGAACTGGCCAATTCGCTGAAGCCGATCGTGCTGCCCGGCGAGACCATGCGCGTCTTCATCCTGAAGGAAGGCAAGGAATACAACCAGGGTGTGGCGTATCTCGACGACGGAACGATGGTCGTGGTCGACAATGCGCGCAAGATGATCGGCAAGACGATCGACGTTTCGGTCACGTCGGTGCTGCAGACCACCGCCGGGAAGATGATCTTCGGCAAATGGGACGAGCGGGCGGCGTATGCCCGCCAGACAGTTCCTGCCACTCAAACGGTGGCTGTACCGGTGTCCACGCCGACTGCACCGGTGGCAAACGCCGCGGTCGAGACAAAACCGGGAGCATAGTCCAGGACGGGCCACAAAAATTGGGAACAAACCCTCGAGGCGGTCCGTAGAGGGAATCATGCGCTACCAATCCAAAGCGATGATCGGCGACATTCCTGTTCTTTGCGTCGCCGTCGGTCCCGATCTGCAATCCCAGCAGGTTCGCGGCCGCGCGGTCGGCGTGATAGCCGTGGGCGACGTGGCGGTCGGCATTATTGCAGTAGGCGCCCTGGCAGCAGGCGTGATCGCCCTTGGCGGGCTGGCATTCGGTGTCATCAGCGTGGGTGGGGTTGCGCTGGGATTGATCGCGCTCGGAGGACTTGCCATCGGCGGCGTTGCCGTCGGCGGCCTGGCGATTGGTGTCCGCTCGCTGGGAGGTCTGGCCATCGGGCCGCACCCAACCGGCGGCATGCGGATCTACTGGCCTTCTTCGTGAAAAGACTCAACCACGAAGGACGCGAAGTTACGCGAAGGAAACTTCAGGAATTACAATCCTTCGTGAACCTTCGTGCCCTTCGTGGTTCACACCTTTGACTTCGGGCGGGCGTATTTGAACTCCCGCGTGCACGCTCGTATACTGACCACCCGCCATGAAGGTTGTCGTCATCATTCCCGCCGCCGGACTTGGAACGCGTATGGCCCCGGTACCCAGCGCGATGGACACCAGGTCGAAAAAAGCTCATCCCTCGAAACAGTTCACCGAGTTGGGCGGCACCCCGATCCTCATTCACACGCTGCGGAGGTTCGCTGCCGTGGATGCGGTCAGCGAAATCTGGGTTGCGCTGCGCGAGAATGAGATTGAAGCCTTTCGCGAGCGGCTTCAAAAGGAAGCTAAAGACGTACTCAAGAAAAAAGTCGAACTGGTGGTGGGCGGTGAGCACCGCCAGCAGTCTGTCGAGCACGCGCTCAACAAAATCTCTGCGACCGCGGATGATATCGTGCTCGTCCACGACGCGGTGCGGCCTTTCGTGACAAAAGAAATCATCCAGGAAGTGATCGAGGCGGCCACAAAGTATGGGGCCGCCATCGCCGGGTTGCCCGCGATTGACACGGTCAAGCAGGTTGAACGTACCGCCGAGGGAGCGATCATCAAAACGACCATCCCGCGCGCCAGTGTAGTGCTAGCCCAAACACCGCAGGGATTCCGTTACGACGTGATAAAAAAGATTTTCGACGAGGCCGCTGCCGACGGTTTCACGGGAACTGACGAAGCCTCGCTGGCCGAACGTTCCGGCCACGAAGTCGCCGTCGTGATGGGCTCGCCTAAAAATATAAAGATCACGACGCCGGGCGACATGGAACTGGCAGAATTCTATTTAGGGAAATGAGCCACGGATTCCCACGGATTTCCACGGATAAGCGCACTTCGGTCAGCCTAGACTGTCTGGTGATGGACAATTCAACTTGCGGCCTGAAGCATGCTGATCTTACCGAAAAAATCATCGGCGTTTTCTATGACGTTTACAACGAGCTTGGGTATGGATTTCTGGAGTCGACTTACGCGGAGGCAATGATTGTAGCGCTCCAGGAAGCGGGTCTCTCTGCTCGGCGCGAGGTTTCAGTACCCGTCTGGTTTAGAGGCACCAAAGTCGGCCAATATTTTGCGGACTTGTTAGTGGCCGATACGATTCTCATCGAGTTAAAGGCTGCCCGAGGCATCGAATCCGCACACGAGGCGCAGCTTCTTCACTATCTGCGCGCTACCGAAATTGAAGTCGGCTTGTTGCTGAACTTTGGTGTACGTCCGCAATTCCGCCGACTGCTATTTGATAATGCTAGAAAAAAGATCCGTGAAAATCCGTGTGAATCCGTGGCCAAGGTCTCCGCATGAGAATTGGCTACGGCTTTGACTCTCACGAATTTCGTCCCGGCATTCCGCTGAAGATTGGTGGTGTCCCGCTGGCACATGGCCAAGGGCTCGGCGGGCATTCCGATGGAGACGTGCTGCTGCATGCCATCACTGACGCACTGCTGGGAGCCATTGCGGCGCCGGACATTGGCGCGCTGTTTCCGCCGTCCGACCCGAAGTGGAAAGGCGCGGATTCGGCGGTCTTTCTGCGCGAGGCGCTGCAGCGCGTGCGCGACGCTGGGTATGCGGTTGCCAACGTCGATGCCAGCCTGATTTTGTCTGCTCCGAAGATTGGGCCGCATGCATCCGCCATCCGCGCCCGCGTGGCAGAACTTATTGGTGTGAGCGCAGATTGCGTCGGCCTCAAAGCCAAGACGCCCGAGGGATTGAATCTCGACAACGCGGCGCTGGCACATGTGGTGGTGCTGCTGGAGAAAGCGCCAAAAGTGCGCCGCAAAAAAAGAAAAGAGAAGTAGGCCTCATGCAGCTAACGCGACGTTTTGCTTTGTCCTTCGCCTTTTTTCTCGCGACGGTTGGAATCAGCCTTGCGCAACAGCCTGCGCCAACCCATGTCGAAGTGCCCGACACTGCCACCCGTGCTGAAGATGTCGGGACGATCGATGGGATCATGAAGGCTTTTTACGACGTGATTTCCGGCCCGGCAGGCCAGCCGCGGCAGTGGTCGCGCGATCGAACGCTTTACATTCCAGACATCCGCTTCGTCGCCATGTCAGAGGACAAGAGCGGACGACCGCGTGCCCAGGTCGTCAGCCATCAACAGTTTGTGGACTCGTCCGACTTCGTGCTGGTGAAGGAAGGATTCTTTGAAACCGAGATTCACCGGGTCACTGAGAGGTTCGGAAATATTGCGCATGTATTCAGCACGTATGAAAGCCGCAATAAAGCTGATGGCCCGGTGAGTGCGCGCGGCATTAACAGCGCAGAGCTGTTCTTTGACGGGAAGCGCTGGTGGATCGCGTCCAACATATGGGACGACGAGCGGCCCGACAACCCTTTGCCGCCGGAGTATTTGCCGGCGAAGAATCCCACGAAATAGTCCTCTTCCCGAGCGAAGACTGTCTGCTTTAACCCGCCGCTCTGACGAGCGCATCGAAAATCGCACGCGATGCGGGGTCGTCATCGACCGAACGCTCGGGGTGCCATTGCACGGCCAGTACGAAGTGATCGGGTGAAGTTCCTTCCAGTCCTTCAATGATGCGATCGTCCGGGCACCGGGCGACAATGCGCAGACCTTCGCCGATGACGTCAGCGGATTGGTGATGGGATGAGTTCACCGGCACGATTGTATCTCGCTCGGCGCCAGCGACAATCTTAGCCAACTGTGAGTTTCCCTCGATCTCCACGGTGTGCGCGACGGCGACTTTTTTCCCCGCTTCGTGATTCACCTTCACCCGCGCGGCTTCGGGCAGGAACGCCGGGATGTGCTGGATGAGCGATCCTCCGCGGAACACGTTGAGGCTCTGCAGCCCATAGCAGATACCGAGCACGGGCTTGCGATGAGCATAGGCATCGGCCAGCAACAGCTCGTCGACCTGCTCGCGACTGGCATCCGGCGCTGCGGAATGAGGCGAACGATTCTGGCCGAACTTTGTTGGGTCCACATCGGCATTGCTGCCTGGAAGGAGAACGGCATCGCAGGCCGCCATCAATTTTCTCACTTCAGTTGCGGTCAGATCCAGCGCGATTCTGACCGGCTCCCCGCCGGCGAGCACGACCGCGCGTTCGTACTGTGGAATCGCGCGCTGGCCGTATTCGTGGTTGGTCGAATGCGGCATGGGAATGGCGACGCGGATGGGCACGAACTAGCTCATCCTCTCGATGGCGGTAAGAGTTCTGGCTTGGCGGTAGTGCCGGATTTCCATGGCAATAGCAAGCACGAAAATGATGGTGCCGGCCACCAGAGCGGCAGGCAGTGCAATCATTCGATAGGCGATGCTCATGTCGGGATGGATGCCGCGAAGCAGCGACACAGATACGACGCCGAGAATACCTAACAGAAGGCTGATGGCAAAACAGAGGAGAGTCCCGATGAAGGTCACGACAAGAATTCGTGCGGGAACACCATACCATCGTGGAGAGTGCTTTGCGGACTCCAAGTCAGTCGGCTCCCTTCGTCACGGGCGGCGTTTGTAGAGGACCGCGAATTCGAATCCCTGGTTTGGAGGAAATAATTCGGCGACCTTCCGTAAACGCTCGGCGAGCGCAGAGGGCGCAAGCAGCGGATAATCGCGCTCGCGCAAATCATAGTAGTCGACGTCGAGATAAAGCGACAGCAGGTAAATGGAAATGGTGTCGGAGAAAGTGGCTTCGAAGTATTCGGTCTTGTAGCGCTCGGCGTCAGGGCCGTTGGCGGTGGCCAGCTTGCGGGCTTCCCAGGCATCGAGCGAAGTTTCGCCGCGCACGCCGGCTTCGACCTGGCTCCAGGCGAACTGGCTGAAATCATGGGAGACTCCGGCGCGTTCAACCAGCGCGTGGCCCACATTGATGTAGAACTCGAAGGCGACGGAGAATTTGTCATCCATCAGGCGGGTCGAAATGAAGACGCATTGCGAGTCGCCCAGGTTCAGGTTGCGATGGCACACGGCGCTGTCGCTAAGCGTGACATCGTAGCGGTCGGCAATCAGTGTGTCATCGCCCTGACTGACGGTAAGCGGAACGAAGTAGTAGGCTTTGCGCTCCAACGCGGCTGCGATACTGGAAGGGACTGCGGCGACCATCCTCTCAAGATCGAAGGAGTTGACCGCAATTTCTCCCGACGAGGCGTAGCAGACTCCGTTAGGCGCTTGAGAAACGGGGGTGAGCCGAACGACTTCAGCGGGACTGCGCGTGATGGCCGGAGCTGCTTGAGTCATTACAACATTCATTCTACACATTGGCCAGATAAGGATTTCGCGCGAAGCCGTGGAACTGGGATGGATTATTTCTGTCTATATATCCCAGAGCTAAAATATTAAAAACGCGGGTTTTACAGAGGTACGCGACCGTGACCGGCAAATCCCGAACATACACGCGTTGCTGGTAAATCATTCCAAAAAAAGACTTAGAGCGACAACTCGTGAAAGCTGACAATGTGAGGCGAAGAAGGCGGCATCGTGGTTCGAGAGTCAGATCTTGGCCACGCTTGTGCCAGCGAACTCGAACCAACGATCGAACCCTCGCAGCGCCAGCTCGCATTGCAGCCGGTGCCGTTCTTTTCTGTCACGAATCTTTCGTTCCAGCGGCGGGAGCAGATCGAAGGTGATATTGGCGGGCTGAAAGTTCTTCGCATCCGCGTGGGTCACGTAATAGGTCAAGGATCCAAATGCCGACGCCCTCGGCGGCGGAACGACCCGGGTATCTGAGACCAGAGCGGCGGCATGTATTCCGGCGAGCAATCCCGTCGCAATCGATTCCACGTAGCCCTCCACTCCGCAAATTTGCCCCGCAAAGAAGACACGGGGATGAGCTTTCATCTGCAAGGTTTCATTCAACAAGGCCGGGGCGTTGATGTAAGTGTTGCGATGAATTTGCCCGTAACGCAGGAAGCGCGCATTCTCCAGACCCGGGATCAGGCGCAGCACTCGCGCCTGCTCTCCAAATTTCAAATGGTTTTGGAACCCAACCAGATTGTACGAATCCGCGCGCAAATTCTCCTGTCGCAACTGAACCACGGCATACGGCATCTTGCCCGTGCGCGGGTCGTTTAGTCCCACAGGCTTCATCGGGCCAAAACGCAGTGTGTCACGGCCCCGCCGCGCGATCTCTTCGATCGGCAGGCACCCTTCAAAATAGTTCACCTTCTCCCAGTCCCGCTCTTCGACGGATTGCGCCGCCAGCAGCGCATCGTAGAAAGCGCCGTACTCGCTCTCCGTCATCGGGCAATTGATGTAGTCCGCGGATCCCTTGTCGTACCTCGCCGCCATGTAGACGCGCGACATATCGATCGAGTCGGCTTCCACGATCGGGCTGATCGAATCGTAAAAAAAGAGCCGCGAAGGATGCGTGGACTCGTCCGCGGCCTCAGATGTCGAGTCACTTAAGCGGGCGATCTCCAATGCGAGCGCCTCGGACGTTAGCGGTCCGCTGGCAATAATGCTGATGCAGCCAGCTTCGTCAATCTGGGTGACTTCTTCGCGACGTATTGTGATGCGCGGCTCGCGGGAAATTGCATCCGTCACCCGGGCCGCGAACGCATTCCGATCTACGGCGAGCGCGTGCCCTGCTGGGACGGCACAATCGCGCGCGATGTCGATCAGCAGCGAACCGGCACGCCGCATTTCCTCTTTCAGCAGCCATGGAGCCGTATTCTCGCTGTCGGACTTCAGGGAATTCGAGCACACCAGTTCGGCGAACTCGCCCGTCTGATGCGCAGGGGTCGCGCGCACCGGCCGCATCTCGAATAATTCCACCCCCAAGCCCCGCCTCGCACACTGCCACGCCGCTTCGCACCCGGCAAGCCCCGCGCCGATGATCTTGATCGCTGCCATATTTCTACTTTGATTTTCGCCGGGAGCTTCGTGGCTCATGAATTTTCTCGCCGCGTTCGAGCATCTCGACGAACTCGCGAATTTTGCGGGCCCGCGTTTCTGCCTTCTTTAGCGTCTGAATGCGAAAGAGCACCGCGTAGCGATTGGCACCGTCCAGTACTTGAAAGAAGTCTTGAGCGCGCCGGTTCGCAGCGAGCGCCAGCCGGAAATCCTCCGGAACGGTTGCCGATCTCGGCGAATCGTACGCCGCCTCCCAAGTGCCGTTCTTCCTGGCCGTTTCAATGGCCGCGAGTCCCGCTGGCATCATCCGCTTGCTCGCGATCAAAGCCAGAACCTTTTCGCGATTGATCTTCGACCAGATGCTCTTTGCCGATCGTGGAAGAAACCGCTGCAACCACGACTGCTCGCTTTCGCCACACTTCTGACCGTCGATCCAGCCGTAGCAGAGCGCAACCTCCAGAGTCTCGGCATAGGTTAGCGATCGCAATCGGGATCCCTTCTTGGCCAATCGCAGCCACAATGCCGGGGCGGTGCGATGGTTCTTCTGCAACCAGGCTTCCCAATCCGCGGGCGTGGCAAACAGCTTTACCGGATCTTTCAATCGACCTTCTCTAACCATCACGGCTTCTTCCTCGCCAGTTGCCGCAATGGGTCATCCGTCAGAAAAACAGCCCGCCACTGATCACGAAACCGGGCGCCCAGGCTCTTGTAGAATTCGATCGCTTTTTCATTCCAGTCGAGAACTTCCCAGTGAATTCCGTAACACCCTTCGTCAACAGCGATGCGCGCTACCTCCGCCAATAGGGCCTTGCCGATGCCGCGCCCGCGGAAAGCCTCGCGAACAAACAGGTCCTCCAGAAATATTCCGCGCCCCGACCAGGTGGAATAATAACCAAAGAAGCAGGCATAACCCGCCGGCTGCCCTCCCCATTCAGCAATGAGCGCACGGAAAAGAGGCTTTTCGCCAAAACCATCGCGCGCCAGGTCTTCCTCGCGGATGGTTACCTGCTCGAGCTCGCATTCAAATTCCGCAAGCTCGCGGATCATCGTGGAGAGCAGTGCCGCATCATCAATGATCGCAGGACGGATCTGAAGCATTGCAGAACGGGCAGGATGCCCGTTTCTAGTGTAGAACGGGCGTAGCGTCCGTGCCGACACAGACCCATGTGCCGCCTTTGTATACCCAGGTATCGACGAAACGCTCGCGGCGCGTGTAGGCCCTGCCGCCTTCGACGCCCTTCACCCGCATCACGCCGGTGGCGATTGCGGTCGTGCCAAATAGATGTACGTTCAGCGACTCGGGTGAGACCTGCTGCTCCTGCGACGCCGTCTGCGAGCCACTCGCCTTCATGCTCGCCAGGAATTCATTCTTCGTTTGCACGGAGCCGTCATCATTCACCAGCACAATGCCGTTATCGAGAATCGATTCGAGCGCCTTTGTATCTCCACCTTTGTAGGCTTGATTCCAGAGTTGTTCCAGGGCGATGATCTTCGACTTGATCGCCGCATCAGTGTCTTGCGCCGCACTCCCAATCGCCACGGCAAGACCAAATACTATGAGGAGATAAATGCGTCTCATTGGCTCCCTGCTCGCTATCTGATTCCGGAGGTTTTGCGGCAAACGCGATTACCGCATGGTGCACTGTAACGGGGAGGGCTGCCCGTGACAAGTGCCTGTCTCTATGCTGAGGGCAGAAGACTGAAGCGGATCTACTTCGTGATCGGCGCAGCGCCGGCGGAGACCAGAACCCAACCGCTTTTCTTATAGACCCACGTATCGATGAATCGCCAGTGTTTGACTTGGTTGCGGCCGCCATGGAACTGCTTCTCTGTATACGTCCCGATGACGATGGCCGTGTTTCCAAACAAACGCACCGCCATCGGCTCCATGGCGATCTGATCGAGTTCAGGTTGCTTCTGCCTTATTCTGGAAAGGTAGTCCCCCTTTGAAATCAGCCTGCCATATTCCACGTAGACCACGGCATTGTCGAAGATCAGGTTCAGCGCGCGATTATCATTTCGGGCTTGCGCCGCAGTCCATTCCTGTTCCAGCGCGCGAATAGTGACGGCTGCACTGGTTTCCGCTGCGTCTTGCGCACGAGGCAGTCCCACGGCACAGAAAAAGACGAATAGCAGACTGAGCGCCTCGCCAATGCGGACATGCTTCAAAAGAACCTCCCGTGGGAATGGCATCGGTTCAGGGGACCGGAATCAAGAGACTCGCAACTGAGACCCAGGTGCCATCCTTGAGCAGCCAGGTATCCACGAAGCGGCCCTTCTGCAGCAGTCCCTTGCCGCGCTTGACACCTTTGAACTGGAAAAGCCCGGTAGCAACCACCGTGTCCTTGTGAACGCGGACGTCGATCGCGTCCAGTTGGTACTGCAGCCAATCAGCGTCCTGCACAAATGCGATAAATTCCGCTTTGTTCCGCAATTTGCCTTCGGCATCGACGCTAACGAATCTTTCATCCAGAACGGCATCCAAAGTCTTCATGTCCTTCGCTTCGAACGCCTGGATTTTGGTAACGCGCTCCAGCGCAATGATTTTCGATTGGAGAGCCGGGTCTGCTCTGTCTTGCGACCGCAGAGACTGAAGGCCTAAAAAGACGCACAGGATGATCCATGCCGAATTGCGCATTGCGGGGACTCCCTCAACTCCCTTATCGGCAAAAAGAAGCTGACCTTTATGCGTGCCAAGAACCACCTGATCTGTAGCTGTGAATGGACAGAACTTCTACGGGAGAGTGCGGTTGCGCGTACCCGCCTGATCAATGCCGAATTCGCCAATGCTGCGGCGAAGGAGATTTAGGAAAAAGCGCTGCCCCGTAATGGGCATCGCAAGGAAAGCAGATTAAGGCAGCCGGACCTGTAAGCCGAATTCTGTCCGCGGGATCGCTCCTGCGCGACGGCCATTCCTCTGGGCCGCGCATCGCTGTGCGGCTCTAGCGACCTACCCGAAGGTTTGACGCACCGAGCCGGCACGTGTCCGCGGCCCTGATTCAAAGAATCAATGCCGCGAACTTCCTCCCTATTTGGTCTTGCTCCGTGTGGGGTTTGCCCTGCCCGCCGCATTACTGCGACAGCGGTGCGCTCTTACCGCACCTTTTCACCCTTACCCGGGCGTTGCCGCCAGGGCGGTATGTTTTCTGTGGCACTTTCCGTCCACCAGGCTTGAACCTGACGTCCCGGACGTTATCCGGCACACTGCTCTGCGGAGTTCGGACTTTCCTCTCCTCGCGCCCGAAGACGCGAAAAGCGGCCGTCCGGTCCGGCTGCCTACGGAAATCATTATATTCGATGCGAACTGCACCCATTCGGCCTCCGCTCTCAGCTTCCGGTCGCCGCAAACTCGGGCTCCTTTTTCCATCCCGGCAGGATTTGGGCTGATAAACTTGCTGAGTTCCCATTCCGCTCCCCCTAAGTCGCCAAGCGGAAGCAGGAAGCCGAACCTATGAATTACGCTGAAGCCATTCGAGTGGCCCTGCAGTCTCTGTGGGCGAATAAGCTGCGCTCCGTGCTGTCGGTATTGGCCATCGTGATTGGAGTCGCCGCCGTGATCGCTGTCGTCACTTTCGTGGCCGGTATCGACGGCTATGTGGCCGGAAAAATCTTCAATCTGGGCGCCGACGTGTTCATCGCCTCGAAAATGTCGCCGGTGCAGCTCAATGTCGACAACTTTTTGGAAGCGGAGAAGCGCAAGAACTTTGACATGGACGATTATCGCGCCGTGCTCGAAGCCTGCAAACATTGCGATTACGTGGGCGCTTCGTTACGAAACGGCAACGGGCACGTAAAGTATGCCGAGCAATCCATCAGCGATACCACTGTGCAAGGCATCACTCCCTCGATGGCCCCGATCTATGACACCGACCTTAGCGCCGGGCGCATGCTCACGGAGACGGACCTGGAGAACCGGTCCATGATCGTCGTCGTTGGGGCTGACATCGTCGAGCACCTCATGGCCGGGATCGATCCGATCGGCCGGGAAATCCGGCTCGACGGATGGACGTATCAGATTATCGGAGTCGGCAAGAAGAAGGGCAAAACCCTCGGGCAGAGCCTGGACAATTATGTGATGATCCCGCTCACCACCTATCTTAAGCAATATGGCGCGCACAATGACAGTGTGCGCATCTCAGGAAAGGCGGCCAGCGCCGGGCCTGCGCTTAGCGAGGCCATCGATGAGGCTCGCGTGGCATTGCGCGCCCACCGGCACGACCGTCCGGGCGCCGACGACAGCTTCGATATCGAGACTAACGCAAGCCTTCTGGGAATCTGGAGCGACTTCAGCAACACATTCTTTATGGCGACGATTGGAGTGGCCTGCATCGCGCTGGTGGTCGGCGGGATTGTCATCATGAACATCATGCTGGTGGCGGTTACCGAGCGCACCCGCGAAATCGGAATTCGCAAAGCCATGGGCGCTCGTCGCGAAGACGTCTTAATTCAGTTTCTTATCGAGTCCGTCGTCCTCTCTCTGATGGGAGGACTGTTTGGCGTTTTGATAGGAGTGGGAGTTGCCGAATCGATTACAGCCCTGATCGGAATGCCTTCGGCCATCAAAATTTGGGCGGTAGCCGCCGGCTTGATCGTTTCGGCGAGCGTGGGTGTATTCTTCGGGGTCTGGCCCGCCCAGAAGGCGGCCAAACTGGATCCCATCGTAGCGCTGCGGTTTGAGATGTAGAGATATTGAGGGAAATTGAGTAATTGGGATATTGAGTAATTGAGAGATTGAGTAATTGGAAAATTGAATGATTTGTGATTGAAAAGGCAGCTGCTTTCAGGGAACTTTCAATTACTAAATTACTCAATTACTAAATTACTAAATTACTAAACTCAAAATTTCTTCATGGTCGGCAAAAGTGAATTCGCCGAAATCCTTCGGATGGCCCATGACACCATCCGCAGCAACAAACTGCGTTCATCGCTCACGGTTCTGGGAATCGTGATCGGCGTGGCGGTGGTGATCAGTGTCTCCTCCATCGGTCGTGGCCTGAACGATAATGTTCAGTCCATCGTCACTAGCATTGGATCGAACGTGGTGTTCGCGTTTCACATCGAGCCCTTTACCTTCGGCCGTCCTACCGAAGAAATGCGTACACGCAAGGAACTGACCTACGAGGATTCGCTAGCCATTGCAGAGTTGCCGCATGTTCAGGCCGTGACTGCAGGAGTGCGTTATTTCCGCCCGGAACTTGGCGTCGGGTCGTTTGCCGTCAAATACCGCGACCGTAAGGCGAAGAACACCATTCTGGAAGGCGATCAATCTTCTGCCAAAGATGTGTTCGATCTGCAAATCGCGAGCGGACGCTGGTTCAGCGAGGTGGACGAGGAGCATCGGTCGCCGGTCGTTCTGCTGGGCTCCGAGACAACCGAAGAACTATTTGGCAGCGAAGATCCGTTGGGCAAGGAAGTGAACATCGAGGGCCAATTGTTTACGGTGATTGGAACCGCGATGCCGGTAAAATCCGTATTCGGCGGCGGAAAGAATCCGGAAGACAATAAAGCCTACTTCCCCTTGAGTACTCTCAGGAAGCTGCATCCTGAACTCAAACAGCACTGGATCAGCATCAAAGCGCTTTCGCATGACGACGTGCCCAAGGTAATCGACGAAGTGCGGGAATTATTGCGGCGGCGGCGCAAGGTCCCGCCCGACAAACCCGATAATTTTGCCGTGTTCACTGCGGATTCCATCAACGACGTCTGGAACCAACTCACCGGCATGCTCTTCATCGGCATGTTCGCCATTTCGAGCGTCGGCTTGATCGTGGGCGGCGTCGGAGTGATGAATATCATGCTGGTTAGCGTGACCGAGAGAACCCGCGAAATTGGAGTGCGCAAAGCCATTGGGGCACGGAAGCGCGATATCCTCCTGCAATTCACGCTGGAAGCGGTTATTCTCACGGCCATTGGAGGAATATTTGGCATTTTGGCCGGGGCGCTGGTGGTGTGGGTAATCCCGGAGGTGTGGCCTTCCTTGCCTGCGAGGATGTCGACGTTCTGGACGGCTTTCGGTTTTACAGCGTCGGCGGGAGTGGGCCTGATCTTTGGAATTTATCCGGCGTGGAAAGCGGCGAACCTCGATCCCATCGAGTCGCTGCGCTATGAATAGAGCCTGCGCTCGCGCATGATGCACTCCGCTCGCTACATTCTTCAGATCGTCGCCGTCGCCGGTTGCATTTCCAGTTCTGCTTACTATCTGATTTGCTGGTGGCGCGCCGACATGTTTGTGCGGCGGCGCAGCGCGGCGGACAAACCCAACCCGTCAACGGCCCTGCCGCCTGTCTCGATCCTGAAGCCCATCAAAGGCACGGACCCAAACATCTACGAGAGCTTCCGCAGTCACTGTGAACAGGATTATCCGGATTACGAAATCATCTTCGGAGTGAGCGATCCCGAAGACCCTGCTGTGGCCAGCGTCGAGCAGTTGCAGCGTGAATTTCCTCAACAGAACATCCGGCTGGTGGTGTGCCCCGAAATTCTCGGCACCAATGTCAAGGTGAGCAATCTTGAGCAGATGGTGCGATCCACACGTAACGAATTTCTTCTTGTAAACGACAGCGACATCCAGGTGGAAAGCGATTATCTTCGCCGCGTGATTGCACCCTTGGCAGACCCGAAGGTAGGCATGGTCACCTGCTTGTATCGGGGAGTCGCGGCAGAGACCATCGCATCACGATGGGAGGCGCTCGGCATCAGCACCGATTTTTGCGCCAGCGTGCTGGTCGCCGAATGGCTCGAACACGGCCTCCACTTCGGGTTCGGTTCAACGCTTGCCTTCCGGCGATCTGATCTGGACCGCATCGGCGGCTTCAAGGCCCTGGTCGATTTCCTCGCGGATGATTACGAACTGGGCCGCCGGATTGCCGGGTTAAATAAGAGAGTCGTGCTTTCCGGCGTGGTGGTGGAAACGCATCTTCCGGCGTATGACTTGCGCGGCTTCCTCGATCACCAGTTGCGCTGGTTTCGCGGCATCCGCGATGCGCGCCGCAGCGGCTATATCGGGCTAGTCTCCACGTTTGGCATCCTGTGGGCGCTGCTCGCGTTCATTTCGGCGGGGGCTGCGCCATGGTCCTGGGTAGTGCTGGGAGCGATGCTGCTGTTGCGGATCGCCGTGGCGTTCGTCATGTCACGGGGCGTTCTGCAGGATGAAGATAGCGTCGAGCACTTGTGGTTGGTTCCCCTGCGCGATTTGATTGCGGCAGCTTTGTGGATTGCAAGCTTCACCGGAAATACGGTCACGTGGCGCGGAGACCGGTTTCGCCTGAAGGAAGGTCGCCTCACCCGGATTGCTTCATAGGCGAGCACGGTAAATTCGAGCGCCTGATCCCCGACACTTCAGGGCGCTATCACTTCGAAGCGGCCGTCGGCGAACAGGCGATAGCGCCTGCCCCGCCAGGTAATCGTGTTGCCGAAGAATCCCAACAGCCAGAAGCAGAATCCCAGGACATCTTCTATCGGCAGCAACAGCCAGTTGATTCTGGCCCGCAGAACGCGTGACGATACCCTGTAGGCCGCGAGTCCGCGAACCGCAACCGTCACAAGCAAGACCGGCCACCATGCGGGCGCGAACGCGCACACCAGCAGGGCCAAGGGTAAAGGCATCGTAAACAGTTGACCAATGTATCCCGCGGGCCGCGAGCGCCGCGTGCTGCGCGCCCAGCGCATCCGGTGCGCGAAATTTTCCGCCAGCGAAGCGCTCCCAATGTGGTGCTCGATGATGTAAGAGGAGAGAATGACGCCTTCTCCTTGCTCCGCGGCAAACTTTCCAATCACGAAATCTTCTGCCAGATAGTCTTTCACACGGTCGAAGCCGCCGATGGCTTGCAACACATGCCGCCGCGCTGCGATGGTCGGGCCGACTGCAAAGTGCATCCCTTCGAGCATGCGCGCCACCAGTGCACTTCCCCAAAAATCCGTATTCATGCCGGTGCCTTCCAGTTGCGACCAGAAACTCCGCCCCGCAACTGCGCGATAGGGGCATGTCGCCACCCCAAGATGCTGCTCCTGAAATTCAGCGCCCACGGTGCGTAATAAGTCAGGAGTGACCCGAATATCGCTGTCGCTCATCACGACAAGATCGTTGGCAGCCACCGAGAGCATGCAGTCGAGGCTGAAGACCTTGGCATTCGGATATGGCGGCTCTCCCGTGACCAACAGGCGCGAGTGAACTTTGGGATATTCACGCTGCAGACGAGCTACTACTGCACACGCCGGATCTTCCTCATGGCGCACAGCAAACAAAATCTCGAACTCCGGATAATCCTGTTCAAAGAACGTGCGCAGGTTCGATTCCAAATCTAAATCGAGACCGGCGAGAGGCTTCAGAATGCTGATGGGGTCAGGCGACCGCAGTGCAGGCGGGCGGACCGCAAGGTATTTCTGCACGGCCAGTATCTGCAGAACGGAATAAACCAGCGAACCAACGAGAATGAGCAGAAGAATGTCGGCTGCGATGGTAGCTGGATGCATCGGAAAAGGGAGTAGAAACAGCGCATCGCTTGCGCCTGGAAGCATGGAGCGGACCGGGACCGTCAGCCATTATACCGAGTCGCGGCCTGCAATTCCGGGGACTCGCACTCGGAGCCGCCGGCGCGCTTGCTGGTTTGGTTTAGCGCAGCCCGAATCTTCTGGCTGAATTGCTTCAGCGTGTAGGGTTTCTGCAGGAAGTTCGTGTTCAGGTCGACCACTTTATGGTCGAGCACCGTTTTGCCCGCGTAACCTGATACGAAAAGAAACTTCATCCCGGGCCGAAGTTGTCCGAGTTCCTTGGCCAGTTCACCGCCGCTCATGTTCGGCATCACCACATCAGTGACCAGCAAGTCGATGGCTGCCGGATGCTTGCGCGCCAATTCAAGCGCTTCCAAGCCATGGCTGGCTTCCAGTACGGTGTAGCCTTGCTGGCGCAAAAACTCCGCGCTGGCTCGGCGGACCGCCTGTTCATCTTCGACCAGCAGCAAGATTTCGGTTCCTCGAGCCAGGTCCGCCGCATCCCGCGGCTTGGCTTCACGCCTGCGGTTGCGGTCGGCCACACATGGCAGGTAGACCTTGAATACTGTGCCGGAACCAGCTTCGCTGTAGACCCAGATATAGCCTTTGTTCTGCTTGACGATGCCGTAGACCGTGGCGAGTCCCAGCCCGGTTCCTTTTCCAGAAGGCTTCGTCGTGTAAAAGGGCTCAAAGATGTGGGGCAGCGTTTCGCGCGGGATTCCTGTGCCGTTGTCGCTAACCGTAATGAGTGCATAGCGCCCCACCGGGATCACCGCAGGCTTGGCTTGCACATAATCACTGTCGAGATAAATGTCAGAAGTCTCAATCCGCAGATGCCCACCCTGCGGCATGGCATCACGGGCATTGGCCGCCAGATTCATCAGAATTTGCTCGACCTGCACGGGATCGACTCGCACCTGGCCCAGCGCTTCGCCCGGAGCGAAGCTGAACTCGATATCTTCCCCAATCAGCCGGGGCAGGGTTTTCGCGATATCGGCGATCACTCGATTGAGCTCGACAACGCGCAACGCCTGCGGCTGCTTCCGGCTGAACGCCAGCAGCTGCCGCGTCAATTCAGCGGCTCGCCTTGCGGCCAGCAGGATTTCCTGCAGCTTGCGTTCCAGCGAGCTCTCTTGCTCGACCTCATCCAGCGCCAGCTCCGAGTAACTGGTAATGATGGTGAGCAGGTTGTTGAAATCGTGGGCGACTCCTCCCGCCAGGCGTCCGACCGCGTCCATCTTCTGCGCCTGCAGCAGCTGCGCTTCCAACCGGAGCCGATCCGTCAGATCGCGCCCGTTGGAGATGAAATGCGTAATCTGCCCGCCAGAATCGCGCACCGGACTGATGCTTTCCTCCACATAGTAAAGCTCGCCATTCTTCTTCCGGTTGACCAGAATTCCACGAAAAACGTTTCCCGCCAAAATCGTGCTCCACAGGTCCTGATAAATTTCCGGGCCTTGTTCCCCGGACTTCAGAAGGCGCGGTGTCTTTCCGCGCACCTCCTCGCATTTGTATCCCGTCACGGCCTCAAATGCCGGATTTACATACTCAATGATCCCGTTGCGGTTGGTAATCAAGACCGTATCCGGCGATTGCTCCACCGCTTGTGACAATTTGCGCAGAGACTCCTCGACCGCCTGCCGCTCTTTCTGCAGTGAATGCAGTGCCAGCGTGTTGTGGATCGTGCGGATCAGCGTGGCTCCATCGATTTGCGACCGGGCAACGCAGTTCCACGTGTCCGCTTCGATGATTTCCGCTACCGTCTTCTCATCTGCGCCCTCGTTCAGCAGGATGAAGGGCACTGACGTGCCTGCCTGATGAAGTTCTGCGATCAACTGAACGGCTTCGGCGTCTCCTGTCCCATGTTCGAACAGCACGAGATCGTATCTTTCTTGTTGCAATCGCGTCTTCGCTTCTTCAATCGAACCGGCATGGGCCAGGTCTGCCGCCAGCATGCTGCGGCTGCGTTCCAGAATCTCGCGTATCAGAAAGAAGTCTTCTTCTTTCTCGCCGACTAGTAAGACACGGACCGGAGCGACGGCAGGTTTTGCAGCGGTTGACACTGGACTCTCTCCATCACTAGTTACCATCGGAATCCAGTGCGGAAGAGTTTAATACCTGTCTGGAAACTCCCGTCGCCTGCCGTAGACCTGGCCACAGAATGTGGCTTATTAGAGGATAATTATGTCAGTCTCCTGGAATATCCTATGTTCAGAGTATTGGTTGCTCTCCTCATCAGCTTGCCTTTTCCAGCGCTTCTGCCTGCGCAGTCGGATGCAGGTTCTCAGCTTGAATTCCAGGTTTCGGCTGCTCAAGCATGGACCGACACCGGTCTCGATCTGCAGTCTGGAGACGTGGTCAAGATCTCAGCCAGTTCGTCGATCGCTGCCGATAAGCACACGGATTCCAGCGCGCCAGTCTGCTCGCCGGCAGGATTGACGAACTCGGCGGCGCAGTCCAATTTACCTTTGCCAAGCGCGCCTGCCGGAGCTCTGATCGCGCGCCTGCATGTGCAAGATGCATCTCCCATCTTGGTAGGGAACGGTACCGATCTCCACGTGGCAGACCCGTCTCATCTGTTCCTCGGAATGAATGCAGCGGGGACTGCGTCGTGCCAGGGCAGCATCACGGTCAAGGTGCAGAAGACTTCCGGGAGCACATCCACCAACCTAACCCGCGGGGCACAGCTCAAATCCCAGCTCAGTAACGCCATGGGCGTGTTCATGTCCGGGCAATTTGGCCTGAAGCCGGAGGCCAGTGGCAACAATGCAGCTTCTTCCGCTGTGCATTCCGGCGGCAACACCGCTGCCGTTGAGCCGCTCAGTCTTTCAGAGCAGCCGCTGGAGCGCGACCTCCGCAAGGATCTCGATAGTTTGCCGCGCCGCGTCAACGATCAGTTCAGCCATCTCGGTGACATGGTGAATTTCGTGATTATCGGTTCGCAGAAAGATATGCAGGCTGCGATGGAGGCTTCCTCCTGGCACGTTGCCGACACCAGCAATACTACGGCCGTCTTCAACGCCGTGATGCAAGCCTACGACAGCAAAGACTATCTGGCCATGCCCATGAGTATTTTGTATCTATTCGGGCGCAAGCAGGATTTCGGCTATGAAATGGCAGAGCCGATCGCCATGGTGGCTAGCCGCCATCACTTCCGAATCTGGAAAGCGCCCTTCACCTGGAAAGGGCAGGAAGTGTGGGTAGGCGCTGGAACACACGATATCGGCTTTGCCAAAGATCAACGGAACAATAGCGTGACGCACAAGATCGATCCCTCGGTAGACGGCGAACGCGACAACATCGGCCGCAGCATCCAGAAAGCTAACAAAGTGAAATCCATGGCCTATTATTTGCCGTCCGACCCAGTGCGGGAGGCGAAGAACGCCACCGGGGATTCCTACCACTCCGACGGCCGACTGCTGGTCATTTTCCTCCAATAGAGCCCCTCCTCAGTTGAACGACTGGGCGAAAACCAGCGAGAACGCGTGCCTTTTTTTGTTAACCAATCCGAAACTGCCTCGTCTAATCAATCAGATTCTAGTGACCCTCCAATGCCTCTGAGGAAATGAATGGAACCATGCGGCGACCCAACGCGTATTAGGCCTTAAGTGGGGTTGTATCTGGGGTATGGGGGTCTTGGATTGGATTCGGCAGCGCTGCCCTGCACAGCGCGTTCGTAAGGCGAAATTCTTTGGGGGATAGTATGGAAAATTTACAGAACACGCTCAGTCCAGCGGACCGATATGACCTTGGCCACGTGCAGGAAGTGATACGGCAGGCGCATGACGAACTGCGTCAGCTCTTGCAACAGCGCGCCGAAATCATGAAACGAATCGGCACAGTCAAGCAGACGATATCTGGGCTCGCCAATCTGTTCGGCGATGCCGTGCTGAACGATGAACTCCTGGAACTTGTGGACCGCAAGAGCAGCGGCCGGCAGCCCGGTTTTACGAAAGCCTGCCGCATGATCCTGATGGAGTCCGGACTAGCGATGAATTCGCGCGATATTTGCGAGTATTTCCAGGCCAAGATGCCCGACCTGCTGGCTCGCCACAAAGATCCGATGGCCTCGGTTACCACCGTTCTGAACCGCCTCGTGGAATACGGCGAAGCGGAGGCGGTGATGGTAAGCGGTCGAAGAGCGTGGCGCTGGGTGGCGGATCTGCCGGCGGGAGCCACGGCGGAGTCGAACGTCATTCGAGTCGCCAGGGCTAGCTAATTCGTGAAGGCTGGCATCTCGCGAGGGCGGAAGCCCTCGCGAGTTTGCTGTGGAAACTAACCTGGCGGCAGCAACATTCCCTTTTCCAAATGCCGCGTGATGTGCGCGTAGGAAGCTGCGTTCGGATCGTGGGTCACCATCACGATCGTCTTCTGGAAGTCTTCATTCAACCGCTTCAAAATCTCCAATACCTCAGTCGCCGAATGGCTGTCCAAGTCTCCCGTCGGCTCGTCTGCCAGCAGCAACGTGGGGTCGCTGACAATGGCGCGCGCGATGGCCACACGCTGCTCTTGCCCACCGGAAAGCTGCTTCGGCAAGTGGTGAACGCGGTCTTCCAGGCCGACCAGTTTCAAGGCCGTCATGACGTGGTCCCGCCGCTGCTGAGAGTTGAGCTTGGTGAGCAATAACGGCAGCTCAACATTCTCAAATGCCGAGAGCACCGGAATCAGATTGAACGTCTGAAACACATAGCCGATGTGCTCGTTGCGCCAGCGCGCGATTTGGGCATCGTTGAAGCGAAAAATATCCTGCCCCTGCACCAGCAGTTCGCCTGCCGTCGGCCGGTCAATCGCTGCAATCATATTCAGCAGCGTGGTCTTGCCCGAGCCCGACGGTCCCATCAAAGCGAGGAACTCACCCTTGGCGATATCGATAGAAACATCGTCGAGCGCCGTTACCTCGAAGGCATCGCGCTTGAAGATTTTGCTGACGCCACGAGCCTGAACAACTTTGGTGCTGGTGGCAACGTTGGGTTGTGCGATTGTGCTCATGATTGCCCCTTAATCTTGATTTTGTCCCCATCTTTCAAAGTAGCAGGCGCTGTCGTGATCACGTTTTCGCCTCCCACCAGGCCATCCACCAGCGCGCCATCGGCTCGCTGACTGGTTATGTGAATTTCTCGAGCGATCGCCTTGCCGTTGAATGCGATCCATACAATCTTTCTGCCGTTCTGCTCACGGATCGCTGTTGACGGCACAAACACCCCCGCCGGCCCCTTCGCATTCGCCGGCGCTTCATTGGCCAGGAAGTGCACGGTCGCGTTCATTTCCGGACGCAATTGAACGCCGGGATACTTCTCCGGATTGAGCACCTGCACCTTCACCTGCACCGTGGCCTTCTGCCGGTTGGCCTCGGGAGAGATCTGCGCGATCTGTCCATCGTACTGTTTATCGGGGTAGGCATCGGTCGTGACGGTCGCCTTTTGTGACGGGCTCAGCCGTGCGAAGTCCGCCTGAGCAATGTCGAGTTCGACTTGCAGATCGTTGAGGTCGGCCAGCGAAACCACCGATCCTTGCGGCCCACCCGCGGCGGCGCTGGCAAACTGCGCCGTAATCAATTCGCCCTTTTCCGCGGTGCGGTCCAGAATCGTTCCCGTTACCGGAGCGCGAATGACAGTGGCATCCAATTGAGACTTGGCATAATCGAGCTGTCCTTGCGCTTGGGCGAGAGCGCCTTGGGCCCGCGCCAATTCCTCCGGACGCGGCCCAATCTTCGCCAGCGTGAATCCCTGTTGCAGCGAATTCACGCGCTGCTGGTCGGATTCAAACTTTGCGGTCGCATCGTCCAGTTGCTGGCGCGAAACCACCCCGCTAGCTGCGAGCTCTTTAATCCGGTCCAGGGTCAACCTGTCATTCACCAGCGTGGCACGCGCCTCGTCGAGATTATGCTGCGCTTGTTGAATCTCCTCTGGCCGGGACCCGTGCTGTAGCTCTTCCAGATACGCTTTGGCATTCTCCACGGCTCCCTTGGCTTGGTTATAGGAGGCGCGGAATTCCTGGTCTTCCAGGCGCACCAGCACTTGCCCCTCTTTCACCTTGTCGCCCTTTTCCACGCCGATCCACGCCAGCCGGCCCGTGACTTTGGAATTCACGTTGATCGTGTGATGGGCCACGATGTATCCGGTCGCTGAGAGTACCGTTCCACCGGCGTCGTTTCCGCCGGTTTGCGCGGATGCGCGAACCACTTCAACTTCGGGCGTGTCGGAAGAAAACGCCCGGTAGGCCAGGGTGAAGAGCCCTAGCACCACGACCACAGCCACGCCGATAATGATGTAGCGGCGCGCCCAGGCAGGCGGTTCGCCGCCCGTATCGCCGCGCTGCGACCGGTCGATGCGCAGGCTTTGCAGATCTTCGTGTTTAGTATCAATTCCCATAAGTGGTAGCGCCGCAATCTCGGCTGTCGGTGGGCAAGTCGCCCACCCAGCCAATATCAAGTTATCCTCGCAGCGCGTTCAAAATGTTCTGCCGCGCCGCATGCCAGGCAGGCGCCAGCCCGCCCACAAATCCCATGACCAGCGCGAAAATGATCGCCCGAGTTGCCACTGCGGGAGTGATGCGCAACGCGAAAACGACCTCGCTGAAGGTCACGGCGTTTGAGGTTCCCGTCTGCATTCCATTGAACGGAAGCATCAACAGGATCCCCACCAACGCGCCCAGCAATGCCAGCAGCAGCGATTCCAGAACGAATGATGTCAGAATCGCCGGCCGCGAGAATCCGATCACGCGCAAGGTTGCGATCTCCCGGCCGCGATAAGCTACGGCGGCATACATCGTGTTCATCGCCGCAAAAATCGAGCCAATCGCCATAATCACGCCTACCACCCAGCCGATGATCTTGATCGGGGTGCCCGAACTGGTTTGCTTGGCGTAGTAGTCACTTTCCAGCATGCCTTCGAGCTTCAAGCGTTGATCGTCGCTCACGCGGTTTTTCAACGCTTCTGCCGATATCGGATCGGTAGCCCGCAAGTATGCGGACGCAAATCCCCCCTGCCGGTCGAAGTCGGAAGCCATTTGATTCACGTCGCCCCACACTTCCGATTCATACGCCGAACCGCCGGCGTCAAACACACCGACCACTTTCCACGATCCTTTTCCAAACTGCATAGTGTCGCCGATATTGGCCTGCGAAAACCGGTCACGCACGGACTTGCTCACTACCACCTCGCGTTGCCCCGTCTGGAACCAGCGCCCCTCGACCAGTTGAACGCTCGGTTTCCCGCTGGCGCCGGGCAGTTGCCGCATTTCCAGACCGTCCGGCATCATGCCGCGTACCGTCACATTCACCTCACCGGTGCCGTCTTTGCGCGGCAGAATGATGACCACCACCCACTCACCCGACGCCATCGGCTCGCCGTGGCTGTCTTTCGCGATGCCGGGCAAAGTTTTCAGCGTCGGGAAGAGCGACGCATCGAATCCGCCGGACAACTCCGCTTCCGATCCTTTGCGCAACACGAGCACGTCGAGCGGGCTGCCGCTGCTGACAAAAGCGCGGTCCAGCCCTGCCACCAGTGCCATCAGAAAGATCGCCGTGGTTACGGTCAGCGCGATGCCCAGCGCTGTCATGACCGTGAGGCCTTTGCGCAGCCTTAAATTCCGGATGTTGTAGCTGATCGGTATCGCCATAGTTGAACTCTTCGACTTACGTGAACTCCTCTTGCGATGCAAGACGCGCGCGACAACCGCCGGGACTCCGGCACTACCCTATATGCCGCAATCCATCCACGATGTTCATCCGTGAAGCTCGATAAGCCGGCAAATAGCCGCTCACGACTCCCAGGACAAGCGCTACCAACAACGACATCCCGGCGGTGATCCCGTTCACTTTCATGTTCAAAGGAATGCCTAATCCGATGAAGCGGTGCGTCACCGCCGCAATCAAGGGGATTGCCACCAGAACACCCAGCAGTCCTCCTGCCAGCGCCAGCGCCACCGATTCGCTGACAAAAATCGAAAGCACCCGATGCCGGGTGAAGCCGAGCGTCTTCAGCAAGGCAACCTCGCGCGTCCGGCTGCGCACCGACATCGCCATGGTATTGGCGGACACCAGCATGATGGCGAATACCACCGCGCCGCAGATGCTCAGGATGAATGCCTTTACATTGCCCAGCGAAGCAACGAAGCCGAGCTGAAAGGCCTTTTCACTTTCAGACTTGGTCTGAAGCGGCGAGTTGCGGAACATGTCGTCGATCTCCCGCGCTGCCCGCGCAACGTTCTCCGCCGAATCAATTTGTGCGGCATACCATCCCGCCTGCCCCTTGAACCAGGGCACAGCCTCTTCCAGATACTTGGCATTGAAATACAGTGCGTTCTGCGGCGGATCGCGATGATAAATGGCGCGGATCGTCAGGTCGAGATTTGCCGGGAAGATATTTCCCTGCAGGGTAATGCGATCGCCAATCTTCCATCCATACTTCTCGGCCAGAGTGACGTCGACCAGCGCCCCCGTGCGGTCTTGCTGCCAGGCCTTGACCTGATCCGGCGGAGTGATTTTGTCGGACGCAACTTTCAAATACTCTTCCGGATCGGTGCCCACTTGCGCAAAAAAATGTTCCGGGCGGTCGTCGATGTAGCGGCCTCCATACCACGTGAGCGGGACGACGGCATTGACGCCTGCGACGCTGCGGATTTTGTCGCGATAATAAGCCGGCAGCAAGAATGCCAGAGACACGCGGTCGCGTACGATCAACCGCCGCGCGGCTTCCGGAGCGACCTGATCCACATAAAACGAGCGCCAGATGCAAATCATCATCGTCAGCAAGAGCAGCGAGAAGCTGATGCTGATCATGGTCAGCAGGCTGCGCCGCTTGTTGCGAAACGTATTCCGTACGATGAAGCTGCCTAGCGTCATAACCTCATCCGATGTGACGGAGCCCGTCCACGATGTTCACCTGTGACGCGTGATAGGAAGGAATCGCTGAACTCAGCAGCCCCACTACGGCCGACGTGAACAGAGACGCGAACCAGATGCCGGGCGTCACTTTCAGCGGGAAGAAGCTGAAAAACTGTGGAGAATGGGTCAGGCCGTAAACCAGCAGCCAACTCAGGCTTGCCCCGATCAGCCCTCCACCCACCGCCAGAGCCACCGCCTCGCTGACGAATAATCCCAGGACACCTCGCCGGGTGAATCCCAATGTCTTAAGCACGGCCACTTCCCGCGTGCGCTCGCGAATCGACATGGCCATCGTATTGGCCGATACCAGCAAGGTGGCGAAAACCACTGCGGAACAGATGCTCAAAATGAACGCTTTCACATTTCCCATCATGGCCACGAATTCAAGGCCGAATGCCTTTTCACTCTCGGTTTTCGTAGGTTGCGGCGAGTTCCGGAACAAGTCGTCCACCGCGCTCGCAACTTTGCTGACGTCGGACGGAGAGTCAGCCAGGATGCTGAACGTGCCCGCCCGGCCCTTAAAGAACTCCACCGACTCTTCAACGTATTTGGCGTTGAAATAAACCGACTTATTGTCCGGGTGCGCGGTATAGATTCCGCGAATGTTTAGCTCGAGATTGACCGGATAGATCGTTCCCTGCAGAAAAATGCGGTCGCCAATTCTCCATCCGTATTTCTTCGCCAGCGCGCTATCGACAATGACGCCTTGGCGATCTCGCTGCCATGCCGTCACTTGATCTTCGGGGATGGAGAGATCGCGATAAACTTTGAAGAACTCATCCGGATCGGTCCCGAACTGCGCGAAAAAATTCTCCGGCTTCTGATCTTTGTAAATGCCTCCAAACCAGGAGACGGGCGCCACCGCCAATACTCCAGGAATGGCCCTGATCTTCTCGCGGTAGAACCCGGGCAGATTGAAAGTGAGAGAAACGCGGTGCCTTACGACCAGCCGCTGCGCCGATTCTGCACTGCCCTGATCCAGATAGAAGCCCCGCCAGATGGTCATCATCAGGCTAAGCAGGAGCAAAGAGAAAGCGATGCTCAGCACCGTCAGAATGCTGCGGCGCTTGTTGCGAAAGGCGTTCTTGGTTACGAACCGCGTCAACGTCATGGGTGCACTCCGGGAAGAAACGAACGCCAGAGGTGGAAGCTGGATAAACCTGGGCGCATACAGCATAGTCGAACCCGCTGAGATTCGACAACCGCGCCGCTCGCAGCATCTGCCAGTGTCACAGAATTGGATTTTCGCTCGGCCACGATGCTCTTTATTCTTTCGCGCTTCATTGCGGACGGCCAGTGGAGATCGTCATCGCGCACGGATGACAAATGTCATCCGCAGCCCCACATAACATTCACAACTCCGGCGGCGAACCAAAAGTTACGCACCGCAGCCCGGCCGTTGGTTCAAGCTACGAATTTGCCCTCATCCGCTGACGGGCCGTAAATGGCCGGCACAGTCGCCTCGTTCAAGCGCAGGTACACGGTCAACTGGCCGCGATGATGGGCCAGATGGCTGAAGACGGAGTCTGCAATCATGGAGTGCCGCGGATTTTCGCTGACCACATGTCCGCCCACCACAAACCTCCACGATGTCAGCAGGTGCTCGTCGGTGGTGCTTTGCAACGCCGCCCGGGCCTCGCTCACGGCCTGGTCGAGCGCAACCACCAGTTCTGCCCGGGTACGCCACTCCAAAGGCTTGAATTTCGCCGCCTCAGGCGATTTCATATCGAACTCGTCCTGCTTCACCATCGAAACGATCCATGACGGCATGGTTGCGACCAGCGACGCCAGGTAGCCAAGCTCCATCGACTTGGGATGGGGCTTCCAGCCGTTATGGCCTTCGGGAACGCGCTCCAGGGTGCGGCGGCTGGTCGCGGCTTCACGGTCCAGTTCAGCGAGAAAGAAATCGGTCAGCTTCATAATTTTCTCCGGCGATTTGCTTGCAGGAACGGTCGCAAATCGAACAGAAGGACGGTACCAGCCATTGAGGACAGATTCAGTCCTCGACTTATGGCACAATGCACGGCATGGTTCAGACCTCGGCTCGCCTGCTTCGTCTGCTGTCGCTGTTTCAGGCGCAGCGCTATTGGTCTGGCGCCGATCTCTCCACTCGCCTCGAAGTCACGGCCCGGACCCTGCGCCGTGACGTAGACCGCCTGCGCAGCCTGGGGTATCCGGTCCATTCCACGTCGGGAATCGCCGGGGGCTATCAGCTCGGCGCCGGCGCAAATCTTCCGCCCCTGCTGCTCGACGATGACGAGGCGGTGGCCGTAGCTCTCGGATTGCGCACCGCGGCCAGCGGCGGAGTCAGCGGCATGGAGGACGCCTCGGTACGCGCGCTGATGAAGCTGGAGCAGGTCCTGCCTCCCCGGCTGCGCCATCGGGTGGCCGCTTTGCACGGCTTCATCCTTCCTCTGAAGAATCGCGGGCCGAACGTCGAGGCCGCACACCTGTCGCTCATCGCGGGGGCTTGCCGCGATCATGAGGGGCTCCGGTTCAGTTATCACGATCGCAGCGGGGCCCCCAGCGCGCGCACGGTCGAGCCGCATCGGCTCGTCCATACCGGCTATCGCTGGTATCTGGTGGCCTGGGACACTCTCAGAAAAGACTGGCGGACTTTTCGAGTGGACCGTATCGAAGGCAAGCCTAAGACCTCCGCACGCTTCCGCCCGCGCAAGCCGCCCGATGGAGATTTTGCCGCTTTCGTTTCAAAATCGCTGTCTCAGGCTCCCTATCCGATTCGCGCCCGTCTTACTCTGCACGCCCCGCTCGATCAGATCGCCAAAAATGTGCCTCCCTCGGCGGGAGTGTTGGCCGCCATCGATCAACACTCCTGTACGCTCCAAACCGGTTCGCATTCGCTCGAGGGCCTGGCAATTCACCTGATGATGCTGGGGATCGATTTTCAAGTACACGAGCCCCCAGAGTTCATCGATCATTTGCGCCGCTTGACGGAACGGTTCACGCGCGCCTGTGCTCCCGTAGCTTGATCCAGCACCTATAGCGCCTGCCAGCCCCGCCCACACTGTGAAAGCCCAGTGTTTAAAGCCGCTTCCCGCCTTACTTTCGTAACTCGAAGCCTGTCGCAACCAAGGATATTCTTACCCTAGCTCCATCTCCGAAATCTTCACTTCGAGAGAATTTCGTCGTGACGCGCTGATCGTGTGATGGATTGGAGCTGGCGAAGCAATGTCCACAAAAATCGGCCAATTCGAAATCCTCAGTGAGCTGGCGAAGTCTGCAACCTCGACCGTCTACAAGGTGAATGACGAGTCCGGACAGACCGTCGTTCTCAAGGCAATTCCGTTGAGCGCTTTCGGCGACGGTGCCGCCGCATTGCAGGAGGCGCTGCTGAAAGAAGTGGAAAGCGTCAAGGTTCTGACCAGTTCCAACATCACCAGGGTTACCAGCGGACAGGAGATCGACGGCCAGTTCTGCGCCGCCATGGAATATGTGCAGGGAAACAGCATTGCCACCATGCTGGCCCGCAAAGAAGGATTTTCTATCTGGGACTTGCTCGATATCGGCCGCCAGTTGTGCAGCGGCTTGGATCACGCGAAAGAACACGGCATCGTGCATTACAGCCTCGAACCCGCCAAGATCATGTGCGGATGGGATGGCACAGTCAAGATCTTGAGCTTTGGCGTTTCCAGCGTCGGCAACTTCGTGCAGCACACCAGTGGAGTGTCGCCGGTTCTGCATTACATGTCTCCCGAGCAAGTTCGCGGCGAAGCCACCGACACGCGTTCCAATCTTTTCAGCCTGGGCGCGGTGTTCTATGAGATGGTGACGGAACGAAAGGCATTTGATCAGCAAGACGCCGACTCGCTCCGCCAGTCCGTCCTGGAGAGCGTTCCGACAGCGCCCATTCGGTTGAATGCCAAGATCCATCCCCTGCTCAGCGACCTGATCATGAAGGCGCTATCCAAGGACCCGGCGCAGCGCTACCAGACCGGGCGGCAATTGCTGGATGATCTGGAGAATTGCAAAGAATCGCGACCGGCCAAGAAAGCGGAAGCTCCGAAGAATCCGGCGGCAACTCCGCAGATCAACCCGGCCGCGGCGCAGTCCAAGTTCGTGGGGGCAGCGGCCCCGCCGAAGCCGGCCCCCGCTCCAATACCGGTAGCCGCGGCCCGTCCTGCGGCTAAGCCACCCGCGCATAATCCTGTTGGCGTGCCCGTGAGTATCGCGGCGTCCGCAAAACCATCTCGTCTCGCAACGCCGAAATCGGCCGCCGCTGCCGCGGGGGTTGGCGGAACGGCGGCTCCAACGCATTCGGCTCCGGCCCCATCCGCTGAAATGACGAATGCGCCGGAAGCCGCCATGGAAGCCTCCGATAATGCATCCGCCTCGCTGTCCTGGGCGGTTGCCGATGAGCCGCAGGTTGACACGTTCGAGCCGCAAGTCGCGCCCGGGACTCCGAAGATTGCCATTGATCCCATGATGGCCGAGGGTGCGCCAACGGCAACCCCCAGTACCAGCTTTTCTGAAATTTCGGAACTGCCGCCGCTCAAGGAAGTTTACATAGCGCCGCCTTCGGCTCCGCCGGCCGACGTTCCCTTGGCGACTCCTCTCAGTCCGGCAGCCCCTGCGTTTCGGGCTGCCCGCAAGCCTCCGGAGAAACCCAAAGTACAGCCTCGAGAAGTCGCGCAGAAGGCGATTAAAGAGATCAAGGGTGTTCCGCCCAAACTGTTTGGCTATTCCCTCGCCGCAGCAGGAATACTGATTCTGGTGATTGGCATTGGGGTCACCGTTTACATTCACAATCAGAGCGACGACGATGCTGCCACACCGCGAAATGTAGCCCCTGCCGTCACGCGCCCTGCTCCCGCGCAGCCGCAACCGGCGCAGCCTGCTCCGCAACCGGAAGCCACCGCCCCAGCTGACACTCAGCCAGCCGAGACTCAGCCGGCGGAAGCTCCGGAATCTGAAGCTCCGGTAGCTCAGCCTCTGGCCCGTTCGCGAGGACGCAATGCCAAAAAGAAGCCGTCCGCGCCGGCCGTCATTCCCGGTCAGTTGACGGTGGATTCCACGCCACAGGGCGCGTTGGTTCAACTCGATGGCCAGGGCGACGCCACCTGGGTCACTCCGCTGGCCTTGAGCAATCTGCAGCCGGGGCCGCATACGATTACGGTGAGCAAGGCGGGCTATTCCACCGATACCCGCACCCTGAACGTTGCCTCGGGTAGCAAGGCCACGACCACCATCCACCTCACGCAAATGCTGGCCACGCTGGTAGTGAAGAGCACTCCGGAAGGCGCCAACATCTACGTGGACGGAAAGGATGTAGGCACGAAGACTCCGGCACAGGTCAGCGTGAACAAGGGCCAGCATGTTGTTCTGGTACGCCTGTCGGGCTACCTCGATGAGACGATGAGCGCTCAGTTCGTGCTGGGACAGACCTTCAACTTCTCGCCTACGCTGCGGCCGCTCGGCAATGCCGACAGCATCCGCACGGTGGGCAAGATGTCCAAGCTGTTCGGCGGAAAAGGCAACCAGGGTCAAGGTGTGGTCAGCATTCACACCACGCCTAAGGGCGCTCAGATCAGCGTCAATCAGCACATGCTGGACAAGAATTCTCCGATGGATGTGGCGCTCGACCCCGGCAATTACGTCATTGACATCACGCTGAGTGGATACGCGCCGGTGCACAAGGTCGTAACCGTAGATAAAGGCAGCAAATTCGTGCTCGACGAAGTGCTGCAAGCGCAGTAGAAACTTCCCGCGGAGCCCTGGATCGCTGGAGCGCCGCTCTACCAGTTTAGGATGCCCGCGTCTATGCGCCCCTCTCCGGCGCTCCCGTGCCTTGCGCCAGACAAGCTGCCGTCTTCGGGCGCGAACCGACTCGCCACGCCGAACAGAGGGCCCTAAGAAACCTTGGACTCGGGAAAGTCTTCAGGATTCGTTGATTTTTCGGCAATGGTGGGGGCAGGATTCGGAAGTGGCGCCGCGGCTGGCTTCACGCTAAGTACCTGCTGAACAGCGGCGATCAAATCGCTGCTGCGAGCCTTGGAAAAGACTTTCCGCACACCGGTCGTAGCGGCTTCCCGTTCGAGAAGCTTTGACCAGTGCATGGTGCATAGGAAGACTGCGGCCTCCGGAAGCTGCTGCAGAATCTTGCGTGCCGCGGTCAGTCCGTCCATGGCAGGCATGGCCAAATCCAGGATGATGACGTCGGGCCGACACTCAAGCGCTTTGGCAATCGCTTCCTCACCGTTTTCGGCTTCGATAAATTCGACGCCCCCAGCAAATTCCATGAGTTGACGCAGAGCCGTGCGAACATTGGCATTGTCGTCAGCGATCAGGATGCGATGAGGCATGCAAGATAACCCGGTATCGAGCGCTGGATTCCCCCCTTCCGGGTGCCCCTCCCGGCCGTTGGATACCCTACCAAAGTACTGGGCACAGACTCTATCGGGAATACTGGAATCCCTGTATGAGTTAGGTAGATTGGCCGCCTCTCCTACGAACATTGGATCGTGGGACTACAAAACTGGTGGCACGGCCAGGCGTTGCAGCGCAAGCATCTCACAAGACGACCCAAGGGGCAGTGCAATGGAGGCAACAGTGAGCAAGAAGGAACAAGTTGTCGTGCCCAAAAGTGAGATGCAAGTTCCGCATCCCGGAGAACGCACGAATCATGAAGGAAAAGCCGTCGCGAATGGAATTCTGTTATCCCTGTCCGATCAGGAATTTCATGGGATGCGCCAGGACTTAACCTATCTGGACCTCCCGCAGTACACAGTCTTATATGAGCCGCGACGCAAGCTGGAATTTGTCTTCTTCCTGAATTCCGGGATGGCCTCGCTGGTATTCAAGACAAAAAACGGAGAGAGTGTCGAGGTAGGCGTCGTGGGGAACGAGGGTTTTACGCCCATTCCTGCGGCGGCAGGACTGCGTAGCAGCCCGCATCAGGTCATCATGCAGGTCGGGGGAGCAGGATTCAAAATGAGCGTGGAAGCGCTGGAGTCTGCCTTGAATACGAGCACCAAGTTGCCCGCGGTACTGAACCGGTATGCGGCGGTGCACGGCTTGCAAGTGGCTCAGACGGCGGGTTGCAACCGGCTGCACGATCTGGAACAGCGGCTGGCGCGTTGGTTGTTACTGACCCAGGACCGCGTAGGATCGGGGCTGTTGCGCATCACCCACGAGTTTCTGGCCACCATGTTGGGAACGGATCGCCCCAGCGTCAGCCTCGCTGCGGGCGCGCTGCAGAAGAAAAAAATTATCGAATACACCCACGGCGCAGTAAAAGTGCTGAACCGCAAAAAACTGGAGAGCACAGCCTGCGAGTGCTACAGCACGGTTCAGGAGTTTACCGGTGAGATCGCTGACCCGCACGCCCTGCCGGGCGCGGCCGATTAGCTTGTTCTAGAACTCGACGTGCGCGCGGAAAGATGGAACCACCACCGGGCCGCGATCCCGGTTATAGCCCGGATTGTTGATGTGCTGGACGCCCGGAGTCAGGTAGATCCCGCGCCAGATGTGCGCCGTGTAATAAGACTCGAGAATGTTTTCGCGGCCGTAGCTGAGGTGTCCGTCGCCCAGCAGAAATCCCAGGCCACCCGCGGCCAAATAATTCTGATGATCCTTCTTAATGGCGTTGCTGACGAAAGCAATGCCGGCGCGATCCTGCTTGCGGTGCCACCACGAGCCGTGCGCGCCCACTCCTTCGGTGAACGTCTGATCCACTTCCGTATAGGCAAAAGATTCGGTGCGGCCATTGCCCCAGCCGAAACGCGCGAACGCGGTGAGATAACCGGTGAGATTTTGCTCCGTGTTTACACCGAATCCGTACTTGTGCGTGATGTGCCACGGATGATTCGTGATGTCGGGCGTATTGCCGGTCTCGGCGGCTTTGATGATCTGCTCGCGGTAGATTCCCATGTTGGCGGCGTTGCTGTAGGCGAGCAGCCGGACGGCGCCGCTCTTGTGAGGGATCAGACCCTGGCGCAATTCGTATTCGAAATTTTCGGCGTGGGCCTGCCAGGGTTTCCACACTAGATCGATGCCGTTGGCGACCTTGGGCATGAGGGCTTCTGCGAAGCGGAATCCCCAGTTGCGATCTTCGAAGTCGGCAGTGGCTCCCACAGTGTAGCCGCGAGTGTCGGCCGCATAGTCCCAGGCCCCATTGTTATCGATCGTCCAGTTGGTGAACTGGAAGTGGGTGTCGGATCCGGCTGAATTGATGTCGAAGAAATCGGGCAGGCTGAATTTGCCGAAGCGGAATTCCAGACGGCGGCGCGGTAGTTTTTCGAAGAGCGAAAATGGGGTGCGCTCGCTTTCGATCTTATCTTTGCTGAAGGCAAACACCTTGTGAATCATCCCGCGGCCGAGATACGGGGCCTTGCTGAGCAGTGGATTGCGGACGATGTCGAGGTTAGTGTTGCCGGCGAGACCGAAGCCTTGGCTGAGCGCGGAGCCTCCTGCTTCTTCGATGTCCACCAGGAACTCGGTGGAGTAGTCGAGGCGGAATCCGGTGTAGAGGGTCATCAAACGGGAAGTGGCTTTTTCGTAATGCGGACCCAGGCTGTGCGGGCCGCTGTAGAGGGCATGAAACTCGGGATGCGTCTGGAAAATGAAATTGGCCTGGCCGGAAAGCCAGAAGCGGGTGCTCGAAAAATGCGGGAACATCGCCTCCGTTGTTTCCGCAGCGTCCGCCTCCGCGGACTGAGGTGACGAGGTCGGCGCGGGTTCCTGCGCCCATGCAGTCGCACACAAAACCGAGCAAACCAGCAGGCTTCGCCAGCAAATTGCGAGTTGGGTTCGAATTTCCATGGTTCCATGAACAATCGTCGGAAACGCCAGTGCATCTTTAATGCAAGTATGCAATTGTATATTAACTATAGTTAACTACAGATGAAAGCGAGCATCCTGCGAATAGATGAGATTAGTTCATATCGCGGTTAACAGATTGTTAACAGTGGCCGCCGAAGCGCCGAGCGATTGCCGCCCGCAAGGCGCACTCTCAGCGCAGTCGCCTTCCGATTCGTAACCGCTCTTCGTATCTGGCGTTTGACAGCATTCGTTCCAAACCCCTAACCTTGATTTTCTTTATGAAAGTACTGGTTCTCGGTGGCGGAGGGCGGGAGCATGCGCTGGTGTGGAAACTGCGGCAGTCTCCGCGGATTTCGCAGCTGTTTTGCGCTCCCGGCAATGGCGGCATCGCGGATGATGCCGAGTGCCTGCCCGCGGACTTAAAGAGCCTGTCCTCGATTTCGGATTTGGCCGCGCGCCTGCACCCCGATTTGACTGTGGTTGGACCCGAGTTGCCTCTGACCCTTGGGGTTGTGGATGAGTTTAACCGGCGTGGCTGGCCGGTTTTTGGCCCAACCCAGGCGGCCGCGCGGCTCGAATCAAGCAAGAGTTTTGCCAAGGAATTTCTGCAGCGCCACCACATCCCGACGGCCCCTTTCGCGATTTGCGATTCCATCGAGCAGGTGCGGTCGGCGCTCGGACATTTTCACCTGCCGGTCGTGGTGAAAGCGGACGGCTTGGCTGCGGGAAAGGGCGTGGTCATCGCCAGGACAAGGGAAGAAGCAGCGAGTGTCGCCGCCGAGATGCTCAGCGGAAGGATGCTGGGGGATGCCGGCGCGCGTGTGGTGCTGGAAGAATGCTTAAAGGGCGATGAGCTTTCCTTCCTCGTGTTCAGCGATGGAGAGCGCGTGGCTCCCCTCGTTGCCGCGCAGGATCACAAGCGCGTGGGCGACGGCGACACCGGCCCGAATACCGGAGGCATGGGAGCTTATTCCACCGCCGATCTGGTGGATGACGGCATGCGCGATTGGTTGGTCCATCACATTGCGCGCCCTGTGGTAGCCGGGATGAAGGCTGAGGGCAGCGAGTTCAAAGGCGTGCTGTACTGCGGGCTGATGATGACGGCGCGCGGCCCAATGGTACTGGAGTTCAACTGCCGCTTCGGCGATCCGGAGACGCAGCCCATCCTGATGCGTCTCGAGAGCGATCTGATCGAGGCACTGGAAGCTTCGATTGAAGGGCGCGTGAGCGAGGGGGACTTCCGGTGGACGGATGACCCCTCGGTGTGCGTGGTGATGTCGTCGGGAGGATATCCGGGCACGTTTGAGCAGGGAAAGCGAATCGATGGACTCGAAGACGCAGTGGCAATCGACGGAGTGAAGGTCTTCCACGCCGGCACGTCGAAGCGCGATGGGGTTTATTACACCGCCGGTGGCCGGGTGCTGGGAGTGACCGCGCGGGCTCGGGATTTGGAAACCGCGGTGGAGCGCGCTTACCAAGCCTGCGGGAAGATATCGTTCCAGGGAGCGCACTATCGAAAAGATATCGCGGCAAGAGCGGTGAAGAAGTAGCAGACGTAGTTTCAGAGTTTCATGAAGTCCTCGTAGGCTAAGATCAAAAATATTTTGGGAGAAAAATGTAGATGAGCAAGCCACAGGTTTCAATTGTGATGGGCAGTGATTCCGATCTGGAGATTATGCGCGAGACGGGCAAGGCCCTCGACGGCTTCGGAATCGCCTATGAGATGGACGTGACCTCCGCGCACCGATCTCCGGACCGGACGGCAGAGTTCGCGCGGAAGGCTGCCCAGCGCGGGATTCGCGTCATCATTGCGGGCGCCGGCGGCGCGGCGCACCTCGCGGGAGTAATTGCGGCGCATACCACCTTGCCGGTGATTGGCGTGCCCATCCCTTCGACGTCGCTGCAGGGCATGGATTCGCTGCTGGCCACCGTGCAAATGCCCGCAGGAATTCCGGTGGCCACTGTCGCTATCGGAAAACCCGGCGCCACCAATGCCGGGATTCTGGCCGCGCAGATGATCGCGTTGGCCGATGAGTCGGTCGCGAAGAAGTTAGAAGCGCATAAGGAGAAGCTGGCCCAGGGAGTCGAGGAGAAGTCGCGGAAGATGCGGGGAATGTAGGATCTCAAATTCAGATCATCTGAGAGCAAAGCTCCTATTTCCCTTGCATCACCAGTTCCCCGTTCTCCACTTTCATCCCGCCCACATTCTCCGGCAATTTGAGCCGGTCGCGCTGCTCGGCAAGTTTTTTCTGCAGAGTCGGATTCACCAGCGATACCGGAACGTTCAAATCGCCAACCTTGAATTCGGTGGGATCGAACGTCGCATAGCCATCTTTCTCGCCGAGATGCCCCGAGATGGTAATCCACACATCCTTGCCCGCGATTTCGGTGAGAAATTGACCATGCACCACATCCCCGTCGAAGCTGACTTGCTGATCCTTGATCGTGGGCGCACCCCCACCCGCGTTGGAATCCGGCGTAAGTTGTCCGGCATTGCCCAGCGACTGCGCCAGCACCGCCGTGATTTCGTCAGAATTGATGTGAACCTCAGGCTTGGGGCTGTCGGAAGACGAAGAAGGCTGCGCGGAATCGTTGGCCGGCGCTGGACTTGCTTCCTGTGTGGCCTGCTCGAACTGCGTCATCTTCTGATCGAACGATTGCGCATGCTCGGCAACCGCGGCCGCAGGCAGAGACTGCGCCACGGGAGCCGGTTTCTTCAGAACGAGCACGATCGCGATCAGCGATGCGACCAATGTGGCAACGCTGATGATGCGGTCGATCTTGTGTCTTTTCATCGCAGTTCTCGTTTCGGTCAGCCCAAGGCAGGCGGGCCCGGAATTATGCTACAAGCTGAAGTGCGGGTGGTCAGATAACCGAAGTATTGTGAACTGTGGGGCTTGGTAACGCAGGTTCCCCTGTAAATCCGAGCGCTGGGCTTGTCCGTCATCGCCGATGGCGCAACGTTGCAATTGCTTCTAAATCGCTCGCCGCCAACCTTCGTGAATTAGGCGTCAGTGCCCCACTCGCGGCACAAACAATTCAACCGGCGGCTGAATTCCATACGTCCCCGCGAAGCTGTTCTGATTCACCGCCATCGCCAGGTGTCCCCGCGAGTCGATGTAAAGCAGCGGCTGGTTCAGAGGAACATCGCTGAATGTCGTCACGAATTTCATCTTCATCTCCTTGCCGCCGATCTTCACCGAAACCTCCTGTCCGTGCTGATAGCCCAGCTTCAGGAAGTCCGCGGCATCGACATTCGTGACCAGGTTGCCGTAGGGACCGTCCGTCGCGATCACCATCGCAGTCAGCCCATGCTCATCCACCGTTGCGGCTTTCAGCTCAAGTCGCACCAGCTCCTTCACGGCCACTTCCGGCCCGACCGTGGTCCAGTCATCTCCGCGCGCCAGATGCGCCCCCACCGGAGAAAAAATGTCGCGTCCGTGGAAGGTGGACGACAGCTTGCTCCCGATCATCCATGCCGGATTTGTAATCTCCCTTACGGCATCGATGCCATCCCGCTGTTCCAACAGGGTGATCACGCCATTATCCGGCAGCACAAAGTACTGCCCGCGCTTCGAATGGGCCACAATCGCTTTCCGCCTACTGCCTACCCCCGGATCCACTACTACGACAAATACGGTTCCCGCTGGATAATAAGGCGCCGCCCCATAGAGATAACGCGCTCCATCGAGAATCGAGAACGGCTTCACTTCGTGTGTGAGGTCCACGATGCGCACCTGGGGCATGATCCCGTACATCACCCCGCGGCAAATCGCCACGGAGTCGTCGAGCACCCCAAAATCCGTCATGAACACAATCGTGGGCGGATACTTTTGCGCGCTATCTGTGGCCCAACACGGCGCATGCGCAACCGTCAGCAACATCACGATTAGAACGACGCGAGCACTTAGGACCGTGATGGCACGAATCATGGGAGATGAAGTCATGGATGTGGCTCCTAGTTTTGAGTCTGGTCAGAAAACTAGCGCACTAGTCTAATCAGAAAGCAGAGTTCTTTGAACGTTTTCCTTCGTGAAGCTTCGTGTCCTTCGTGGTGGCGGCCTTTTCAAATGGAAATTGCTTCGCAACCTAGAATCTATATCCCGCAGTCTATAATTCTGCTGCACCCCCAATTCTTGGAGAAACTCATGCCGCAAGCCATCCCCGAGAAGTACAAAGATCTATTTCAGAAGCGCGCCTTCGCCAGCCTCAGCACCCTCATGCCGGACGGCCGTCCTCAAGTCACTCCCGTGTGGTGCGACTTCGATGGCGACCACGTCATCTTCAATTCCGCCCACGGACGCCAGAAAGACAAAAACGTCCGCCGTGATCCGCGCGTCGCGATGGCTATCATCGATCCCGAAAATCCCTACCGTTACTTGGAGATTCGCGGCCGCGTCGTAGAGATCACCGAAGAAGGCGCCTCCGAGCACATCGACAAAATGGCCAAAAAGTATCTCGGCGTAGACAAGTACCCCTACGCCCAACCCGGCGAAGTCCGCGTACTCTACAAGATCAAACCCGAACACACCACCGTCATGGGATAGAGCATGGTGGGACCTGGCTGTTTTCGGTGGAAGAGCGGCGCTTTAGCGCCGCGTTCGCGGCTAAAATCAATCGGGCTTTAGCCCTCGTGCAAGGACGCAGCCATCCGCTCCTACAATCTCTCTTTCCTCGGCTTCGGCAACGTCAACCGCACGCTGGTGCAGCTACTCGAAGACCGCGCCGCTGAACTCCGCGATCGCTACGGCATCACCTTTAGCATCACCGGCATCGCCTCCCGCCGCCTCGGCTGGATCGCCGACCCGAACGGCATTGATGCTTGCAAAGCTCTCCCTCTGACCGCGAGCCGGGAAGAGCATGACTTTAGTAGTGCCGCTAGTGCCAAAAGGACAGGGCTTGAGCCGCTGCGAGCGACGAACCTTCACCAGCAAACCACCGCCTGGCTCGCCGCCGCCCGCGCCGACGTGCTCTTCGAAGCCACCTCGCTCAATGTCGAGAACGGCCAGCCCGCCGTCGACCACATTCGCGCCGCCCTCACGCACGGAGCCCACGCAATTACCGCCAACAAGGGCCCTATCGTCCACGCCTACCGGGAACTGCGTGATCTGGCTGCGAAGCAGGGCAAGCGGTTCCTTTTCGAATCGACGGTGATGGACGGAGTTCCGATTTTTTCGCTGTTCGACCAACTCCCCGCCATCCACCTGCAAGCCTTCCACGGAATTCTTAACTCGACGACGAATGTGATTCTTGCCGAAATGGAGAATGGCCTCAGCCTCGACGAAGCTCTGAAGAAAGCCCAGTCTCTCGGTATCGCCGAGACCGACGCCACCCACGACATCGACGGCTGGGATGCCGCCGTAAAAACCGCTGCCCTGATCACTGTTCTCATGGACGTCCCGGTTCGGTTAGATCAAATCGAACGCGAAGGGATCCGCGAACTGACGCCGAATGCAGTTCGCAACGCCCGCCGCGATGGCTGGCCCTTCAAGCTGGTCTGCCGCGCCCGGCGTACCACGACCGGCGTTGAGGCCAGCGTAAAGCCCGAAAAGGTTCTGGGCACACAACCAATGGCCAAAATCACCGGCACCTCGTCGTATGTATATTTCGAGACCGACATCTTCTCCGGCCTAGCGATCACTGAAGAAAACCCCGGCCTGTACGCTACCGCCTACGGCCTTCTGGCAGATTTCGTGCGCGCGGTATCGTAGCGCCGGCGTCACGCCGGCTGTCGCGAGGGCGTCTCGCCCTCGCACTCTGAGACCCATCACGTGATTAAATAGGTTCTTATGCAAACGCTAGAAACTACCGCTTCCGCCCTCGACCTCACCTACGTCCGTTCCCAGTTCCCTTCGCTCGCCCAAACCGTCAACGGCCATCCCGCCGCCTTCCTCGACGGGCCCGGCGGCACGCAAGTTCCGCAGCGCGTCATCGATGCCATCGGCAGCTACCTACGCCACGATAACGCCAACACCGGCGGAGCCTACGCCACCAGCCGCCGCACCGACGCCGTGATCGCCGAAGCCCGCGCCGCCATGGCCGACTTCCTGCACTGCGGCGCCGACGAAGTCGCCTTCGGCCCCAACATGACCACCCTGACCTATGCCATTTCGCGTGCGATTGGCCGCGAGCTCAAGCCCGGAGACGAAATCCTCGTCACTCGCCTCGACCACGACGCCAACGTCTCGCCTTGGCTTCAGATGTCTGACGATCGCGGTATCGGAGTCCGCTGGGCCGAAATCCATGACGCAGATTGCACGCTCGACATGGCTGACCTGTCCTCGAAAATTAACCGGAATACAAAGCTTGTTGCCGTCGGCTATGCCTCTAACGCTGTCGGAACCATCAATCCGGTCAAAGAAGTGATTCGCCTCGCGCACGCGGCCGGAGCCCTTGCCTACATCGACGCCGTTCACTATGGCCCGCACGGCCTGATTGACGTCGCCGCTCTCGATTGTGATTTTCTCGCCTGCTCGACCTACAAATTCTTCGGTCCGCACATGGGCGTGCTCTACGGCAAGCGCGAGCACTTAAGGCGCCTCGGTCCGTACAAGGTTCGTCCTAACACGGATGCGATCCCGAACCGCTGGGAATGGGGCACGCTCAACCATGAATGCATTGCGGGAATCACCGCCTGCGTGGAATATCTTGCCGATCTAGGCCGCCATGTTATCGAAGGAGCTGGGGACGGCCGTCTGTCGGGCGACGCTCGAAAACCCGCGTTAACCCGCCGCGCCGCCATCGAGGCGGCCTACGCCGCAATCCACAAACACGAGCGCGGGCTCGTCGAGCGCATGATGACTGGCCTGAAGCAAATTCCCGGGCTGAAGATTTATGGAATCACCGATCCGTCACGCTTTAACGAGCGCTGCGCGACCTTCGCCGTCAGGAGCGAACGCCACACCCCTCTCGAACTAGCTACCAAACTCGGCGAGCGCGGCTTTTTCACCTGGGATGGCAACTACTATGCCCTCAACCTTACCGAGCACCTCGAGGTGGAGAAGTCCGGCGGCTTCCTCCGCATCGGGCTGGTCCACTACAACACCGTGGAAGAAGTAAACCGCCTGCTCGCAACGCTCCGAGAAATCATCGAAGCGTAGAGGTTGATCCTGTGCGGGTGGTCTGAGGTACGACCCTATGTTGGAAACACGTCAGCCCGGGACGCATCCCGGGCTGGTAGGGAACGACATGGAATCCTAAAGTTGGCCTGTGCGATCTACGGCCAGCGCTTCGCCGTATCTTCCCATCCCGCAGCCCGCACCGGCTGCGGCGCAGGAATCGATGGGGCTGATGGCACTGGGATCCGTGCCGGAGCCTGTGGTCCGTTAACCGCCGCTGCCAAGGCTGGTTTCGCCGTTTCGGACATGTTTTCCTTTTCTTCGGAAAGCAGAGGGGCCACCAGACGCAGCGCTTCCACTTCTTTTTCCAGGCGCGTCAGTTCCATTTCTTTCTGACGCAATACTTCATAGACATTTTTCATAGACAGGGCACCTGCGGAGTTTTGGTTCAAAACCGTTTTGGGTTCAAAACCTTCCTTGCACTTTAGCAGAGTTGCCATTGTTGTCAAGGCTTTCCAAGGTTCTGCCGCATGTGGAAAATGCCGCTTTGCAGGGATTCCAGACGGTACCGCCGGCGTCCCCTGGGCTGTCGCGAGGGCCTCCAGCCGTCGCAGGTTTGTAGGGACAGCCGCCTCGGTCGAGCGCAACCCGATTCTGCCTTGCCTTAGCGGAAGAAGACCACCGCCACAATCGCGGCGATCATCAGCAGCACAATCAGGACGTATTTATTCGCCGAAAGCCACGATTGCGAGGACTCGATCCCGCCACTGAACGCGAAGCTCGGAACTGCCTGGTCCTCAGCCTTCACCGCCAGCTCCGCCGCGAGCGTGCCAGCCGGGCCCTTTGCGTCGGGGGCAGCTTGAGATTTCACTTCCCCTTTGACGCTGTCCACTGCTCTGGTAGTGATCGGCTTTGGAACTGCTGTTGCGGAAGCGGACGCATTCTGCGTCGCACTCGACTTTGCTATATCACGAGTGACCGCGACGGTCTGGCCCTCCGCCTTGAATGCCGGATCCGCATTCTTTACCGCCGCCGGAGCTGTCCGATCCACAGCCGCCGGTCGCTTCAACTGCCCACGCCACTTCTTCTCCTCGCATTCCACGCAGAGCACGCGTCCGGCCGTGATGGGAAATCCACATGCCTCGCATTTGCGCAGTAACCGCAACACGGGTGGAACGTGGCTCTGATCCGCTTCGGCGTCTTTCTCCGTATTCGTCTCTGCATCTGCACTCGCCGCCGCCGACCAGAACAACTTTTTCGCGGGAAGTACGCTCGCCGCTTTAGCGGAAGCCGAGACAGCCGCATCCGAAGCGTCTGTGCCGGCGGACTTTGGATCTGGCTTCGGGGCAGCCTGTTTTTGTGAGGTCCCTGCCGGCTCGGGAGGCATAACCGGCACTGGAGCCGCCTTTGCTATGCCAGTGTCAGGTTGCACCGCAGTCTTTACATGAACGGGTTTAGCCACCTCTGCCGCCGGCAGCGCAAGAATCTCCTGGTCCAGAATGTCCTCTGCGTCTTCTGCTGTTTCTTGCGAAGCAACCGGCTTCGGCGCTTCCGCTGCCACCGTCTCCGTCTTCCTCAACTGTTCCGGTAGCTTGACTGCAGCCTGCGCCAGCCGAACAGCCGTCTCCACCATCTCACTGAGGCGCCGTACCGCCGAAAGGTCGCGCTCTCCGAAAGCATTCGCGCGGCCGGAGAACAACTCCAAAACGCCCAGGACCTCGTCGTCGTTCACGACTGGCATCACCACCACCGACGCAATCCCCATGCGGCGGCAGACTTCGCGATTCACGCGCGCATCCCGCTCCGCATCGTCGCAGCGCAACAGTTGCTTCGTCCGGACGCTCTCTCCCGACAATCCGACCTCAGTCGATAGCAGCGCTCCCAGTTCCGGCGCATTCGACCCCGTGCTTGCACGGCAAAGCATGTCATTTCGGCCGTCACGCCGCAGCGCAATGGCCGCGCCGGTCGCGCCCGTTATGTATTGCGCCCGATTGGCCAGCAACTGCAGCGCGGCATCCAGATCGCGTTGCGCCATGTCTGCCATCGAACTCCCGCCATTTTCACCGTGAAAGCGCCCCGCCGACACGACCGCATCGGCACGCGCCGCTGCCAGACGCGCGCCCACACTAGACTGGCCATTCGGATTGGGACGATTCTGCTGCAGGTTCGACTCCGGGGTATCACCCGCCCACTTAACTCATTCCAGCTGTGAAGGATGCGTACCTGAAGTCTCGCGCGCAGCCCTCCCCATGTCAATAACCGGCGGGCCCAGAGGTATTAGTCCAAAAGTGTGGGGGAAGCTGTCAGCTCTGAGCTTTTAGCTCTTAGCTTTTAGCCATCCAGATCAACCTGGGGCCGAACGGAACGGGGAAGCAAGTTGTTAGAAAGTCTGAGGTCCAGGGTCTGAAGTCTGAAGTCCGAGGTCGAAGTCCGAGAGCAGCCCTACCGCCGCCGTCTCCGCAGCGCAACCTGCGCCAGCCGGTTGGCTTCCACATTGAACTCACGCCGCACGTGCGATATGGAGAACTTCAGCGACCGCGCCAGTTTCCGGCAGGTCCAGTGCAGCGAGTACAGCCGCGGACTGCGGCATATGTACTCGCCCGTCATTTGCCGTACGACCACTTCGGAGTCGGAATAAACGTGGAGCTTTCGCGCCTTGCGCGCGATGGCAAACTGCAACGCCTCCAGCAGAGCAACGTACTCGGCAACATTATTGTCCTGGTGGCCAATCCACTTCGCAATGCGTACCGGATCGCTCTCGCAGCCGCTGATCACAACGCCAATGCCCGATGGCCCCGGATTTCCCAGGCATCCACCGTCCACATAGGCCACAAGCTCTGCCGTCACTTCGAGGTTTCTCGTTTCCTCTTGCACTGTGCGCCCAACCCTCCTCAGCGTCAAGACGATTATTTGGTTCCCTTTCATCGTCTTGCAGTTGCTCCTAGGGCTGTGAATGTTTTTGTGCAAAAATTGCCCTGAAACCATGGAGAGTCCCCTAAGCTTTTCCCCTACAGCTATTTGCATTTCCCGATATGCACAGCTCAGAACTCTTCGTCTGCACCAAAAGTTTGCGTTGACTTTTATGAACCCAGTGTTAAGGTAGCTTGCGTCGACGGTCGAAAGGGTTGGCACAATAATACTGAGCCAGTCCGAAGTAGACTGAGTGATCAGCCTGGCGGGGCGACCCGCAAGGTAGCCGGACCTGAAAAAACCGACGGATCTGCGAGGGTCAGTTGGGGTCTGGGACTGTGAAAGCAGTGATCGCATCAAGGGGTCGTGACGGTACATGCTTCCACGCTGTTAGCTCCCTCGCAGGAGCAGGCGGCTAGAGCATAACCAATGTCACGGCCCTTTCAATTTTTCCCCGCCTTTGTCGTGTCCTACTCTCCACTCTTTTCCCGACCCAGCCGTTGTTACATCCTGCCAGAATACTTTCGTAACTTTCCCGACGACCCCCAATAGCGAAAGACTTGTGCGGGAGGATCCCTTGTCCGCCGAGTCCACTACGCTGTCGTCGCCCCTCGTCGCCACACGCGACGCCCTGCGCATAGCCGGGGTGAAGATTCATTCAACGCGCCTGGACTGCGTTGATCTGCTTCGCGGTATCGTGATGGTCCTCATGGCCCTGGACCATACCCGCGACTTCTTTACTTATCTCCGGCCCGCTCCCGAAGACCTTGCAGGAACAACCGGACCTCTCTTCTTAACGCGCTTCGTCACTCACTTTTGCGCTCCCGCGTTCTTTCTGTTAGCGGGAACCGGAGCGTATTTGTCGCTTTCGCGAGGCAAATCGGTCGCCGAGGTCTCAAAATTTTTCGCAACTCGCGGGCTTTGGCTCATCTTCCTCAATCTCACCGTGGTTGCCGTGGCCTGGACTTTTGTGTATCCGTTCTGGTTCAGCGACGTCGTCTGGGCGCTGGGATGGTCCATGATTGCCATGGCGCTGGTCGTCTGGCTCCCACTCCCCGCGATTGCGGCCCTGGGCGCGGGAATGATCCTCACTCATAATCTTCTCGATGGGATCACACCTCGTAGCTTTGATAATTTCACGCTCGCCCGTCTGTGGGTCGTTCTGCATGGCCATCGCCTGATCCCAGTTGGCTCTCAGGATGAATTCTTCGTCTTGTTTCCCCTGATTCCGTGGATCGGAGTGATGGCCGTCGGCTATGCCCTTGGGGCTCTCCTGCGTAGAGCCGACTGGCGAAAACTGGTTTTCGGCATCGGCGTGGTCTCCACGCTCTCGTTCCTCATTTTGAGATTCTTCCATCTGTACGGCAGTGCTCACGGTGGCTGGAGACATCAAGCAAGCCCAGTGCTCAACCTCGTTGCTTTTTTTGATACGTCAAAATATCCGCCCTCTTTGCATTTCCTGCTCATAACCCTCGGCCCGGCGCTGATGGCGCTCCCATGGCTCGACCGAGTTAATGCGGAACGCGGAATAGGCCGTGTCCTTAAAGTTTTCGGTCGCGTGCCGCTCTTTTATTACGTTCTCCATCTTTTCTTGATCCACGCCCTGGCCATATTGGTCGCTAAGGCCATGCATCAGCCCTCGGACTGGCTCTGTGGCGGCCCCCTGATGCTATTCCCCCAAGAGCATTACGGTCATGGCTTGCCCTTTATATACGCAATGTGGGCACTGGTCGTGGCCCTGCTTTATCTGCCCTGCAAGTGGTTTATGGAGTATAAGCAGCGGCGCTCGGACTGGTGGCTGAGCTATCTCTAATCGCGCGGCAAACGACCCTTAGAATCAGTCCCTCACTGAGAAACTCCTGCCTCCTCGTTAGAAAATCGTTTTACTAAGTCCCCTGCTCGGTGCAATAATTCCTCCCCGTACAAAGATTCCACGCGGGCGCACGCGTCTGCTCGGAAAACCATCGCAGTATTGTGAGGGCGAAAAATCACATGTCGAAAAATCCCCTGTCTCGTCGTCAATTTATCCAGATCGGCAGCGGCGCTCTGGCTGCCACCACGGTCGCCAAAAACATATTGCAGCCTCATGTGCTCTCTGCCGCTCCGCGCCGCGTGGCACCCAGCGACACTGTCCGCTTTGCCTCCATCGGCACCGGCATCCGCGGATGCGAACACCTCCAGGCCTCCCTCAGCGTTCCCGGCATCCAATGCGTCGCCGTCTGCGATCTCTACGATAGCCGCCACACCGCCGCCCAGGAAGCAGTGAAGAACCCCAACGTCCCAGCGACCCGCGACTACCGTTCCATCCTCGATCGCAAGGACGTTGACTCGGTGCTTATCGCCACCATGGACCACCAGCACGGCCACATCTTCGAAGATGCCTGCGCTGCCGGCAAAGACGTCTACTGCGAAAAGCCGATGTCGCACACCGTCGAAGATGGATTTGCCATGATGGACGCCGCCCACAAGCACAACCGCATGGTCGCGGTCGGCAGCCAGCGCGTCAGCTCCGTGCTCTATGCTAAGGCCAAAGAAATTTACGATTCCGGCAAACTCGGCGAAGTCTTCTCCATCAATGCCTACTGGGATCGCAACTCGCCCAGCGGCGCGTGGGTCTATCCCATCCCTCCCGACGCGAGCGAAAAAACCATCGACTGGAATACGTTCATTGACGGCGCTCCCAAGCGCCCGTTCGATCCCATTCGCTTTTTCCGGTGGCGCTGCTTCACCGACTACGGCGAGGGCCTCGGCGGAGACCTCTTCGTTCACCTGATTTCCGGAATTCACTTCATTACCGGCATCAATGAACCGGCACAGCGCGCGCAATCCAGCGGAGGCCTTTACCATTTCAAGGATGGACGCGAGTTCCCCGACCTCATCGAGACTCTCTACGACTATCCCAACTGCCGCGTCACCCTGCGCTGCAACCTCAACAACAACGGCGGAGAATTCATCGGCTTCTACGGCACCAAGGGCACCATGATCATTAAAGACAACAGCCTCAGCTACAAACCCGAGGACACGCGCCCCGAGCCCGAAGGCTATTCCATCTACGGCTGGCCAAAGGCGCTGCGCGATCAATATTTGGATAAGTGGCACGAGGAGCATCCCGAGCCCCCCGCGCTTGGCTGGAAAGTCGACGAGGAAGGCGAATCCTACGAGACGCCTCCCGGCTACAGCGACACAGTCGACCACCAGGCCAATTTCTACAACGCGGTCCGCACCCGGAAACCGGTAGTGGAGAACGAGATCTTCGGCAACAACGCCGCCATCGGATGCCATCTGGCCAATTTCTCGTACTTCAACAAATGCGTCGCCGTCTGGGATCCAGGCGCGAAGAAGATCGTCAAGGGATAAAAAGAAGTAGGTAGGGTACCCCACGTCTCGCCGAATTTGCGAGACGTGGGGACGTCTCAATTCCGGAAATTTCTGTCCCCGCGGGTGCCTGTCGCCAAAAGTCCCTGGGCAGTCCGAGGGACTTTCCTCCCTGACATAGCCTAGGATTTTGGCAGCACGATAAGGCTCTCAGGACTCGCGATCGCATGCGGGCGCCACGGTCACGCTGGTCGAGGTCACCGTGAAGACATACACCTTCCCCGCCTCGCGGCTGACGGTATACAAATGGTCCCGGTCACTTACTGCGTTCGCCACGCCGTGTGTAAGTTTTTTCATCCTGGGAGGCGTACGCGAATGCGTGTACACTTACTCGCCGAGTGTAAGGTCCAAGGAGGCAGACCATGCACTGTCGTGTTCTCGTCTTAGTACCACTGATTTCCCTGCTTACCGGTTTAAATGCCGGCGCACGACCAATCACCTTTTCGTCAACGACGACCATTGCCACCGGGATCGCTCATCCCGAGCACGTCGCAGTCGCCGATTTTAACCACGACGGCAATGCTGACCTTGTAATCTCCAGTACCTATAACCAAATTGCGGTTTTTCTCGGTGAGGGCGATGGTACCTTCATCGGCCCAACCATTTACAATCTGACTTTCTACGTCACGGGTTCAGTCGCTATTGGCGACTTCAATGGGGATGGCAACGCCGACCTGGCCGTAGTCGGTGGGGATACCTCAGGTAACGGGCTAGCTTTTCTTTCGGGAAGAGGGGACGGCACCTTTAACTCTCCGATCTATTTTCAGACGACGCTGGCTGGTGCATCTCTTGTAGCTGTTGCTGCCGACTTCAATCACGACCACAATCTGGATCTATTCGTCGGTGGCAACGGTAGCAGTGAAGTATTACTCGGCAATGGCCATGGCGATTTTCAGAACGGCGAGTTTGAGACTGGAGTTACGGGGAACGGCGTCACCGTTGGTGATTTCAACCACGATGGCAATCTGGATGTCGCTACTACGCAGCCTTATCCCTCCTACAACTCGAACGGTGTGACGGTTCTGCTTGGAAACGGAGACGGGACCTTTCAATCTCCTCAGGAGTACTCAGGCATAGACGAACCCTTCGCCATTGCCAGCGGAGACTTCAACCACGACAATAAGCTAGACCTCGCCATCACCGACTATGTAATGGATACCGTCGTCGTCTTGCAGGGAAATGGTGACGGCACTTTCACCAACATCGGCCAATCGTTCGCAAACATTACCCCCGACGCGATTGCAATGTCCGATTTCAATGTCGACGGCCAGACCGACCTGACATTCGCCTGTTACAACGACAATTCTGTTGTGGTTGTGCTCGGGACAGGGCAGGGTACCTTCCCCACAATCTACTATATTCCTACCGGTTTAGGTCCCTCCGACGTGAAGGCTGTCGACCTCAATCATGATGGCGCGGTTGACTTGGTCACAGTAAATAATGTCGACAACACATTCAGTGTCGTCCTGAGTGCAGCCGGAACGTACGTCAACCTGACGAGTTCCCCTGACCCTTCCACGCTGGGACAGACTGTGACCTTTACTGCCACAGCTCATGGAAGTTCAATAACATTACCGCTTCCATCCGGGACAGTAACTTTCAAGGATGGCTCAACTATTTTAGGAAGTGCCTCTTTGAATAACGGTACGGCAACTTTCACCACGTCGGCTCTGACCAAGGGCACGCACAATATCATGGCAGGCTATTCCGGAGACTTCTACTTCAATCCAAACCAATCAAAGATTCGCATTCAAAAGGTGCAGTAATATCCGGGGAGAACTGGAGGTTCCCCACCCTGGTCTCGCGTTTCTGGCGAGACTGGAGCAAAATTCACCACAGAGCCACAGAGCAAGCCCAGGATCGGCTTGTTTTGTCTCTCTGACCCTGTGCCTCTGTGGTCAATAAACCCGTTGGGTGCGCACATCATTTCTTCTTCTCGGGCAGATACTTCTTCTCGATCGACGCCACCACCACGTAATTCGGATCCACCATCTCGTTCAGATGAAGCCGTGCCACCTTCGAGAGCAACTCGTACGCATCCATCTCCGACAATCCGTAATCGCGATGAATCCAGTGCACCAGTTCCGTAAGCGCGATCCGTGTCGCGTCCTCCAGCGGACGGTACGCGCCGACCGTCATGATCGCATCATCATTTTCAAATTGCGGCCACTCGATCGTCCGCTTCTTGATCACGCTCAACTGCACGCGCGCCTTCAGCGGCACCTCGATCGCCGACCCTGCAGCTTCGCCGTCGCCCATCGCCGCATGTCCATCGCCGATGTAGAGCAGCCCGCCCTTCACGTTCACCGGAAAATAAACCGTGTTCCCAACGCTCGCCTCGGGCGAATCCATGTTGCCGCCAAACTCTGCCGGCACAATCGAACTCCTAGCCTCGCCATTCGCCGGCGCCACGCCAATGCAGCCAAAAAACGGATGCATTGGAATCTTCACCGAAAACTCCGAGTCCAGCGCCTTGAATGTCGCCGTATTGTCGGCATGATCGATGTGATAGAACCAGATCTTGTCCACCCACGGCTTCGCCTCCAGCATCGGCGTGTAGTGGGATGAATTGATCGAACCAAAGCCTGGGGAGAACGCCCCCACGCCAGTGTCGCCATCCACCTGCAGATCGAGAATCCTCACGGCCAGCGTGTCCCCCGGCTCCGCGCCTTCGACATAAAACGGCCCGGCCAGCGGATTGTCCCCTTTCGCCATGTCGAGCGTGTCGCCGGGCTTCCGGATCCCGTTGCCGAAGCAATCCAGCGTATTGGTGTCGAGAATATCTCCCGAATTCAAATGCAACACCGGCTCCGCCGTAGCAAACAGATATTTCACGTTGGCATTAGTAGTGGTGTAGTGAACCACGTTCTGCCCCAGCGCACACTCCCCGGCAATCATGCACAAAATCCCAATCCCGATTCCAATCCGAGTAATCACACGTCCTCCGTAGCGCCGGTGTCCCGCCGGCTGTCGCAGTGAGCCATGAGCAATGAGCAGCGAGCCATGAGCAGAATCCCTGTTCGGCGTTTGCTCATTGCTCATTGCTCATTGCTCACGGCCCACGCCCCGTAATCCACCACAAACCAATCCGGGGTTCAAACAGCGAAGATTGTAAATGCTTCGGGTCGTCTGATCCGTACCGAAGACGTCAGCCCTGACCACATCAGCACCTGAACCGGTTCTTCGTCCTTTCGACTGCCTGCCCGGATGTTAATCTACCTTTCCAGCACCATGCCCCATCGCCCTCAACCGCTCCGCATCGCGATCGACACCGGGGGCACCTTCACCGACTGCATCTGGATCGATCCCACAACCCGCCGCCTTCGCATGCTGAAGGTTTTTTCCACGCCAGTGGATCCCTCACAAGCCATCATCGACGCTCTCAGGAAGATTTCCCCGGAACAGGAATTTATTCTCCTTCACGGCACCACCGTCGGCACCAACACGCTGCTGGAACGCAAAGGCGCTCGCACCGCGCTCGTCACCACTGCCGGGTTCGAAGACGCCATCGAGATCGGACGCCAGACCCGCCCCAAGCTCTACGACTTCTTTTTTGATCGCATCGAACCTCTGGTCGCGCAGGATCTCCGCTTCGGAATCGGCGAACGTACTTCAGCCGAAGGCGAAATCCTGACTGCGCCCACTCCAGAAGAACTCCGCAATCTAGCCGAGCGCGTTGCCGCCAGCCAGCCGCAATCCGTCGCCATCTCGCTCCTGTTTTCATTCGCCAACCCCAGGAACGAACAAGCCATCGCCGACGCGCTCGCCTCGCTTCACGTCCCACTGTCGATCTCGAACCAGATCCTCCCCGAATTCCGCGAATACGAACGCACCTCCACGGTAGTCATCAACGCCTATCTCCAACCGATCATGCAGACGTATTTTCAAAACCTGAAGACGCGCGCGCGCGAATTAAAAATAACTCCACATTCAGCTCCGGAAGCCGAAAGTCGGAAGCCCAGAGCCCCGCACGATCCCCGCATCTTCGTCATGCAATCCTCCGGCGGCATCACCGCTCTCTCCACCGCCGCCCTCGAACCCGTCCGCACGGTGCTCTCCGGCCCGGCCGGAGGCGTGGTTGGCGCCCTGGCCACCGCCCGCGCCAGCGGCTTTGACCGCATCATCGCCTTCGACATGGGAGGCACCTCCACCGACGTCTCCCTGGTCGAAGGCGAAATCACAACGGCCAACGACGCTCACATTGCCGGACTCCCGATCAGTGTTCCCATGCTCGACATCCACACCGTCGGCGCTGGCGGAGGCTCCCTCGCCCGCTTCGACGCCGCCGGAGTTCTCCGCGTCGGTCCCGAATCCGCCGGGGCCGACCCCGGCCCTATCTGCTACGGTCACGGCACGCAGCCCACCGTTACCGACGCCAATCTGCTTCTCGGACGTCTCCAGCCCACGCGCTTCCTAGGCGGAGATTTCACGCTCGATCTGGCCCGCACGCGCCAGATAACCAAAGAGTGGCTGAAAAAGCAAAGCTCCGATCTCTCTCTGGAAGAATTCGCCGCCGGGGTGATCCGCGTTGTCAACGCCACCATGGAGAAAGCCATTCGCGTTGTCTCGATTGAGCGCGGTCGCGATCCCCGACAGTTCGTGCTTGTTGCCTTCGGTGGCGCCGGAGGCCTTCACGCCTGCGCCCTCGCCGAAGCGCTCAGCATTCCGCACGTGATCGTCCCCGCATTCCCCGGCGCGCTCTCCGCGCTCGGCATTCTGGCCAGCGATGTGGTCAAAGATTACTCGCGCACGGTGTTGTGGCGCGTCCATCGCGAAATCCCGCACGCAAAATTGACCCAAGAGTTCGCCTCGCTGGAGAAAGCTGCGGCCCAGGATTTTGCCAACGAATCCTGGCACGGAACTCCGCACTACCAACGCAGCGTTGACCTGCGCTATCGCGGACAAGGCTACGAACTCAACATCCCACTCACCAGGAATCTGCTGCAGGCTTTCGCGAAAGAACACCACCGCCGCTACGGTTACGACTACGCCGATCGCGAAATCGAACTAGTCACTCTCCGCCTCCGCGCAATCTTGAAACCCACCACGGCCCACGTAGGGACGGACGCATTCGTCCGTCCCCGCCATACAAAACTTGGCTCGATTTCCCAGCCACGAATCCCAGTCCTGTTCGACGGAAAGAAACTCCCCACGAAGCTCTACTCCAGAGACGAACTCATGCCCGGCAAGCGCTACTCCGGCCCCGCCATCGTGACCGAATACAGCGCCACCACGGTCATCCCGCCCAAAAAGAGATTCCACGTGGACAAAGCCACGAATCTGATCATCGCGCTGTGCGTTGATCGAAGTTTCCCTTCGTGAACTTTCGTGACCTTAGTGGTTGATGCCTTCTCAATTGTTAATATTTAATGAAATTCGCACCGAATGCCCGACGCTGTGAGTTGATCGAAGTTTCCCTTCGTGAACCTTCGTGCCCTTAGTGGTTGATGCCTTCCTCAATTGTTAATATCTGATGAAATTCGCACCCAATGCCCCACAACTGCGCACTGAGTACTAGGTACTGAGTACTGCCTCCGATAAAATACTCGCGTGAAGCCCAGCATCTTCGTTGTCGAAGACGATCCCGACATTTCTCGGCTCGTTCGCCATCATCTCGAGAACGAGGGCTTTGCGGTGCGCGTCTACCCCACTGGCGCGACAGTCCTCTCCGACGCCGAACGCCAGCGCCCCGCGCTCTTCGTTCTCGACATCATGGTGCCCGGCAAAGACGGCCTCGAGATCTGCCGCACCATCCGCCAAACGCCCGGGCTGTCCGCCGTGCCAGTTATCTTTCTCACCGCCAAAAGCAGCGAGGCCGATCGTGTCCTCGGCCTCGAACTCGGTGCCGACGACTACATCGCCAAGCCCTTCAGTCCTCGCGAACTCGTAGCCCGCGTGAAGGCTGTTCTGCGACGCTTTGAGCGCCCGCTCCCACCGAGCCCGATGAAGATCGGCGATATCGAAATCGATCCCTCCGCCATGACGCTTACCGTCCGCGGCAGCATGGTTCCTACCACAGCCACTGAGTTCCGGCTGCTCGACTACTTCGCGCGTCACAAGGGACGCGTCTTCTCCCGCGACCACCTCCTCGATTCCGTCTGGCGCGATACCGCCTACGTCACACCGCGCTCCGTTGACGTCTACGTCCGCCGTATCCGCGAAAAAATCGAGCCCGATCCGGAAAATCCGCGCTACCTGAAAACCGTGCGCGGTGCCGGCTATCGCTTTGAAACTCCAAAATAACTATGAATGAATCGTGAATAAGACTGTGTGCGGGCGACCATACGAAACAACCGTCTCAATGAAACGGTGAATAAGCGTACGGTGAATAAGAGTGTGGAAGAGCGGCGCTTTAACGCCGCGTTCAGCCGCGCCCCCAGCCGGGCTTTAGCCCCCGCGGGCCACCCAACCTCAAACCTTCGAGTAATATGATCCCCGGAAAGCCATTGCCGTGAAGAACCGCATATTCTTCAAGCTGCTCGCCGTCTTCCTCGTCATAATCGCCGCCACCGCCGCGATTCTCGACGTGATGATCGGCAATGCCTGGGAAGCCTCGCTGCGCACCGAAATTCAGCGCAACCTCACCCAGAAGACTCTTCTCTTCGCCCATCGCGTCGAAATCGACCACTCCCACTCGCTTCACGAAATCGCGGCCCAGGAAGGTCTCGCCGCCGGTGCCCGCGCCACCATTATCGATGCCTCCGGCAAAGTTCTGGCGGACTCCGAAGCCAATCCCGACACCATGGAGAACCATGCGCACCGCCCGGAGTTCGTCGCTGCCCTCTCCGGCAATAGCGGCAGCAATCTGCGCCGCAGCGCGACCCTGGGAATTCCCTTTCTTTATGTCGCCGCGCCCGTTTCCGGTGGCGCCGTCCGCCTTGCCTATCCTCTCTCGGATGTTGAAACCGTGCAGGCTCAAGTTCGCCGCCGCCTGCTTTGGGGTTCGGCCGTCGCTTTCCTGATCGCACTCCTGATCGCCGCCTCCTGGTCGATCTGGATGTCACGCCGTCTCCAACGCATCGTGGATGTCGCAGCCCGCATCGAGCAGGGCGATCTTCACGCTCGCGTTAACGAATCCCCGCTTGACGAGGTCGGATTGGTTGCCGTCGCCATCGACAAAACTGCCGGACAGATCCAGCGCAGCTTCGAGGCCGTCCAATCCAGTCAGCGCCAGCTCGAAACCTTGCTCAACAGCATGCAAGACGCTGTCATCGCCGTCAGTTCCGACGGCCTCGTCCGCTGGGCCAACCAGCGAATGGATCGCCTGGGTCCGCAGCGCACCCGCCTGAACGCGCCTGTCGTCGAAACGATCCGCGACCCCGATTTCCTGGCCACCGTAAAGGCCGCAACTAGCAGTCAGGAGGTGAAAACCTCACGCGCCACCTCCGTTGTTCCCGGACGCGCTTTCGATGTAACCGCCGCTCCCCTACCCGATGGCGGTGTGGTTGCGGTTCTCCGCGATCTCACCGAAACCGAACGCGTCGAAAAAACCCGCCGCGACTTCATCGCCAATGTTTCCCACGAACTCCGCACCCCGCTGACCTCGATTCAGGGATATACCGAGACCCTGCTCGACACTCTTCCTTCCGACAACTCCACCTCTACCCGTGAATTTCTTGAGATCATCCGCAAGAACGCCCTTCGCATGTCCCGTCTCACCGAAGACCTGCTCACGTTGGCGCGCGTGGAATCCGGCGAGACTCGCTTCGAAACCGAGCCTGTCGCGCCCGCCGAACTTCTGCACGACGCCGAAGAAAGTTTTCGCGAGATCGCCCGCACTCAAGGCGTGGAGCTGAACATCGTGGATGCGTCCGCCAACAACGGCTCCATTGAATCCTTGCCGCTCGTACTCGCCGACCGCGAAGCCATCCACCAGGTGTTCTCCAACCTGATCGACAATGCCATGAAATACGGACGCGCCGGCGGACGCATCGAACTCGGCGCTCGAGTTGCTCAGAGAGGCATCGAATTCTACGTGCGCGACTTTGGAGCCGGCATCTCCTCCGAACACTTGCCCCGCCTGTTCGAACGTTTCTATCGCGTAGACAAAGCTCGCTCCCGCGAATCCGGAGGTACGGGCCTCGGCCTTGCCATTGCCAAGCACATCATGCGCGCCCATTCCGGATCCATCCGTGCCGAGAGCGACCTGACCCGCGGCAGCACCTTTGTTTTCACCCTCCCGACCGCCTGATATTTGGACCGCTTCTTCCTCGCGGATCCGGTGCGCAGACGGTTCTCCGAATGCTCCGCGTTCTGTGATGCTCATGTTTTCCCCTCCGGCCCAAAAGGCCTGAGGCTTGTTAACACTTCCCGGCCCCCGCGAGTCTAAGATGTCGTGGGTATTTCCACGCATGGCCTCAAGAGGAGACAGGCTCGATCTGCCCGCCCCGCAAGTGGATCTCTCCGTGACCGAGCACCCGCGCTCCGAAACTTCGGAAGAACTCGCGCTGGTCCACGAGGCACAACATGGCGACCGTGCCGCATTCGGCCGCCTCTATGAGCGTTACGCTCCTATGATCCACGGAGTCCTGCTGGCCAAGGTCCCGGTGAGCGCCGTGGATGACCTGGTGCAAGATGTCTTCATCCGCGCTCTGCGTCGCATGTCGAGTTTGCGCCAGCATGCCAGCTTTGGAGCCTGGCTCGCCACCATCGCTCGCAACCTGGCGAATGATTATCACCGGCGGTCCGCGCCGGAGGAGCAACTGCCCGATGGCCAAGCGGAGAACGATATTGCCGCACCGCCCAGCAGCGTGGATCGTCGTCGCCAGGCCGCTACCGTCCTCGAGGCCATGCGCGGCCTGCCCGAGGCCTACCGTGAGACCTTGATTCTCCGCTTCGTAGAGGGCATGACCGGACCCGAGATCGCCGCGCGCACCGGGCTCAGTCACGGTTCGGTGCGCGTGAACCTGCATCGTGGCATGCAACAACTGCGCGCCTTATTGCGCCTCACGCCAGGGAACAATGACCCGGAACAGGAGAATTCATAGCATGGATACCGCAAAGCATCAGCCGAACGATTCCAGCGGAGACTATCTCTGGGACCGCACCGGCGCCCCCGATCCCGAAATTCAGAAGCTGGAGACCTTGCTCGGAGAGTTTCGTCATAGCCGTCCGGCCCCGGCTCTTCCCCGGCAACTGCTCCGAAGCCGGTGGGCCTTCCTCTCAGAGCTGCGCTGGGTTCCCGCAACAGCGGCAGCAGCAGCAGCCGTACTGCTGACCTTTGTCACATTTCTGATGCTCAGAAACAGTCACTCGCAGCCGGGTACGGCGGGTTGGGATGTTTCTCGTGTCGCCGGAACGCCGCGCGTGGGACCGAATACTATCACCGGGGAAAATGGATCCAGCCGTCTCTCGGTCGGCCAGGTCCTTGAAACCGACGACTACTCCCGCGCCACTCTTGAATCAACCGACATTGGCCAGATCGATATTGATCCCCTCACCCGACTGCGCATTGTCACCATGGGCCAGGACCTGAAACGAATCGCTCTCGATCGCGGAACGATTCATGCCTACATCTGGGCCCCAGCCGGACAATTCGTCGTTGATACTCCCTCCGCCGTGACCGTTGACCTCGGCTGCGCCTACACCCTTCACGTCGATGATTCCGGCGCGGGCCTTCTGCGCACAACGCTGGGGTGGGTCGGCTTCAAGCTGAATCGCCACGAATCCTTTATTCCCGCGGGCGCTGCCTGCGCCACGCGTACCGGAACGGGTCCCGGCACCCCCTATTTCGAAGATGCCTCTCCGGCATTCCGCGCGGCTCTTGCACGATTCGACTTCGAAGATGCTACCCCGCAGAAGTGCTCGGAAGACATTACAGAACTTCTCGCTCAGGCTCGCGCCCGCGACTCGCTTACGCTTTGGCATCTGCTCTCTCGTGTGGACGACGCGCAGCGCGCCCGCGTCTTTGATCGCCTGCGGCAACTCGCGCCTCCACCAGCCGGCGTCACCAGAGAAGGAATCCTGCGCCTCGATCAGCCGATGCTCGATCGCTGGTGGAATGAACTCGGGTTCGACGACATCTCGATCTGGCGTCACTGGGAACATTCCTGGTCCAGCATCGGCGCATCGCCGAACAACAAATAAACTTCTCTGTCCCGCCCACGTTAACACTCCTCTCTCCGCTCGCGTCTCTTCCACCGTAAGCAAGTTCAGAAAAGGAGATCCCTATGATGACTCCCCGCCCGCACGTACGCTCCTTGACCGCTACTGTCGCCGTCCTGCTCGCCCTCTCGACCTTCGCGCTCGCCGGCCCGCCGCTGGTCTGCCACGCCATCGAAATCGGCCCATCCCATACTCTGCCGTGGGTCGATCTCAACTATCGCAAGGGAAATTCAGGCTACAACTTAAACAATCTTTCCACGGACACTCTGGCCATCCTCGATTCGAACCCGTCGGTTCTGGTTCACATGGAAACGCTTCGTCGGGCCACGATTTATGCCCGTCAGGACCCGCAGATCGCCAAGGAACTCCTCGTTCGCTTGCACGCGCGCGCGATCAATTCCGACCCCAAAACGGGCGCTCTAGCCTGGTTCGATGCCGGCTACCTCGCCGAAACCTACAAGCAATGGTTCGGCAACGGTGAGCCCAATCCTGCCGGCACCCTCGATGGATACGCCTGGGTTGTCAAAGCCATCCAATTGAGAGGCTCAGATCCAGAAATGGAATTTGCCGCCGCGCTGATCACGCTCACCGGCCCTGACCGCGATCACGCTGCCCATGTCCAGCGAGCCATGGCAGGAGCGCCCTCCGATCCCCTCCTGGCTCAAAATCTCTCCTCCAACTTCCGCAACCAATCCATCTCCGCCCTGTTAATCAGGTAGCGCGAGCTTTGGTAGCGCCGGCATCCTGCCGGCTGTGGCGGCGGGCGTCTCGCCCGCCGCTTCGTGCAGCGCAGAGACGTGTGAATCTCTTGCCGCGTTGCAACATCTTCGCTGTTAACCGATCGGTAATATTTCGTCCGATCGGCACAAGCCCCAAAAATTCACAGCTTATTAACCGCAACCATCTCGGAAAAATTTATGCTTAGCCGTTGACGAACGTACCCCAAGAACGGCAGAACACTGGCAACGGTCCCAGAATATCTCGTCGTCGCCCGCGTCCCCGCCACCCGGACACACCTATGAGCACTGCAGTCAAGAGTCCGAATCCCGAACCCGCTCATCACTACATCGTTCGCCGCACGGTCGAAGCCTGCAATATGGCGAAAGAAGCGGCAGGCGCGGCAGCCGAAGGCATCGCCACCGGCTCCAATGCCTTGCTCAGTTCGCTGCGACAGCGCGAGCGCGAACTCGATACCCTCGACTTGGAAATCGACAACGGTGTTACCACGTCCATTACCGAGGTCGGTCCCTCCGAGGCTCGTGAACTCCTGGCCTGCATGAAGTTCATGATCGGCCTCGAGCGTATCGGCGACCTCTTGCTCAGTTTCGGCAGCAGCGCCCAGTCGGTCAGCGGACGCATTGACTCCGAGGACACTCGCGACCTCACGCAGATGGCCACGCTTCTTGAAAAAATGCTCACCGATTGCGGCACCGCCTTTTCCGAACGCGACGTCAGCAAAGCCGTCCAAGTCCTGCGCGCCGATGCCGAAATGGACCGCCTCCGCAACCTCATCTTCCTGCGTCACATCGAGAACCCCGAAAACATGCCGCGCCAGGCCAGCCTGCAAGTCATCTTCATGACTCAGTCTCTGGAGCGGGCCGGAGATCACGCCAAGAATCTCGCCGAAGAAGTCTGTCACTTCGTCAGTGGACGCCCTGTACGCCACGTCCTCATTGCCTATGACAAGCCCGTCGAGCAAATGTTCATCGACTACCTCCGCCGCCGCGACCAGCATCACTAAACCCGAGTTTGATTTCCTCCGTGCTCCTCTGCGTCCCCTGTGGTGAAGGATTTCGCCGTTAGCGCCTGCCCATGGCTTTTGATTTCCTCTGTGCTCCTCCGCGACCCCTGTGGTAAAGGATTTCGCCGTTAGCGCATTCCTCCATGGCTGAAGCTTTCTGCTTTCCCCAGCATCCTTTATCCTAGTATCAGCACTTTATGACCCCGAAAACCAAGACTCCCGCCGCGGTCCTCGACCGAGCCTCCAATAACGGCTCTAATCCTGAGCGCGAGCGAGTGTTCAGTGCCTATCGCCAATATGGATACCTTGAAGGCGACCTCGATCCCCTCGGCTTCCTCCGCCCGCGCCCTACTCCCGAACTCGAGCATGAAGGCGAATACGCCCGTGAAGCCCGCGCCATCTACTCGAGCACCATCGGCGTCGAGATCAATCACATCTACTCCCCCGAGCGCCGCCGCTGGATCTACGAGCGTATGGAGTCCGAGCCTCCCCAGGAAGATCAATCCCGCATCCTTGACCTGCTCACTCGCGCCGACATCTTCGAGCAAGTCATGCAGCAACGCTATCTCGGCAGCAAGCGTTTCTCGCTCGAAGGGGTCACCGCTCTCATTCCGCTGGTTGATGAAGTTCTCGACGCCAGTTCCCGCCTCGGCGCCATCGAACTAGTTATGGGCATGAGCCATCGCGGGCGCCTCAACGTCATCGCTCACGTTGCGCGCCGCCCGCCGGAAGAGATTTTCGCCGGATTTGAAGATGTTGATCCGCGCAGCGTTCTCGGCTCCGGAGACGTGAAGTACCACATGGGCGCCACCGGCGAATACATCACCCGTAGTGGCGGCAAGGTCCACATCCATCTGGTCTCGAATCCGAGTCACCTTGAGGCTGTCGATCCCGTCACGGTCGGCCGCACCCGTGCCAAGCAAGACCGCGCCGGTGAAGGTGGACGCGAAAAGTATCTCCCCCTCCTGGTCCATGGCGATGCCGCATTCGCCGGACAAGGCATCCTCGCCGAGACTATGAATTACGCCGACCTTCCCGGCTATACCGCCGGCGGCACGATCCACGTCGTGGTCAATAACCTTCTCGGCTTTACCACCAGCTACACCGAAGAGCACTCCACCCGCTTCGCCGCCTGCATCGCCCGCCGCCAGTCCATTCCTATCCTTCACGTCAACGCCGAAGACGTAGATGCGGTCGTGCGTGTCGCCAGACTTGCCACTGAGTACCGCTACAAATTCGGTACCGACGTAGTCATCGATCTGATCGGATATCGTCGTCACGGCCACAGCGAAGTTGACGATCCCACCATCACCCAACCGCTGCTCTACAAGAAAATCAAAGAGCATCCGCCCCTCTGGCAGATTTACGCGGACGATATCGGAGCCACCGACGCGCAAGCGCAGGCTGACGCCATCAAGGCCGAATTCGAGGCCGCGCAGAAGAAAGCCGGCAGCATCAAGCACAAGCCCATGCTGCGCGATCTTCCCAAGTATTGGAATAAGTATTTCGGCGGTCTGTATCGCCCCGAATACGAAGTTGAAACCGGACTTTCGCCGGATGAGCTAGGAGAACTCACCACCCGCCTGACCACTTATCCCGCAGACTTCCACATTCATCCCAAGGTGAAGAAGCTGCTGGAACAGCGTGCCGAGATGGGCGCCGGCAAACGACTGGTGGACTATGGAATGGCCGAAGCGCTGGCGTTTGCCAGTCTGGTCAAAGCCGGCACGCACGTCCGCTTCTCCGGGCAGGACTCCCGCCGCGGCACTTTCAACCAGCGCCACTCCGTGCTCATCGATATCGAGAACGAAAACGAATACGTGCCTCTCGAAAACATCGCCCCGGGTCAGGCCCGATGCGAAATCTACAACTCCACCCTCTCCGAAGCCGGCGTCCTAGGCTTCGAATACGGATACAGCCGCGATTATCCCGAATCGCTCGTCTTGTGGGAGGCCCAGTTCGGCGACTTCGTCAACGTCGCCCAGGCCATCATCGACCAGTTCATCAGCGCCGGAGAGGCAAAATGGAATTTACTTTCCGGGCTCGTGATGCTCCTGCCCCATGGCTACGAAGGCCAAGGCCCGGAACATTCCAGCGCGAGAATCGAGCGCTTCATCCAGCTCGCCGCCAAACACAACATCCAGATTGCGCAGCCTTCGAACGCAGCGCAATATTTCCATCTCCTGCGCCGCCAGGCCCTGCGTCACTGGCGCAAGCCCCTGGTCGTCTTCACGCCGAAGAGCATGCTCCGTCATCCGGACGCGAGTTCTCCGATCGAGGATTTCACGCACAAGAATTTTCTGAATGTCATTCCCGACACCGAAGTAGGAGAAGCCGACCGCATCCTGATCTGCACCGGAAAAATCGGCCACGAACTTCAAGCCGAACGTAAGAAGAGGAAAGACACGACCACCGCAATCGTGTTTCTGGAGCAGCTCTACCCATTTCCTGAAGCCGAAGTGGTTGCCGAGTTCGACCGCCACGGCAAAGCCGCCGACATCGTCTGGGTCCAGGAAGAGCCCGCCAACATGGGAGCCATGTTCAACATGCTCCCGCGCCTGAAGCGCATCTCCGGCGACAGGCCGGTACTCAGCGTAAAGCGCAGCTCCGGCGCCAGCCCCGCCACCGGCAGCGCCAAAGCACATGAGGTAGAGCAGAAAACGTTGCTGACGCTGGCCTTCACTACAAAATGAACGTTCGGGAAATGAAACCCGCTTCGCCGAAACTGATGGTACTCCACGGTGGTGGTCTAGGATCACTTCGGCATGGAATGGAGTCTTGCAATACAAGGCACCCAGAGAGGCGCCGGTCGGTGGCAATCCTGCAATGCCTCTGCTTGATCCCTATCGCTTCTCCATGTCCAGTGCTCTCTAATATTTCATCGCCTCATCGTCCCGAGGACGATTGCTCGAGGCGCACCAGACGATTCCGCAGTTCCTCGATCTCCCGGTCTTTTTCCGCGAGGCTCTGTTTCATTTCCGCATACAGGGCCTGAATGCCCGCCAGAGCGACGCCTTCTGCGTCCACGGTGGAGATGTGTTTGTCGTCCTCGCCCAAGCCGAAGGCGTCGTGAAAATCCTGCGCGGTCGGGCCAAGGTGGCGGATGGAATCGGCCTGCGTCTTGTAGTTCCACGTCGAGACCGGCATGGCCGCCAGTTTTTTCAGCAGCGAGGAAGGATCAAGCGTCAGGAAATTCGCCTTGGCATTGCGATCGCTGAGCGACGACCAGGAACCGGAGCCGGCGGGCAGGGTGGCGCCGGAACCGGAGGTGCCGCTGGTTGACGTGTAGAAATAGAAGCCGCCCCAGGAGTCGGCGACAAACTGAGCTGGGCCAGTGTCCTGTACGGTATTGCACCCAAATTCATAAGCTGGGGTAAGGGCACTGCTCCAAACGAAGCTGCCATAGTAATTCGCCGTTGCTTGGCAGCCAGCGGCGAAGCTAAGGTCTCCGGCTGCAACGTTCACGAACCCACCCGGAACACTTGAGTACTCACCGCTCGCCGTGTTGGCGGCTCCGCCCGCGATGGTCGAAACATCGCCGCTGGCTACGTTGCTTCCCCCGCCCCCTACGGTGGAATAGCCATAACCATACAAATCGCTGGCGCTGGCCGTGTTTGCCTGACCGCCTCCGATGAAGGACCAGCTGCCACTGGCCGTGTTCTGGTCTCCTCCGGCTACAGTGGAGTAGCCGAGATACCCATTGGCGGTGTTGCCATAGCCGCCACCGACGGTTGAATTCGCAACGCCGGCGGTGTTCTCATCCCCGCCGGGTATGGTCGAATAATTGCCGCTGGCCGTATTCGCAAATCCTCCGCCTATGGCGGCTGCAAACCCGCTGGCCGTGTTCCTCAATCCACCGGCGATGGTTGCCCAACTGGGGCAGCACGAATTGATGGGATTAGTGATTACACTGTTGCCACCTGAGATCAGCCCCGGGGGAGGCTCCTGCGCGGCCTCTGCCGCGGGGTCAGTATTTTCTGCAGTATTGCGCTGCAGCGGCGAGCGCTTGAGAAACGGATTGCGCAGCGCCGGTTCCTTGCGCGCCGCGTGCTTGGGGAGCAAACTCGGATCGTACACTCCGCCGCCTCCGCCGATGGTCGCCCCAATCACTCCCGGCCCGATGCTGTTACCGGGATACAGCGAGTTGCCGCCGAAGCCGCCGAGCACATTCGCGCCCTCTTGCCCGTTCTGGTCCGTCAGATTCCCTTGAAGGCTGAACGCGCTATTGATGTAGCCGGTCAAATTCAGATTTCCAGTGATGGTCTGGTCGGCGGTGAAGTTGTTCGACGCTCCGGTTTGCGCGAACGTACTAGAGTTCTGGCCGCCGAGCGTGGAAGCGTTCACATTGCTCAGCCCCGATCCGTCGCCAGTGAATGAGACTGCGCCAACGGTTCCGGCCACCGAAATGCCATTCGCGGTCTGTGAAACGAGAGAGTTCCCTATCTTGGCTGTGCCGGTGAAGACGGGAAGGAAGTTCATCGTTCCCTTGCCGGTGATGGGGAATACGATCGCCTCTGGTCACCGCAGGTATCCGTCACACGGTTGCGGGCGGAATTCTTTTTGCGTGGGCATATGCGCGCGGATTTCGTCCCAAACGCGAGCACTGGATTTCCGGCGCCATCGTGGGCGGGCTGTTCTTTCTGGTGGGCCACGGCACGCTGCACTGGGCGGAACAACACGTGGCGTCCGGATTGGCCGCACTGCTGATCGCGACTGAACCCATGTTCATCCTGGTACTCGCATGGGCCAGCGGGCAGCAGAAGATCAGCCGCCTCAGCGCGCTGGGCTTGGCTTGCGGCGTCGCGGGCGTCGCAATTTTGACCGGTATTGAATTGTCCACGCAAGGTACGAGCCTGCTGGGGATGCTCGCTGTTCTGCTCGGCTCGTTTTCGTGGGCTGCGGGCGTGGTGATCTCGCCGAAGCTAAGACTGCCGACCGATGCCTTGGCGCGGACTGCTGTGCCGCTGGTGTGCGGCGCGGCGATGCTGCTGGCCGCCGCGGGAGTCACCGGAGAATTCAGTACGCTGCACTGGTCTGCCGTTTCTCTCAAATCAATTCTGGGATTGGCTTACCTGATTGTGTTCGGCTCGATCGTGGCATTCACGTCGTACACGTGGCTCCTGCAGCGTTGCCCGCCCACGCTGGTGGCTACACACACCTATGCGAATCCAATTGTGGCAGTGCTGCTGGGATGGTTGCTCGCGTCCGAAACGCTCAACGCGCGCGTCGCGCTGGCATCTGTGGCGATCCTGGGAGCGATCGTGCTCATCCGCAGAGGCGAGCGCGCCGTAGAACGGCGCGTAAAGCGTGCGCCGCAGGTGAAATCGTTCGAGCAGTGCGCGTGAGCAATCGATGTACGTACAATTTTAACCCTGCCGAGCATCGGCATCAGATTGCGTGAGCGGACTCACTTAATCCGGTGACCATTGTCACTTTCACCCATAACGTTTGCGCGTAGCGTTTAGCTGAACTCGCAAGCGGGCCCTCATGTCTCTCACGCACTTTCTCTGCGCGCGGTACTTCGCTGTTCTTCTTCCAACTTTGACAGTTCACTGAAAAAAGGAGGCCGGAAATGAAGAGGCTGCTCATCTCTGCCGCCCTGCTCTTGCTGATCGTTCTAAGCGGCATCGCCTCACCTGCAACGCGGCACGCAAGCGCCAGACCCGCGAAGGCGGTTACGGCACCGGCGACCGCACTAGCTGCCTCAGCCTATCGACTGGTGGCGTGGGGCGAACTTGGTATGCACTGCATCGACGGCAAAGATTATTCTGTTTTTTCTGTGCTGCCGCCCTACAACGTAATTCACGCGCAACTTATCAAGACCACCGAACCACCAACTCTGATCGCGGCGGGAGTAACCATCACATATCAAGCCACGAACGACACGAAGAATTCGTTCAACAGTTCGAGCGCCAGCAAGACAAACTTCTGGGATTATGTGACCCCCTTGTTCCAGGCGAATCTGGCGCCCGAGACAGGACTAGCGGGCTACCAGACCCAAAGCACCACGCCGTATCCCATGACGTACAACGCGGTCGAAGGCTATTGGGAGGCGGTTGGCATTCCAACCGTCCCGTATGACGATGTCAGCAAGTTCAATCCGTTCCCCATGGCGCAGGTCGTTGCCAAGGATCTGTCGGGCAATGTTCTGGCAACCGCGAACATTGTGCTGGCGGTCAGCGATGAAATGAGTTGCATCACCTGCCATGCCTCGAACAGCGACATCAACGCAAAACCGGCCAGTGGTTGGGTGAACAATCCAGATCCGGCCAAAGATACCAAGCAGAATATTCTGAAGAAGCACGACGACCGCTGGCCCATTTCGCAGTACCTGAGCCAGTTGAAGACGAACGGTTATACCTATCAGTCAACGCTGTACCAGACGCAAGCGAAGACGTCCGGTGTTTGCGTCGGTGTGCGCACTGCTGATCGTTCTGGCGGGCGCGGCGGTGATCCCGACGCTTCCGGTTGCCCAGTTCCCCACCCTTGCGCCGCCACAAGTGGGCGTCACCAGCGCCTACATCGGAGCCAGCGCACAGACGGTGGAGAGCGCGGTCACGATTCCGCTGGAGCAGCAGATCAATGGGGCGGAGGGCATGAAATACATGACCTCGACCAGCGGGAACGACGGGACGAGCCAGATTGTGGTCACGTTTGACCTGACACGGAATCCGGACCTGGCGACCGTAGACATTCAAAACCGAGTGAACACGGCGCAGGGGCGGCTGCCCAGCGCAGTCAAAGCTGTAGGGATCACGACTGCGAAGACCTCGCAGAATTTCGTTTTTGGCGCCGCGGTCATTTCCGACAACAACAAATATTCCACGCTGTTCATGAGCAACTACCTCGACGTGTATGTGAGGGATACGCTGAAGAGAATCCCGGGCGTCGCGGACGTGATCATCTTTGGCGAGCGCAAGTATTCAATGCGGCTGTGGCTGGACCCGGTGCGCATGGCGGGACGCGGCCTGACCGCACCCGATGTGGTGAATGCATTATCGGAGCAAAACGTCGAGGTGGCTGCCGGTCAAGTGGGGCAGCAACCCGCGATTCCGGGACAGAACTATCAGGTCAGCGTACGAGCGGTGGGGCGGCTGAGCGAACCGGCACAGTTCGAGAACATCATTTTGAAGACGAATGCCGACGGCACGCTGGTGCGGTTGAAGGATGTGGGCCGGGCCGAACTGGGCGCGGAAACTTACGCGAACGACCTGCAGTTTAACGGACACGACTCAGTGGGCATCGCGGTGCTGCAGCTCTCCACGGCGAACGCGCTGGACGTGGACCGGCGAGCCATTGCCGAACTGGACCGGCTGTCGAAGAGCTTCCCTCCCGGGATGCATTACCAGCTGGCATTCGATACGACCGATGCGGTGAGCGAGTCCATTCGCGACGTGGTCTTCACGGTAGGGTCGGCCATCGTGCTGGTCATTCTGGTGATCTTCATCTTCCTCGGCGACTGGAGGACGACGATGATTCACTTCATCGCCACTCCAGTTTCGCTGATCGGCACGTTCACGTTTGTGAAGTTGCTCGGATTCTCGATCAATACCCTCACGCTGTTCGGCATCACGCTAGCGACCGGCCTGGTGGTCGACGATGCCATCGTTGTCATTGAAAACATTGAGCGCCATATGGCCGAGGGCGAACGCGACTCGCGCAAGGCGGCGGCAGCGGCCACCACCGAGATTACCAGCGCCGTAATCGCCACCTCCCTGGTGCTGGTTGCCGTGTTTGTTCCGGTTGCGTTCTTTCCGGGCACAACCGGCATTCTGTTTCGCCAGTTTGCCCTGACCATCGCATTCTCCATTGCCATTTCCGCCTTTAACGCGCTGACGCTGGCGCCGGTGCTGGCGGCAATTTTTCTGCGCGACTCGCACCGACACAAGTGGTGGTGGCTGCAGAAGTTTGACGACGGCGTCGTTCTGATGACCCGGGGATACCGTAGCCTGCTGCATCACGTGCTCGAATATAAGCTCGTGATGGCGGTGCTGTTTTTTGCCGGGCTGGGGCTGACTTACTTTGTATTCGCGCGGGTCCCGACGGGATTCGTGCCGAATGAGGATCAGGGATATTTCATCATCGTGATCCAGGCACCATCCGGGGCTTCTCTCGAATACACGAAGTCGATCGGCAAGCAGGTGTCGAGCATGCTGGCGAATGTCTCGGAGGCCGAAGGAACGTTTTCTATCGCGGGATTCAGTTTTGCGGGAGCGGCGGCAAATCAGGGATTAATTTTTGTTCCGCTCAAACCGTACTCGCAGCGCAAGGGCGAGGCGCATTCGGCGACGGCGATTGTGAACCGGGTTCGTCCCATGCTGTTTGGAGTGTCAGGGGCAATCGTGTTTGCGACCTTGCCGCCACCCATCCAGGGATTGGGCCAGTTCGGCGGATTTCAGTTCGTAGTGCAGGATCTCGGCGGGCACACGCTCGAGGAACTCGCAGGCGCGACTCACGGATTAATGGGACAGGCGGCGGGAAGCAAGGAACTGGTCGGACTGTACAGCCCGTTTACGGCGAACGATCCGCAATATGTGGTGACAATCGATCGCGAGAAGGCGAAGAGCCTGCACGTGCCGCTTTCGCAGATCACCGACACGCTGGGCGTGTACATGGGATCGGCGTATGTCAATGATTTCGACTTCAATAACCGGTCTTACCGCGTGTATGTTCAGGCCGACAAGCAGTTCCGGGCAACGGCGGAAAACATGAAGCAGTTCTACGTGCGATCGGACAGCGGGGCGATGGTGCCGCTAGAGAATCTGATCACGATCACGCAGACGACCACGCCCCAGGTGATCAGCCACTACAACCTGTTCCGGTCGGCGGAAATCGATGGCTCGCCGAAGCCGGGATACAGTTCGGGGCAGGCGATTGCCGAGATGGAGAACCTGGCGAAAAAACTGCCGCAGGGATTCTCGTACAGCTGGACGGGGCTGTCGTTGGAAGAATTGCAAGCGGGAGGAACCTCGCTGCTGCTGTTTGGGTTGGGCACGCTGGTCGTGTATCTGACGCTTTCGGCGCAATATGAGAGCTTCGTGCTGCCGTTTATTGTGCTGCTGGCGGTACCAATGGCGCTATTGGGAGCACTGGGGGGCCAGTGGCTTCGCGGGTTGCAGAATGACGTGTTCTGCCAGGTGGGGCTGGTGATGTTGGTCGGGTTAGCGAGCAAGAACGCGATTCTGATCGTGGAATTCTCAGAGCAGTTGCGGGAGCGCGGGTTGCCGCTGGTGGAATCGGCGGTGCAGGCGGCGACGATCCGGCTGCGGCCGATTCTGATGACATCTCTGGCGTTTATCTTGGGTGTGGTGCCGTTGGTGTTTGCGAGCGGCGCCGGGGAGAACGGACGCCATTCGGTGGGGACGACCGTATTCGGCGGAATGATTATGTCCACCTTCCTGAATTTGTTTTTTATTCCTGTGTTGTATTTGATTATTGAGGGATGGAGAGAGCACGGGAAAGCGCCGGAACACCGGTAGCGTCAAAACCATTCACCACAGGGGGCACAGAGGAGCACAAAGGATTCAAGCGGCGGTAGAACTGTTGCGATTGCGGTTTTCTTTTTCGGGGTTCCTGGGGACAGAAGATTTCCTTTTCCCCTGGCGCGCCTCGCGGCGGCGCATTTTGGCCATCCATTCTCTGGAATACATCGTGCCTCGGCACTTGGGCGAGCCGCAGTGGCAGGGGGCGGGTTCCTCGTCGTCATAGAGGTTGTAGTCCCACACCAGCTCTTCTCCGGCGGCTATGTCGCGAAGGGCAAAGAGCCAGACGCGGCCTTTGATCTCATCCACCTCGCAATTGGGATCGCAGGAATGATTCAGGTACGCGCCCAGGCCGTCGCCGTCGATGACAGTCTTGCCATCCTCCAAACCGTACAAATAAGTGCGCGACACGCCATCGTAGCGGCGATCGGCCTCTTCGGGAGTGATGCGTTCGCCGGTATATTCCACGACGCGGGCTCCTTTGCGAATGCGGGTCGTGGTGTAAACGCCAACGGAGTGAATCGGTGATGGGCGGACAAGCAGCGGCATGAAACTAATTTCGCATGATCCGGGCGATTTAGGGAATCGAGAAAAATTACTAAGCCTGATTTGTGGAGGACGCTGGCTTTGTACAGCGAACCTGCCCCCGAGTCATGCAGAGCGAGATCCGCCACGGTTTGGCGGCTACGTGTGGTAGACTTCGCGACTGGTTCAGCTTGATTCGAGGAGGACGGCATGCGAGTGATTCGGGCGGCGATGGTTTTCGTTTTATTGGCGAGTGGATGGAGCGCGGTCGCACAAAGTTCCAAGACGGCGAAGCCTGCGAAAGTCGGGCCGCAAGAGGCGTACTGCACTTCCACTGGTGGAATTGTGGAGGTGCGCGGCGCAGTGTACGGGACGAATAACGCGCGGCAAGATTGGCTACCGCTCTCGCGTATTGAGACGTTCTGCCAATACACGCTGGCCGAAGATGGATCCCGCATTCACCTGTCGCTCGACACCTTGTACACGACGCAACCAACTCTCGCGGCGCTGGCCTACTACTCGCAGGTCGCGTGGAACGGCCAGGGACAAGGGAATCCGGCGTCTTACTATTGCACCCAACTGGGTGGCGCGGAAATAGGTGCGACCGACCTTGCCGGCGGAGGCTGGGTCTCATCAGCGAAGAAAAATAACATCGACATGGTGCTCGAGGCCTGCGTCTTCCCCGACAATTCAACCATTGATTCGTGGGGACTTTTCTACCATTCGGACAGCATTGTGCGGGGAATCGATTTGTCGACGGTGCTGCGGTATGCGAACCCTTATCCGGCAAAGCGGGAATAACGACTTAAAGAAAAGCGCGCCGAACGTGATGCTGGTCACACGACAGGCTTTTACCCGACGTAGCCAGCAACACGGCACGTTCGGCGGTCCAATATCTAACCCTTGCATTATCATTCGTTTACGGCCCCTTTAAGGCACAGATCGATCGTGCTTCTCCTCACCGCGATCTGTGACCAACATCACACCCTTTGCACACAAGTCCCGAGCATAATCAAATCCTGCGCTGTTGATTCTCGGAGTGATCGTTACTCCCGAGCTGGGGGATTTCGTGGCAAAAGGACGTGTATCAATTGTCGTTGAGCGCTGCAAAGCATGCGGCTTTTGCGTGGAGTTTTGTCCCACACATGTGCTGGCGCTCTCATCCGCTTTCAATTCGAAGGGCTACCACCCGCCGCACGTGGTGCTCCCGGAAAAATGCAGCGGCTGCGACTTATGCGGCATGTACTGCCCGGATTTCGCCATCTACGGCACCAAGGTCGCGGAAGCCAAGACTGCAGAAGCGAAGCTGCAGAAGGCCGTGGGAGGTGAGAAATGAAGGCCGATCCTCATGGCGTTTTGACGGGAACGCATTTTATCGATGGAGACCATGCCTGCTGCGAGGGAGCGCTGGCGGCGGGAGCGCGGTTCGCGGCGGGATATCCGATTACGCCGTCCACCGAAGTGGTGGAGCGGTTTGCGGCGCGCGTACCCACCGTGGGGGGAACGTTTATTCAGATGGAGGATGAACTGGCGGCGTCGATCGCGCTGCAGGGGGGAGTATGGGGCGGAGCCAAGGCGTTTACTGTGACCTCCGGCCCGGGCTTCTCGCTGATGATGGAGCACATTGGCTACGCGGCCATGACGGAAACTCCGTGCGTGTTCGTGGATGTGCAGCGCGGCGGGCCATCGACTGGATTGCCGACACTGCCCGCGCAGGCTGACATGATGCAGGCGCGCTGGGGATCGCATGGGGACTACGAGATCATCGCGCTGTGCCCGAATTCTCCGCAGGAATGTTTCGATCTGACGATCAAGGCTTTCAATCTGGCAGAAGAATTCCGCGTTCCGGTGATGTTCATGATGGATGAAGTGGTCGGGCACATGACCGAGAAGGTGGTGATTCCGCCCGCCGATCAAATCGAAGTTGTGCCGCGCAAGCATACGCACAAGTCGATTGAGGACTACCTGCCGTACGGAACCAATGGCGACCTAGTCCCGGAGATGGCGCACGCGGGCGAAGGCTACAAGTTTCATGTGACCGGGTTGACGCACGACGAGCGCGGGTATCCGAATATGACTCCGCAGATCCAGGACAAGCTGGTGCGGCGACTGCAGAATAAGATCCGCAACGCTGTCGATCGCATCTGCCTGTTCGAGGAAGATCAACTGGAAGGCGCCGATGTGGTGGTGATTTCTTACGGGATCACGTCGCGAGTGGCGCAGCGGGCGATTGATGCGGCGCGCGAGCGCGGATTGCGGGTTGGAAAATTGCGGCTGATCACCGCGTGGCCCTTCCCGGACAAGAAGATTGCGGAACTGGCGGCGCGGATCAAGGCATTCGTCGTGCCCGAACTCAATTTGGGTCAGATGGTGCGCGAAGTGGAACGCGCGGCGGGCGGCAAAGCGAAGACGGTTCCCGGGTCGCATGCCGGCGGCGGCGTACACAATCCTGACGAAATTCTGAATGCCATCGTAGAGGCAAGCCGATGCTGAATGTTGTTGACGACACTGTGAACCCGGTCGAACCGTTTCTTCGCAGCGACCGCATGCCGCACATCTGGTGCCCGGGATGCGGCATCGGCACGACGGTCAACTCATTTGCGCGAGCGCTGATCGACTCGAAGATCGATCTGGAGTCTCTGGCGCTGGTCTCGGGGATCGGCTGCACCGGGCGCGTGGCGGGCTATGTGAAGCTGGATTCATTCCACACTACGCACGGGCGAGCCATTCCATTTGCGACTGGATTGAAGCTGGCGAATCCCAAGCTGAATGTCGTGGTGTACTCGGGGGATGGAGATTTGTCCGCGATCGGCGGGAATCACCTGATCCACGCGGCGCGGCGCAATATCGACCTGAAGGTGATCTGCGTAAACAACCTGATTTATGCGATGACGGGCGGACAGACAGCGCCCACGACTCCGGGCCATGCGACCACGTCAACGCATCCTTACGGCACGTTCGAGCCGGCATTCAACCTGCCGCACCTGGTCGAGGCGGCGGGGGCGGTCTACGTAGCGCGGTGGACGACTTTCCACGTGAGGCAATTGGCGCGGTCGATCAGCGAGGCGTTTCAGAAAAAGGGATTCTCGTTCATCGAAGTCATCTCGCCATGCCCCACGCTTTACCAGCGGCGCAACAAGATGGGCGACGGCCTGGACACGATGAAGTACTACAAAGAGAAGAGCAAGGTAAAGAACGGTGCTCCGACCAGCGATGTCGGGCTCACGCTGAACGGCGAGATTGTGGTCGGGAAGTTTGTGGACCGGGACCGGCCGGATTATCAATCGATGATGCGCGCGCAGTATGTGGAAGTGCTGGGCGAGCGCTACATCGAGGAATCGGAACAAATGGAGTGCGTATGCGGCTAACCGAGATTCGCATTGCAGGATTCGGGGGGCAGGGAGTGATTCTCTCGGCCATCGTGCTGGGCAAGGCGGCGTCCATTTATGAAAACGGCTTTGCCACCATGACCCAGAACTTCGGTCCGGAGGCGCGCGGAGGCGCGTGCAGCGCGCAGTTGGTAGTGTCGGACTCGCCCGTGCTGTATCCATACGTCACGCGGCCCGACATCATGGTGATCCTGTCGCAGGAGGCTTATAACCGCTTCGCCCCCGAACTGAAGCCCGGTGGCCTGCTCATCGTGGAAGAGGATTTGGTGCGGGTTTCCAATCCCAACAGCGACAAGAAGGTCTACAGCATTCCCGCAACGCGACTCGCCGAAGAACTGGGGAAGCGCATGGTGCTGAACTCGGTGATGGTGGGATTTTTCACCGCGGTTACCAAGCTGCTCAGTGCCGATGCGGTGCGCAAGTCGGTGGCGGATTCAGTGCCGCCGGCATTTCGCGAGTTGAATCTGAAGGCGTTTGAGAAGGGATTCGAGTACGGAGTGGCGGGACTGGCCGGGGTTCCGACACGGCCGGAGTTGGAAGAGTTGGCGGTAGCGGAAGAGTAACGAAAGCTACTGGCCGGCTGTAGCAGCGGCGACCCAGTAGTAGTCCAGCCTTTGCGGGGCGTAGTGGCCGAGGAACGAGACGCGCCGGCCCGCCGTGGCCTTTGCTACATTGTCCATCCACGTCGTAGGGGCTACCAGCAAGTGCTGCCCCGACGGAACTTCTCCAGATTCGTAGCGCGAGATTACCTGGTTGCGATAGAACGCCAGGCCGAATTCCACTTCACGCGATGCTCCACAGACTGCGAGCGGGAGACGTTGGGTCTCGACACTGGCCAGTTCAACTGCCAGCGGGCGAGCCGAGAGTCGCTGATCGATGGCCGTGGTGCCGAGTTTGAGCACGGCTGCGACCGAGAGAACTACCGGAATCAGGGTGACGAAGCGCAGCATGCGAAGGCGCAAACGGCTGAGCAGCGTCAACACGATTGCCACGCAAACGACGATGGTCATTGCCAGGGCGAAGAACATGGGGCGCCCTGCGGGAAGGCGATGCTGGGTCACGGCAAAGCCGACCAGCACTGCGGGAACAATCGGGGCAGACGCGACTAGCGCGTGGGCCAGCACCATCCATTTCGGGATTGCCGATTTCTGCTCCAGATGGGTGAGCAGGTAATCCGCGAGCAACACGGCTCCAGCGGGAATGGCGGGAAGAACGTAGCCGGGAAGCTTGGAGCGGGAGAATGAGAAAAATAGGATGGGCACAAACAGCCAGCAGCAGGCGAAGACGCGAAACTGGAATTGGACATCAGGTTCGGCCAGCCAGGATTTGCGTTCCCTCCACCAGATCCGGACGGACTCTGCAACGGCGGCAATGATGAAGACGATCCACGGCACCATAGCGAGAGCAGTCACTGGCAGGTAATACCAGAACGGCTCGGGATGGTGGTAAAGGTTGGTTGAGAAGCGAGCGAGGTTGTGTTCGAGAATGAATTCGCGAAAAAATTGAGGGTTTCGTACCTGGACCGCAACGTACCAGGGCAAGCTGATGGCGCAGAACAGCAGGATGCCGGGGAGCCAGAGCGTTCTCAGGAACACGCGCCATTCTCTGGTTGCGGCGGCAAACAACAGGATGACGAGCGCGGCTAGAACCGGGGCCACAGGGCCCTTGGCCAACATGCCGAGTGCGATGAAAGCATAGAATGCCGCGAGATAGATTCGTTTCCCGCTCTCGCGCCAGGCCCACCAGGCAAGCATCCCGATGCAGAATGCGGCGGCGAGTGGCATGTCAGTGGAGGCGGCGCGCGCGTAGCCGATCATTGCCGCACAAGAGGCGGCGATGAGCGCGGCATCGACTTCCACGCCGCGGCGAAACTTGCGGAAAAAGAGATAAACGGCGATGACGAGTAGCGTCGCATCGATTGCCGACGGGATCCGCGCCGCGACGTCACTTGCACCGAGGACGCTGAATGCCAGCATTGCCTGCCAGTAATACAGGGGAGGCTTTTCTAGCCAGGCGCGGCCGCCGAGGCTGGGGGTGATCCAGTCATGACGCTCGAGCATCTCGCGCGCGACCTGCGCGTAGCGCGGCTCGTCAGCGCCAATCAGGCCGAATTGTCCTAGGCCGTAGAAAAAAAGAAAAGCACAGAAGCCGGCGAGCAGCAGGGCGTCTGTGCGGGTGCGAGCGGTCATGAAAGGGATTGTTGATTGATGATTGTTGATTGTTGAATGAAAACCTTTTCTAGATTCGCTGGGGCTTTATTCAACAATCAAAAATCAACAATCACCAATTGCTATTGTACGGAAAGCGCGCGGCCTGTCAGTGAGTTAATGTCTGTTCTCGATAACAAGCTCAGACTGTGTTTCGGTTCACAACTGCGCGGGCGAGACGCCCGCGCGACAGCCGGCGGGACGCCGGCGCTACTTGAAGCGGGCGCTACTGGACGGATGGGCCGCGGCCTAGCTGGAGGATTACCTGGCGGACGGCGTCGGCTAGGGGGCCGTCCAGGGAGCAGCCGCTGGCGCATTCGTGGCCTCCGCCGCCGAAGCTTTCGGCCACGCGGGCCACGTCCAGCTTGCCTTTGCTCCGCAGGCTCACGCGGTAGCGGCCGTCGGGCAACTCACGGAAAAATGCCGCCACCTCGACGTCTCCAATCGAGAGAACGTAGTTCACCAATCCCTCACAATCTTCTTCGATCGCGCCCGAACGCTCCATCTGCTTTTGGGTGACCCAGACATAACCGACATGGCCTTCCACATGAAGATTGCGCAGCGCCTCACCCAGCAGGCGAATTTTGGAAATCGAGTGGGCAAAATAGATTCCGCGGGCGCAGTGGGCTGGATCGGCGCCCGCCAGCACAAGTTCGCGGGCGAGAGAGAACGTATTCTCGTTCGTGCCCTGGAACATAAATGAGCCGGTGTCGGTCATCAGAGCGGTGTAAAGGCAGGTCGCAATGTCGGGAGAGAAACTCACTCCGGCGTGGCGTGCCAGGCGGAAGACCATCTCTGCCGTGGCAACGGCGTGGGGATCAATCCAGTTGACATGTGCGAAGGGGCGCCCACTGACGTGATGATCAATGCTGATCAAAAAACGATCTTCCAGGCCTTCAAGACGCGTGCGATGAATACTGTCGCACTCGAGGATGATGGCGGCTTCGTAACTGCCGATGACGCGGCTCGATTGCATCACCTGATCGGCGAAAGGCAAGGAGCGGTAGATGCGAGGCACGGCATCATGAAGCACGACGTCAGCATGCTTGCCCATGGCGCGCAGCACCTGGCAGCAGGCGAGCGCGGAACCGATGGCGTCGCCATCGGGGCGGGCATGCGAGGTCAGCACGAAGCGCTCGCGCTGTCCGATCTGCCGGAGCACGTCCTCCAGCATGTCGCTATGCCTTCGGTCCACCGGACTCCTTTCGGGATTTGCTTCGCTTTTTCTCCCGTTCCAGCAATTCTTCGACGCGTGCTTTTGCCTGTTCACCGCGATCGAGGCGGAAATACAGTTCAGGAGCACGCCGGATGCGCAAGCGCTCGACCAGTTCGTGGCGAATATATTCGCGCGCCGCTTCCAGACCTTCGATGCTGAGGTCGGCTTCGGTATCGTCGCCCTCGACGTTGACCCATACCTGGGCCGAGCGGCCATCGTCGGCAACATGGACAGCGGTTACACTGACCAGGCCGATTCGAGGGTCCGCCAGCTCGCCCTCGACCAGAGTTTCAATCTCTTCGCGCAGAGCTTCGCCGACCCGTCCGCGATGGTACTTCAGCCCGCGCTTCTCCACGAACCACCTCAGGTAAAACGCATGAGAATATCAGAAAACCGGGTGCAAATGTTGTGCGGCGTCGTACCAATTTCTTGGATTACCGACTAAGAATGGGTACTCTGCAGTTATAAGTACGGAGTTACCAAGGCGTTAGGAACTGAGAACACTAGGCTATACAGCCGTGGCAAAACACAACAGTGGCGGATGCAGAACCGCAGTTTGGTCTGTCGGAAGCCGAGGCGGCTGTCGCAGCTTTGCCGCGGCTAGAAATAGTCTACGAAGGAATCGGCGATCTCGGCGCCCTGATTATTGGCGATGCGAGTGGCTGCGCTCTCTACGTTTTTGATCAGTCCGTCGAGATAATCGCGGGAAGGCGAGATGCTGACGATGCCGATGGTGGCGCGATTCCAGAGTTCCGCGCCGTCGAGTTCCGCCACGGAAACGTTGAAACTGGTACGCAACCGGTCTTTCAAGCTGCGCACAACCTGTCGCCGGTCTTTGAGGGAATGCGCAGCTTCGATGTGGAGTTCGAGGGTGAGGAAAGCGATGGGCATCAGTGATTAGTGGCTAGTGATCAGTGGCCAGCAAAAGTGCTTGCAACCAGCCACTGACCACTAGCCACTACTTAGGCGATGACTTCGGCGGCGATGCGTGTGGTGACGAAGGCCTCGATCACGTCGTGAGCTTTGATGTCACCATAGTTGGCGATGGAGATGCCGCACTCCATGCCGTTAGTGACTTCCTTGGCATCGTCTTTGAAGCGGCGCAGCGACCCGATCTTGCCCTTGAACACGACGACATTGTCGCGCAGCAGGCGAACCTCGGAATCGCGCTTGATCAAGCCATCGGTGACGCGGCAGCCGGCAACGGTTCCCACCTTCGGAATGCGGAAGGTCTCGAGCACTTCGGCGCGACCCTGGTAGGTTTCTTTGATCGTCGGCTCGAGCAGTCCACTCATCGCGCGCTTGATCTCGTCCTGCAGTTCGTAAATGATCGAGTGCAGGCGGATGTCAACTTCTTCCTGTTCGGCGAGTTCCTGCGCCTTTCGCTCCGGACGCACGTTGAAGCCGATGATGATTGCATTCGAGGCGGAGGCCAGCAGCACATCGGTTTCCGTGATGGCGCCGACTCCGGAACGCAGCAGCTTGAGGCGGACTTTGTCGTTCGACAGCTTCGAGAGCAGATCGCTGAGCACTTCGACCGAGCCCTGCACATCGCCCTTGAGAATGATGTTGAGTTCTTTGGTGCCCGCGGTCTTGATCTGTTCGGCAAGACCTTCGAGCGATACGCGGGAACTCTTGGCCAGCGCGGCTTCGCGGGCTTTCTGTTCACGGTATTCGGAGATGCCCCGGGCTTTATCGCGATCGGCGACGACAACGAACTGATCGCCGGCCTGCGGCAGGCCTTCCAATCCGAGAATCTCCACCGGAGTTGACGGAGGAGCAGATTCAAGAACGCTGCCCCGGTCGTCAAACATGGCGCGCACTTTACCGAACACGTTGCCTACGACGAAATTGTCGCCGGCATTCAGCGTGCCGTTCTGCACGAGCACAGTTGCGACAGGACCACGGCCTCGGTCCAACTTGGCTTCGAGCACGACGCCTGTTGCGGCGCGCTCCGGAGTCGCCTTCAGTTCCGCAAGGTCGGCTACCAGGCAAATCATTTCCATCAGCAGGTTGAGGTTAGTTTTCTTCTTCGCAGATACGTCGACGAAAACCGTCTTGCCGCCCCACTCTTCCGGCACCAGGCCACGATCAGCCAACTGCTTCTTTACGCGGTCGGGCATGGCATCGGGCTTATCGATCTTGTTCACGGCGACGATTATGGGAACCTCGGCGGCGTGCGCGTGGTCGATGGCTTCGACGGTCTGCGGCATCACACCGTCATCGGCAGCCACAACCAGCACGACGATATCGGTGGCTTTGGCTCCGCGGGACCGCATGCGAGTAAAAGCTTCGTGACCAGGCGTATCGAGGAAGACGATTTCGCGCCCGAATGCCGGAGAATCCTTATCGGTGATTCGAACTTTGTAGGCGCCAATGTGCTGCGTGATGCCTCCGGCTTCGCCTTCAGCCACGCTGGTCAGGCGAATCGAGTCCAACAGCGTGGTTTTGCCGTGGTCGACGTGACCCATGATTGTGACCACGGGTGGACGAGGCGTGACTTCAATTGTGGAATCTTCGCCGCTGCCAGCCGCGGCATCAATGTCCTTCGAAGCTTGCTCTTCGAAGGTGATCACATTGGTGTCGGCGCCGAAGAAGCGAGCCATTTCGCTGGCCAGTTCGGCGTCGAGCGTCTGGTTGATGGTGGCGAAGACGCCACGCGCCAGTAGACGCGAGATCAAATCCTTGGCGCGAATATCGAGCTTCTCAGCGAGATCCTTGACGCTGATGCCTTCCGTAATCGTGATGTTGCGGGTGATGGGCATCGGCTCGTTCGACACCACCATGCGCGGCGGCGGAACGTAGCCCTTCATCGGACCTTCTTTTACGCCGCGTGGAACATAGCGTTGTCCGGGACGACGCGAGGGACCGCCGGGACGGCTGCCGGGACGAGCCGGACCGGGAGGAAGTCCTGGACCAACACCGATAGGACGAGGTCCGGTAGGCCCCGTCCGCGTAGGATGCATGGGTCGGCGTTCGCCGGGACGAAGCGGGGGGCGCGGAGCTCCTGCCCCGGGAGGTCCTTGGGGACGCGGCCGCTGGAAAATTGGCTGGCCAGGGACGGGACGGCCGGGCGCAGGACGCGGGGGCGCACCCGCTTGCGCGGTCGGCGCAACCACGCGCGGAGGCGGAGCTTTATAAACCGGACGCGGTCCAGTCTGCGGCACGATCATGCGCGGCGCAGGCTGCTGCGGCGGAGCGGCAGCTGCAGGTGGACTTGCGGGACGCTGCGCGGCGGGTGGGGCTTGCGGCGCAGCCGAGGCACTCACTGATGGCGCGGCCGGCGCTGGCGGCGTCACCACCGCAGGCGATGGTGGCGCTGACGGCCGCGGCGGAGCGGCGACTGGACTGGCGGGAGCGGCCGGCCTTTCCGCGGGAGGCACAATCGCTGGCCGCGGCGGAGCAGGGGAAGTCGCCGCAGGTGAAGGCGCAGGGGCAGGCGGAGCGGGTTTCGGCGGCGCAGGTGGCGCGACCACTGGTTTCGCGGCTACAGGAGGCGCAGGTGGGCGAGCGGGCGGCGCGGCGACCGCTTCCTTCTTCTGGGTGATGGCCCTCAGCACATCTCCAGGACGGGAGATATGGGATAAGTCAATCTTGGTCTTGATTTCTTCTTCGCCGCGCAGGGGGCGCGCAGCACGGGCTGCAGGCGACTGCCCTTCGGACGAGCCGCGGATGTGGGCCCGCACCTTTTCCGCTTCATGGTCCTCGATGGAACTGGAATGGGTCTTCTTCTCCGTCACTCCGACGAGCGGTAGCGCGTCGAGGATGGCTTTGCTTTTAACTTCCAGCTCCCTAGCGAGATCGTTGATTCGAACCTTACTCATCCGGCCTTTCTTTTCCCCGCGTTGTGCTTAAGTCTTCATCGCAACCTCACGGAGTCAGCTTTGTACGCGCGCACAATCGAAATATTTTGTGCGGGCATGTTATTCAGTTGTTTCGGGAGCAGAACCTTCTTTCGGCTCATGCTCTGAATCTTCTTGCGAGGCGCTTTCGGATTCCGCGCCCGCGTCGGAAACGGTTGCTTCTTCCTGCGCAGCGGCCTCGGCCTCAACTTCGCCTTCCGGAGCTGCCTCTTCGGAAGGAGCTTCGCCTTCGGCAGGGGATTCCTCGGCCGGCGCAGCTTCCGCGGTACCGCCCTCCAGGCTCGCAAAGTAATTATTCACAGCGAGACTGATTTTTTCCACCGTCTTGGGGCCGATCCCTTCGATGGCTTCCAGTTGCTCCGGTGTCATATCCGCCAAGGCTTCCACCGTGGTTACCCCAGCCGCACCGAGCTTCTCGACCAGACCCTCTCCGAGACCGGGTACATTCTCGAGCGGGGTGCTCTGCTGCGGGGCCATGGCGGCCATCTGCTGCTCGACTTCCTGACGCTTCTCTTCTTCGCTCTTGATGTCGATCTTCCAGCCCAGCAATTTTGCCGCGAGGCGGACGTTCTGGCCCTTCTTGCCGATGGCGAGCGAAAGCTGGCTGTCGTCGACAACGACTTCCAGGTGCTTTTCCCCGCTGTCGATCACGGTCACGCGGCTCACCTTGGCAGGCTGCAACGCTTTCTCGGCAAAAGTGACCGGGTCCTCGTGGAATTCGATGATGTCGATCTTCTCTCCCCGCAGCTCGCGGATGATCGACTGCACGCGCATGCCCTTCATGCCAACGCAGGCGCCGACCGCGTCGACGTCTTTATCTTTGGACATGACGGCGATCTTAGTGCGCTCGCCGGCTTCGCGGGCGATGGCGCGGATCACGACGGTGCCGTCGTAGATTTCGGGAACTTCGGTCTGGAACAGGTGCTGCACCAGTTCCGGCGCTGCACGCGACGCAACAACGCCGGGACCCTTGGCAGCGCGTTCGACACGCGCGATCACTACGCGCACGCGCTCGCCGATGGCAAACGATTCCAGGCGAGACTGCTCCTTGCGCGGCATGCGGGCTTCTGCCTTGCCGATATCGAAGATCACATCCGGGCCTTCGACGCGCTTTACAGTCGCGTTGACGATCTCGCCGACGCGGCCGATGTACTCGTTGTAAACCGTGTCGCGCTCAGCCTCGCGCACCTTCTGGAAGATGACCTGCTTCGCCAGCTGAGCGGCGATGCGTCCGAGGATTCCCTCGGTCACTTTGGGAATCTGCAACTCGCCACCGACTTCGAGCGAGGGATCTACCTTGCGCGCATCTTCGAGCGTGACCTGCAGGTTTGGGTCTTCCACCTGCTCGGGAGTCTCTACCACGGTCTTGACCGCAAAGGCGTTGATCTTGCCGGTATCCTTGTCGAGCTTGGCGCGGAGATTTTCCTGCGACTTGTAGTATTTGCGCGTGGCCATGACGATGGCGTCTTCCACCGCGCTGACTACAATCTGCGGATCAATCCCTTTTTCCCGGCTTAGTGCGTCGATCGTGTTGTAGAGCTCGCTAGGCATAAGAAAACAATTTGGTAATTGGGTAATTTAGTAATTGGGAAATTGAAAACCTTTGCTCACCGCTTAATTCCTCAATTACTAAAATTCCCAATTACTCAATCTTTCTAAAGTTCTGGTACCAGGTTCGTCTTTTCCACGTTGGCGAATTCAATCTCGATCTTCTGTCCGGCCGCGTCGCCCATTTTCTTGCGCGACTTGTGGCTGGCTACGCTTAAGTCCAAAGTCAAGCGGCCGTCCTGAAAACTTTCCAGCCGACCTTCAAAGTGGCGGTTGTTGTTCACCGGCTGCCTGGTCGTCAGCTTTATGCGACTGCCGGTGAAGCGTGTAAAATCAGCAGCCTTGACTAACTTGCGATCCAGACCGGGCGACGAAACTTCCAGCGTGTACGAGCCGGGCATGACATCTTCCACGTCAAGAATCGTGCCAAACTCGCGGCTGAAGTGGGCGCAGTCTTCGTGCGTCACTCCAGCGAGTGGATCGGTGCCGGCGGCGGGCTTGTCGAGAAACACCCGCAGCATGCGTGCCTTGCCACCGCCGAGGAACTCGACTTCGACGACTTCGAGCCCGCTGGAGGCGGCGACCCGGTCCGCAATCTCCCGCACACGATCAACGTCAAGCGCCATGAATCCAATGACTTACTGGCGGATGGCAGCAACACCGGACGGGTTCCCAACTAAAAAGTGGGCTTGCGCCCA
>Ga0209166_10000094_pt1 | contig 118113 bp, 106 predicted proteins | sample Coa_R1_3_FD_187151 | JGI IMG/M metagenome (GOLD analysis project Ga0209166, IMG submission 187151) | Surface soil microbial communities from Centralia Pennsylvania, which are recovering from an underground coalmine fire - Coalmine... | ecosystem: Environmental > Terrestrial > Soil >... | reverse complement strand
ACGGCATCGCCAGCTCGGCGACGAGGGTGATGGCCAAGGTTGCTGCGGCCAAGACAGCCATGGCGTCTGCGGCGAGTTCGTCGGCGATGGCTTCGCCGTCGGCCTCAAGCGAACGCGAATAGGCCGGCACAAAAGCCGCAGCGAAAGCCCCTTCTGCGAAGATCCTTCGAAAGAGATTCGGAAAGGCCGAGGCGGTGTTGAACGCGTCAGCCGCAAAGGTCGCGCTCGCGCCCATATAGTAGCTGATCGCCAAATCCCGGGCGAAGCCAAAGAGGCGGCTGATCAGAGTGAAGCCAGAGAATATGAGCGACGAGCGGATCAGACCTGACGATCTGGCAGGCGGGCCAGCCGCCTTCGGCGCGGATTGAACGGTCACGGAAAAGGCTTCGGCTGACGACTCACGGCCGGCAACCTAGCGCGAGGCTGGTCCTCTTGCGCGGGACATTTTTGCGCTCTAACGCCGCTGGTGCGCTGGCTCATACGGAGGATACTGGCAAGTACTCAACCTTGGCGGCCTTGGTTCAAAAGAAGGGCTTGGGGTCGGCGTTTTACTCAGCGAGGTATCGATTGATGGCGGCCTACTCTCGATCAGTTGGCCCGAGAAGCACAAACCGCGCGTTAAGGGGTACAGGGCGCCGGAACGCTATTTGACCCGATATATTTCACCGAACGCGATGGGGGCGAAGGTGGCCTTTCCCGGGGGTCTCGAGCCGAACCAGATTTTCAATCCGTTCGATCCGTCGGCGTCATAGCGAAGCCGAAAGGTTGGAGCGCCTGATGCTGCGACGGATATGAACTCGACGGCCTTTCCGTCAATGACGGTCGCTGGACCATAGTGAATCACGTGTCCGTCCCCATCTATGTAGTCCGCGTAGACGCCGCCCTTGTCTGCATAGATGGACATGAACTGGGCGAAGCTGTGGGATAGCCTTCCCGCGCCGTCGAAGGCGTCATTTCGATCACTGCGAACCAGAACGTGACCATCGGCCTGCGCAGTGATGGTCGAAAAGCCATGGGCGCGGCCGCCTGTTTCCGGAACCGGGCCGCCACCCTCCCATTCACCGACCAAAAAACCCAGGGGCTGGAGTGGCTTGTCAAGCGCAGCGGCCGCATGGGCTGAGACGGAGATCGACGCGGCGAGCAGCACCCCGAGACCGCCGGCCGCCATCTGCAGACGATCAAACCGCTTCATCGTAAGCCTCCCTGAGCCAAGCCAGCACCTCCGCATCTATGTCCGCGCCCGAAGAGATTTTGATGCGATGAGTGAACATCGTATTGAAGCTGCCGGACGGCTCAAGCCGCCCCTGTGGGGCCTTCTTCTTTAGGATGAGGCCGACATCCAAACGCGTGCGGGTGGTTGGCTGGAGCAATGCGAACTGCTTGCGTCGCCGGAAACTCGCGTTGTGCTTTTTCGGCGCGATCTCAACATCGGTTCCGAACCTCAGGGCTTCAGCGGCGATCTGATCGTAGAGCGGTCGAAGGCCCTCCTTGCCACCGATGAAGAGATGTACAACCGGATCTTCGAGCGATCTGGGCGCAGCGTCGGCCGTGACTCGTTTGGCTATGTGGTTCGCCTGCGCGTGGGTTAGCCCATGCGCAATCTTGAGCCAGTCAGTCATCTGGCCGTGCTTTGCGAAACCTTGGCTCGCGACCAGCGAGACCCAGTCGGGGAAACTGCGGCCGGTCTGCATTTCAATGTTGCGCTCGAAAGTGGCCCGACCGGCCTCCATTTTATCCATTGTGCTCCATCCAGCGTTTCGCCTTTGCGCCCATGAGATAAAGTAGAGTTCTCGCCAACGTGGTGTCAGGATGACTCGCCGCGCCGACCGCCTACTCTTGTTGCTCGAACAGCTCCGAAGCCGCCCCGTATGCACGGCGTCCGAGCTTTCCGAGGCCTTGGAGGTATCGCCGAGAACTATTTACCGGGACATCGAGGCGCTGGTCGGCGCTGGAGTTCCGGTTCGAGGCGAAGCCGGCGTCGGCTATATCCTCGAGCCCGGCTACTATCTTCCGCCGCTGAATCTCACCGCCGACGAAGCCGAAGCTCTTGCCTTAGGCGCGCGCGTTCTCGCCATCTGGAGCGATGGCGCAGTGGCGGCGCAAGCCGGAGCGGCCTTGGCCAAGATTCGCGCGGTCCTGCCAGCAGCGGGGCAATCGGCGATCGACCAGGACATCTTCTGGGCCCCGCAGTGGGTGACCCGCCAAGCGCCGGCGGTCGATCTTCTCGAGCTGAAGCGGGCGGCCCAATATCGTCGTGTCCTGGAGATCGACTACGAAACCTTGAACGGAACGGTATCGACGCGGATGGTGAGACCGCTCTCGGTGAGCTTCTTCGGCCCGGTCTGGCTGCTGATCGCCTGGTGTGAACGAGCCTCCGACTTCCGTTGCTTTCGTCTGGACAGGATTCGTTCCCTGGTCGCGACGAGTCGGCGTTTTCGAGAAGAAGACGGGAAACGCTTGATCGATTTCAAGCGGGTGAAAGGCGCTCAGAATAGCGACAATATTATCGCCCAATATTCATAGATAAATTCGGCCAGGCGCCTCCAGCTTCCCGCAATACGCTCCGCGAGGCGGCGGACCAGCGCCGATGCTCCGCATTCCCGGCGGGCGTCGCCGGAAGTTTTTGCTGACGTACTGCTACTTCGCGAACGCGAGCCGTACGCCGCAACCTTCGATCTTCTTCAGGATCGTATCGTTTACCGACGGGGTCCCCGGCACCCCTTGCGTGTCGGAGTCGATAACGACATCGATCCCCCGGCTCGCCTGATGCGCGCCGCTGCCTCCTCCAGCGCGATACGAATGAAGTCCTTGCCGAGTTTGGAAGGATGGTCGCTCTGCCAGAAGTAGAAGACCTGAAGCGCCGTCCGCTACCGAGTGCGCTTGCCTTTTGCAGGCGCGGGGGCGGCCGCCTCGTCGAGTTCGCCATAGCCCCCATACTCCTGGCTCAGGCGAGTCAGTGTCTTGAGTTGTTTGCGGCGCTCGGCGTCCCGCGTCTTCTTGTAAGCAAGGACGTCCTCGATGCGGACACGCCGATGCGTTCCCGTCCGTGAGAAGGGGATGACGCCTCCGTCCAGGAGACTCTGAACGAGGTATTGGCGTGAGACATTGAGGAGGGCGGCAGCTTGCTGGGTCGTCAGCTCGCGACCAATTGGAACCACCGTGATCGCATCACCGCGAACCATCACTTCAGCGACCCGCTCCAAGATGTAGAAGACCGACGGCGGTAGCTCCACCTTCTCGCCTAGGGGACCGCTTAGAACGCAATGAGGCAGATTGCTGGTCGTGTCGTTGGCGACCCGATCCAGAAATTGCGACAATGCCGCCATGGCCTTCTCTTCGGAGGCCGGCGCCGCGACGGGGCCGAGGCTTCGGCCCGCTTCCAAGGTTTGATCCATCGTTGTCATTTCACTGTCCTCCCTCAAAGGGTGGTAGTTAAACGCTATAAGTGCAATCAGATTGCCACGAGGTTAGCCGGTCCCCCTTCCATATCCCCCACGAGCACACGAGGACGTCAGCACCACGAGGACGTCAGGACGTGAGCACTGCTCGTGTCCGGCTATCACCTTGAACTATATCATAAATTATGACCTTCGTTGGCACATATGTGCCGACTGGCGTATACAATTCGCTCATAGCGGTTGCGTTCGGAGCTCGGATGTTTACAATAATACGCAGGCGTCGCTGGATCGAAAATTCTATGTCGTTGAAAACACAATGGAAATTAGCTAAACTCGCCATCTAGGAGGACGGCATGGCGACCGTGAAAAGCCGACGCGCGATTGCGAACAGTGAGCTAGACCTCCGCGACTCGATGTGGCCGGATGCCGAAGACGAGCTGTGGGATCGCAGCATCTTTGGCGGTTTCACCACCCTGCCCAAGACGCTGCCCTATGTCGCCCGGATCATGGACGACCTCTCCAAGGGCTTTCCCCTATCCCAAACCTACCTGGCCCTGTGGTGCGCCACCTGGGACAACGCCTTCGTGCGCCTGAACCGTCCGGCCGACCTGGCTTTCGCGTCTGGCTTTGCAGGCGAGCGGGCGGAGCGCACCTGGGCGGACAGGATGCGGCGTCTGGAAGTCCTGGGCTTCGTCAAGACCCGCCCGAGCGGCGCCTCACGGCTGGGGTTCGCCTTCATCCCCAACCCCCATGCCGTGATCTTCGCGCTTTATGCGGCGAAGTCCGACCCGGTGCCCTCGACCCCTGAAGCCGTTGACCTGCGGTCCATGCTCGCGGGCCTGACGGAAGGCGCCTTCAACGCCTTCGTGGAGCGCGCGCTCGAGCTGGGCTGCGATGACGTCAAGGCGCTGCTGAAGGCCGCCAACGCCAAACAGGCCGAGGCCCGGACGCAAACCGCTCAGAAAGAACAGGCCCCGCCGGCCAAGCCGCGTTCCTTCAGGCTGCGTCCGTCGCCGAAAAAACCGGCGGGCGCCTGAACCGTGTTTCCAGCGCCGTTTCCAGCCCTGCTCGACGCCTGCGTGTTCTATCCCTTCACCCTGAGGGACACGCTGCTGCGTTGCGCCGAACGCGACCTCTACCAGCCCTACTGGTCGGATCAGATCCTCGACGAGGCGACGCGGAACCTCGTCAAGGATGGGCTCATGAGCCAGGCACAGGCCAAACGCCTGATGACGGTGATGAACAAGGCCTTCCCCGCCGCGACGGTGGCCGACTACGCCGCGCTTGAGGCGGGCATGCGGAACGATCCCAAAGACCGACACGTCGCGGCGGCGGCTCTAAAGGCCGGCGCCCGCGTCATCGTGTCGGCCAACGTAAAGGACTTCCGGGACCTGCCTGACGGCTTCGAGGCGCAGACACCCGATGAATTTCTTTGCCACCTCTATGACCTTGACCCCGGACTCATGGTCGAGATCATCCGCGAGCAGGCGGCCGACTTGGAAAATCCACCCCGCACGCCGGAAGAGGTGGCCACCGCTCTCGCCAAGGTCGCGCCGAAGTTTGGAAAGACGATTCTCGCCGATCTCGCAAAGGCCTAAGGGCGGGCGCGTCGCGCCCGCCCGTCGGAGCTAAGCCGCCTGCGGCTTCGGCTGCTGCTGATGCAGGAAGATGGGGCGTTGCTGTAACAAGGGAGATCGGACATCGACCTACTTCAGAGCGCTGAGACGTACGTCATCGAGTTCGGCCGCGGTCATCACGCCGGCCGTAAAGAGCGCAAGAAACTCCTCGGAAAGGCTCGTGCCAAAGATGAGGGGATCGTCCGTGTTGACCGTCACCCTTACTCCGGCGTCGTAGAGCCGTCTTATCGGGTGGTCGGCGAGACTAGCGATCCGGCCGAGCTTCACGTTGGATGTCGGACAGACGTTCAAGCTCACGCCGGCGGTGGCCAGCGCCTTCATGGCCGCAGGAGACGCCGCCGCAGCGACGCCGTGCTGGACGTCGTCGAGTTCCAGCAGTTCGACCGCACGCAACACGTCGTCAGCCGTTCCCCATTCCCCCACGTGGGCTTTAAGCCGCAAGCCCGCAGCCTTCGCCCGCCGGTAGATGGGCTGGAAAACCTCGATCGGTTGGGCGAACTCATCGCCCGAGAGGTCCAGGGCCTGGAAGACACCTAGCTCCAGCAGTGGCGCGGCCCATTGCTCAATCGCGGCGACAGGGCAGTGCCGCGATATTTCGAGCTGAGGTGTCCATCCCACATCCGGGCCTCCGCGCCGGTGCGCTTCCCGCAGGCCATTCCACAGAGCCTCCGCATCGCCACCGTGGAGTGTTATGCCCCAAGCGTCCTCGCCGAATTCCACCAGGGTGACGCCGTCGAGCCTGGCCTGGGCAAAGGTGGCTTCGAAGGCGAGCGCCCGTCCGGCCGTCCCATCGAACATGTCCCCAAAGCTAGCGCTCGCCCAGGCGTGCATGTCCGCCAAGGAGGTCAGGACGCGATCCACTGGGGCGATATCCCGCCCGGTGCGCGCGCGCAGGTATTCTCGACTACCACCACCTATGCCGTGGACATGGCGATCCGCCTTGGGGCAAGCGCGAAGTCCAGCGATGTCGCCAGCCTCGAGCGCCATCTGAAATGCCGAGTCCATCGGCGAAGTCTACAAGCGGACTCCGCGAATGTCGGCAATGGGTGGATTCTGTTGAAAAAGTCGGGGAGTCCGGTTTGGCCGCTCGATTTTGAGCAATAACGTTGCGCGGAATTAGCAATACCGGCAAGGATCGGGAACTGATCATCCTGTTCGTCCAGGCCAAGGGCATGCCGCGTAAGCTGGTCGCCCCAAAGAGCGTCGGCGACTATTTCGAGCGCATCCGCGAGGCCACCCGCGACTATCGGCGCCAGGCGGCTGAAGCAGAAGGGCTCGCGCGCCAGAGGCGGAGTTCCGACCCGAGGACCGGGTGTTCACCACCGCGGCCCCGCCACACTACAGGCCCGCCAGGCCACACCTGAATGGGATAGCACCTGGTGCTATTTTTCATTATTACTGATGCTGAGCAGACCGCGCGGGCCTTCAAAACCGCCTGGTTCTCCAAGACGGCGCGCAAGGCTCGCATCAAGGACGACGAGCTGGAGGATTTCCGCACGCTCGCCAAGAGCTATGCGGCGCTAAGCGAGGAACAGATCGCCCCGGCTCTTGGACGACAAAGACCTGACGGAGATATGCCATGGCGACGAAAAGTAACCTCAAGAGCGATATTTCCGAGGCGATCCACTCGTCTGCGGTCATGCTTCACAAGGTCGGCGTGCTAGACAAGGCGACGATGCGCGACTTCGACGCGCGCCACCTGGCTGTACCGAGTGAGATTGAGCCTGCCCAGATCAAGCAGTTGCGCGAGGCCAACAACGTGAGCCAGCCCGTGTTCGCCCGCTACCTCAACACCAGCGAGAGCACAGTCGAGAAGTGGGAAACCGGCGCCAAGCGGCCGAGCGGTATGGCGCTAAAGCTGTTGATGGTCGTACAGAAGCACGGCCTCCACGTTCTTACCTAATGGGGCGTGTGGGGTAGCAGGAGGGTTCATAGCAAGAGGTCCCAGGGCCGTCGGTGTTGGGCCAAGGTGTGGTCCAGAGCCACGTCGGCACAGCGAAGTGGCGACTGAAATCCCTTAGCGAGGCGCGGATGAGCGCGCTCGCTTCCTCGTTCTCATTGGGAACGACCAGCCTCTCGATCACCATGAGCCTCGCGATCATGGCCTCTGGCGTTCGGCACCTAAGCCTCAGAACTCGCGGAAGGAAAGCCTCTGCTCGGCCGTGGACGTCATCGAGTTCGCGATCAATTTCCGCGAAGCGTGCGGTTTGAGGGATACGGGCCTGCTCCTCTCCGGACATGCCAATGAAGCCAGGGTGCTTGCGGCAGAGCCAGCTCTCCAAGACGGCCGATTCGTCCGAAAGGGTCTCGCATTGGTCGTTCAGTGCGACATAGCGAAGACAGGTCTCGGTGGACTTGTCCCTGTCCAGCCGTGAATTGGCGTGTGTGGCAGTGGCCAGAAGTGCGGTGGACGCGCCCGCAAGCACAGTTCGACGATCAGGAGCAGCCATGAAGAGCCTCCTTGGAAAAGGAATCTCGCTATACTCCAGGCATCATTTGCCATCCCTCAGGCGCTGTCAATGCTCAAGGAATTAAATATTATACGTCAGGCATCATGTTGACGGGTGAGCAGATTCGGGCTGCGCGGGCCTTGGCTCGTCTAGAACAAACCGATCTCGCCAAAGCGTCAGGAATTTCGATCCCGACGATCAAGCGGCTGGAAATGTTGCGTGGCCCGATATCGGCTAACACCGGAACCGAGGCGGCGATCCGGAAGGCCTTTCTTGAGGCCGGGGTCATTTTCATTGACGAGAATGGCGACGGCCCCGGTGTCCGACTTAGGAAACGCTAGCCGTCTGGCGCCAACATCGAACGCTCCCTCGCTGGTGAACTATCGCGGCTTCGAGTGCGCCACGCCCGCCGGCCGTCAAGCCAGCTCGCTTCCTTCGCCTTTGGCTCCGTGCAGCTCCGCTCCCTGCGGGCGCGCTGACGCGCGAAGTGTGACCGACGGCTAACAGCCTGTCGCTTTGGCTATCCATACAGCCGCGGGATATCCCGCGGCTGAAGTGGACGCTCCGTTGGCAGGATCATGCGGAAATCGATCTACCGAAAGTCTCGGCCCACGACCGCTTGGCCCGATCCCCGTCCGATCGGACCGTAATCCTCGGCGGGCTGATGCGCCGTTTGCTTGCGATCCACGCGCATTACGAGGAGCGGGGCGAGCGGGTGGTAGCGATCATTGGCTAGCGCGAAGACAGCGACCGGTTTGAAGCCAGCGTCACGAAGGCGGGCAGGCTCTTCCATGAGAAGTTGCAGGTGGTTCCCCAGGGCGTTCATGAGTACGGGAGAGAGGAAGACCTTTGACGATCTGTCTCACCTTTTATGAAGGCGACCGGCCACCTTCGGCCTTTGCGAGAATCGCTGGGAATCGCCAAGGTTGGGCTTCTCCGGCCAGCCAGTGCAGGATTTTTCCCGCACAATTCCTACACAGGCAGAAAGGGCCCTTCTTTTTTAACAAAATCATATGTTTGGAAAAGTCAGATCCTTCGCGGGGATAAGCGGGTTATTTGGCGGTTGCCGCACCCGTCACATCGAAGCGCTTGAAGAAGCTGTTGGCCTTCCAGACCGGCCGGGCGGGCATGTCCGCGACCTTTGTCAGCAGGGCCAACAGGTAGGAATCGAAGTCATCGGCCGCCTGCAGGTCTACGGGCTGGGAAAGATCGTCCTGGGGCGAGTGGTAGCGGTAGGTATTCCAGTCCTTGTCCATCTGCGCCTCGCGTGAGTTCGGCAGGCCCTCGACCTTCAGCGCCACCGAGGGGACGCCGGTCTTGATGAAGCTGTACTGATCGGAGCGGACGAAGACGTTGCGGTCCGGCGCCGGGTCCGGGAGCGTGTCGACGCCGCGGGCGGCGGCCACCTCGCGGGCGGTGTCGCCCAACGTGCTCTCTCCCTCGCCCAGCACCAGCAGGTGCTTCAGCGGGAAGAGCGGCAGGAACTCATCCATGTTGATATCCGCCACGATAGCCGGCTTGGGCACGGTGGGATGCTCGGCGAAGGCCTTGGAGCCCAGCAGGCCCTTCTCCTCGCCAGCGATGGCCACGAAGACGATGGATCGGCGCGGCCTTGCGTGCTTGCCGTGCAGGGCTTTGGCCGTCTCGATCATCGCAGCCACGCCCGAGGCGTTGTCCATGGCCCCGTGGTAGACCTTGTCGCCCTTGATCGGCTCGCCGACGCCTAAGTGATCGAGGTGAGCCGAGACCACCACATACTGGGCCTTCAGCATCGGATCGGTCCCCGGCAGCACACCCACGACGTTCGGGGCGCTGACCTGGCGGGTCTTGGTGACGACTTCGGCCTTCACCGACTGGTTAAGGGCGAAGCGTGGCAGAGCCTTGTGGGCGTCGGCCAGCGCCAGCAACTCGGCGAAGCTGTGCCCCGATTTGGCGAACAGCACCTGCGCCTTGCCCGGGTTCACCGAGGCCTGGAACATCGCCCTGTGGTAGGTTTGCAGGGCGGGCTCGGCCAGGCGCATGCCGGGCTGGCTGGAAAGGGCGATGAGCCGCGGCCAGGGGATATCCATGGACTTGGGGTTCTGCAGCCGGATCACGCCCACCGCGCCGGCCGCTTCCAGGGCCTTGGGGAACTCGGTGGACGAGGCGTGCGACTTCAGCGCCGCCGATAGAGTGTCCGGTCCGCCGCCCAGGACCACCACCACCTTGCCCTTCAGGTCCTGGCCGGCGAAGTCGTCATAGCCCGCCTCCGGCAGGTGCAGGCCATAGCCCAGGAAGATCAGCGGGGCCTCGATGCTCCTTGGCTGCTCGTCGCGGGCGCCCAGCGTCAGGTCTGGCCCGATGGCGAGCGGCGTGGCCTTGCCCGCATCCACCAGGGCCACCTGGCTGTGTGCGGCGTCCACGTGCTCTTCCAAATAGGCGACGCTCTGGAAAAAGGAGCCCTTTGCGCCGCCGGGTTTCAGGCTCGCCGCCTTGAACTGCCCGGCTACATAGTGCGCAGCCTTGAGATACCCAGGACTGCCGGTCAGCCGGCCCTGGTAGGCGTTGGAGGCCAGCACCTGGATGTGGCTCCACCAGGCGCTGGTGGCCTTGGTAGGCGTGGCGGCTTCAGTGGCGAGCGGCAAGGCGGCGACGGCCGCTGCCAGCAGGATCGAGCGCATAGGGGTCCCTCCGAACGGAGCGACCCTAGCAAGCCGCGTCGACGCTCGCCAACGGTCTAAGTTCGGCTGCGGCGTCGTGGAGAGCGTCCAGGCCGGCGCCCCCTCTGGGTCTCCGAGGAAATCCCCAATGCGGGCGGCGCCGGAGGGCTATTCGCTGGGCCGCGCTGCGCCCGGTGAACCCCTGGTGTTCGTCCGCCGACCGCCCTCGGCGCGGCCTGCCTGCAACCACGACCTCCCTGACGACCTCTCGCGCAGGAGCGATTAGTGCAGAACCTTGATCTTGAGGTTCTTGAAGGCGACATCAGTGCCGTGACACTGCAACGCGATCGCGCCGGTCTTGCCCGTCGCAAATTGTGGCCAACGCTTGAACTTCGAGGCCGCAACCCGTGATTTGAAATCGGCGGAATTCATGTCGTATTCGACGACTTTCACGCCGTTCAGCCAATGCTGCACCTTGCCGTGGTCGACGACGATCCGGCCATGGTTCCACTCGCCCACAGGCTTGGTCAGGTCTGCGGACGGCGCATAGAGCGCAAAAAGCGACGCGGCCCGCTCCAGCGGCGGCTCGCCATGAGCATTGTCGAGCAGTTGGTATTCAGGCCCGCTCTCATAGGTCTCTTCACCCACGGGGATGACGTGGATCATGACGCCGGAATTTCCATTGGGACTGATTTTCCAATCGAAGTTCAGCTCGAAATTCTCGTAGTCGCGCTTTGTGACCAGATCCCTTGATGACTTGGGGTCAGGACTAAGCGTTCCGTCCTTGACCTTCCAGCCGGCGTCAGGCGCAGGCGTCTTAAAGCCGCGCCAGCCGTCGGTCGTCTTGCCGTCAAACAAAAGCTGCCAGCCGCCGGCCTTCTCGGCCGCGGTAAGCGTGTTGTCCGCCGCTCTGGCGGTTTGGGCGAATGCGCCGGTTGTCAGGACAGCCACGCAGAGTCCCAGGACGAGCGTTTTCATGCGGATTTGCTTTCTCACAGACCAAGTTTCTTGAATTGGGTTTCCAGTACGGCCTTCACTTCAGGGGAAGGACCCGGGTCGCGCGTGCGCGGAACATTGCCGATGTAGCCGATGTCCTTGAACCCGGCTTCGGTTGTATAATAAGCGCCAATCGTCAGGCGACGGAATTTCTTCCAGAAAGCCTGGGTGTGCGGATCAGCTGATGTCGGCAGCGCCGAGAGCGCCGCCTTGCGTTGATCGGCCGAGGCGTTCAGCACGCGAGCGCCAAGCGCGTTCAGACCGTTCATAATAATCGGACGGTCCTTCACCTGCTGCGGATAGGGCGCGCTCACCCATTCATCGATGAAGTCCGGCACGCCCAAGGCGCTGGCCGAGGGCGCCGTCGATGTGGCCGGAAGGATATAGTCTGCAAGGATCGCAGCGGTCTGCAGCTGGCCTTGGATCATGATGCGCGACCACGGCGCCTTTTCAGGTTTGGTCAGCTTGGGGTCGGTGCCGTAGCCCCTGGTCGAGCGTTCCAGGCCCATCTTAGGGCCATAGACAACCACGCCGCCCACCGCGGTTGCAGCGCCCACGACGCCCACCCAGGCCAGGGCCGTGCGGCGGTCGATCTTCGAAACATAAGGCTGATCGCTCATATGGCCCCCTGTTTGGCGAGCGTGGCCAGGTTGTCGGCTGAGCGCCAGGCCAACGCCAGAATCGAGAGTGTCGGGTTCTTGTCGGGACTTGAGACCATCACTGCGCCATCCATGACGAAGAGATTGGGGACCGCCCAGGTCTGACCGTACTGGTTGACGACTGAGTCGTTGTCGTCATGGCCCATTCTGGCGGTGCCGATCTCATGGATCATTTCTCCACCCTTGGAGATGGCCTTGCGTCCATCCAGCTGCACATCGCCTTGCGGCTTTCCACCCAGTCGGTCGATGACCTCCAGGAAGGTCTTCACCATATGCGCGGCTTGGTTGGTCTCGCTCTCACCCCACTTCCAGTGGAACCGCAAGACCGGGACGCCCCACTTGTCCTTCGCCGTCGGATCAAGTTCACAATAACAATCGTCGTTTGGGATCATCTCGCCGCGGCCGTCAAAATCGATGGTCGAACCATAGCGGTCTCTGAGCTTGGCGCGCAGGTCGTCGCCGACGCTGGCGTGATCGTCCCCAAGCAAACCCGCCATGCCCATCGAAGGCATGCGGCGCCCCCCGCCGATCTCAATGTGGTAGCCGCGCGGGAAGCCCAGTTCCTTCTGTTTCTCGTAACCCCACCAAGGAACATAGGTGTGCTGGGTGCCTTGCCCATCATCATTGGTGGGCGGCAGACCCTGAAGGGCCGGGAACTGGCCCGAAACGGTCAGACCCACGCTGTCCATAAGATAGCGGCCGACCATGCCGTGGGTGTTGCAAAGGCCGTCGGGGAATTTCGAGCTTTTCGAATTCAGCAGTATGCGCGCGGTTTCGCCAGAGCCTGCAGCCAGCACCACCGACTTGGCCGTCGCCGAATGGTGCTCGCCGGTCTTGCGATCGACAAAGGATACGCCGGTCGCCTTGCCGGATTTGTCGAGATCGACCTGGTAGACGAGCGCATTGGTTCGGATCTTGAGATTGCCGGTCGCCATGGCCGGCGGCAGCAAGACGGTGGTCGACTGGAAGTTGGCGCCGATGGCGCAGCCGCGTCCGCAGGGCGTCGCGAAGAGACAGGTGTTACGGCCTTCCATCTGACCGGTGACCACTGCGCCATGCATGGGGATCACAGGAATTCCCATAGCCCGGAAGGCGCGTTCGTAGAAAACTTCAAAGGCCCGGGGCGGCGCAGCTTCCATCAGGCAGCCGGGGGGCGAATCGGGCGTGTTCAGAAGGCCGCGCGCAGGCGCAGCGCCAGAGACCCCGATGAGCTTTTCGGTCTTGTCGTACCAGGGAGCCAGATCATCATAGGTGATCGGCCAGTCGTGACCCAGGCCGTCGCGGCTCTTGGGCCTGAAGTCCAGGGGACCGAACCGCAATGCGATCCGCCCCCAGTGATTGGTTCGCCCGCCCAGCATCCTGGGGCGCCACCAGATGAAGGGTTCGGAGCCCTCTGCAACCGTATAGGGCTCGTTGGGCACCTCCCATCCGCCGTCCACCGTCGCATCGTAAAATCCGAACGGCTTGTCGGGCGTGCCAACGCCCCGCAACGGGGCTTCGGCGTTGATGTTGAACATCGGGGTTTCGACCCGCGGATCGTAATCGCGGCCCGCTTCGAGCATCAGCACCTTGAGGCCTGATTTCGTGAGATGGTAGGCGCTCATCCCGCCGCCGGCGCCGGAACCGACAATGATCACGTCATAGGCGTCACTCGCCATACTAGTCTCCAACCCGAGCTGGTGCGGGCACATAGGTTTCGAGGTCCTCGTCCGGCAGGTGGACGACGTGGCCGGTCTCTGCGGACTTGTAGAGCGCCATCACGATCTTGGTGACTTCGACGCCGTCTTCGAAGGTCTCGATCGGCGTGCGGCCATAGCGAAAGCAATCGACCATGTGACGGTTCTCGCCGATGTAGCCGTAAGTGCCGGCCTCATCTTCGACGATCGGCATCTGGCCTTGCTCGGCGTTTTGTTTTTCAACCAGATCTTCGCCTTGGCCGCCGGAAATCCGCCGAGAGAGAAAGACCTTCAGGCTAGGGTTTAGCGACGAAAACTCCATGGCGTATTCCGGACCAAGGAGCGCCAGGTCGATGCGCAGGCCGGGCCCGACATAGGACCAGGATGTTGAGGCCTCCACGATCAACTCCTGGCCGGCCTCATCTTCCAAGGTGATCGTCGCGCGGGCGAAATCCTCGACCGGATGAGCCTTCATCTCAACGCCCTGGAAGTCCTTGGCCAGGGACTTGGCGTAACGATCCTGCGTCCATTTCAGATAGCCGACGGACCCCTGCACGGCCTTGACCGTGAGGGTGGCGCGCGCTGCATCCGGCGCGGTCAGCAAGAAGCGGCCGACCTCGACGGAGTGACACATCATGTCGCTCATCACCCCGCCTCCCTGGCGCGCGCCTTGCCAGAACCACGGCTCATGGGGACCGGAATGCTCTTCGGCGGCGCGGGCGAGGTAGGGACGCCCGGAGGCCGGAACGGCCCTTCGCCAGATGATTTCCTTGCCGCGTTCAACGGCGGTGGAGAACACCTGGTTTTCCAGGTAGCCGTGCGCCAGGCCAGCATCGTTGGCCAGGGCCAGGACCTCTCGGGCCTCGGCGAGTGTTCTGCCAAGCGGCTTCTCGCAGGCGATCGCACGCACCTTGGAGCGACCCGACTTCACAGCCGCGTGGATCGCACGCATGACCTCAAGGCGGCGGTCATTGGGCGCGAGCAGCCAGATGGCGTCGATGTCTGGGGACGTCAGCAAGCTATCCAGATCAGCATGGGCTCGGCAGGGACCAAGCTCGGCGTCGTTGACCTGCTGAACCAGCGCATCGCGGTGGCTTGGCGTGGGGCTGAAAACCCCGGTGATCTGGGCGTGACGGACGCTCTGGAAGCTCTTGGCGTGGAACTTGGCGATGAACCCGGAACCCACGAAACCAATACGAAGCACAGGCGTACTCATTATTTAGCCGCTCCCGCCAGCCGCGCGCGATCGACCTGAGCATGGTAGCCGCCCGCGCGCCGATCGCTGAGCACGACCAGGCCAAAGATCAGACAAACCCCGAACGCAAATGGGACTAGGTAGCGGAAGGAGAGCAGGCCCGAATGATTTTCGCCGGCGTCCAGCAGAGGCTGCGCAACCTTTGCAAGCTCCGATCCGGCTTCTCCAGCCGCTGTTCTTCGCAGCAGATCGCCTGTCGCCTCGGGAGGCAGCAAGCCTGGGGCTGCGGCGACGTTGCGCGCGGCGCGCACGAGCTCCGGCGTCCTTGGACCCGAAGCCGAGAGGACCTGAGTGGCGATCGCCACCACGGACGGCCTGGCCAGGGTGTCAGGCAGATGGGTGTCGGCGATTTGTCCTAAGAGGGGCGTCGTCACGACGCCCACGGCCAACGAACCGGCTGCAGCCATCAGCCCAAGACCCAGGGCGCCGGTCTTTGGCGTTCGCTCGGCGACAAAGCCCATCATGGTCGGCCACACGATCGCAATACCGATGGCGAAGACCAGGGCGGTTGCGATCGTCTGGACCGGTGTTTGGGCGTAGCTCAACCCAAGCAGCCCCGCTCCGACAACGCCGGTTGAGACCATCAAGACGACGGGTGGAGAAAACCGCGCCAGGATCGCATGGGCGTTCGCCCTGGTGATCGCCATCACGCCGTTGACCAGAACCAGAACCAAGATGCCCGGAAGTCCGCCAGCCTGCAGCACAGCTGGGATCCAGCGGTTAGGGCCAAGCTCCAGGCTCATCGTCACCGTCATGAGCGCCAGGAAGGCCCAAAGCAGCGGGGAGGTCGCAACGGCCTTGAAGGCGTCGGAGAGCTTCTGGCCAGCGGCGGCGGCCTCTGTCGGAGGGAACTTTTCGCGGAGGAATATCACGCCGTAAGCCAGCGCCGGGATCAACACCAGGATCATCTTTGCACGCCAGTCGGCGTGGACCTGGTCAAGACCCCAACAGCCCAGACCCCCCAACACGATGCCGCCTGGGAACCACATGTGCATGCGGTTCAGCATGCCGGCCTTGCGCTCCGGGAAAAGCGTCGCGGTGAGGGGATTGCAGACCGCCTCGATCATGCCGTTGGCGATCGCCATGACCAGGGCCGCAGCGAAGAGGCTTGTGAACCCGGTCGCAAAGACAAAGAGACCGACCCCGACAATGTGACCCAGGAGCGCCAAGCGCAGCAGGTTGCGCATGCCCACAAGGTCGCAAAGCGAGGAGAATGAGATCTGGCTGATCGCCATGCCCCAAAGCCCGGCGCCGCCGATCAGGCCCACCTGCGCATTGTCGAGAAGGAACTCGGTCTTGAGCTGATACATGATCGCCGACATCGCCGCGAAGGTGAAGGCGAGCGCGGTGACCGCGGTGCAACTGCCAAAAAATAGTCGTCCAGGTCGAATGGCTTCGGCCACGCGTCTCCCCCCTCAATATTATTTCGCGCGACCTTGGCTCAGGTCGGCAGGCCTGTCGAGCGCAGCATTTCGGCGCATCTAGAGACCGTGGATAGCTTCAGGCTCCGGCTCTGTCGGGGGAGGCGTCGGTTTCCTCGGCAGAGCGCCGAAACTCCACGACAGTCCCACAAAGGCTGCGCGAATGCGGCCGGTTCCGACGTTTCGGTCATGAAGCTGGGGGGTGTCGATGATCTGGCGCGCGCTGAAGGTGTCGAACACATCTTGGATGTTGATCACGCCGGTCAGCTTGTTGCTGAACTTGTGGCGATAACCAAGGAACGTCAGGTAGCTGGGTTCGACAAAGCCCTCCGGTGTTAGGCGCCGCGCGTTCATCTGGCCGCTCGCCTGGGCCGTGTCATTGGCGGTGAGTTGCCAGTTGAGGCTGAAACGACCGCCCCCCTCGATCGCCGAACGGCTTCCAAAGGCGCCGATTGCGGCGGCGGGGACCTGGCCGGTGGCGATCTCAGCATAATAGATATTGGTGGAGACGTTGTAGGTGAGGTCCTTGGTCAGGTGGCCGTTGGCCACCAGTTCAAGCCCGGCGTGGATGCTGGAGCTCAGGTTCTCCTTCGTATCGAGCAGGACGCTATTTCCCAGATCGGTCACCACATCGGTCACGTCGTGGTTGCTCTGCCGATAGTAGGCGGTGGCCACGTAGAATGTCCCGCCCGCCTTATACTGGTATCCCGCCTCGAAGCTGTCGGTTTGCTGCTGCTTCAGATCGGGGTTGCCCACCCGAAAGCGTCCTGCTCGATGACAAACGGATTGAGATCTGTCGGACTGGGCCGTGAGACACGGCGACTGTAGCTAAGGCTCAATTGCTGGTTGTCGCTGAGCCGGTAGCCAAGGTGCAATGTCGGGTAGACGTCAAAGGTGTTGGCGTCGTGGACGATGGCGCTGGTCACCTGGTTGAGATCAAGCGCGACGTCTTCGATGCGCAACCCGCCCAAGACCGTAAAGTCGCCGAACGGGCGCTCGTAGGTGACATAGGCGGAATTTATCGTCTGCTTGTAGAGGAAGAGGTTGGTCAAGGTGGGGTCAGGACCCGCGGCCGCAGCGTCCAGCCCACGCTCTGCGACGCTGTCGTAGCTGTCGTCATCGACCCTCAGCTCGTAGCCGAGCTTCAACTTCGCATCCCCGGCGAGGGGGTGCTTGTAATCAACCCGCAGGTCGGTGAGCGCCAAGATGTTGTGGTTGCGGATGTCCTGGAAGTCATTGGGTTCGGCAGGCAGGCTGGTGACATTTGTGAAGTCATTTTCGTTGCGCTCGTAGGTCGTCTCATGACTGCCGCTAAGCGAGATCTCGTCGTCCAGGCCCGCAGAGCGTCGCCAGCTGAGCTGCCCGCCGCGGTTGTCGCGCACCTGCTTGATTTGGCCTGTCTGGTCGAAAACCTCGTTCTCAGCTCCCTCGGAATTAAATCCCCTTAGGTGCTCGGTGTTGAAGAAATTGAGGAACGTCTGGTTGGCGTGAGCCTCCGCGGAGAGCCGATCGGTCTTGTTGGCGTCATAGTCGACGCCGGCGCGCACGTTCCACTGGTCGAAGGGGCCGCGGTTGTCGCTCACCGTGTGGTTGGTTTCAACCGGCGCGCCGGGCGGGTCGAAAACGGTGCGATCGTCAGTGTTCACCGAATGCTGCGGGTCGTGCCTGAAGCCGGCGTCGCCAGAAACGGTCAACTTGTCCGAATTGTAGGCGCCGCTCACCCCGCCATTTCGCCGCCCGGCGGAGCCGGTGTTGTAGCGCACCGACCCGGATTCGCCGGCTTGGTGGGTCTTCTTCATCACCAGGTTGATGATCCCGGCCGAACCATCTGGCGAAAACTCCGCAGATGGGTTGGTGATCACCTCGACGCGCTCGACTGAACCGGCGGGCAAGGCCTGCAAGGCCTGTGCGGCGCTCTGCCCCCGAAACAGCGCCGAGGGTTTTCCATCGACGAGGATCGTCACATTGGGGTCGCCGCGCAGGGAGACGTTACCCTGCAGGTCGACCTCCACGGACGGGACGTTCTTCAGCGCATCGCTGATCGAACCGGTCGTCGATTGCAGGTCGTTGGCGATGCCGTAGCTGCGCCGGTCGATCGAGGAGCGGTAGCCGTTCTGGGAAGCTCCGGTGACGGTAATCTCGTCGACCGTCTTGGGGGCCGAAGCCGCCTTGGCAGCGGGTGCTTTTGCAGCCTGCGCTTTTGTCGCGGGTATTGCGGGGACCTTGGGCGCAGGCTGCACGTCGGAAGCCTTGGCCGAGGCGTCAGCGGGGGGCGTTTCAGCAGGTGGGCTCTGAGCATAGGCGGGGGACGTAGGCGCCAATGCGATGGCGGCCAGAACGCCGCAAATTCGGTATTGCAACTGTCCCCCCCAGGGCGCTTAGCGCCAGACTGTCGAACAGCCCGGTCGCCAAGTCATAGCTCAGCCAAAATTCAAGGCGCCTATGGGGCGCCGACGCCCCCGTCAGCGCCGCGAAGCTCCCATATCCGTCGGAGCCGATAGATCAACGACAATTGTGGCTTTCGATTTTCAGCGTCCCACGCTGGCGCGGGCGCGTTGCAGGTTTGATCGACGCCCTTCGCCTTGATCTGCGGCGTTGAGCACCGCCAGCAGGGCCGCCTTCAGCGCGTTTCCTTTGCGCGTATCCTCAAGCTTTTTACCGTCCGGCCCGGTCACATAAAAGGCGTCCACGGCGCGTTCCCCATAGCCATCGATGTGCGCCGAAAGGATCGAGAGCCCGGCATCGGCGATGGTCTTGGCGAGCGCCGCCAGAAGGCCTGGGCGGTCGCGCCCCGAGGCTTCAACGACCGTCGAGCTCTCTGAAGCATCATTGTCGAGCATCACGGCGGGTTCGATTGAGAATGCAGCGGCCCGGCCAAGGTCGCTGGTGCGACGCTGTTCTTGCTGCACGTGTTCGCCGCGCGCGGCGGTCTCCAGGGTCTCGACGAGCCGGGCCAGCGCGCGGGGATTGTCTGCGCCAAATGGCTGACCTGCGGCGTCCTGAAGATAAAAGGCGTCCAGCGCCTGGCCAAAGTTGGACGTAAAGACCCGCGCCCCCACCACATTGGCTCCGGCCCCGACAATGGCGCCGGCGAGATCGACAAACAGCCGCTGTCGGTCGGTCGCCGCCACAACCACTTCGGCGGCGTCGCGATCAGCGCGCACCCGCCCCTCGGCTGCGGCGCCGTCGCCGGCGCGGCGCGAGAGCGCGGCGTGGGATAAGACCTCCGCCTCGCTGAACGCCGAGAAATAGGCGTCCTCCATCGCATCAGCCCAGGCCTCGGCGGCCGGGTCGGCCTTGGCGACGCGCACACGCGCGTCATAGGCGGCGTTTTCGTGGTATCGCTTGAGGGCCGCGGCGCTATCTGACCCACGGCCACCGCGGAACACCGCCTCGGTGGCGCCATAGAGCTCCCTCAGAAGCTGGCCCTTCCAGCCGTTCCAGACACCTGGGCCAACCGCACGAATGTCCGCCACGGTGAGCACCAACAAGAGCCGCAGGCGCTCAGGGGTTTCAACGATGGCCGCGAAATCCGTCACCGTGCGCGGATCAGAAATGTCGCGTTTCTGGGCCGTATCGCTCATCACCAGATGGTGCTCGACGAGCCAGGCGACGAGCTCGATCTTGGATCGCTCCATCCCCAACCGCTCGCAAGCCTGACGCGCTGCGCGGGCTCCGGCCAGTTCCTGGCCGCCAACGCCGCCCTTGCCGGTGTCATGCAGCAACATCGCCAGGAAGAGCGCCTCTCGATCCGCAATCAGCGGCATCACGGCGGTGGAAAGCGGATGGTCTTCGCCGAAGTTTCCCGCCGCGATGTCAGCGATCACGCCCACGGCGCGCAAGGTGTGCTCGTCGACCGTGTAGGAGTGGTACATGTTGAACTGCATCTGGGCGACTATCCGCCCAAATTCCGGGAGGTAGCGGCCAAGCACGCCGGCTTCAGTCATCAGGGTCAGCGTCCGCTGCGGATCGCGCCCGTGAGCCAGGATCGACAGGAAGACTTTGGCGGCGTGACGGTCGCGCCGAACCGCCGAGGTGATCAGGAGCGTCGCACGGCTTGCGGCGGTGAATGCATCGGGGTGAAAGTCCAGATTGCGTTCATCGGCGATCTTGAACATCCGCAAAAGATTTACCGGGTCACGCTCGAAGATCTTTGGATCGTCGATATTCAGGCGGCCGGCGATTTCGTGAAAGCCGGGCTCGTCGAGAGGCTTACGCTTTGGACGGCGCGCGGGCAGCAATCGTGAAAGTCCACGCGGCGCGACCTTGACCCGTTCTGCTTCCAGCTTTGCGGCGAAAACTCGGGTCAGGGCGCCCACCTCCTTGGCGATAAGGAAGTAACGCCGCATGAAGCGCTCGACGGCCGGCGCATCGCCGCGGTCGCCATAACCCATCCGGCGCGCCAATTCCGGCTGCAGATCGAATGTCAGGCGCTCCTCCGGCCGGCCGGTCGTAAAGTGCAGATGCGCGCGAACCGCCCAGAGGAAGTCGAAGGCCTGGATGAAGGCGCGCACCTCGCGACGTTCAAACATCTCCAGCTGCATGACCTTCTCGATCGACTGCCCAGGGTGCAGATATTGGGCGATCCAAAAGAGGGTGTTGAGGTCGCGCAGCCCTCCCTTTCCTTCCTTAATATTGGGCTCGACCATGTAGCGGCTGGCGCCGGCGCGGGCGTGGCGTTCGTCACGCTCCCTGAGTTTGGCGGCGACAAACTCCGCCCCGGTTCCCTTGACCACCTCGATCTGGAACCGCCGCAGGAGTTCATCGGCCAACCGCTGGTCGCCGGCCAGTCGCCGCGCTTCGAGAATAGAGGTGCGGATCGTGAAGTCTTCGCGCGAAAGCTTCATGCATTCTTCGATCGTGCGCGAAGCATGGCCGACCTTGAAGCCCAGATCCCATAGCGCATAGAGCATGTATTCGATCACGCTCTCTGCGTGGGCGGTCTGTTTGTAAGGGCGCACGAAGAGCAGATCGATATCTGAAAAGGGCGCCAAGGTTCCGCGCCCGTAGCCTCCGACCGCCATCAGCGCCAGGCGTTCGCCTTCGGTGGGGTTGCGGGCGCGAAAGACGTGCACCGTCGTGAAATCCCAAAGGGCGGTGATCACCTCGTCGGTCACCCCCGACAGAAGGCGCGCAGTCTCGATGCCGCCGGCGCTGTTCTCCAGGCGCTCCTTGGCGATCATCCGCCCACGAAAGAGTGCGGCCTTTAGAATTTCCAAGGCGGCTTTGCGCTGAGCCGGACCATCTCCAGCCTCCAGCGCCGCCGCTGACAACTGGGCGCGCAAACGCACGCCATCGACGACGTATTCCAGACGGGTAGGGCGAAGGCGGGGCGGCATGGGAATATGATATAGGACGCTTTGGCTTAAGCCGCGCCTCCCAAGGCCGCGAGAAGGACGCCGATCGGCTCGGCGCCCGTCCAATGAACGCCACCCCAGCCCGCGGCGCGCGCCATTTCTACATTGCTCAAGGTGTCATCCACGAGGACCAGCTCCCCTGCCGCAAAACCCGTCCTGGCTTCGATGGCGGCGTAGAACCGCGGATTCGATTTTTTGAAGCCGATTTGGGCTGAGTAGTGCATGGCGTCGAATTGCGCGTGCAGGCCAAGGTCGGACCAGAGAAAACGCGCCCGCTCATGGTCTTGAACCGTTGCGAGATGCAGCGCGACGCCGCTTCGGCGGATCTTGGCGAGATCATCGAGCAAGACCGTGTCGAGGATTGCATCTGTCGAAAACCAGTAGGCGGCGAGCTCTTGCGACGTCAGGTGCGGCGCAAGCCTCGCCAGGACCGGGCCGAGGCGTTCATGCAGGCCAGCCTTGCCGGTGACGACGTCTTCCCAATGCTCTGAAAAGAAGTGCGTGGCCAGCGCTTCATACGAAAGGCCAAGATCGGCTTTCAGATCGCGCGCCCAGCCGCCAGGCCTTGGAACAATGATGACCCCATCGACATCGACGACGAGACCCCGCAAAGGCCTGACGCAGCTCAGCTCACGAGCCCCTTCAGTCGGTAAAGCGCATCCATGGCCTCGCGCGGGCTCATGCCGTCGGGGTCCATGGTCCGTAGCGCCTCTTCCGCAGCGCTTGGACCGGCCCGCTCGCCCGACGCCGCCGTGACGGCGGCGAAGAGAGGCAGATCATCGAGGTTAGCGGGGCCCGCAGCTTCCCTTTCCAATCGCTCCAGGACGTCGCGGGCGCGCGCCACGACGGGGGCGGGCACGCCCGCAAGCTTTGCGACCTGAACGCCATAGCTGCGATCGGCAGGACCAGGGCCGGCCTCATGCAGAAAGATCAGATCGCCGTTCCATTCCTTGGCCTTGAGGGAAAGGTTTGCGACGCAGGCCAGACGCTGCTCCAACACGGCGAGCTCGTGATAATGCGTCGCAAATAGCGCGCGGCAACGGTTGGTCTCGTGCAAGGCTTCTGCACACGCCCATGCTATGGCGAGCCCGTCATAGGTGGCTGTCCCGCGGCCAATCTCGTCCAGAATGACAAAGGATCGCGGCGTCGCCTGGGTCAGGATCGCGGCGGTTTCAACCATTTCCGCCATGAACGTCGAACGGCCGCGGGCCAGATCATCGCCCGCGCCGACCCGACTGAACAGACGATCGACCACGCCCATCTTCAAGCGCGCGGCAGGAACGAAACAACCGGCCTGGGCGAGCACCGCCAAAAGCGCGTTCTGGCGCAGGAAAGTTGATTTTCCGGCCATGTTGGGTCCGGTCACCAGCGCCAGGCGCGGACCTGAAGCGCCAGCGCCATCCAGGCGACAGTCATTGGGCGTGAAGGCCTCGCCGGCGCGCCGCACGGCGTTTTCCACCACCGGATGACGCGCAGCTTGCGCCTCAAACATCGTCGAGCGATCAACGATCGGTCGCGAGGCGCCGACATCGTCGACCCACTCCGCCACGCCAGACGCCACATCAAGCTTGGCCGCTGCATGGGCGGCGGCTTGGATCTGCGGGGCGACCCGCGTGGCGGCGTCACGCCAAGCCTCAAAAGTGTCGAGCTCGATCGCAAGCGCGCGCTCGGCGGCCTGGGCGATCTTAGCGTCCAGCTCCGCCAATTCGACCGTGGTGAAGCGGACCTGGTTGGCGAGCGTCTGGCGGTGGATGAAGGTGGCGTTGAGCGGGGCGGCGAATAAGGGTTCCGCGGCCTTGGCCGTCGTTTCAACGAAATAGCCCAGGACGGCGTTGTGACGGATCTTCAACGAAACGCCGCTTTCAGCGGCCAATTGCGCCTCAAGTTCGAGGATCACGCGACGACTGTCGTCGCGCAGCGCGCGCGCCTGATCAAGCTCCGGCCGAACACCGGCTTTTACGAAACCGCCGTCACGGGCCAAGGCGGGCAAGTCCTCACCAAGGCCCTCGGCCAACAGGCCCCGAAATTGCGCAAGGTCGGGGTGTTCTTCGGGCGTCAGGGCTTCGAGCGCGTTCGTCACCTCAAGGGGAAGCCGCCCCAAAGGATCCCCGGAGGCGGCGAATAAAGCTGCAACAGCTTCGCCGATCGCCAGACCTTGACGTAAGGCTCCAAGGTCGCGCGGACCGCCGCGGCCGAGCGCAAGTCGCGACAGCCCCCGCGCCATGTCGCCCATATTTCTCAGCGCCTCGCGAAGCGACTGGCGCGCCGGACGGTGATCGCAAAACCAGGCCACGGCGTCCAAACGAACATCAATGGCGGCCGGATCGAGCAGGGGACGGGCCAGGCGCGCAGCAAGAAGCCGCGCCCCGGGTGCGCTCACCGTTCGGTCGATGGCCCCAAGGAGCGAGCCTTCGCGCGCACCGGAGGTTGATCTTTCGATCTCCAGGCTGGCGCGCGTCGCCGGATCGATCGCCATGACGTCGGCTTCGCCGGCGCGACGCGGCGCCGAAAGCGCCGGCAGTTTGCCCGCCTGGGTGGTTTCCAGGTGAGCTGCGATCAGACCCAAGGCCGAGACTTCGGCCCCTGAGAGCGCGCCAAAACCATCGAGGGTCTCGACGCCGTAGAGCCTTTTCAGTCGCGCCTCGGAGGCCGAAGGCTCGGCAAGCGCCTGAGGCAGGGGCTGAACAAAGCCGCCCGCCTGCTTGAGTGCGTTTGAAATCGCCTCGTCCATAAAGAGGCGGTCGGGCGCCAAGATCTCTGACGGTCCAAGGGCGGCCAGGGCTGACGCAAGCCCAGCCACGCTGGTCGCCTGACATTCCACCTCGCCTGTTGAAAGTTCGACGCTGGCGACGGCCGCCTGTCCGCCGCGTACGGCGATAGCGGCTAGTCGATTGGCTCCGCGTGCATCGAGCAAACCCTCTTCGGTCAAAGTGCCCGGGGTGACGACGCGCACGACGTCGCGATGAACGATCGACTTGGAGCCTCGCTTCTTGGCTTCGGCGGGATTTTCCATCTGCTCGCAGACCGCCACCTTGAAGCCCGCGCGGATCAGCTTGGCCAAATAGGCCTCTGCGGCGTGAACTGGCACGCCGCACATGGGGATGGGGTTGCCCGCATGCTGGCCTCGCGCCGTCAGCGTAATGCCGAGCGCCACGCTGGCCTTCTGGGCGTCTTCGAAGAAAAGTTCGTAGAAATCGCCCATTCGGAAGAACACCAGCGCGTCCGGTTGCCGGGTCTTGGCTTCAAAGAACTGCGCCATAACCGGCGAGGCGCCGGCGGACGGATCGGGCGACGGTGCGGGGGTCTGGGCGTTCATAAGCGTCGCGACGCTATCTGGCGAGGCCCGTCCCGTCAGCCCTTGAACAAGGCCCAAACAAGTCCAAGCTGTGGATGGATGTCGCATCTCGTGGAGCGTCTTGACTTGAGCTGGCCGCCTTGAGCTTTGTGGTTTTCCCGGCAGGTCCATCAGACGCCGAGGACATGGCGCGCGTCCACGTGGTCGCTTGGCGCGAAACCTATCGAGGGCTGCTTGCCGACGCCTTCCTCGCGCGAATGAGCGAGCCCGGCTTCGCACGGCGGTTCAGGAGGGCGCTTTCGAACCCCGGGGACAGCGTCACGCTGGTCGCCGGCGACCGTGACGGTCTCGTCGGCTATGCGCAAGGCGGATGGTCGCGGCGCGGCGCACCGGGAGAAGCCGAGGTCGCCACGCTTTATGTGTTGCGTCAGGCCCAGGGCCGCGGACTTGGCCAACGGCTGATGATCGACACCGCGCGCGCGCTTCAGGCACAGGGCGCAACCTCCTTGATGGTGAGCGTGTTGCGCGACAACCTGCGCGCAAGAGGCTTCTATGAACACCTTGGCGGCCAAGTGGAGGCTGCCCGACAAGAGCCTGGCCCGGGTGGCCGTTTGCTCTACGAAGTCGCCTACCGCTGGGCCGATATTCGCAGCCTGACCACAGGATGACATCAACGATCGGCCTGGTGGGATTGGCGGCCGGATTGGCGCTCAGCGCCGACAGTCCGGCAAAGCTCATGGATTGGTCGGATCTGATGGGTCGTGCGCGCCCCGAACCGACGGCTCAGATCGCTTACGGACCTGACCCCTTGCAGGTCGCCGACGTCTGGCGACCTGACGGGAAGGGTCCCTTTCCAACGGTTCTGATGATCCACGGCGGGTGCTGGCGTTCGAACCTCGCGAACTTTCACGTCATGGACTACGCCGCCGAAGACCTGCGCAAACGCGGGATCGCAGTCTGGAACATCGAGTACCGCGGGGTCGACCGACCAGGCGGCGGCTATCCAGGTACGTTTCAGGACGTGAACGCCGCAGCTGACGCACTGGTGGCGCGGGCCAAGGACTTCAACCTTCGGACGCGAAGGATCGTCGTCCTGGGCCATTCCGCAGGCGGCCAGCTCGCGCTTTGGCTGGCGTCGCGCGAAAAACTTGCGCCGTCGAGTCCGCTTCACGATGGCCGACACCTCGACATCGCCTGGGCCGTGAGCCTGGGCGGCCTGCCCGACCTTGCAGACGCCGGCGTCGGATGCGGCGACAAGACCGTATCCCAGCTCTTGGCCGGATCGCCCAACGCCGACCGACTAAGCGACACCTCGCCGGCGCGCTTGCTGCCCTCGTCAATCCCCAGAATGCTGATCCACGGCGCACTCGACACCACCGCCCCGCCGACGCAGGGCAAGGCCTATGTCGCCAAGGCGCGCGCAAAGCACGATATCCGGGCCTGGACCTATGCCATCCCCGGAGACGGCCACGTGGAAGAGATCACGCCCGGATCGCGCACCTGGGGGGCCGTCACCTTGGGCCTGGACTCGGTATTCCACAGTTCCGACGGAGGTTGGCTCCTGGAGCTCAACCCCGGACCTCTTTAGGCCTCGAGCTTTTCCTCAGCCGCGTAGGTGAGAGAAACGAAGACATCCTCCAGGTCGGGATCTTCCGTGGAGATATCCTTGATATGAAGCCCTGCAGCGCGAATGGCTGCAAGAACCTGCTCCACGGACGATTGACCGGTGCGATAGCTCACCGAAAAACCGCCCGATGCTAAAAGGTGGGTCTCGAAACCGTTGAGCGCCGGCGCAGCGGTCATCGGCTCGGCAGGCGTCACCAACACCTTTCGCGTATCCATCCGCCCGAGCAGGGTCGTGGTGGGCTCGCAAGCCACAACCTGGCCCCTGTTGATGATGGCGATCTGATCGCAGAGCTCTTGCGCCTCCTCAAGATAGTGAGTTGTCAGAACGATGGTGACGCCCTTGCGATTGAGCTCAAGCACATAGGCCCATAGCTGACGGCGAAGCTCCACATCGACGCCGGCGGTCGGTTCGTCGAGAATAAGCACAGGGGGATTGTGCACCATCGCTTTGGCGACCATCAGACGGCGCTTCATTCCGCCTGAAAGTTGGCGGACATAGGCGTTGGCCTTGTCGCCGAGGCCCAAGGCGTTGAGCAGCTCCATCGTGCGCCGTTCGCTGGCGGGCACCGCATACATGCCTGCGGCGACTTCGAGAGATTCTTTCGGCGTAAAGAAGGGGTCGGCCGCGATCTCCTGCGGCACCACGCCGATCGCTGCGCGCGCATCGCGCGGACGCTGATCAATATCCCGCCCCCAGATCGCCACCGAACCGGACGTCTTGCGGCACAGCCCCGCCAGGATATTGATGAATGTCGACTTGCCAGCGCCGTTCGGCCCCAGGAGACCAAAGATCGAACCACGGGGGATCGCCAGGTCGATGCCTTTGAGCGCGCGCATTTCCGGCGTCGTCTTTGTCGCAGCGTAGGTCTTGAAGAGGCCCTTGGCCTCAATTGCGTAGTCCGGCAGTTCCATACTCATCCTGTCGTTGACGGCGAAAGCCGCGCTCGCATACCTAGGCGCGCGACGGCCTCACCACAATCGGGCCGCCAATCAGGAACCGACAGATGGCTCTCAAAGCTCCGACCAAGGCCGCCGGCAAAACTGTCGCGAAGGCGTCAAGCCGTAAGGCCCAGGGGGTCGCTACGCCAGCGGCGGCCTCAGGAATTCCCGCGCCAGAAACGATCGTGGTGCGCTCCAAACGCGTCGCATGCGACGGCGTTGGCGGTGCGCTCGGCCATCCCCGGGTCTGGCTGGAGATGGGCGAAGCCGACTTCGTGGAATGTTCCTATTGCGATCGGCGGTTTGTTCTGGCGACGGGCGGCGAAGGCCCGGAAAATGAACGCGCAGCACCCGGTGTCTACGAGGGATCACACGGGCACTGAGGTTCTGGGGGCGCCCAAGCCTACGTCTAGTGGGTGCTGCGCCGGTCGTTTAGCAAGATTTTGCGGGCTGGCGTTCTGGCGGCGCTTGAGGAACGCGGATCCACCAGGTCACGGCGTACAGGCGTCAGGCCGTGGGAGGGTTGAGTTTTCATGATCATCTTTCCCGGGGTTGGCGACGGGGAAATCCCGTGGCCGAAATTCTAAAGTTTCAGATCGCAGCGCGGCTTGCGCGCGCCCGGACTTTCGGCTCAGGCGTCTCGCAGCTTACGTACGCAGGCGCGCAAAAGGGCGGCGCGCTCGCCTGAGATGTCCCGCTCTGCGAGTTCACCAAGCGCCCCCTGGAGGGGCTCGCCCTGATGGCGGGCGCCGAGCCGCCAGATCTCGGCCCGCACCTCCGCGACGCTGACCGATTGTTTTTGGAACCAGGTGGAAAGACTCACTTTCGGTCACGCTTGTTGCCGGAAGATGAGCCCGCGCTTGTGGGCGAAAGGAATGACCGAGCTTCAACCGAGGGCTTCGACTTCGCCTGTTTTGGCTTGCGGACTTCGCGGTTGGATTTCTTCTGACCCTTGGCCATCGTCGTATCCCTTGGTTGGCGCCCATCGTCAGGTTCGGTGGGACGTTTAGGTTTGCAAGCCCTATGGCTCGAAAGCGCCCTTCTTGGCCTCTCGCAGCCGAAGCTCTTCGACCCGCGGCGCATCGATTGCAGCCAGTTCGCTCCACCGGACTGCGGCGCGTTCATGCTTTTCGCGCACGTGGTCCAGAGCGCTGGCGGCGGCCAGCGCAACGGCCTCGCAAGCCCGAACGCGATAAACCGCGGCCCGCGCCTGGCGTAGCTCGGCGCTTGTCATCGGGCCCCACGCGGTTGCTCTAGAGCGCCCAGCGCTCTGATTGCGGACGCTACAAAGAGCGTGGACATGTCTGGTCTCGAAGCCGCATCGCGCCAGGAACGATCGACCGCTTCGGTGGCGGCACACGCCTGGCGGCGCGCGCTATACATGGGCCTTCTCCGTGACCGGTGCAATCCAGCGTTTCGAACCGGCGTCCTTTGAACCTCGTTCGCAGAGCCGATTGCACCTGGTCAAATATGCGACGCGGTCACCGCGATCAGCCAAGCTGCAGGCACAAGGATCGCCTGAGCACATAGCGTACCGGCCAGGCGCGCGCCGGCGAGCCAGACCACCGCCCTTCGAAAGGCGGCCTCGCTCGTGCGCCCTTCCACGACGTCATCGGTCATCACCGAAAGGTGCGGGTCGATCATCACGAACAACAAAATCGTCGCCACGCCATTGATAACGGACGACAGCATGCTGGCCGTCACCCGATATTCCGGGTTTAGCGCACCGGCATAGAGGCTGGCGAAGACTGCGACTGTCGCCAGAGCCTGAGCCGCGACGTTGAGCGCAATCAGAGAAAACGACAGCTCAGGCTTGCTCCCAAGGTCTTTCAAATGGGTCGCTGAGGGGACCGTGACGGCGTCGCGAATATAAGCAACGCCCCCTTTGGCGAAGCCATGCAGGAGCAGCTTTGGGATGGACCGATGCGCCTGAAAGTGCAGAACCGCCCGGCTGAAAATACGCTGAAACGTAGGCACGAGCAGCACGCCGGCGGCTGTCGCGACGCTCGCAGCAAGCAGAAGCCATCGGAAATCGCCGAGCAGGTGCGAAGCGGTTCCATTGCGTAGGCTCAATTCAATTCGCTTGGCCAGGAACGGCCCTTGGAACGAGTTTGAGGTTCTGGAGACCAGCACCATGACATTGAAGAGCGCGAAGGAGACCGCGATTCGACGCGTTCGCACGCCCGCGATGCGCATCGCATAGGCCAATGTGCCGATTAACTGGATGATGAAAGTGAGCCCGCAAAGGCCCAGCAGCTGCCAGTCCATCAACTTCACCCCCCACGTCGCGCGCCGGTTACTAAGCGGTTGTCATCGGCGGCCGCAACGGCTCGAAATGCAAGCGGGTGCGGCGCCGATCGGAGTTGGCCCTGGAGCGCGGGCCGAACAGACCACCGTTCAACCCCGCAAGACCGCCACTTGTCCCCTTGCTCAGCGCACGGTCCCCGCCAGATCGCCGCGCAGCCCTGGCGTCTAGATCATCACCTTTGCGGCCGGTCATGCTGACAAGTCTTGATCCCACGCCCCCAAGAGGACGCCCGATGAAACGCCGCCAATTCCTTGGTGCAGCCCTGGCCCTGACCGGCGGATCGGCCTTGTGCGCGCCGCGCGCGGGCGCGGTCGGCGCCAACCCCCGCTCGCGTCCCGGTGCGCCGGGTTGGCCGACGACGGCCGACTGGGCAGGCCTTAAGGAGGCCGTGGGCGGGGCTCTTTCCCCCGGGGTCGCGCCCGATCTCAGCGATCCGGATGTGCGCAAGCTGGCCACCAATCCGTTTTATATCGGCGATCAACCAGGACTTACCCAGAGTGCGGGATGGTTGGACGCATGGCGCTCCTCGCCCAGTTCCCATGTCGTGGCCGCCCGCAATGCAGCGGATATCGCCGCAGCTATCCGTTTCGCCAAGGTTCACAGGCTGCGTCTGGTGATCCGCGGCGGCGCCCACAGCTACTTCGGCGCCTCAAACGCTCCTGATTCCCTGATGATTTGGACCCGACCGATGAGGTCCGTCACCGTCCACGAGGCCTTTACGCCCAAGGGTTCGACCAAGCCCCCTGTTGCGGCGGTCTCCGCCGGGGCGGGCGCAATCTGGCTGGACGCCTACCAGGCCGTGACCACGGGTGCGGGGCGCTATGTGCAAGGTGGCGGTTGCACCACCGTGGGCGTCGCAGGTCTGGTCCAGGGTGGCGGCTTCGGCAGCTTTTCCAAGGCCTACGGAACCGTCGCGGCAAGTCTGTTAGAGGCCGAAATCGTCACCGCTGATGGCCAGACCCGCGTGGTCAACGCCGCACGTGAGCCTGACCTCTTTTGGGCGTTGAAGGGCGGCGGCGGCGGCGTCTTCGGCGTGATCAGCCGCGTCACCTTGGCCACCCACCCGCTGCCTGAGACTGTCGGGGCCGTTCGGCTGACGATCCACGCCCGGTCCGATGAAGCCTATCGACGGCTCATCGCCCAATTCGTCGAGGTCTACGCGAAGAACCTATGCAACCCTCACTGGGGCGAACAGGCTCGCGTGGGCCCCGACAACCGCCTCGTGGTTGCGATGGTCTTTCAGGGGCTGACCCTACAAGAGGCGCGCCAGGCCTGGGCGCCGCTCATCGATTTTGCGAACGCCAACTCCACCGACTTCGAGGGTCAAAATGGCTTGATCGCGCTTGCGCTCCCGGCGCAGCACTTCTGGGACGAGGACTTCCTGCACACCCACGCCCCCACCGCGACCACCGCCGACACCCGCCCCGGCGCCACGACTGGCGCCTTCTGGTGGACGGGCGACGCAGAGCAGGTCGGAGCTTTTTGGCACGCCTACACCTCGGCTTGGATGCCGGCGGATCTGCTGAAACCGCAAAACCAAGCCCGGTTGGTCGACGCCTGGTTCGCCGCAAGCCGCCATTGGTCGGTCGCCTTTCATTTCAACAAGGGGCTGGCGGGCGCACCGCAAAAGGCCCTGGCGGCTGCGCGCGCGACGGCGATGAACCCTGACGTGGTGGAGGCCTTCGCTCTGGCGATTATCGCTGACGCCGGCGCCTCTCCGTACGCTGGTCTCCATCCGGACCTCGCCGGCGCCCGCAACCGCGCGGGCCGCGTGCAGGCCGCCATGACCGCGCTACGAACAGCCGCGCCCCATACGGGGGCCTACGTCAACGAGTGCGATTATTTCCAGACGAACTGGCAAAGGGCCTTTTGGGGCTCGAACTATGCGCGCCTGGCCCGCATCAAGCGCCGCTACGACCCCGAAGGCCTGTTCTTCGTTCATCATGGGGTCGGAAGCGAAACCTGGAGCGCTGACGGCTTCACTCCCGTCACCTAACCTTGCGGGCGTGGTGTTCAGATGGCCGACATCCAGCGCGCCGTCGCAGCGAGGATCTCGGCCAATACGTCGCTATCCTTGCGACCCGACTTGGCCGGGACGTGGAAAGCGTGATCGGCGTCCGGCGCCAGATGAAGTGTCGCCCGCTCGCCGAGACCTAAGAGCGTGGGACGCAGCAGCTCTAGCGTGGCCAGGGCGTCGTTCGTCCCCTGAATAAAAAGCATGGGAACGCTGATGTTGGCCAGGTGAGCCGCCCGTTCAACGCCCGGCGCTGCGGCCGGGTGAAGGGGAAAAGCGAAGAACACCAGCCCGCGCACCTTTTCGAGCGGCGCCTTGGCCTGGGCCTGGGATGTCATGCGGCCGCCAAACGAGCGGCCGCCTGCGAAGAGGGGCGTGTCGGGCGCCCGGCGTAGCGCCTCGATGGCCGCGGCGCGCACCGCGCCATGAGCGACGGCGGGTTGGTCAACCCGCTTGCGACCGTTTTCCATGTATGGGAACTGGTATCGCAACGTGGCCACGTCGTGGGCCTCAAGGCCATCTGCAAGTGCGGCCATCGCGCGGTGGTTCATGCCCGCCCCAGCGCCATGCGCCAAAACAAGCGTGGCGGTTCTTTTCTCAGGACTTTGCCAAAGGCCCGAGACCGGATCGGCCTCGGGGATCGGGATTGTGACGGGATCGGCCGGCATCCCACAACCATAGACGATCCAGGTCCGCAACGGCATGGTCTTGCAAATGGGCGCCGACCTCAACCGCTACCGGGCGAAACGCCGCTTCAACCAGACGCCGGAACCGGCCGGAGGCGCGGTCCTGGGCGATGGGCCGATGTTCGTCATTCAAAAGCACCACGCACGTCGGCTGCACTATGACCTGCGCCTGGAGATGGGCGGAATCCTGAAGAGCTGGGCGGTTCCCGAAGGCCCATGTCTCGATCCCAAGGTCCGCCGCTTCGCCAAGCTCGTGGACGACCATCCGATCGAATACGGGAGCTTTGAGGGGCGCATCCCGGCCGGCAACTACGGCGCTGGAAACGTGATCATCTGGGACCGAGGGAGCTATGTGACCCTGGTTGATCCGCAGAAAGGGTTGGCCGACGGGGAGATCAAATTTCGCTTGGCCGGCCAGAAGCTCTCGGGCGGCTGGACCTTGGTGCGGTTGAAGGATGATCCCGCCAACTGGCTGCTCATCAAGGAGCGTGATCCATCGGCCCGGCCGCTTGCTGATTATGACATCCTTGTCGAGGAGCCAGACAGTGTTGTGACCGGCCGGCCGGTCGATGAGCCGCCGCCCTCGCCGCGCAAGACGGTGCGTCCGAAAGCTGCTGGAAAGATCGCCGGCGCCGTCGAGGCGCCGACGCCAACGAAATGGCGCCCGCAACTGGCCACGCCGGCCGAGGTCGCGCCCAAGGGAAAGGGCTGGATCCACGAGATCAAATACGATGGCTATCGAACTCTGGTCTTCTTCGTGGGCGGCAAGGCTCGATTGATCACCCGAAACGGGCACGACTGGACCAATCGCTACACCGCCCTTGCCAAGGCTTTCGCCAAATTGCCCTGCAAGAACGCGATCATCGACGGCGAGGTCGTGGTGCAAGACCCCCGCGGGATCACCTCGATCAACCTTCTGGAGCACGCCCTTTCGCAGGGCGACTCCCACGCGATGACCTATTTCGCATTCGATCTCTGCTTTCTCGACGGTCACGACCTAAGCGCCACGCGCCTCATTGATCGAAAGGAGGCCCTCGAGGGTCTGGTCGCACCGATGGTCGACGCCCGTTCAGCGATCCAACTCAGCGATCATATCGATGGCGAGGGCGACGCCTTGTTCGCCCAGGCCAGCCGAATGGGCCTGGAGGGCATCGTCTCCAAAAAGGCCGATAGTCGCTACGTGCAGGCCCGCTCAGCCAGCTGGCTGAAGGTCAAGCGCGTCGATGTTGGCGAGTTCATCATCATTGGTTTCCTTTCGAACCGGCCACGGACGGCCTCTTCCCTGTTGTTGGCGGAGCAGCGTGGTGCAGACCTTGTCTATGCATGCCGGGTGGGGTCGGGGATCAGTGATGAGATGGCGCGCAAGCTCTACGCGGAGTTTGCAGGCGCTCTGCGTGACACCCCCGTAGTCGCTGCGCCGCGAACGCCTGGGGCCCGGTATGTGGAACCGCATTGGAGCGCAGAGATCGGCTTTCGAGGTCGCTCAGCTGGTGAAGCCCCGCGTGCGCCCGTGCTCTTCCGCGTCGCGCCCCGCCGGGAGCCAAGGACCGTCAAACTGGTCAAGCCCAAGCTGATCGGTGATCGAGAACTGGCCGCGATCCACCTGACCAACCCGGAACGCGAGATGTTTGCGGGCAGCGGCGTCACCAAGCTTGATCTGGCGCTTTACTACGCCCGTGTCGGCGATTGGCTGCTGCCAGAGGTGTTGCGTCGCCCTGTGACCGTCATCCGATGCCCGAGCGGAGACATAAAGGACCTCTTCTATCAGCGTCACGCCTTTGCAGGTCTGCCGTCAGGCGTCGCCACGATCGAGCTTGCCGACGAACATGAGCGCGCGGCGTTCATTTCGATCACCGAGCCGCAGGGCTACCTGGGCCTTACGCAATTTGGGGCTGTGGAGTTCCACCTCTGGGGCTGCCACATCGACGATCCGGAACATCCCGATCGGCTGGTGATGGATCTCGACCCCGACGAGACCTTGCCTTGGGCGCGGGTCTGCGACGGGGCTGAGATCTTGCGAGATCGGCTGCAATCCATGGGCATGACGCCGTTTCTGCGGACAACCGGCGGCAAGGGCCTGCATCTGGTCATGGCGCTGTCGCAAGGCCATGACTGGCCGACAGTGAAAGGATTCGCCGAGGCCCTTGCCAGGACCATGGCCAGCGAAACGCCCGGCCTTTTTACGGCCGTGTCGTCCAAGGAACGGCGCAAGGGACGCATCTACCTCGATTACCTGCGCAATGCGCGCGGGGCGAGCGCTGTGGCGTCTTATTCTTTGCGCGCTAGACCCGGCTTCCCGGTGGCCGCCCCGATCACCTGGGACGAGCTCCGCAATTTGTCGGGAGGAAACGCCTTTGATCGTCTTAGTGTCGTAAAACGACTGGAGTCACTGGCGGCAGACCCCTGGAATGAGCTATTAGAGAGTAGTTCAAAGATTACCGCTAAGATGCGGCGTGACGTGGGGATGAAGACTTAGGGGAAAGACCTTGGCTGGACGCGCAAGTTGGAAGGGTTATCTGAAGCTGTCGCTGGTTTCTTGCCCGGTGAAGCTGTTTCCCGCCACCTCTTCGGCAGCGGGAAAAATCTCATTCAACCTGCTGCATAAGGATACGCTCAACCGCGTGCAGCAGAAGTATCACGATCCGGAACTGGGTGAGATCGACCGCGCCGACCTGGTCAAAGGCTATCAATTCGAGAAGGACAAATACGTCGTCGTCACGCCAGAGGAGTTGGAGGAGATCGAGATCGAGTCCAGCAAGACCGTCGATATCGACGGTTTCTTCGACGCCGCTGAGATCGACCCGATCTATTTCGACAGCACCTACTATCTAGCGCCGGATGGACCGATCGCGGAAGAAACCTTCGCCGTCATCCTTGAGGCTATGCGCAAGGCGCGAAAAGTCGCCGTCGCACGCATCGTGCTCTCCGGCCGCGAACGCCAGGTGATCATCCAACCGATTGAGGATGGTTTTCGCCTCACCACGCTGCGCGCCGCCAAGGAAGTCCGCGAACCGGCCAGCGCGCTGGAGCCCCTGAAGGCCAAATATTCCCCCGACATGCTGGCGATGGCCGGCCAGATCATCGCCAGCAAACAGCTGCATTTCGCGCCAGACGCCTTCGAAGATCGCTACGAGGAGGCCCTGCTGACGCTGGTGAAGTCCAAGATCTCGGGCGGACAGCCGATCATCACCAAGGCGCCGGAGCGCGGCAATGTCGTCAACCTGATGGATGCGTTGCGTCGCAGCATTGAGGAAGAACGCCGCCCACCCGCGCCAAGTCTCGGCAAGTCGGCGGTGAAAGCGTCGGCGACCAAGGCTGCAACCGCGTCCAGGCCCGCTGCGAACAAGAAAGCGAAAGCCGCCAGCTGACGCCATGATTTTGCGAGACCGCGCGATCGCCCTCTACGGCAGGTTCTCGCCGGGAGAACGTGACCGGCTGCAGCGCGATATCCTGAGCGCAGGCGGGTCCGTCGCCCGGGACCTGACCCGGCGCAGCGATGTGCTGGTGATCGGCGCTCTGGCTACAGCCTTGGTGGATACCGGCGCCTTGGCCGTCCGGCTTGGGGCAGCTCAGGCGCGCGGCGTGCCGACCCTAGGCGAGCGAGGCTTCGCCAGGGTGGTTCGCGGCGAGACCGTGGGCGAAAACCCAACATTGGCTTTATCGACGGCGCTGAGGCAGACGACGCTCACCGGCGACGACGTGGCGATCCTGGCGGCCTTCGATCTTGTCCACATCGAAGGCGCGTGCTGCGGCTTTGGCGATGCGCGGGTGATCCGGACCGCAGCCGATCTGGTAGGCGCCGGGCGCGCGCTGGGCGAGGCGGTGCGAATTTTGATCCGCGCGCGCGACCTGGCGCCGCCAGGACGCCACAAGATCGTACTGACTGCGTCTGGGGCGGCCCTGCAATGGTCTGACGGGCTCACCAGCCTTGAGGGACAGGGCCTGCTTCCGCTCGATGAGCGCAACGCCAGCATTGAAGACCTTTTCGAAGCCGCAGCGGTCGCCGAGGCTGCGGGGGATATGGAGGACGCCGCGCGCTTCTACGATCTCTGCGCGCGCGCCGATCGTACAGACGCCATCGCCCCTTATAACCTGGCGAATATTCGTCTTGCCCAAGGCGCCTACGCTCAGGCGGCCTTGGCCTATCAGCAGGCGTTGGCCCGCGACGCTGGCTTTATCGAGGCCCGATATAACCTCGCCCAGGCGCGGGAGGCCGAAGGCAAGCCCAAAGTTGCGATCGAAGAATTGGGCCAGGTCCTGGCGGCCGATCCTGACCACCCTGACGCGCTCTTCAACCTGGCGCAGCTCAGGATGAAGGCGGGTGAGTTGGCCGCCGCCAAAGCGCTCTACGAGCGTTATCTGGGGTTAAGGCCTCCGGAAGTCTGGGCCCAGACGGCCCGCAAGGCGATCGTCTACTGCACAGCCCAAATGGGTTCGCCGATCGGCACGGCCTAGCCGGCGCTCATTCCCGCGCTTCGATCATCTTCCACCCATTGCCTGACGGATCGCGGAAGCTCGCGTCCACCGCCCCATAGCGTTCGACAGGCTCCTGGGTAAACTCCACCCCGCGCGCACGCATCTGGTCATAGGCGGTGCGACAATTGTCGACGACGAAGACAAGCGGCGGCATAGCGCCCTTCGCAACCATCTCATGCAGGGTCTGGGCGGTCGTCGCATCATGCGTCGGCGACTGCGGTTTAAAGAGCCCAAGCTGGAATGACGGCTGGTCAGGGTGCTGCACCGTCAGCCATCGATAATCGCCATTGCGCGCATCGGTGTGGACACCGAATCCCAGCTTCTCGACGTAGAATTCAAGGGCTTCGTCCTGATCGCGAACATAAAGACCGACAACCCCGACACCTTGGCTCATGGAACCTCCATTTCCTGTGAGCTGTTCATAAGCTCTGTGTCCTGACGGCGCTTCTCCGAAACTGCGATCATGAGGTCAGGCCGGTTTGCGGCGCTGACAAAGCAAGCCGGGACGCGCTCGAGCTCATGCAAGGCGAAGGCTTCGCGGGCTCGCAATTCACCGGGACTGAGGCCCAGCACATCGCGGAAGGTGCGCCCGAACGTACCGAGGCTGCTCCAACCCGTCTGAAAGGCGATCTCAGTAATGCAAAGATCAGTATCGCGCAGCAGCGCCACCGCGCGTTCCAGACGGCGGGTAAGCAGGTATCGGTGGGGCGGCAGGCCGAAGGCGTCCTTGAACGATCGGGCGAAGTGCGCCTCTGAGACCGCGCTCACCTGAGCCAGACGCCGCACCGGCCAGGCCTCATGGGAAGCTGCGTCCATCCGGTCCTTCGCCCGAAGCAGGCGACGCAACAGCTTGGGATCTTGTCCCACCGCGCCAGCATGCTTCTTGATCCTGAGCTCGGCTCTCATCAGCGACCGATCAAGCTTCCCTGCGCGGCCACAATCAAACCGCGCGCGCAGTTGCAAAGCTCATGACTCTATTCGGCCTAAGGGCCGCATTCAAACGCGGCGCAATATTACCTCACCGAACCCATCTGAGGCTTGGTTGGCGCGCACATGGCGCGCCGCAGAGCGCAATAGAAAGCGGCCGGAGCCCCAATCGGGCTCCGGCCGCTTAATCGTCCCCAGCTGGCTCAGCTGAAATCTGGGGCGTCTACGATGCAACGCGACGCCACGCAGAATAGGGGGTTAGGGCTTGCCGTGCAGGTGAGCGCGATCGGCGGCGCGGTCCTGACCGTGATCGCGGTCGGTCGAGCTTGGGCTGTTTGAATTCGAATTCGTCTTGCTCGTGCTTGAGTGAGCCCTATCGCTCGAGCGGTCGGCGCCGAAGTCACGGTCGCTCGCTGCCGGCCCATTGGTGTGGGCAAGCCCGCTAGCGCTTATGTGGCTCGCCGAGGCCCCGCCGAAATTGCCGTTCACGCCGCTGCTTCCGCCGAGGCTGGCGCCTGCGCCATGCGGGCCGGCGAGCACGGCGCCCGCTGAAAGGCTCGCAATCGCAAAGCCGAGCGACGCGACGCCGATCGCGCCGCTGCGCAGTGTGACTGAAATGCGGTGACTCATGCGTATTCTCCAGGGGAAAAAGCTCACTGGCCGAGCGCGAGCAATCGCCTCAGCCAGCTGATAACCCGGCCAACGCTCGATGGTTCCGCCCTTGCCGCCCAAGAGGTCCGTGGCGGCGGTGTCGCGCGAGAGTGGCCAGAACGCGCAAAGTCACGCTCTCGCGCGGGCTCCGGGACGCGGGCCTCGGGACGCGGGGTTGTTGAACCCGGCGACGTAGCTCAGCGAACGCGCCGCAGCCCATAGCGCTGCACGCAATCAGCCGTCGCCCTTCGCCCAAGACCTGGCGCGACGCGCAGTTGCTGCAGGGGGGCCGCTGGGCCTTGCGGCAGGTATTCCACGACATGGCTGCCGCCACCAGGCTCATGGACCACGTAGCGGCGCTTCACCTGGGGATCGGAGCCGGACTCGTCGATGCTGATCCGGTCTGCGGCCTTCAGCCCTGCCCGGGCGGCGGGGCCCTCGGGGTCCAGGCCCACCACCTTGTGGTCATTCCTCAATGTCGCGCCAAGATCGAAGCCGCGCTCGAAGGTTGGCGCCATCCAGGTCTCGATCGTGAAGCAAGGCGCAAAGGCGTCGCTGGGCAGGGTGGCGACTTCTCCATGCTCCACCACCTCTTCGACCCAGGCGTCCAGATCGGGCCTGCGATCACGCAGGACGCGGCGGAACAACGTTGCAGCGTCCGGCTCTGGATGCGGCGATTTCGCGATCTGTCGCTGCAATCGGATCAGCCGATCCAGGCCCTGCGGGTCGCCCATGCGCAGTTTCGCGTCGAGCACCGCAGCGACCAGCGACCCACGCCAATAGGGCAGCTGGCGCAGGACAGGGTCGTTCCAATATTTTCCGATCAGCTGCTTGTTGGGTGTTCGCCGCTCAGAGGACAGGTCGTAGGATTTCAGCACCTCGTTCCATGCATCGGCGAAATCCTGCAGGGTCCAGACGCCCGCGCCCAGCGTCATGCGGCGCGCATAATAGTCCGTGAAGCCTTCGCTGACCCAGTAGCCGGCGGGTTCCTCGAGCCTATCTGCGTTCAGTTTTCCAATCTGACGGGCGTTCCAGGTGTGGAAATACTCGTGCGCCAGCAGCCACTTCGCCCGATCGAGGGGCATCGCCTGATCGTACCAGATGGCGAAGGCGTCGGTGCGGCCCGCGCCACTATATTGAACGCTCCCGGGACGGGCGGCCAACGGCGCCAAAGCGACCAGGAATGGCGCGGGGCCGTCGCCCCAGAACCTGCGCTCGGCTGCAATGATCCGCAGCGTGAGGGCCTCGAAATCCGGCGCGGCGAAACTGTAAGCGCCCCGGCTGGCGATGCGCACGCCAGACCCTTTCGAGGTCTCGCCGGCGACACGCACATCGGACCCGCCCAGCGATATGCTCTCTTGGATGTCCGCCACGGTTCCGGGCCTCGCCGGCTTTCGGCCAGGCGTCGCAGGGTCGGCCATGTGCTGCAGGTCCGAGGCGAAGCTGAACCGCGATGGCCCGGCGCGCCATGAAAAGGCCGCGGGCGTCTTATCGCGCCCGACCGGCGCGCCGAACAGGGATTCCCCGACCACATAGAACCAGGTCGGACGGACGATGGGCATCGCCTGGTTGAACCGATCATTGACGGTAGGATCGTGGTCAAAAGCGGAGACCACCTGATAGCGCACGATGAGCGGCGCGCGCGGCGCAGCGGTGATCTTCCATTGTCCATCTCCGCGATCCTCGACGCGCAGGGCCCCCTCGACTTTGAAGTCCCGCGTCCATTGCCAGAGCCTGTCCTCGCCACCCCACCCGCGCTGCCATTCGAACGAGCCGTCGCCTGTGGCGTCGGCGGAATATTGCGCCACGACATCGAGGGCGACGAGCGCTCCATCCTTCATCTCCGGAGAGAGGCTATAGACGACGGCTGCCGGCTGGGGCGCGGCGCCCAGCAGCGTGGCGCCGGCGATCGCTGCGGCAAGGCTGCGGAACACCGATCGGATCACGGGCATGGCGGGACTATCGTTCAAACCAGGGTCCGGCGACCAATGTCGACGCTCAATCGCCTGGGCGGCTTACGGATGACGGAGCGCCTCCTTGATACGTCGTCTGCCGTCGGCGATATCGAAGCCAGCATCTGACCCTTAGCGGGCGCCGGCCGCGTAACGGCGAGCAGCCTCTGCGAAGGTCCTGGCCACAGGCTCGCCTTGGCGAGAGGTCTATCGCCTCCCAAAGCGCGTCTAAACTCTCAACGGCATCAGGATATATTGGACATCGACGTCTTGCGGATCGAGCACAAGAGCCGGGTCATTGAGCCCGCCAAATCGAAGCTCGGCCATCTCGCCGGAAATCTGATCGGTGATATCGAGCAAATATCGCGCGTTGAAAGACAGCTCGAAAGCATCTCCCCCGTAATCAAGCTCGAGTTCTTCGACGGCTTGGCCGGCTTCCATATTGCGAACCGTCAAAACGCATCTGCCGCCCTCGACCGCCATCCGTACGGAGCGGCTTTTTTCTGCGGAAATGGTCGCCACACGATCGACGGCCTGCGCAAAGAGCTTGGAATCGACCAGTACGATGCGCGTGTTGTCCTTCGGGATGACGCGCGGATAGTCGGGAAAGGTGCCATCGATGACCTTGGAGGTCAGCGCTGCGCCGCCAAAGTCGAAGCGCACTTTTTGTGGGCTGATCTGCAACTCAACCTGCTCGCCGGCGTCTTCGAGGAGGCGCCGCGCCTCATTGATGGTCTTGCGCGGGACGATGACGCCCGGCGCGCCGGCGGCGCCGTCGGGAGCGTCCATCTCGGCCAGCGCCAGGCGTGAGCCATCGGTGGCCACGGCGCGCAGCTTGGTGCGGCCGTCCTCGACCACGGTGTGCAGAAAGAGGCCGTTCAGATAGTAACGCGTCTCTTCGGCCGAAATTGCGAACTTGGTCTTGTCGATCAGGCGGATCAGGTCGTTCACATCGACGGCCAGCCGCCCCGAGAGCCCGTCCGAGCTCATCACCGGGAAGTCTCCCGCAGGTAGGACCGGAAGGTTGAAGCGGCTGCGTCCGGCTGAAACCGTCAGACGCGGGTCCTCGCCCGTAAAGCTTAGGACGACGTCTGCGCCCTCAGGAAGTTTGCGCACGATTTCATATAGGGTGTGGGCAGGGGCGGTGATCTGGCCGGGCTGGTCGACCTGGGCCATCGCCTCGTCGACAATCTCCAAGTCCAGGTCCGTCGCCGAAAAGGTCAAGCGCTCGCGTTCCGCCGACAGTAACACGTTCGATAAAATCGGGATGGTGTTACGGCGCTCAACGGCGCTTTGCACATGCCCAAGCGCTCTTAGAAGCGCCGCCCGCTCGATCGTCAGCTTCATGTCTTTGTCCGAACCGCGCCGCGTAGGCGCGATTCGCAGCCTACGCCCCCGACCTGGAAGGGACTTGGGACATTAACTGATTTCGAGGGGCGGGGAAGGGGCGCTCCGCCCCCTTATGCGCGGCGATCCACAGCCCCGCCAGGATCGGTCTCTTCGCTGGCCTCATAGGGGTTGGGGCCAGCCGCACTGGCGGGCGCAACCGTGTCGGTCGAACCTTGCTTGGCTGCGACCACCACCATGGCCGGACGAACGAGCCGGCCCAAGAGTTCGTAGCCCGGCTGCATGACCTCAAGGACCCCCCCGGCGGCCACTTCCATCCCGGGTTGCTCCATCATCGCCTGGTGGCGGTGCGGGTCGAACTTTTCGCCGCGCAGCGGGTCGATTTTTTTCAGCCCGTTACGTTCGAAAGCGCCTTGAAGCTCCTTCTCGGTCATTTCAACGCCGAGCACGAAGTTTTTCACCGCTGGATCAGCGGTCTCTGCAGGCTCATGGGCGAGCGCGCGCGAAAGATTGTCGGCCACGCCCAGAAGATCGCGTGCGAATTTCTGAATGGCGTAAGCCCGCGCATCATTGGCTTCGCGCTCGGCGCGCCGTTTGGTGTTCTCCGCCTCGGCGGCGAAGCGCAGAATCTGCTCCTTCAGGGCGGCGGTCTCCGCCCTGAGCGCAGTGAGTTCGTCAGCGGCAGCTTCGGCGATGAAGGCGTCAGCTTCGTCTGGCGTTTGGTCATCGGACATGGATCTTGCGTCTCTTTAAGCGTTCATCACCTGGCCCAGCACCCGGGCAGTATAGTCCACCAGTGGAATGATGCGGGCATAGTTCAAGCGCGCTGGACCGATCACCCCGATCGCCCCCAACACCCTTTGCGAGCCCGTCATATAGGGGGCTGCGATCACAGCGGAACCCGAAAGCGAAAAGAGACGGGTTTCTGCGCCGATAAATATTCGCACGCCCTGGCCGTCGCGAACCCCGTCTAGCAGCGCAATCAGCTGTTCCTTCTGCTCCAAATCCTCAAATAGCGAACGAACCCGCTCCAGATCCTCAACAGCGCCAGCCTCTTCCAGCAGGTTGGCGCGTCCGCGAACGATCAAGGCGCGATCCTCGGCGTCTCCGCCGCTCCAGGCCGCCAAGCCGTCTTCGACAAGCCGCGCAGCGGTGACGTCGAGCTCGCGGCGCGCCTTATCGAGGTCCGAGCGCAGGTCTGTCTTGGCCTCAGCCAGAGTGCGGCCGCGCAATCGGGCGTTCAGGAAGTTGGAGGCTTCGGTCAGCGCCGAGGGGGTGACGCCGGCCGGCAGCCGGATCAGTCGATTTTCCACCGTGCCATCAGCGAAAACCATGATCGCAAGCGTGCGATCACCCCCTAGGGCCACGAACTCCACGTGTTTGACGCCCGCATCACGGATCGGCGTCACGACCACGCCCGCACCGCCCGCCAGGCCGGAAAGGATCGCTGAGGCCTCGTTCAAGGCGTCTTCATAGTTGCGGCCATGGGCGTGCAGTCGCGCCTCGATCGCCTGGCGATCGATCTGCCCGACATCGCCCACCTCCAATAGGCCATCGACGAAGAGCCTCAGGCCCGCATGGGTCGGCAGCCGGCCGGCGCTGACATGCGGCGCGCCTAAGAGCCCCAGCTGGGTCAGGTCCTGCATCGTATTGCGGATCGAAGCTGGAGATAGCGGCAGGCCGCCTTTTGAGAGCGTTCGCGAGCCCACCGGCTCCCCGGTTTCCAAATAGCTCTCCACGATGCGGCGGAAGATGTCCCGCGCACGCTCATCTAATTCGGCCAAAGAAGGGCCAGAGGCAAAAAGGGGGCTGCTCACTGGACGGCGGCGGTTCTCTTAAGCGTCGATGGACGGGACCTTACCGATCTAGGATAAGCGCGGCGCAAGTCGGCGCAAGGCGCCGCTATTTCGTGGAGTCCTCTATGCGTCCTTCTGAGCGCCTTGCCGATGTGTTGCGGCCCGTTTCTCTCGAGACCGGGGTCAACCGTTACGCCGAGGGCTCGTGCCTGGTCAGCTTTGGCCACACCAAGGTCTTGGTGACGGCAAGTCTGGAAGAAGGGGTTCCAGGTTTCCTGCGCGGAAAGGGGCAAGGCTGGGTCACCGCGGAATATGGCATGCTTCCGCGCGCCACCCACACCCGTGGCCGCCGCGAAGCTGCGCAAGGCAAGCAGTCTGGCCGGACCCAGGAAATTCAGCGACTGATCGGCCGCTCAATGCGGGCCATTGTCGACCTGAAGGCTCTAGGCGAACGACAGATTTCTATCGATTGCGACGTGATCCAGGCCGATGGCGGAACCCGGACCGCGTCGGTGACCGGCGCCTGGGTGGCCCTGCGGTTGGCGACCAAATATCTCTTGGAAGAAGGCGTCATCACAAAAGACCCGATCCTGGACGCCGTCGCTGCGATCAGTTGCGGGGTCTTTCAAGGCGAGCCGGTCCTCGACCTTGACTATGAAGAAGACTCCAACGCCGAGGCTGACGCCAATTTCGTGCTGACCGGGCGTGGGGATATCGTCGAGATCCAGGCCACAGGCGAAAAGCGCGGCTTTTCTGAAGGCGAGTTCGATGTCCTCTTCAGCTTGGCGCGAAAGGGCATAGGCGAGCTCATCGCGCTGCAGCTGGCGGCGGCGGCGTCCTGAAACGCGACGCGGCGGCTGGTCGCCCAGCCGCCGCGTCTCGAAACCCGCAAAGTCAAAGCCTTGGCTTTAGAGTCCCGCCATGAGGTGACGCAGCGCCGAGGGCGGCAGCCGGTCGAGTTCGCGCACCAATGGCGCAAAAAGGGCGTTCAGGACGCGTTCAATCGCGCGGATCATTATGGGCACTCCTTTGTGCGACGCAGCATTGTGCGGCGCATATAGAAGCGGGTCTTTGATATTGCAAGGATTTTACAGAAAAAAGCCAAGCCGTGCGCTGCAATGCAGCGCAAGTCCTAGCTAATCTCGTCGTCGTCCGAAAGGTCGTCGTTGGGGCCGGCTTCGTAGTGCAACAGGTCACCCGGCTGGCAGTCGAGTTCGCGACAGAGCGCAGCCAAGGTCGTGAAGCGAACGGCGCGCGCCTTGCCGGTCTTCAGAATCGACAGATTGGCGATGGTGACGCCGACGCGGTCGGCAAGCTCGGTGAGCGACATCCGTCGTTCAACAAGCACGCGGTCAAGCTGGACCCGGATCGGCATCTGTCGCCCCCTAGATCGTCAACTCAGCTTCGCGCCGAAGGCGCGCGCCTTCGCGGAACACCTCGGCCAGGACAAAGACCACCAGGACAGAAAACCAGGCGGTCAGATTGAAATTTGGTTCGACGCGCGTCACGCCCGGCATGAACGGGCTCAGGCCCCAGACGCAATATCGTCCGATTTCGAGCGCCGCCAGCATGAGGCCGATCAGGCGCAGGCGATGGACATTGGTCGGGTGGAACGGGTCGCCCGCGGTCAGGGTCATGAAGATCCTGCGCAGGGAATGCACGATCACCAAAACCCCGCCGATCGAAAGGCCAAAGACCAACAGCAAACCCGCAAAGAGCGGTCCTCGGCTTGTGACGGTCGCGGCGTTCTTGCCCAGCAGGTCCGGAAAAATGTCGGGATTGAAGCTGAAAAGCAGTGCGGCCAGCAGCGCCAGGGCCACCGCGCCCAACGCGATCCACAAGGCCGCAAAAACCACGTCGAGGATGATCTTTAGGAAACTGGAGACCGAGCCCGGTCCAAGTGCGCGCATTCAAGCTCTCCCCGGGTCAACTCCGTCCCCGCTGCGCCAGGAGGTTCAGCAGGGGCGAAGCAGACAAACCCCAAGGCCACTAGCCTAGTGGATTGAAGCGGCCGCGGCGACAGCCGCCATCGGGGTCATCGCCAGCACCATGAAAATGCTGAACGAGGTGCGATCGAGGGCCTTCATTATGGTCGCAAACATGGTCGTGATCCCTTCATGGAATTGCTGCAGTGCAGCGTGTTTTGGTGGGCGCCGCAGCGCCCCGATGGCGATATTCATTACATCCGCATCGATTAGCGATCAAATTAACATCGCGTCACGATATTAAAATTTTGCAATGCAACACGCCGGACCGGGGCTATGGTCCAGGAGCGGTAAAGGAGGCGTAAAATCGATGGCATTGAGGTTGGAGCCAGGGACCAGGCTGGTGATGGCCACCCACAACGCCGGAAAGGCTCGCGAACTGGCCGAGATCCTTGAAAACCGTTTCGCCCTGGTCACTGCGGGCGAGCTGGGACTGGCCGAGCCCGATGAAACTGAGACCACGTTCGGGGGCAATGCGTTGCTCAAGGCCCGGGCGGCGGCCGAGGCGAGCGGACTGGTGGCGCTGGCGGACGATTCAGGCCTGTCGGTGACGGCCCTTGAGGGGGCGCCTGGGATCTATTCGGCGCGCTGGGCCGGGCCCGGGCATGACTTCATCTCGGCTATGAAGAAGGTTGAGGAGCGGCTTGAGGAGGCCGGCGCGACCGACCTTTCCGCCTGGTTCACCTGCGCCTTGGCGGTGGCCTGGCCTGCTGGCCCGGCGATAGTTGTTGAAGGCCGCATCGATGGTTTGCTCACCTTTCCGCCGCGAGGTAACCGCGGGTTCGGCTATGATCCGATCTTTGTTCCCGAAAACCAGGACCAGACGTTTGGCGAAATGCAGCCGCCGATCAAGGACGCCATGAGCCACCGCGCGCGCGCCTTCGCCAAACTGAAGGCTGCGCTCTTGTGACGGATCCCTCCAAGCTGGGGGTCTATATCCACTGGCCGTACTGCGCGCGCATCTGTCCCTACTGTGACTTCAATGTCTTCAAGGATCGCGCCGGTCAGGCCCATGACCTCCTCGTGCGCGCCATTTTGACGGATCTGCGAGCCCAGGCGGCTTTGACCGGAACAAAGGAGCTCGTTTCAATCTTCTTTGGCGGCGGTACGCCCTCGCTCATGGACCCGGACTGGAGCGCCGAGATTATCGCCACGGCCCGCGAGCTTTGGACGAGCGCGCCCGATCTGGAAATAACCCTGGAGGCCAATCCGACCGATGCTGAAACAGATCGGTTCGCCGCATTTGCTGAGGCGGGCGTAAACCGGCTTTCGCTGGGCGTGCAGGCGCTGCAGGATGAGGCGCTGAGGTTCCTTGGACGAAACCATGACGCGGCTGGCGCAGTTCGCGCCCTGGAGGCGGCCGCCGGCGCCTTCCCGCGCCTTTCAATCGACCTGATCTATGGCCGACCGAACCAGACACCGGCGTCTTGGGCCAGGGAGCTCAGCACCGCCATCGAATTTGGCCCCGAGCACATCTCCCCCTACCAACTTAGCATCGAGGCCGGGACAGCCTTTGATCGGGCTGTGCGGCGTGGCGCATTTGCGCCGCCTGACGCAGATCTTGGAGCGGCGCTTTTCGAGACGACCCAGGCGGTCCTCGAGACCGCCGGGTTCGAGGCCTATGAGGTCTCAAACCACGCCAAAGGTTCCGGCGCACGCGCGCGCCACAACCTGATCTATTGGCAGGGCCAGGACTATGTGGGGGTTGGGCCCGGCGCTCACGGCCGGGTCACTTTGGCAGGCGTACGCCACGCGACCCACGCCGCGTCCAAGCCGGCTGACTATATGGCGCGCGTAGACGAGACGGGGCTGGGATACGCCGCGGCCGAGGCCCTCAGTGCGCGTGAGACCGCCGAAGAACGGCTCCTGAGCGGCCTGCGAATCACAGATGGGGTCGCAATGAGCGAGCTAGAGGCGCTCCACATCGCACCCCAGCGCATAGCGGACCTCGTTGGTCTAGGCCTTCTGGCGGACGACCCGGCTCGCCTTAGAGCAACCAAGGCCGGACGCCTGGTGCTCGACCGCCTGACTGGGGACCTGGCGACCTAGGGGCTTGCCTTCTTCGCCGTTCACAGCGAACCCTCCCGATCATGTCCAAACGCCCTGCGCCCCCTCAATTGGACAACGCCGCACTGGCGCCGGGGCTCTATATCGTCGCAACCCCGATCGGAAACCTGCGGGACATCACGCTGCGCGCACTGGACGTGCTCGCCGCGGCTGATCTCGTACTTGCCGAAGACACCCGCGTGGCCGCAAAGCTGCTTTCCGCCTATGGCCTCTCCGCCAAGCTCGAGCGCTATGACGAACATGGTGCAGAGCGCACACGTCCCAAGGCGGTGGCGGCGCTCTCTGAGGGCAAGCGCGTTGCGCTGATCTCCGATGCGGGAACCCCGCTGGTCTCCGATCCTGGCTACAAGCTGGTGCGAGAAGCCGCTGAGCTGGGATTGCCGGTGTTTCCGATCCCAGGAGCCTCGGCCTTATTGGCGGGGCTCTCTGCAGCGGGACTTCCCAGCGATCGTTTTCTCTTCGCCGGCTTCCCGCCTGCGAAGAGCGCGGCGCGCGTGACCTTCCTCCAGGAACTCGCGCCAATCCGCTCGACCTTGATCTTCTTCGAAGGCGCCTCGCGCCTAGCCGCAAGCCTGGCCGACATGGCGCGGGTGTTTGGCGAGCGCGAGGCTGTGGTCTGTCGCGAAATCACCAAGCTCTACGAAACCTTCTACCGCGGTCCGCTGAGCGAGCTTGCCGCCGACCCTAAGCTTGATGCGCCAAAAGGGGAGATCGTGATCCTGGTGGGTCCGGGTCAGGCGGCCCAAGCAAGCGCGGGCGACATCGACACCGCGCTCAGCGACGCCCTTAAGCGCCTGCGGCCTGCTGAAGCGGCCGCTGAGGTCGCCAAGGCGTTGGGCCTTCCGCGGCGCGACGTCTACCAAAGGGCCATGACGATGCGGGCCGGTCGCTAGGAATGAGCTTCATACCCCTCGCATGCCGCGCGCTTCCTGGGCATAGTCCCAGCGCCTGGCAGGGCGCTTGAGGGAACGGACCACGACGCCATGGGCCGTGAAGAGGCTGAAACCATTCTGAGAGACGCCGGCGCCGGCGCCGATGGTGATTTTCCGCTTTTGGAGGCCGCCATTGCATGCGCCATCCATGAGGACCCCAGTCGCGACCCGCAACCGGCGCGCGACCTGGGCGCGGCCGGCGCCGAGAGGCTCGCCCAGCGTCTGAAGCAAGAGAGCGCAGAAGAGGCCTTGGCCGAGGCCATGGCGGGCGATCTTCGTCTGGCGGGCGACCTCTTGACGTTCGACGTCCCCGAAAACGCCGACATCATTTCGGTCACGGAGCGACGCAGAGGCCTGGCTGTCGCACTGGGGATCTTCTACCTGCACGCTGCGCGCCGGTGCGCCCTGACCGTGCAGGGCGTCGATTTTCCAGGCCACTTCCTCTTGCGGATCGAGACTGACGAAGGCCCCCTGGCGCTTGATCCTTTCTCGGAGGGTCGCGTTGTCTTGCCCTCTGAGCTGACACGGCGGGCCCTGCATGCGGGACTGACGCCCAATGTCGCTGACCGCCTGGACCGGCTGATGGCTCCGGTCAGCGACCGCGCTGTCCTTCTGCGCCTGCAGAACACGATCTACGCCCGCGCGACCCAGGCGCGCGCGTTCGACCGCGCCGAACGCTCGGCGCTGCGTCGGGCGCTTCTGGATCCCAGCGATCATCGCCCTTGGCTCGATGTCGCAGCCGCCCGCGAAGGACAAGGCGCGCTCGCCGGATCCTTGGAGGCGCTCGCACGCGCCACGACGCTCGACGGCGGCGCGGCCCTGGCCGCACGCGCCCAGCGCGAACGCGTCAGGTTGCAGCTCAATTAGCGCGTACGGCGCGGCGCCTGCTAGCGTAAGGAACTCGCGCAGCCTAAATGCCTAGCCTTGGCTGTGGGGAGCTTACGGATGTCTCTGAAGGTCGCGGTGCAGATGGATCCCATCGAAGGGATCAACATCGAGGGCGACACGACCTTTCTCATGATGGAAACGGCTCAGGCGCGCGGGCACAGTCTCTTCGTCTACACGCCCAACACCTTGGCCATGGAAGAAGGTCGGGTGCTGGCGCGCGGGCGCTCGGTGACAGTCCAGCGATCGAAGGGCGATCATGCCCGCGTGGGAGAATACCGCCCAGTCGACCTCTTGGAGTTCGACGCCATCCTGCTTCGTCAGGACCCGCCGTTCGACATGAACTACATCGACTCGACCTTCTTTCTGGAGAAAGTCCATCCCAAGACCCTGGTGGTCAACGATCCGGTGCAGGTGCGAAACGCACCGGAGAAATTGTTCGTCACCGACTTTCCCACCTTGCAACCCCCGACTCTGATCACTTCAGACCGCCAGGCGATTTCCGAATTCAGAGCCCGGCATGGCGATGTGGTGCTCAAGCCGCTGAACGGCCGCGGCGGTTCTGGGGTCACGCGCCATCTGGCCGACGACCCGAACCTGGACGCGCTTCTCGAAATCCATGCCGAGCTCAGCGCCGAACCGGTGATCTTGCAGAAATTCCTCCCATCCGTGACCCAGGGAGACAAGCGCATCATCCTGATCGATGGCGACCCGGTCGGCGCCATCAACCGCGTGCCCCAGAAGGGCCAGATCCGCTCCAATCTGGCCGTGGGCGGTCGGGCTGAAGCCGTGGATTTGACGGCGCGGGATCGCGAGATCTGCGCCACCATCGGCCCCGAACTGAAACGCCGCGGCCTGCTTTTTGTCGGCATCGATGTGATCGGCGACTACCTGACAGAGATCAACGTCACGTCACCGACCGGCGCAGTCGCACTGAAACTGTTCACGGGAATCGATGCGACGGACCTGCTCTGGCGGCGGATCGAGGCCCTTCGCGCCGCCTAGACCAAGGCTGGCGAGGAGGCGTCGAAACGTCACAGACCCGTCTCACTTTCTCTATTTGTTCTAGTTACATTCCCACTCTGAGCCCAATGCTTAATCATGGTCTTGTGGATAACTGAACCTTGACCACAAGCCCTTGGGTTGGGTCAATTTGGCTCAGGGTGCAGAGACCTTCGGCGCACGCGCCAATCGCCCAAGGTTCCCACTGCGATAGAGCCCAACACCAAATAGGTCCAAATCACATTGGCGGTGATGTAGGCCCAGGCGCTGAGATGGCGATCAACTGCGCTGGCCGCATGGGTCACCACTTCGAGCAGCTGAAATGATGCGGCGAAGAGCGGCCAGTAGCTGCGGCTGCGTAAGGCGACAACCAGGATAACGACAAAAAAGGCGCTGTCTGACGCGAAATTCGCCCACTGAGGGCCTTGGAACCGCTGATCCTTCAAGACCGCGTCAGCCAACCAGCTGAGGAGGAAGCCCAAGGCCACGACACGGGCTGACCGGCCGCCCTTCCAAAGTGCGCCGCCACAGACAAGCCAGCCGATGGCGATGCCAATCCAAGGCGGAATGCCGTGTTCGCCAACCAGCTGCTTCGTTCCAGGCCAAAAAAAGGACGCCCCAGCTTGCCTCAGCCAGGGCGCCTCGAAAAGCCGTGAAATTGCTGGGTCTTAAGCAGCCCGTTCGGCGACGGCGCGAAGTTGGCGAACCTCGCGGGCAAACAGCGGCGGAGGCTTGTTGCCGCCCGTGTCTGTCATGATCGCGCCCAGTCCGATCTGTTCCTTGGCGATCGAAAGCTCTTTGTGAGTTTCGACGATGGCGCGGCGGGCGTCGGCCAAGGCGGCGATCGCCTGGCTCGCCCGCTCCACCGCATCCTGCCCGATCAGGGCCGAAGCGCCGGCTTGGCTGCGCAGTGCTGGCATAATCCCGGTCAGCGTTGCGGTCTTGGCGATAGCCGCGTCGATCGCGGCTTCGGCTTCGTACAGGGCGCCAGCGATTTGCTCGGCGACCATGCGGCGTTGCTTGAGCATCGGTTCTCTCCTGCGCGCATCGATGTGCGACACGCGGTGCAAACATTTACGGGGGTATGGTTTCGAACCCGTTCAGGCTCGGAAAAAAGTTCGCCCGAAGTCCTGCAGCGCCTGGAGACCCGCCAGCATCGCCCCAAAAGCCAGAGCGGTGAAGATCGCAACCCCCACAATCGCGCCCAGTCGGGCGAGCGGACTTAGATCATTTCGACCGATCCTGGATCCGGTTCGGCCTTGAAGTTCTCGTCGAGCAACACCCAGGTCATGCAGAGGATTTCCCGCAAGACCATTTCCGAAGGCTTGAAAGCCGCGAGCTTCTGCGTGCCCGAAACGAGGTGACGGGCCATCTTGGCTTGCGCCGGGGTCGCCGCCAGATCGACGAGCTGTCGCTCCAATTGCGCCCAGGTAAAGGTCGGAAGAGCTTCCTCCCGCGCCGCCGGCGTCGGCCAGCGGGCCTCGAAGTCGTCGATCTCCCGGCGAAGGCGCAAGGCCCTGCCGATCACCGCTCGATTGTCGAATTTCTGCCAGTCGCCCATGGGCCTGTTCCTCTGTTGCCAGTCCATCCGGCCAGAGGTTAACGGCTTCGTCTGTCCTGATCGCGTCGTGTCCTGATCCGGTCAGGACATGGTTAACGTCGAGCTGACGGGCGAGGCGCGCGGCGGCGTAGCGGTCCTCAACGCCCAGTTTGCGGCGCGCGCGATCGCAGTAGGTGTCCACGGAAGTCTTGGACATCCCCAATTCGCGGGCGATCTGCTTGGACGAAAGATGCTGATCAACAAGGCGCAGGCATTCGCGCTCTCGCGGTGTGAGCAGCCCCACCGACTCTTCCGCAATGATGTCTCGCGCGACCATAGGAACGGCAGTTAACGACGACTTGGGGCTCACGTCTACTTTAAGGCGAAGATCTGGCCGTGTTCAGCTACACTCTGACACACCAAGAGAGGCCCGCGATGGATTTGAGAGAGCCCGGCCGCGCCGCACAGCTTGAGCTGATGATCGGTGCGAGGATGCGCGCAAGGCGCCGCCAGCTCGGTCTATCGCAGAGCGATCTGGCCGAACGGCTGGGCGTATCGTTTCAGCAGGTTCAAAAATACGAGCGCGGCGCAAATCGCGTCGCAGCTTCGACGCTTTTGGCCGCAGCCCAGGCGCTCAACACCAATATTTCGTGGTTGGTCGGTGAAGAAACCTCCGGTCGCGATGATGACGAGGACGTCTTCAGGGCGCTATCGCGCCCCGGCGCCTTGGAGATACTGGCCGCCTTCAACGCCATCTCCGACCCACGCACGCGCGCCGCGCTTCTGGCCCTGACCCGCGAACTGGCCGCCTCAAGCCCCGGCTTGACCGACCGTTAAGGCGTTCGGGGCTATCACGCCTCATGCGCGGAACGCCCCTGAGACCCGCTCGACCGCTTTCCGAGCGCCGGCCACGGCGCGCGCAGATCAGCGCCGTTCAGCTGGCCTCGCTCAGCCATGAGTTCCGCACTCCCTTGAACGGGGTGCTCGGCATGTCGCGCCTGCTCGAGGGCACGCGTCTGACAGCCGAGCAACGCGCCTACGCCGCGGCCATTCGCGAGTCCGGCGAGCACCTTCTAAATCTGGTCAATGACGTCTTGGACTTCGCCAAGCTGGGGGCCGGCAAGATCGAGCTTCATACCAGTGACGTCGAGGTCGGCGCGCTGCTGCGCGGCGTTTGCGAGCTTTTGTCGCCCCGGGCGCGAGAAAAGGGCGTCGAGATCGCCTGGTCCGCGCCCAAGGAGATCGGCGCGATCCGCGCCGACGATGGACGTCTGCGCCAGATACTGCTCAATTTCGCCGGCAACGCCGTGAAGTTTACGGAGACGGGCGGGGTCCTGCTCAGCGTCTCGCAATCACCGATGGGGCGCTTGCGTTTCACCGTCGACGATACCGGTCCCGGCGTCTCGGCCGCGCAACGTGAGCGCATATTCGAAGCCTTCGCCCAGGCCGATCCTGCTCACGCCCACCTTGGCGGTTCGGGCTTAGGCCTGGCGATTGCGCGGCGCCTGGCGGTGGCCATGGGCGGCCAGGTCGGCGTCGAGCCGCGCGCGCAAGGCGGTGCGCGGTTCTGGTTTGAAGCGGCGTTCGGCTCAGTTCCCGGATCAAACCCGGCGCCTCTCCTGGCGGACAGAACGGTCGGCGTCGTCTCGCCCAATCCGATCGTCCTTGAATCGGCCATCCGCCAAATCGAGGCCTTTGCAGGCCATGCCATCGCCGCCAACGATCTGGATGATCTCCTGGCCGCAACTCGATCTGGCGATGTCGTGCTGGTGGATCACGCGCTGAGCACAGGTTCGCGGCTGGTTCGTCGCCTGCCAGAGCGGCGCGCGATCGTTCTGCTGGCCCCTGACGAGCGCGCGCTTATCGGCCGTTATCGTCGGGCTGGTTTTGCAGGCTATCTGATCAAGCCGCTTCGCCGGGCCTCATTGGCCGAACGCGTGCTGGTCGCCGCCGCCGATGCTGAGCGCGCAGCGCACGTCGGCGATGAGAACGAGGACGAACGGATCGCCACCGCCGCTGCGCCAGGAAAGCGCGTGCTGCTCGTTGAGGACAACCCCATCAACGCGCTTCTCGCACGCGCGCTGCTGACCCGCGAAGGCTGTGAAGTCGACCATGCCAGCCATGGCAAAGACGCTCTGGCTGCGGTCAATGTCGGTGACTATGACCTCATCTTGATGGACATGCGCATGCCGGGCCTCTCCGGTGTTGAGACCGCCTGCGCGATGCGCGCGCTCGGCGTTGAGACGCCGATCGTGGCGCTGACGGCCAATGCGTTCGAAGATGATCGACACGCCTGCCTAGCCGCCGGCATGAATGATTTCCTTGTCAAGCCGATGTCGCCCGATGCGCTTCGCGCAATGCTCACCCGTTGGACCGGCTCCGGCTGGACGGGAAGCGCCAGACGCGCCAAGGTCGGCTGATCGGCGCGCCGCGCGCGTCGACGGAGAAGCCACGCAGATGAGCGCACAAACAGACGCCGCGCCGCGCCCAAAGCGCACGGCGATCGAAGTGCTGGCCTCGATCAGGCAGCCAAAAATCGCCGTCATGCTGGGGCTCGGGTTCTCTTCGGGCCTGCCCTTCATGCTGACAGCCAATACGTTTGGCTATTGGTTGCGCGACGAGGGCACGAGCCTCAAAGCCATCGGCTTCATCTCCTGGGTCGGGCTCGCCTACACGATCAAGGTCTTCTGGTCGCCGATCGTCGAACGGGTCGACGCCCCGTTCCTGGGGCGTCTGGGACGCCGGCGAGGATGGATGTTGCTATCCCAGATCTTGGTCGCCATCGGTCTCCTCGGCATGGCCGGCGTAGGGGTCAAGGGGGGCCTCACCGCGGTCGGTGCGTTCGCCTTGATGACCGCCTTCGCCTCGGCGACCCAAGACATCGTCATCGACGCCTGGCGTATCGAAGCGGCTTGCGACGCCAACGAGGTGGGCTTGATGACGTCGGCGGCCCAGCTCGGCTATCGGGTGGCCTTGCTGATCGCCGATGCGCTGATCATCGCCGCGGCCGATCGGTTCGGCTGGCCCCTTTCCTATGGCGCCATGGCGATCGCCATGGGCGTCGGGATCACGGCCACATTCTTCGCTCTCGAGCCGGTCCGTGCAGACGCGGTGCTGCATTCGAAAGCAGCCCTGTGGACGCCGCGTGGGTTCTTCGATGCGGTCGTGGGGCCGTTCATCGACTTTTTCGCCAAGAACCGCCTGGTGGGCTTGGTGATCTTGCTGGCCGTTGCGCTCTATAGGCTCCCCGACTTCGTCATGGGGCCCATGTACAACCCCTATTATCACGACCTTGGCCTCACCAAGGGCAGCGTCGCCTTGATGCGTGGATCGGTCGGGTTGATCGCAACGTTCATCGGCATCGCAGCGGGCGGGGTGAGTTCAATTCGCCTAGGCATATTCTCCTCACTGATGTTGGGCGCGCTGCTCGAAGGGTTCGGCACAGCTGCCTTCGCGCTGCTAAGCTTGCACGCCGACATGGCGACCTTCGGGGCGATCATGGCGCTCGACAGTTTCGCCCAGGCGTTCGCCGGCGTAGCGCTGGTGGCCTATATGTCGAGCCTCACAGGCCTTGGCTACACAGCCACGCAATACGCCCTGCTTTCCTCGACCTACGCTCTGCTTGGGAAGTTCCTGAAGGGTTTTTCAGGCCTGGCGGTCGAGAGCTTGACCCCGGCTCACGGCCTGCTGGGCGGCTACGCCCTGGCCTTCATCGGGGTCGGCCTGACTGCGGTTCCACCGCTCCTGCTCTTCTTACTTCTCGCCCGCCTTCACCGAACGCCTGGCGCAGCGCTCAATCGCTAAGTCGTCAGGCATACGACCTGCGCCACGCGAAGATTGCGCCGCAGATCATCGGCGACACGGCCATAGTTATCGGCGGTGATCGCGCCGCCAGGCGCATCTGAAATCCGCCTGCCGCTTGCAGCTAAGGTCCTGGCGGTCGTCTCGGGTGCGGTGGTGTAGATGCGCCCGCGGCGGGGCGCCTCGGCGATCGTCACACCGATCACTCGGCCCTGGTCATCGAGAGCCGGAGCGCCGGAGAGGCCCCCCAAGGTGCCTTTCAGCCCGTCGGTGCGGCCGGTCTCGGCCCAGACCAGAACCGGTTCAGTTCGTGCGCCGCGGCCCTGGACGACGAGGTTCTCACGACCCAGAAGACGCGAACTGGCCTCGCCTGGCCGCCCTTGCGGGAAACCTATGTGAAAGGCCCGTTCGCCACGCCGCAGCCTTTGGTCTAGGCCCAGGGGAAGCGCAGGCGCACCGCCGTCAGTGGTAAGCACCGCCGTCTCTGCAGCAGGATCTATTCTGACGCTGGCTGCGACCCCACGACCAGGCGCTACGACGATCGCGGCCCGCGAACATCCCTCAACGACGTGGCGAGCGGTCACCCAGACGCCCGAAGAAGACACAGAAAAGGCCGTTCCGGCCCCGGCCTGGGTCTTATCGGCCACTTCCACGACCACGGCCGGGTCGAAGGGCGAAGGCGGTCCAAGCGCGGCGCCCTCAGCCGCCGGCGCCGGAGGCGGCGCAGGCGGGGCGTCAGCTCGCTCCTGGCGTCCAACAGCAGCGATCAGCAACGCCACCACAACAGCGGCGTAGATCAGCCAGTCGGGCAGACGTGGAAAATGCATAATGTCCTTGCGCTAGCCCGAAACCGCGGCGGCGAGGATCAAGGCGGTCGCCACCTTGGCTCCCACAAGCATCGCCGCCGCCGCCGTTTCCCCGTCCTGAATGCGCTTGGGCAGACCATGAAGCACCAGGTCGACCAGTCTGAAGACCAGGAGCTGCACGAGGGTGACCGCGACGCCCCATAGCGCAAGCTCGATAAGCGTGGTGGAGGCCTTCAGCGAGACCGCAAGCGGAATGGCCAGACCAATGAGCATGCCCCCAAGCGAAACCGCTGCGGCGGTATTGCCATCGCGAATGAGCGTGATTTCCTTGTGGGGCGTCAACATGACGTAGAGCGCAGCGGCCGCGAAGAGGATCGCGACCGTCACGCCGGCGTGCAACAAGGTGACCGGAAACCCCGTCGCGAAAGCCTGGATCTCCGGAGATTGAAGGGGCGTGGTCATGGGCAAAGCGGTTCTCTCAGACGACCGCCACCGATAGCATGCGCCGAGGCGCTTTCGGAAAGCGCCTTAGCGACCAACCGTCTGGCTTCGCCCTTGGCGTCGCACGCTTGCACGAACCTTCTCGCTTTCGCTCTTGAGCTGGCCGCACGCCGCCAGGATGTCGCGGCCGCGCGGCGTGCGGATGGGCGAGGCGTAGCCGCCGCGGTTGAGGATCGCGGCGAAGCTCTCGATCGTCGCCCAGTCGGAGCATGCATAGGGACTGCCGGGCCAGGGATTGAACGGGATCAGATTGATCTTCGCAGGTATGCCCTTCAACAGCTGAACCAGGGCCTTGGCTTCGGCTGGACTATCGTTGACGCCCTTCAGCATCACATACTCAAACGTCACCCGCTTGGTGTTCGATAGGCCCGGAAACGCCCGGATCCCCGCCATCAATTCGGCAAGCGGATATTTCCTGTTGAGCGGCACGAGCTTTTCACGAAGTTCGTCATTGGTGGCGTGCAGCGAAATCGCCAGCATGGCCTGAGTGCGCTCGCCCAAGGGCTTCAGCTCCGGCACGACCCCCGATGTGGAGACCGTGATCCGCCGACGCGATATGGCGATGCCTTCGTTGTCGGCGATGATGTCGATGGCGGCCGCCACACTATCGAGATTGTAGAGGGGCTCACCCATGCCCATGAAGACGACGTTCGAAAGCCGGCGATCTTCCTTGGGACTTGGCCATTCGCCGAGGTCGTCGCGCGCCACCTGCACCTGGGCCACAATCTCCGCGGCGGTCAGGTTGCGTACGAGGGCCTGGGTGCCGGTGTGGCAGAAGGTGCAGTTCAACGTGCAGCCGACCTGGCTCGAAACACAAAGCGCGCCAGCCCGCCCAACATCGGGAATATAGACGGTCTCGATCTCAATGCCGGGCGCGGTGCGGATCAACCACTTGCGCGTGCCATCTCGTGAGACCTGGCGCTCGACGATCTGCGGCCTGGCGATCGTGAAGGCGTCGGCCAGGCTGGCGCGCATCTCCTTGGCGACATCGGTCATCGCGGAGAATTCGGTGACGCCATAGTGGTGGATCCAGCGCCAAAGCTGGCCCGCACGCATCTTGGCCTTTTCAGGCCGTACGACGTCAGCCGCGACCAGGGCTTGAGCCAGCTCGCTGCGCGTCAGCCCGGAAAGATTGGGCTTCTCGGCTGGGCGCGGCGCGCCTGACGCGCGTGAGAGATCAAGGGTCACGCCCAAGGCGATAGGCTTCCTGTGTGAAGATCGCCGAATATAGGGGCGCGCGCCCTTTCGACCAAATCGCGCCTGGACAACCCCGATATTGACGACATCGTCCGCGGCGAGACGGCCTCTCAGGGCGAAAACCTCAGTTCTTGGTCGCCTGGGTTTCCGAGCGATTCCACCATCCGCCGCCCAACGCCTGGAAAAGCGCTGCGGTGTCGGTGTAGCGGGCCGCTTGCGACTGCAGTCGGGTGAGCTGGGCCAGTTCAACGGCCTGCTCGGCGCTCAGAACGGCAAGGTTATTGACCTCCCCCTCAGCGAACTTCCTGCGTGCGCTATTGCGGCTGACTTGCGTGTCGCGTTCGGAGGCTGCAGCCGAGGCGAGGGCGCGTGCGTCGGCGTCCAGGGCCTGCAGGGCGTCGGCGACATTTTGGAATGCCGCCAGGACGCTGCTTCGGTACTGCTCTTGGGCCTGAGCATAGGCCGCTTCGGCCGCGCGCTGCTTATGGAGCAGCGCACGGCCTTGGAAAATCGGTTGGGCGATGTCAGCGCCAAACGCCCAGGCGTAGTTTCCACGGCTGAACAACTGACCAAGTTCGGAAGCCGCGCCGCCGGCGCTGGCCGTCAGGGTGATGTTGGGAAGACGGTTGGCGACGGCCACGCCAACTTGAGCGCTTGCGGCGTGAAGCGAGGCTTCCGCCGCGCGGATATCGGGCCTTTGTTCGACGAACTTGGAAGGCACGCTCACCGGCAATTGGCGCGGAAGCTCCAGGCTCGAAAACTGCACGACCGTCTCGTCGCCCTGCTCAGGATATCGCCCAGTCAGGGCCGCGATCATGTCGAGCGCCTGGCCGCGCTGCCTCTCCAAAGGCGGCAGCGATTGTTCCGCCTGCGCTAAGGCCGCCTCCTGGGTCGTCACGTCATTGCGCGCGATCTCTCCCAGCGAGAACTGATGGCGCATGACATCGAGCATCGCAGCGTTGGTTCTGATCACCGCCTTGGTCGCAGCAATCTGATCGCGGACCAGTGCTTCTTGGATGGCGGCGACCACCAGGTTTGAGATCAGGGTCGAATAGGTCGCCTCGGTCTGGAAACGCTGCGCCTCAGCCTGAGCCCTGGCGGTTTCCACCTGCCGGCCGAGACCCCCAAAAACATCGGGCGTGTAGGAGATGTTCAGTTGCGCCGTGTGCAAGGTGAAGAGGTCTGCATTTGACGCCAAGGGCGGGGCGAGCACCGCGGAGACCTTCTGTCGGGAGCCGTTGTAGTCGCCGCCTATCGTCGGCGCCAGGACGCCGCGTTGCGCATAGTAGGTTTCCCGGGCCGCCCGAAGAGCCGCGTCGGCGGCCTTTAGGTCGGGATTATCGTGCAAGGCGCGTTCGACAAGGGCGTCCAGCGCTGGCGAGCGATAAAGGCTCCACCAGCGACCCGCAACATCAAGGCCCGTGACGAATTGCTGCGCCGTTTGGCTTGGCTCGCTGGAAGACGCGATTGTTGAACCGGGCAGTGGAGCCGGGGTGAACCGGGTGACGCTTGGCGCCGCCGGCGCATGGAAATTCGGACCCACGGCGCAGGCGCTAAGGCCAATAGACGCCAGGACGCCCGCAAACGCTCCGGCCCTGATCCCCACTGATTTTAAGTCTCCTGGCTGGGCTTCGCCTAAGGGTTGCTGTCGCCTTTGTCTCTGTCAATCGGCACAAGGGCAGTTGCCAGCAGGGCGAGCATGCGCGCACCTTCCCATCAGTCGGAGCAGCGCGGTGGGTTGGGGGAAGATGTTCGCGAGAGGTTTGAAGCTCGCGCTTGCGATGGCGGGATTGGGTCTAGGCTTTTTCGCCGCCAGTCCCTTGAGCCTTGCGAGCGTCCAACTCCCTGGCGAGGTTCAGCGGCAGCTTGGCCTGGCGACGCAAAAATTGGCCGCCGCGCGCCGGGCCGCCGAGATCGACGCCTTCGCCAAGGTTCTCGATCCCGCGCCCCTGGTGCAGCTCGATTCGGATCTTCGGACCGCAGAAGCTGCGGCCCAGGCGTCAGCACAGGAAGAAAAGCGTTCCACCGCGCTCAACGCGCAGGGCGGCGAGATCTCCGCCAAGGACGCCGAAGCCGCGCGCGCCCAGGCGCGCTCTGACGCGCTGCACGTCAAGCTGCTGCGTGAGCAATTGGCGCTGACTTGGGGCGGCGGCGTCGCCAAGCTGAGCCCCGCAGGCCGCGACCAGCTGGTCCGCGGCCTTTCGAGCGGCGCGATCGCGCTCGTCCACGTCGATACGCACAATAACGAAGGCCAGGCCGGCGCGCGCAGCGTGCGGATCGATGTCGGCGATGGATCTGTGACCGGCAAGGTCATCGGCCTGGCGCGCACGGCTGAACCTCGGCTCCAATCGACCGGCTTAATTGTCGAGGTTGTCGGCAAGGCTGCAGAACTTCTGGCGGTTGGCTTGACCCAGAGCGCTCACATTGCAACGACCAGCCAGGAGACAGGGGTGCTCATCCCTCGCAACGCGATCATCCGTCACCAGGGTTCGAACTGGGTCTATATGCGCACCGGCGCGTCGCAATTCGAGCGCCGCCTTCTTCAGGACCCAGTGCCGGGTGCGGACGGCTACTTCGAGGCTCACGGCTTCGCCGCGGGCGAGGAGGTCGTGGTGCGAGGCGCTGCGGCGCTCTTTGCAAGCGAGCAAAGCCGCCTTGTGAAGGTTCAATAGCTTGCTGGCGCGACTGGTCCGATGGTCGTTGGATCACCAACGCTTCGTCGCATGGGCCTGCCTCTTCCTGGTCATCGCCGCAGCCTTCTATGTGCGTGACATCGAGCTGACGTTCCTGCCGGAGACCGCCCCGGTCGAGGCCCAGGTCCAGACCGAGGCTCCAGGGCTTGTCGCCGAGCAGGTGGAGCAGTTGGTCACCCGCCCGATCGAAAGCGCGCTGGCTGGAACATTGGGCGTCGCCCACGTCCATTCCCAGTCGGCGCAGGGATTGTCGCTGGTCACCTTGACCTTCTCGCCAGGCGCTGACGCCGGGAGAACGCGCCAGGCCCTGCTTGAAAACCTGTCCACGCTGGCCGGGAAGCTTCCGCCGGGCGCTGGGGCGCCGCGCCTTTGGCCGATGCGCGCCCAAGGCGGCCCTGTGCTGCAAGTCGGCTTCGTCAGCGACAAGCTCGATTCGATGGCGCTGCGAGACCTCATCGACTGGACCGTGCGCCCGCGCCTGCTGGCGGCGACAGGCGTTTCTGATGTCTCCGTGGTCGGGGGCGAAATCCGACGACTGGAAGTGCGCGCCCGGCCAGGCGACCTCTCAGACAGCGATCTTGGGTTTCTGGACATCTTGAATGCGGTGCGCCGGTCTACGGGCGTGGCCGGAGCCGGGTTCATCGACACGCCCAATCAACGGGTGCTCATCGAGCCTCAGGGCCAAGCCCTGACTGTGGACGACGTCGGCGCAGGCCAGATCCAGGCGCCTGGCGCCGCCCCGGTCCGGATCAACGACGTCGCCGACGTCGTCGAAACGGCGGCTCCAGGCTATGGCGACGCGCTGATTGACGGAAAGCCCGGCGTCATCGTCACCATCAGTCGCCAGCATGGCTCGGACGCGCTTAGGGTCACACGCTCAGTGGAGCGCGCGCTCGCAGTCCTGAAGCCGGCTCTGGACGCTCAACAGGTTGCGATGCGCGGCGACCTCGATCGACCCGCAAGCTTTGCATCAAACGCCATGCGCGCCGTGGCGATCGACCTCTTGATCGGGTCGGCCTTGGTCGCAGTGATGCTCGTTCTGGCCCTGCGCGATATTCCCGCGGCCTTTGTCGCTCTGGTCAGTCTGCCGTTGACGTTCTTATTCGCCCTGGCGGTGCTGAAATTCCTGGGCTGGGGACTGAACGCCATGACGCTGGGCGGGCTCGCCGTGGCCCTGGGCGTGGTGATCGACGACGCCGTGATCGACGTCGCAAACATCGCAGCGCACCTGCGCGACGCCGACCAGCGCCACGCCTCCCATCCCGCCGCCATCCTTGCTGCAAGCCTGGAGGTGCGCGCTCCGGTGATCTATGCGACCCTGGCGGTCGTAGCGGCCGTGCTTCCCTTGCTGTCGCTTCCCGGCGCCCAGGGAACGCTCCTGCATCCCTTCGCAGGCGCCGTGATCGCAGCAAGTCTCGCCTCCTTGGGGGTCGCCGCGGTGGTGACGCCGGCGCTTGCCGCACTTGGGCTGCGCCATCTCAGGCCAGGGCGTGACGCCGCGCCGGGCTCCTGGCGGCGGGCGCATCGCGCCGGGTTCGAGCGACTGGAAGGCGCCGCCCGTCCCCTGGTCATTATCTGCCTCGTGGTGGCGGGCGCAGCGGTGGCCAGCCTCTTCTTCGCCCGCCCGGAATTGCTGCCGCGCATTTACGACGGACACCTGACTTTCGAGATCACCGCCCCCGGCTCAACGTCGCTTTCCGCGATGCGCGACATGGGCCAACGGATCACGGCGGATCTAAAGGGGGTTCACGGCGTACGCGCCATCGGGGAGCGGATTGGGCGCGATCCTTCCGGGGCCGAAGCCTCCGGGCTTGAGACTGCGACATTCGATATCGCCCTCGTCGAAGGGCTTGGCGGATCCGCCCAGGAGACCGCTGCACGGCGGATCAGCCATGAGCTCAACGCCAATTGGGGCTTTCAAACCAGCGTGCGATCAGGATTCGATCCTGACCCGCAGGACGCCGCTGCAAGTGCGCCGTTCGCCGTCACCGTCTTTGGTCCCGACCTGGACGCCCTCGATCTGACGGCTGGCCGGATCGTCCAGGAGTTGCGCGCCATCCCAGGCGCCGCCGCCCAGATCGGCGCATCCGCAAGCGCCCCGGTTGTCCGGGTCGATATCAACTTCAATCGCCTGGCGATCTACGGACTTTCGGTGGCTGATGTATTGGACACGATTCAAGCCGCATTCGCCGGCGAGCGGGTGGCGCAGGTCTATGCGGGCGATCGGGTCGTCGACCTGGCGATTTCGGCGCAAACCTCGCTACGCCAGGACCCCGAAGCGGTGGGCGATCTTCTGTTGCGCTCGACATCGGGCATATCGGTTCCCCTAAGAAGCGTGGCCAACGTCTATCTCACCCAGGGGCGCGCAGCGATCGAACATGACGACGGCCTACGCCGACAGATCGTCATCGCAGAACCCGCCAAGTCCGACATTAGCCGGTTTGCACGCATGGCCCGCAACAAGCTTGGACGTGATCTTAGGCTTTCGTCCGGCCAGTTCCTCGACTACGCGCGCCAAGACCGCAGCGCCGGCGTCGCCAGGCGCAACCTGGCGCTTAGCTATGGACTGGCGTTTCTGGCGGTCTTGGCTGTTCTGACCGTGGCCTTCGATGGCCGCTCAGCCGCGGTGATCGTCGTCTCGACGTTGTTTTCGCTTTTCGGCGGGGCGCTCGCCCTTTTCGCCCTCGGCGGAACGATCAGCGTGGGACCAATCGCCGGCTTGATCGCCCTCTTCGGCCTGGCGATCCGAAGCGGCGTCCTGCTGATCTCGCGGCTCGAGGACATCGTCATTGATGAACGTCAGCCTTGGTCGTTTGAAGCTGTCGTCAAAGCAACGCAGCAACGGATCGCACCGCTTTTCCTTAGTGCGGCCTTGGCCGCCTTGGCCCTGGCGCCGATCGCCTTTCAGACAGGTCGGGGAGGCTTTGAGATTCTGGGACCGCTATCGATTGTGGTCATTGCGGGCCTGATTTCTGGAAGCATCGCAGGCGTTTACGTCACCCCGATGTTGGCGCTTTTGATCTGGCGGCCAGGTTATGCGCGCTTGGCCCGCCAACACAGCACCCACAATCACAACCCAGCATAATTGCTGGCGAACTGAGGCCGCCATGGCGGCTGGGCGGCTGGGCGGCTGGGCGGCGTTTCTACTGGGATTTTTGACCGTCCGCCCAGCAACGCAGTTTCAGGACGAAGCAGGCGCCGCCGCCTGGCGCGGTCTCGATGGAGATCTCACCGCCGTGCGCCTGGACGATGCGCGCAACGATGTTCAATCCCAAACCACTGCCCAAAGAGCGGCGATCGCGTCGCCAGAACCGCTGCAGGATGAGATGGTGTTCAGCCTCGGGAACTCCAGGTCCTTGGTCGGAAACTCTCGCAAGCCCATCGCTGGTGATGTCGATCGTGACCACACCCCTTGGCGGGCTGTGAGCCAGCCCGTTTTCGACAAGATTGCGCAGCGCGCGAAAGAGCGCCTCAGCCTCGCCGTGCACCCAGATGGGCGCTTGGCCGACATTCACCGCCACCTGTTTGCCAGATGAGATCGCCGCCGGGGCCATGAAGCCCGCGACCTCGAGCCCCACGGCGCGCAGATCCACCCGATCCGCTGGCGCCAGGGTGAAGGTCTCCAGTTCGGTCAGCGCTAGGAGCTGCTCGACCATCCGGCTCATGGCGTCGATATCCACCCTAAGGAGGCTGGCGGCGTCGGGGTCGGCGAGCCCGTCCACCCGTAACCGCAAAATGGCCAGGGGGGTGCGAAGTTCATGGGCCACGTCGGCGGTGAAATCGCGCTGGGTCCGAAAGCCCGCTTCAATGCGATCAAGCGCCTGGTTCATTGCGGTGACCAAGGGAGCCACCTCGTCTGGAAGACCCGCTGTTGGAAGCCGAACATCGATCCGATCGGGATGAATTGACCCGGCGTGTTTGGAGGCGGCCAACACCGGCAGCAGAGCGCGCCGCACGATGAGAATGTCCGCCAGGAGCAGAAGAGTGATGATCGGAACGATGAGCCAAAGGATCTGGCGAAGGAATTGCGCCACGACGTCATCGGCGAAGACGTCTGGATGTTGCAGGTTCTGTGTGACCTGAATCCAGACATCGCGCCCCCCCACGCGTTCAGGGTAGCTTACGCCATAGTAGGCGACAGGACCTTGGGTGCGCTGAAAATAGGTGGGCGTGGTGGACTTCGGATCGCGCGGAAAGAGCGATCCGCCCGACGGCCGGGAGGAAAAAAGCGTTTGCCCGGCCTTGTCCTGGACCGCGAAGCTGAAGCCGCCATAACCATGAGCGTAGAGGTCCCTCAATTCCGGCGGCATGTTGATCGCAAGACCCGCCTCGCCAGGCTGAACGGCCTGGGCGATCGCTGCGGCGTGTTCACTGAGGGTCTTATGCTCGAATTCCGCCAGGATCGCGTTCAGTAGCAGGTGGATCGAGGCGATCATCGCGATCACCGCGACCGTCGCAGCCACCATGTGCAACCACACGATCCGCGAGACCAGCGTGCCAAAGCGCAACATCAGCGGGTTTCAGCCAGGAGGTAGCCGACGCCTCTGACGGTGTGGATATCGGCGCGGACCTTGAGGGGTTCCAGGCGTTTGCGCAGGCGATGGACCTGGACCTCGACGGCGTTCGAACCGACTTCCGTATTGAGCCCGAAGAGATGGTCCTCCACGTGTTGCTTGAGGACCACCCGCCCGGCGCGCCGCATTAGGATTTCGAGCAGGTCTAGCTCGCGCGCCGAAAAGATATGCGGCTCTCCGCGCACCGACATCTGGCGCGCGCGCGTATCCAGAGCCAGGTCGCCCACCTTCAACACCTGGCCCAGGATCTCACCTGGGCGGCGAAGCAGCGCATCGAGGCGCGCAGTCAGCTCCTCAATGGCGAAGGGTTTCAAAAGATAGTCGTCGGCCCCGGCGCGCAACCCAGTCACCCGATCACCAACACCGCCTCGGGCGGTCAAGACCAGGACGGGCGTGGAATCGTGTCGGGCGCGCATTTCAGTGAGCACCCCAAGCCCATCCTCGTCGGGAAGGCCCAGATCAAGGATAAGGGCGGCGTAGCGTCTCGTGGCCGTCGCCAGCCGCGCCGCCTCGCCGGTGGCCACCAGGTCAACTGAGAACCCCGCTTGCTCCAGCGCGCCTGCAAGCAGGCCGGAGAGCTCCTGGTTGTCTTCGACAATGAGCAGACGCATGCGCAACCCTGTCCGGCGGTCACTCGGAACGCGCCGGGGCTATAGCCGATCTGACCCGCAAGGTCGAAGCGGCTGTGGCGCGGGTGTCGCTCAGGTGCGCTTGTAAGGTGAGCGTAAGCTAAGCTGCTTAAGGGCCTGACCGCGCTTGGGTGAAGGTCGCGGCTGCGGGCGCCGCCGACCGTTGTTTCGAAAAGCGCTGAATTCTGTGCGGTCTTCGGGAAGCGGTGAATATGCAACAGGGGCCTGCGCCCACGACGCCGGGTCGCCGCCTGCCGCGGCGAACCCAGCTGGCCATCCTGGGCGCGGCCGGCCTGGTTGCGACCTTCTTGCTCTTCGGAGCGCCGCTCCTGGTCCATGCCTTTGCAGCCAAGCCTCCTGCAGAGCCTGGGCCTGCGCCGGCCGGCGCTTTCGTTGCGACGGACGCGCAATGGGCGAGCTTGAAATTTGCGACCGTGCAGACCGCGAGCTTTCGTTCGGAGGTTCAGACCGAAGGCAAGATCGCCACAGACGATGACCAAACAACTCAGATCTTCTCGCCCTATTCCGGCCTTGTCACCCGGGTTCTAGCCAAGGCGGGCGATCATGTGCGCGCCGGGCAACCTCTCTTCGTCGTCCAGGCCAGCGAATTCGCACAAGGCCAATCTGATCTGGCCAGCGCCGTGGCCCAGGCCAAGTTGACGCGAGCCGCAGCTGAACGCCAGCGCGAGCTCTTCAAGGTCAGCGGTGCGGCTCTTAAGGACCTGCAGCAGAGTGAAGCCGACTTTGCGGCGGCGACGGCCAACCTTGAGATGGTGCGAAACCGCCTAAGGATCCTGGGCAGGAGCGATGCGGAGATCGCGCGCCTGGAGCAGGGTTCAAACACCAAAAGCGCAGCGCAATCCGTGGTCGCCTCGCCAATCAACGGCGTTGTCACCGTGCGATCCGTGGGCGTGGGTCAAAACATCGGCAGCGTCACCAACGGCGGCTCCAACCCAGCCTTTGTCGTCAGCAACGTCTCGACGATCTGGCTGGTGGGTCAGGTGCGCGAAACCGACGCGCCCAAGGCGCGGGTCGGAGAGACTGTCGAGGTGCACGTGGCCGCGCTCCCCGAGCGCATGTTCACGGCGAAAGTGGACTACGTCGCAGCGACCGTCGATCCGCTGACGCACCGGGTCGCCGTCAGGGCCGCGATCGCCAATCCCGGCGGGCTTCTGAAACCCGAAATGTTCGCCAGCTTCACGCTGATCACCGATGGCGTTTCGCAAGCTCCCGCGGTTCCCGAGGCCGCGGTGATCTATGAGGCCGACACCGCACGCGTGTGGATCGCCCACCCGGGCCGCAGGCTCGAGCTTCGCCAGATCACGGCGGGACGCTCGAGCGGCGGCATGGTCGAGGTGCTCGCCGGCCTCACGGCGGGCGAGCAGGTTGTCACCAGCGGCTCGCTCTTCATCGACCGCGCAGCTCAGAGCAACTGACGGGCATGAACAGCATCGTCCGCTTCGCTCTGCGCAATCGTGTCCTGATGATGGTCTTCCTGGCGGTGGTCTTCGTGGCCGGGGTCGTTGGCTTCCTGAAGCTGAACATCGAAGCCTACCCCGACCCGGTGCCGCCGCTGGTCCAGGTGATCACCCAATCGAGCGGGCAGTCCGCCGAGGAGATTGAGCGCTACGTCACCATTCCGATCGAAATTCAAATGGCCGGAATTCCTCACGTCACAAGCGTGCGGACGACCTCGCTCTTCGGCCTCTCCGAAGTGAACATCCAGTTCACCTATGACTTCACCCACGACGAGGCCGAGCAGCGGGTGATCAATCGATTGACCCAGCTGGGCGCGCTGCCCAACGGCGCTCAGCCGCAGATCTCGCCTGAGAGCCCGATCGGTGAGATCTACCGCTATCGCGTGGTGGGGCCGCCGGGATATTCCGTGAGCGACCTGAAGACCTTGCAGGACTGGGTGCTGCAGCGGCGTTTCAAGGCTGTACCAGGCGTCATCGACGTCACTGGCTGGGGCGGCAAGACCAAGACCTATGACGTCAATATCGATAAGCAGAAGCTGATCGCCTATGGATTGACGCTGCCCCAGGTCCTGGCGGCGCTGAACAACAGCAACCTGAATGTAGGCGGCCAGACCGTGAACTTCGGTCCGCAGGCGGCCATCGTGCGCGGCGTGGGCCTGATCCACTCGATCGATCAGATCAGCCACACCATGCTGACGTCGAATAATGGCGCGCCGGTGCTGGTGGGCGATGTAGCGAGCGTCAAGGTCGGGAACCTGCCCCGGCTCGGCATCGCCGGCCAGGACCACGATGACGACATCGTCCAAGGCATCGTGCTGATGCATCGCGGGGAGAAGAGCTCGCCCACCATCAAGGCGGTGGAAGCCGAGGTCAAAAAGATCAATGACAGCGGGGTCCTGCCCCCCGGCGTTGCGGTCCGCAAGATCTACGATCGAAGCGACCTGATCGCGGTGACCACGCGCACGGTGCTGGAAAACATGCTTGGCGGGATGATCCTCATCTTTGTCATTCAGTGGATCTTCCTGGGAAATCTGCGTAGCGCGATCATCGTCGCGGCCACGATCCCCTTTGCGCTCTTCTTCGCCATCCTGATCATGACGGTGCGGGGAGAGTCTGCGAACCTGCTATCGGTCGGCGCCATCGATTTTGGCCTTGTGGTCGATGCGACGGTGATCATGGTCGAAAACATATTTCGGCACATGGCTGAAGCTGCCGGCCAAACACCCCCCAACGACCGTCACAAAGGCGTACTGGGCAGGGTCGCGATCATCTCCGAGGCCGCCTTCGAGGTGAACAAGTCGATATTCTTTTCAGCCGCCATCATCATCGCAAGCTTCCTCCCGCTTTTTACCTTGGTTGGGGTCGAAGGGCACATCTTCGGCCCCATGGCCAAAACCTACGCCTACGCCATCGCAGGCGGGCTTTTGGCGACCTTCACCATCTCTCCGGCGCTCAGTGCGCTGATCTTGCCCAATACGGTCAGCGAGGAGGACACCTATTTCGTCCGTCTGCTGCGCGGCCTCTACGGCCCGGTGCTGGAATTCGCCCTGGCCAACCGGCTCCTGACGCTTGGGGGCGCAGCGATGATGTTTGCGCTCACCGTGCTGGCGGCGAGCAATTTGGGACTCGAATTCCTCCCTCATCTGGAAGAAGGCAATTTTTGGATTCGCGCGTCATTTCCGCAGTCAGTCTCACTCGAGGCCAGTGACGAAGCGGTCAATCAGATGCGCGCAATGATGCTGCGCTATCCGGAAGTTCAGACCGTCGTTTCTCAGCATGGTCGGCCCGATGACGGCACAGATTCGACAGGCTTCTTCAACGCCGAATTCTTCGTGCCGCTAAAGGCCTTCGACAGCTGGCCGCACGGCGTCGACAAGGCGAAGCTTACGAAGCAACTGAGCGACGCTCTGACCAACCGGTTCCCCGGCGTGTCGTTCAATTTCTCCCAGAATATCGAGGACAATGTCGAAGAGGCCGCTTCAGGCGTGAAGGGCGAGAACTCCGTCAAGATCTATGGCGGGGACCTAAACGCGCTGCAGCACACGGCCGATAAGATCAAGACGGTGATGAGCACCGTGCCTGGGATTACCGACCTGGCTGTCTTCAACTCGCTGGGCCAGCCGACCGTGCAGATCGACGTCGATCGGGCCAAGGCGGCGCGATATAACCTCGCGCCTGGCGACATCAACAATACCGTCCAGGCCGCGATCGGCGGCCAGGCCGCCGGAAACCTCTACGAGGATGGAAGCGACCGGAACTTTCAGATCGTGGTCCGCCTGGCGCCTGGCTACCGGCAAAGCCTGGACGAAATCCGCCGCATCACGATCGGCGCGCCCAACCCAGCAGGAAGCGGCGTGGTCCAGATACCCCTGGCCGACGTCGCGAACGTCAAACTCGTCTCCGGTGCGTCCTTCATCTACCGCGAGCAGCAGCAGCGCTACATACCGATCAAGTTCTCCGTGCGCGGCCGCGATCTTGGCGGCGCCGTGCTTGAAGCTCAGCAAAAAGTGGCCAAGCAGGTCGTCCTGCCGGGCAGTTATCGCCTGGAGTGGGTGGGCGAGCTTGGCCAGCTGCAAAGCGCCCTGGCGCGGCTGGAGATCGTCATCCCGATCAGCCTGCTGCTGATCGGCCTGCTCCTCTACATGAACTTCTCGCGCATCAGCGACACCCTGTTAGCCGCCAGCGTCATGCCGATGGCGGCGATCGGGGGGATCCTCACCCTCTTTATAACCGCCACCCCGCTTAGTATTTCGGCGGTGATCGGCTTTATCGGGCTCTTCGGCATCTCGGTGATGAACGGCATCATCGTGGTCTCGTCATTCAATCTGAACCTCGAAGGCGGGCTCGATAGGGCCGCAGCCATCCGGCGGGCCTGCGAAACCCAGCTGCGGCCCGTGATGATCACCTGCAACGCCGCATGCGTGGGCCTGCTGCCCGCGGCCGTATCGACCGGCATAGGCTCCCAGGTTCAAAAGCCCCTGGCCTTGGTGGTTGTGGGCGGCATCCTGCTAGCGCCAGCCCTCATCCTGGTCGTGCTGCCGGTCCTCCTGGATCTCTTTTCGCGGCGCACGGTCAGGCTGGAGGAGCCAGACGCAGTCGGACTAGCGCCTGGAACGGGAGAGTAGGCGCAATGCTCAGCGCCTTGGCGAGGATGGAAAGCAAGCGCGATCAGCCGCTAGCCCTGAGTTTGCGCGCGACGATGGCGATCGTGGTCGCTTCAAGCCTGGCGCTCAGTGGATGCGCCGTGGGCCCCAATTTCAAGGCGCCGGCGGCGCCGAACGTCAGCGGCTATTTGCGCCAAGCCCTGCCAGCTGAAGCCCCCGGCGCCCCAGTTGCGGGCGGCCAACCCATGCGCCTGATCAGCGGCGCCGATGTCCCGGCTGAATGGTGGACGCTCTATAATTCGCCCCCTCTCAATGCGTTGGTGGAGCGCGCGCTAAAGAACAGTCCCGATCTGGAAGCCGCCCAGGCGGCGTTGCGCCAAGCCCGTGAAGCCTATTACGCTCAGCGCGGCGCAGTCTGGCCCTCGGTCGCGGCATCCTACAATCTCACCCGCCAGCAGGCGCCGGCCACGCCGGCGCCGCCGCTCTCATCAAATCAGGATCTCTTTACGCTGCACACCGCACAGGTCAGCGTAACCTACCCCCTCGATGTCTTTGGCGGCGTTCGCCGCCAGACCGAAAGCGCGCGCGCCCAGGCGGAAAGTCAGCGCTTCCAGACCGAGGCCGCCTATCTGAGCTTGACCACCAACGTTGTGGTCGCAGCCTTCCAGGCGGCCTCGCTTGGCGACCAGCTGGCCGCCACGAATGACATCGTCGAGGACAACCGAAAAATTCTCGAGGTGATGCGGCGTCAGTTCGCAGCAGGCCAGATTTCCCGCGCCGACGTCGCGGCCCAGGAAACCGCGCTGGCTCTGGCGCAGCAACTCGTGCCGGTCCTCGAAAAACAGCTGGCCCAACAACAGGACCTGATTGCGGTCCTGACGGGGGACCTGCCTAGCCAATCGAGGCTTGAGCATCTCGATCTCGCCGCCATCGCCTTGCCACGCGACTTGCCCGTCAGCCTTCCCGCCCAGCTCGTCGATCAGAGGCCTGACGTCAGAGCTGCAGCGGCCAGTCTCCATTCGGCCAGCGCACAGCTTGGGGTGGCGATCGCCAATCGACTGCCAAACCTGACCTTGTCGGCGGACGCTGGCGGCGCGGCCACGCGCCTCTCCCAGCTCTTCACCCATGGAAACGGTTTTTGGTCGCTAAGCGGCGACCTCGTTCAGCCGGTGTTTCAGGGCGGGGCGCTCCTGCACCGGCAGCGCGGGGCGCAAGCTGCGCTCGACCAGGCCAAGGCGCAGTATCGCAGCACGGTGCTCTCAGCGTTCCAAAATGTCGCCGACACGCTTTATGCGATCCAGGCGGACTCGCGCGCCCTGCAGGCGGCCTTCGCCGCCGAACAAACCGCCGCAGAGAGCCTGGCGATCGCAAAGAAGCAGCTGACCTTGGGTCAGGTGAGCGGCTTTGTGGTCATTACCGCCGACCAGGCCTATGCGCAGACCAGACTAGCGCTCATCCAGGCCGAGGCCGGACGGTTCACCGACACCGCAGCCCTCTTCCAGGCGCTTGGCGGCGGCTGGTGGGGTCGCACAGAGACCGCCGCGACGCGCTGATCGGGCCTGCCGCGAAATTGGCGGTCTAATTCAAACATACGTTGGGTTTGCGCCTTCCGCCCCGGTGGCCGCTGGGCTAGCGTCGGCCAAACGTCGAGTGACACCCGGGAGAGCGGATATGAAGGCGCTGTTGAGCAAGGCCGTTGGCGGGCCGCAAACCCTGGTCCTGGAAGATGTGCCCAGTCCCGAAGCCAAGCCCGGACACGCGGTCATTTCGGTCAAGGCGGTGGGGGTCAATTTCCCCGACGTGCTGATCATCGAAGACAAGTATCAATTCAAGCCCGAGCGCCCCTTCGCGCCGGGGGGCGAGCTTTCGGGTGTCGTGAAGTCGGTGGGCGAGGGCGTGACCAACGTCCAGCCGGGGGACCGGATCCTGGCCAATACCGGGTGGGGGGCCATGGCGCAGGAAGTGCTGCTGCCCGCCTCGCGGCTTTGGAAAATACCCGACGCGATGCCGCACGATGTGGCGGCGGCCTTTATCCTGACCTACGGCACGTCTTACCACGCCCTCAAGGACAGGGGGCGGTTGAAGGCTGGGGAGACGCTTTTGGTCCTGGGAGCTGCGGGCGGCGTCGGCCTCTCGGCTGTCGAGCTTGGCAAGGCGATGGGCGCGCGCGTGATCGCGGCCTGTTCAACCCAGGAAAAGGTCGACCTGGCGATCAAGCACGGCGCAGACGCCGGCGTCGTCTACGGCCGCGGGCCTTTCGACAAGGAGGGGCAGCGAACTTTGGGCGCACTCTTCAAGGACGCTTGCGGTCCCAATGGCGCCGATGTCATTTATGACGCGGTTGGAGGCGACTACGCCGAGCCGGCGCTGCGCTCCATCGCCTGGGAGGGTCGCTACCTGGTTATCGGTTTCGCGGCCGGCGAAATCCCGCGCATCCCGCTCAATCTGGCCCTGCTCAAGGGTTGCGACATCGTGGGTGTCTTTTGGGGCGCGTGGACCGCCAAGAACCCTGCGGCCTTCGCGCAAAGCATCGAGGAACTTCTGGCGCTTTACGAGAAAGGCAAGATCAAGCCCTACGTGTCGGAACGCTTCTCGCTCGACAAGGGCGCTGACGCGATCGCCCACCTGGGGAGCCGCCAAGCCATGGGCAAGGTTGTGATCACCGTCGAATAGCACCCATCCGTATTGCAGATCACCGGCCCAAGACATGCTGAATGAAACCGGCAATGGCCGTAGTTCCTGCGCAGGGGCTTCAACATTGCCAATGACCGACATCCCATGACGCCTGGGGCCTTGCCGATCGGCGCCGCGCCACGGCGCGCCTCATTTGCGCTCGCATTGCTGTTGGCGGCCGCGACGCCGGCCGGCGCTCGACCTGGGGTCGACAAGGACGTGGCCGCGCCCACTTCGGTGATAGATTCCCAGGTCATCGAGGAGGTCAACTTCGCCCGCACCCGTCCCGCCGACTACGCCCAGACGCTGCGTACGGCGCCCAGTTCGCCCGCCGCCGCCGAGGCGATCGCGGTGATGCAACACCGCGCGCCGGTTGAGCCGCTGACCTGGAATGCAAGGCTCTCGGCCGCCGCGGCGAAACATGCCGCCGCCCAGGGTTCGGTCGGCGGCGTCAGCCACGTGGGCTCCGACGGGACCAGCCCAGGCGAACGCATTCGCCGCGAGGGCGTCTCGTACTCAATCGCCGCCGAAGACATTTCTCTCCAGCAGATGAGCGCGCGTGATGTCGTGCGCCAGCTGATCATCGACGAAGGCGTCCCGACCCGCGGTCACCGGGCCGACCTCCTGGACCCGCTGCTCCGCCAAGGCGGGGTCGGTTGCGCGCCGCACCGGGTCTATCGCACCATCTGCGTCATCGATCTTACCGCGCCGCCGCCAGCGCCATAGGCAAACCGTGGCGAGGGCCGGGAAAACGGTTCAGGCTGCTTTCAACATTTGCCCGGCGCGTCGGCGCGCGACGACCAGCGCGCGGCCGCCACGGATCAAGGTGCGGTCAACATCGAAGCTCGCCTGTCCGAGCAGCCACTCGATCGCCAGCAAGCTCGATTGGCCAGGCACGCGACACCGAAACAGGAAGACGCCCCCCGGTTTGACCTGGCGGCCGACAGCCAGCAAGCGTTTGAATTCCAGCTCGTTGCAGGTGTGGGCGACGATCACCGCGTCCGGAGATTCATGCGGCGCCCCATCACCGGGCCGAACGTAGCCGACCTGTTCGAAATTATGGTGGCAGAACCACAGCAGCGCGCCCAGAGCGCTCGGGCCGGTGATGCGGATGATGCTGGTCTTGGTGACGCCGACGGCGGCGAGAAGGTTTTCCAGCGGCGCACCGCCCATTAGATGGCCGGTGAAAGCGAGTGGCATAGGGGTAAAGTCCGTGCGCGGAGCCAATTGTCCGCAGCCGCAGAATCCCACGGCAGGCCGAAAAGGTTCGATAGGGAACTGGGGCTGTAGCCCTAAGCAAGGCATCAAGATGGACGGCCCCGCCGGTTGCGGCGAGGCCGCGGGGCCATCACGACCGGCGCCCCGCCGCACCGCTTGCGGCGGTCACCACCGCCTGTCCGCGGGCGTGGGTTTCATAAAGACAAGGGTTCGTCACTCCACCATGCAATGTCCTTTGTTGCGACATGGCGACATCAACCTGGACACCAACAACGGCGGTGCCCCCCATCGATGCAGCGCGGTCCTTCAACCGGGCCAAGGCCTCGGCTCGAGCGTCTTGTGCAGTCGCATGGCAGACCCGGGCCTTGGCGGAGCCGAGCACTCGCTCGACCGCCGGCGACGTGGCGGACGCCTCATAGATTGGAAGAGACTGTCCGGAAAGCGGCGCGGCGGCGCAGGCCGCCTCTAGAAAAGCGGCGGTGATCGCGGCCACGCCGCCCACGACGAGTTTGATTTTCATGATGATGTCCTCGGAAATCTGCTGAATCGCCAGCGACCCCGACGGGTCGACCTAGGTCTCCATCGGGACGCGCAGAGCTAGGAGAAAAATTCTAAAAAGAAAAGGATTCAGGCGAACCTATTGCTCGAGTGAAACAACGCTTCGTTGTAGGTTAATGATTTGAATAATATGACTATTTTGTCGAATCACATATGTCTTACTTACATCATTCGCCAATTCACGCATGGGATTCTTATGGGGAAAAATCCTATCAGACTGCAGGAAATGCGCAAAATCCGACCTGTTGAGATTTCTGCGCATCCCGGGCCAGGGCGCCGGCTAGAGGCGTTTTGAACAGACTGACTGCAGCGCGCGCGAGCGCGTCGACGCTCCCGACGACGGAGCCTGGCGGTCGCAGATCGTGAGGGATTTTCTATGTTGGGTTTTGAGCACCGCGGCCGGCCGGCGCGCGGACGTCAGGCGTGGACCGGATGGGCATGCGTCGGGGCGATGAGCGTCTTGGCGGCCGCCTCGGCGGCCCGGGCGCAGAGCGCCGCTCCCGGCGATCCGGCGTCGCCCGTGGCGACAGCTCCACCGGACTATACGGCCGCGGCCGTCGACAAGGCGATCGGGACCAATCCCATCGAGCGGCTGTTTAAATACTACGGCGCGGAATGGGGCCAGGCAGCCGCGCCGAGCGATCCCAACGCCGCGCCGACCACGCGCCAAGGATGGACGCCGCCGCCTCAGAGCGCCCCGCCAATCTCCTTCACCGACTGGCCCTATGGGGCGAGCACCTTGATCGGCAACAACCGCACCGCGTCCGTGGACAGCCCGCTGATGACCGCGATCGCCCACACGGGCCTGGGCGAGGCGATGACCGAAGCCGGCATCCAGGCCTATGGCTGGGTGGACGTCGGCGGAAACCTCAGCACCAGTAGCCAGAAGTTCGGCAACGCGCCGGCAGCCTACGACTTCAAGCCCAATTCAGCTCAGCTGGACCAGGCCGTGATCTATGTGGAGCGTACGCCCGACACCGTGCAGACCGATCACGTCGACTGGGGTTTTCGGGTCGCCGCCATTTACGGCACCGACTACCGCTACACGACCGCCTATGGAGTCGCGAGCTACCAATTCCTCAAACACAACAACACCTACGGCTACGATTTCCCGATGGTCTACGGGGAGCTCTATTTTCCTCAGGTCGCCGACGGCCTGATGCTGCGCCTGGGGCGCTATATCTCAGTCCCCGATATCGAAGCCCAGCTCGCTCCGAACAATTACATGTACTCCCACTCGTTGGGCTATTCCTTCGACAACTACACCAACGACGGGCTGCAAGGGACCCTGGCGGTCAACAAGAACGTCTTGCTGCAGCTGGGCGTGAGCGTCGGGACCGAGGCGCCGCCTTGGCATGTCGGCGTGAAAATCCCTAATCCGGATCCCAATCCGCTATATCCGGGAACGACATTTCTCAAGGATCCAGGCGCCAGGCCGTCGGCCACCGCCTGCGCGCGGTTCCAGACAGACACCGGACATGACGCCGCCTACTTCTGCGCCGACGCAATCAATAGCGGGGTGTGGGGATACAACAACCTGCAGTGGTATGGGTTCACCTACTACCATAAGTTCAATGACAAGATGCACGTCTCCTTCGAGGCCTACAACACCTTCGAAGACAAGGTCCCGAACCTCAACAACCCGACGGCGGCGGCGGCGATCGCCAACGGCGGCACGCCGTTCTCGCCGCAATATGTGCCGTTCAACGCCCCGAACGCCGCCCAGTGCAAGAGCGCCACGGTGCTGAGCTGTCGCTCCAACGCCTACGCCGTCCTGGCCTATTGGAACTACCAGCCGACGCCGCTCGACAACGTCTCGCTGCGCACGGAATGGTTCGACGACACGGTCGGCCAGCGGACTGGGACCGCCGCCGTCTATGAGGATCTTGGCCTTGGGCTGCAGCACTGGCTAAGCCCGCAGATCGAGTTACGGCCCGAGATAACCTATTACTGGGCGAGCAAGGCAGCCTTCAACGGCAACCCCTACACAGGGATCGCCCCGAACAAGAAGACCGAAGCCGTCCTCTCCGGCGACATCATCTTCCACTTTTGAGGTGCGCGGGCCGGCGGCGCCCGACACCCACCCGGCGCGCGCAGCGAAACTCGCGCGCCGGCGAGCAGCCGAGCGGGCGGCGGCGCGCGCCAAGCTGGCCGCCGCGGCCTGCGACGTCGTGCGGCGCGACGGTTTGGCTGGGCTCGATGTCGACGCCCTGAGCGGCGCGACGCACCTGCGCAGGCCAACGATTCGCCGGGCGATCGCGCAACTCGACGAGATTCTGGACGACGTCACCGCCTGCGCCCAGCGCGAGTTGGCCGCGCTGATCGATGACGCGGTCCAGGGTCAGATCGGCCGGAATGCGATCGACACGCTGGTCCAGGCCCACCGGCTCTACGCCCAGGCTCAGCCTCATATGTACGAGGCCGCCGTGCGGCGTTCCGGCCGGACTTCCCACGAGGCGCGGGAGGCTGAAGACCTTTTGCTGCGCACAGAGACCGTGGCGGTCGAGGGCGGCGGAGCGCAGTCCGACGCCGCCGCCGATGTGGCCTGGTGCGTCCGCGCCGTGGTCGTCGGCGCGATCCGCCTGGAAGCGACCGACCGGATCACCCGCCAGAGCGACCTCGACCGGCGCTTCGAACGCCTGGCTGCGGTGCTCTGCGCAGCGGTCGCCACGGCGCCTTAGGCCGGATCGGAAGAGATCCCTCCGACCAGACTTCAACCGTGAAGCCTGCGCGGGCTCGCCTTCGCCTTGCGGACAGGCGCCGCCTGATCGGAATCGCGGCGGATCCGCACTGACGCGCCTGGCGTGGGTCAATGACCCGTCTGGCCCGTCGACCGCCTCGGAGCGCACGCCCCGCGGCCCCCCGACTTCGCTTATGCGGCGTGCGCTGAACAGCATGGAACCCTTACGGCCGCGGTTGCTACCGATGTTGCGCCGCAACATGCGGCGCAGGCCCTCCATTTCGCCGCCTCGCCGGACCTGCACCGACCAGCCAGCCGCGGGCGACGACAACCAAGAGAAGTGTCATGAAGTCAGGTTCGAAGATCGCGCTGGCGTTGCTGGCGGGCGGAACGGCGATGTCCTTGGCGCTAGCGGCCCGGGCCCAGGTGATCAAGCTGTCGGCGGCCCCAGACGCGGCGGACGCGTCCTTGGCCGTATCGGAGGTGATTGTCACCGCCGAGAAGCACAGCGGCACCGTCCAGTCGACGCCGATCAGCATCTCGGCGGTGGGGGGCGCCGAGCTGCAGGCCCGCGGCATCACCAATTTCACCAATCTGGCGCGGTCGACGCCCAGCGTCTCCCTGAAGAGCGAAGGCCCAGGCCAGACCGAGATCGAGCTGCGCGGCATGACGAGCAGCGGCGGCAACTCCGCGACGGTGGGCTTTTATCTCGACGATATCCCGATGACGGCCCCGGCCAGCGCCCAGAACGGCAAGGTGGTGATCGACCCAACCCTCTACGACTTGAACCGCATCGAAGTGCTGCGCGGTCCACAGGGGACCCTCTATGGCTCCGGGTCGATGGGCGGCACGGTGCGGCTGATCACGAGTCAGCCCGACGCCACGGCGTTTTACGCCTCAACCCAGGCCATCCTGTCAGGCACCGAAGGGGGCGGGTTCAACCACACAGTCAACGCGATGATCAACATTCCCCTGATCGAGGACAAGCTGGCGCTGCGCCTGGTGGGCACCGAGGCCTACACGAGCGGCTGGATCGACCGGATCGTGGCCGCGCCCGGCGCCTTTCCGTTGGTCAGCCCTGACGGCTCGACGCGCGGCGACGTCCGGGACGCTCCCGTGCAGAAGGACCACAAGGGCGTCAACGACGAACAGGCCTACGCCGTGCGCGCCACCCTCCTTTGGACACCCACCGAGGCGCTCGCGATCACGCCGTCGTTTTTTTACCAGACCAGCAAGCAGAACGGCATCAGCGCTTATGACAGCGATCCAGGCACGCTCGCCCATTACCAGCCGTTCGATATCGCCGAGCCGCTGACCGACAGCATCGCCGTTTTCGATCTAAACCTGAACTACAGCTTCGACGCCTTCGACGTCACCTCCAGCACCGCGCAATGGAACCGTAAATCGACCCAGATCGAGGACGCCAGCGAGGACTTCAACAACCCAGACACCGGTGCGACTTTCGCCTCCAACAACGGCCTGCCCAACCCAGGGTACTATGGACCCGCGGGCTCCGGCATGGTGTCGGGCAAGGAGGACGATCCATCCCACCAGTTCAGCGAGGAACTCCGCTTCGCTTCCAAGGACGGGGGTAAGTTGAAGTGGGTCGCCGGCCTCTATTTCAGCGATTTCAGCGCCAGGTGGCAGTTCGACGGGATAACTTCCAACCCCTCGGCCTACCTGGACCTCGGCACCTTCGAACGCGCCACCACAACGCAGTGGTTCATCGCCAAATCGCCCACCGAGCTCAAGCAATACGCGGTTTTCGGGGAAGGAACCTACGCGCTCACCGACCGGCTGAAGGCCACGCTGGGCGTGCGTTGGTACAGCTACGACTACCACTTCGCCTCTTCGATCAGCGGATGGGGCTCCGGCTTAGGTGCGGCGACGCCATCGGTGTCGGGGCTCATCCGCCAGTCGGAGAACGGCCTCAATCCGAAATTCAACCTCGCCTACGAATTCGACGCCGATCTGATGATCTATACGACCATCGCGCGAGGCTCGCGGCCCGGCGGCGGCAACGCGGTCTATCCAGTGACCGGCCCCTACTGGAGCGCGGTCTTTGCGCCTTACAACTTCCCAGGCGGCAAATGGCCGATCAACTACCAGCCGGACTCTGTCTGGAGCTATGAGGCGGGCGAGAAGGCCCGGTTCTTCGATCGCCGGCTGATCGTCAACGCCAGCCTCTACTATGAGGATTGGAGCAATATCCAGCTTGAGGCCCTGCCGGGTGACTGGGCCCTGAACATCAACGGCGACAGAGCGACAATCTATGGGGGAGAGCTCGAGACCCACGCCATACTGGGGGGCGGCTTTCAGGCGGACGCCTCCCTGGGCCTAACGCACGCGTGGGTGGACCCAGGCCCGCACTGGCAGCTCACCCCGACCCACAAGCTCTCCGATGTGGCGCCGGTGAACGGCAATCTTGGCCTCAGCTATTCGAAGGAGCTGACAGCCAAGTACACCCTGACAGCGCACGCGGAGGACGCCTATGTCGGGCAGCGATTCTCCCTGGCCTTCCCGTTCGGCTTTTCGCTGAACGGCAGATACATCCCCTTGCCGGGTTACAACTTGGCGAACGCGCGGGTGGGCGTGCAATCCGCCGACGGCTGGACCGCATCGCTGTTCGCCAACAATATTTTCAACAAGCACGCCCAGCTGGAAAGTCTGTTCCAGGAAGCCCTGCCGAGCGCGGCGTTCAACCGTATCGTCACCAACCAGCCGCTGACCATCGGTGTCGACCTGACTTTGCGCAGGTGAGGTCAGGGCGGCGCCTGCGCAGACGTTTATGGGTCGTTGAGGCGAACCTTGAAAACTCGAATGGAACCCTTAGTCCGGGGCGCGATATCCCTCGCCTCGGACAGCAGGCCGCACGGCGACCTCTGGTCCGGAGCCGTCGACGCCGTGACCCCACGCCCTTTCCATCCATCCCGTCCTGTCCCCGCACGGCTCCGGAACGGCTGGCGGCGGGCCGGCGCCACGCGGGCCTCAAGGGCTTGCACGACATCCTTTCAGGCGGGCTTCCCCCTTTGTCCGCCAGAGAGGAGCCCACGTCCAACTTGTGCGTCACTGCGGTGCTGGACGTGGGCGACTCCCTCTGTCGCGGCAGCGCGACCCGGCGGGCGGTGACCTATCGGTCGCGGCGGCGCGCGTCCGCCACATCCCACGAGACCCAGCTGTCCAGCCGCACCCGGGTCCTGGTGGTCGACGGCGAACCACAGATCCATCGCTTCCTGGGCCCAGCGCTCGCCGCGGCTGGCTATGAAGTCCTGCGGGCCGACACGGGCCGCCGAGCCCTGGCGGACCTGGCTATCCTCGCGCCGGACGTGGTCCTGCTTGACCTCAGCTTGCCAGACACCGATGGCTTGCAGGTCCTGCAAAAGGCCCGCGATTTCTACGACGGTCCGATCATCATCCTATCGGCGCGCGATCGTGAGATCGCCAAGATCGAGGCCCTGGACGGCGGGGCGGACGACTACGTCGAAAAGCCGTTCCGGGTTGGCGAGTTGCTCGCCCGGCTGCGTGTGGCCCTGCGGCATGCGGCCCGCCAGGCCGGCGCCTCGCCGCTGGTGGTCACCGCAGGGGAGTTGGTCATCGACCTGCAGCGCCAACTGGTGCTGCGCGACAACAACCTCGTGCGCCTGTCGCCGCGGGAGTACGACCTCTTGGCGCTGCTCGCCAAGGCGAACGGCAAGGTTATGACCCATAAGGAGCTGTTGGCCGCCCTTTGGGGGCCCTCACACACCGAAGACTTCCAGTACCTGCGGGTGTTTATCGGGCAGCTTCGCCGCAAGATCGAAGTCGACCCCGCCGAACCCCGACGCATCCTGACCCAGCCTGGGATCGGCTATCGGTTCCTCGCCGACGCGAAACCCCGCCAAAGAATCGGCTGCGAAGCGACGCCCCTAGACAGATGATCGGGCGGGGCCCCTGTTATCTAAGGCGCCGCGCCGAGTGAACTGGGCTCGCCGAACATCACTTTCCATTGGGCCGCGTAGCCCGGGTTGGAGATGGTGTCGACGTGAAACGGATTCGCTACGCTGTTGGATCGGGAGCCTTTGGGGACATCCAGGTCGAAAACATAGACATGGTCGGTAGGGATGCGCAGCGCCTCGTAGGCGCGCTGCAGCAGCTGCGCTGTGTTCTCCCGATGGTGATACTCGGCGTACCATCGCTCCGGTGGCGTCGCGCTGGGCGCTGACAGCCAGGGGGCAGGCTGCTGGGACCGACCGGTAGAGTCCCACGGACTTGAAAACAACACCACCCGAGCGACCGGGTGGACCTTAGCGATATAAGCGGCCATGCCAGCGCCCTGCGACATGCCTGAGACAACAATGCGGTCCCAGGCCGGCGCGCCGCCGACGAGATATTGATCCCATCCGTCTTTGGGGCGGCCCAGGGCCAAGGCCTTGAGAGCCACGTTCAGACGTCTGACGATCGCCTCGGAAGGGGGGTTGGTGACGCTGCGCGAGGGTCCGTCGCCCAGAACCCGCATCTGCCGAAAGGCTTCAGCACAGGTCGGATCAGGATCTTGCGGACAGACTTCCGCGACGGCGGGCGAGTCATTGTACTCAAGCCCGATCACCCGATAGCCTTGTTGCGCGATCCATTTCAGGAATTCGGCGATGCCGCGCGGTTGTCCGCGGGTTCCTGTCAAAAACAATACGAGAGGCCGGTCCTTGGGTGCGGACACATCGATGAAGACATAGCTCGGGTCGTTGAAGTTTTTGACTTCCGGGTCGATGGCCGACGGTTGGAGCGTATATCCCACGATGTGCCCCGCCTCGCCCGCGTGGGCCGAGCTGCACAGGATCGGAAGGAGGATCAAGACCATCGTCTTGGCGAGGAACCGCTTAAGAACGGTAAGTTCCCGCAAGAGATTGGATTGAACGTGGCTGTCGCGCGAAGTGATGTTCACGAAGATTGCTCGGTTGCTCGGTTCAAAATCTTCTACAGTGATGTGCTGATACAACAAACGCGCCTGCGAGCGGCAGGCCAGCAAGATCAACCGGATGTCGCCTTTGAGGGCGATACCTTCTTCGCCTATTGAATCACGGATGGTGTTTCCTCGGACGAGATTTCCGCTCATGGCGATGAAGATCATGACAAGCGGTGTTCCGGGCGAAGCATCAATCCGCCAGGGCGTCGGGCGCAGAGGACGCCTAGGTTACGACCTTCGCCAAAAGCCGAACAGAACACCCTGCTTGTTCAGCCCGATGACAGCAGAACAAGCGCATGGGCGGGATCGATCGTCTGATGAGCGCCGGTGATTCCGTTTACGTAAGGTGATGCTTTGTCAGGACAGCTCCTCGGGCTAAAGGCTCGGCTCCAGTGAGATCAGAGATCGGGAGCGCTACGTCCATGCAACTCAATTCCTCCGTCGCCGCCGTCGTCACCGGCGGCGCCTCGGGCCTTGGCGAAGCCACGGTCCGCAAACTCGCCGAACACGGCGTCAAGGTCGCCATCTTCGACATGAACGAGGAGAAGGGCGAGCGCGTCGCCAAAGAGGTTGGAGGGGTCTTCTGCAAGGTCAATGTCACCTCTGAGGAAGAGGTTGATGCAGGCTTCGCCAAGGCGCGCGCCGCCCACGGTCAGGAGCGGATCCTGGTTTGTTGCGCAGGCACCGGGAACGCAGCCAAAACCGCCAGCCGCGACAAGCAAACCGGCGAGACCCGGCACTTCCCGCTCGACGCCTTCAACCTGATCATCCAAATCAACCTGGTCGGCACGTTCCGCTGCATCGCCAAGTCAGCGAAGGGCATGCTGGACCTGGAACCCATGGAAGACGGAGAACGCGGCGCGATCGTCAACACCGCCTCAGTAGCGGCGGTCGACGGCCAGATGGGGCAAGCCGCCTATTCGGCCTCGAAGGGCGGCGTCGTGGGAATGACGCTCCCCATCGCCCGCGACCTGGCTGGCGACGGCATCCGGGTGAACACGATCCTGCCCGGTATCTTCAACACGCCCCTGATGCAGTTCGCCCCGGAAGCTGTGAAGGCCGGTCTTGCAGCTTCGGTGCCCTTCCCCAAGCGCCTAGGCAATGCGCCGGAATTTGCATCTCTGGCGCTCGAAATGATCACCAATGGCTACTTCAACGGCGAACACGTTCGCCTGGATGGCGCTATTCGGATGCAACCACGCTAAGGGATCTGGATGGGATCCGGACCGACCCTGAACAAGACTGACCACGGCGGCTTTGAAGCTGGCGTGGTCAGTCTCCATGGCGAACCGCCCAGGCGCCATGCCGGCGAGATCTCGAGGTGGGCGTAAAATCGGCGGGCCTTACGCCGCTAGCAGGAGATCGACTGTGTGCGCCGGCGATTCGAGGATGAAGGCCTCAGCGCCCTCGGCCTTCGCTTCGCGGGAGATCCGGCCGTGCCGGATGCGCGCTGGGAGAATTTCAAGGCGACCTTCGGGCCCGCTTTCGAAGCCATCGAGATCGCCGCGGAGGACGGGCGCAAGGTGAAAAGCCAGGAACATCCGTACTCGGTCTTCACCATCAACTTGCGTGACGACGACCCGCTCGGACCGACCAAGAAGGCCGAGGCGCGGGTCATCGCCTTCCTCAAGGAACGCACGGGTGCTTAGCAATACCGCCAGTCCGGCGGAAACGTGAGGAGGTTCTGATGCGAGATGTCTTGGCGGCGTTCCTGTTCGCGGCGGTTCTGAACGGACCCGCCGCGGCGATGACCCTGACGAGCGCCGACTTGGCGCCCGGGGCCGCCATGCCGAGCCGGCACGTCTATCCGCGCTGCGGCGGCCAGAATATCTCACCGGCGCTGGCATGGAGCAGGGCCCCATTGGGGGCCAAAAGCTTCGTCCTGACAATGATCGACCGTGACGTGCGGCCAGCCGGCTGGTCGCACTGGATCGTCGTCGATCTGCCGCCGACGACCACGGGGCTGACCTCAGGCGTGCGCGTGCTGCCGAACGGCGCGCGCGGGATAGACAGCAACTTTGGCGAGACGACCTATGATGGGCCGTGCCCGCCGAAAGGGTCGGGGAGGCACCACTATGAATTCTCGATCTGGGCCTTGCCGAAGGAGACCTTCGCCATCGCCCCCGACGCGCCCGCGAACGACGTCACGTCGGCTTTGTCGAAGCTTGCACTTGATCATGCCTCGCTGATCGTCACGGTAGACGGCTGACACGTTCGCCTTGACCAGCCTTCATCACGAGCCCTCAGGCGACAGCCTTCACAGCGCCGCCCGACGGTGCGCAGGTTTGACGCGGGTGACACGGAGCACGTGTGTGTTGTTGAACTTCAGGTCGGCGGCAAGCCGGTGAAGACCTGGGGCATGTACGGCAAAGGCGGCAACAAGGTCTATGCGCTGCCCGACTCGGACGCCGTCGTGGCGGCGACGACGACGAACTACCGAGTTCCACACGCGAACGACCTGACCGATTCGCTGTTCACGAGCCAGATTGAGCCAACGCTAGCCCACTGATGCGTGGGCGCCGGCGCGAATTTGGACGTGGCGCCGGTGCTTATCGAGGACCTGTCGTCGCCGGGTGAAGCGAGGGTTCGGGGCCTTCCGGGGCCGGCATCTGGGAGGGGGGAAAGCGCGCGAGCCTTTCGTCGCTGGACGCCAGCACAAAGGCCAGGGTCGCCGCAACGGCCGCCGCCTGCTTGGCGTCCGTCTCCAGGATCCGCTCAAAGGTATCGAGGTTGGAGTGCCAGGCGCTCGCATTGTCGGTCGGATCCTGCGAGAGGCCAACGGCGGGCAGTCCGGCGCGAGAGAACACCGTGGAGTCGGTGCTGCGAATCCGCCGGACGCCATGTGCGACGGCGCCGACGACGCCAAGATCGGCGAACGATTTCAGGGCGGCCCCTACGACGTCGGCGTTGGCCGTTGGCCCAAAGACGCTCGCAGCCCGGACACGGCCGGTTCCGTCATCGATGTTCAGATAGGCGTTGAGCTTGGCGAATTCAGGTTTCGGCGCCTCGGCGGTCCCGAAGTGCTGCGCGACGTAAGCCTGCGATCCGTAGCAGAACTGCTCTTCCCCGGTCCACAGCGCCACGCGGACAGTGCGACGGGGCTTGAGACCGACGGCCAACAAGATGCGCGCGGCCTCCATCATGATCGCGCAGCCGATGGCGTTATCGGTGGCGCCGGTGGCGAGATGCCAGGAGTCGAGATGGGCTCCCAGCATGACCACCTCGTCGGCCTTGTCCGATCCGGAGATCTCGGCCACCACGTTGTAGGCGACGCGCCCCTCGGGATGCAGGCGGTTCTGGATATCGAACTCGAGCAGAACCGGCTTGCCGTCCGCAAGCAGCCTTGCGATGCGGCAGTAGTCCTCGTTGCGCAAACCGACCGTGGTCGGGGCTTTGGCGAGGTCATAGGTGTAGTTGGCGAAGGCCTGAAGTTCACCGTAGGGACGCTGCGAGTCCTTGATCCGCAGCCGGGCTCCCGCATCGACCAGGAAGCGGTCGATCAGTTGGTTACGCGCCAGACCGGAAAGCCGACCGGGAGACGCGGGTAGCTCAGGCGTCCGGGGTGGCGGGTGCAAGACTTGCGTCAAGTACTGGTCGTCCAGTCGCGAGGCTGGGGGATCGAAGTCGATCGCGACCGGCGCCGCCGCGCCGACCATCACCATCTTGCCCTTCACGACCAGCCGCACGGACGCCAGATAGTGCGAAAGTGCGTCGTGTGTGGTCTCCAGAGGCGGATCGATCAGCACCACCTCGCCCTGGACCGGGCCCGCTGTTCCGGGGGTCCAGGCCGCCGCGCCGAAGTAGAGTTGCTGGCGGACCGGCGAGACGATGAAGCCGACCGCTCGCGCATTGGTCCAACCCGGATAGCCGAAATCCCACGGCTCCAAGTGGGCGTTGGTCATGCCCCACGCGGTCATCCACTTCATCGCCCATTCGCCTGCTGCCTTGGCGTTCGGCGAGGCCGTCAATCTCGGGCCATGGACGTCGCAGAGATAGTGCATGGTCCGCAGGATATCGGACCGGTCCATGGCCTCGCGGCGGATGCGCTGATCGATATCGGCTGCGGGCGCGGCAGTGGCGCGGAACGATGACGACAGAAAGCCGACCGCGCCGATGAGGTCCCGGCGTCGCACGCCATCACCCGGGCAGGTAATCGTTGGGTTCGATCAGCCTGTAGCCGGGCGTCTCGGCGACACACTGGCGCAGCAGGAAAGCGTGACCTGCGCCGAAGAAGATCACCACCCGATCCCCTGGCTTGGCCACGTGCAGCAGGTTGGCGCAAATCTGAAAATTGCGGCGATACCACCCGGCCAGGAGATCGACGCCCGGTTGGTCGGAGCCCAGCCCGATGCGAAGCATGCTGCGGTAGAAACCGTTTGCGCCCTTGAGACGGGCGGGGTCGTTGAGAAAGCGCAGGCCGTCGGCGATATTCTTTTCCGCCAACAGGCGGCTCTCTTCGTCCACCTCTCCCTGTATCAGCGCATTTTGCTGATCCAAAAGACCTTGGAAGCCGCGCGTCTCCGCGAAGTTCTTCAATCGCTCATAAGGGAAGTCGCCATCGGCATCCAAGCCATAGACCCCTTCCGCGCCTGCTGACCTGGCGAGCCGGAAGCCGAGCTGGACGACTTCATTACGTGACGGGGCGAGGGTCCCGGCAAGATATTGCTTATAGCGATCAACGACTACGTCGGCGTCCCATTCCACCCCGACCTTCGTCGGCTTGAAGCGGGCGAGGGCGTCGGTCACCGCCGCGATCTCGGTCTGGCGCCTCGGCGCGAGCACGTCGTCCGCACGCACGTTGTGAAGATCATGGCCCGGGTTAGACATGTGGAAGACGCCGACGACCATGACCTCGACCGGCTTGCCTGGCGCCTCGGCCGCCGTGGCGACGAACGGCGTCAGACAGGCCGTCATCGCGGCCAAGAGGAATCGATTGATCATCGACACACCCCATTTCCCATCAAAATCAAAGTGAATGAGCTTGGGGTTTCGACACAAATTAAAATTGCGAAATGTATAAACCCTCGGCGCGCCGCAGGATGTGACGGTGCAGGATCTTCGGATCGAGATGTCATTTCCGGAGGACAGCGGGCATCTGAACGAAGAATCGGCGGACCCGGTCGGCGAATCCTAGCCGCCGGAAGGATTCGACCCCCGGGGAACTCTGGAGTTCGCCGCTGTGGTGGCGGATTTCCGACCCTCCACGCTCTGATCAATCGGCAATAAGATCGGCCATGGATTCCGCCGAGGTTCTTTCCGCATCAGACGTGGCGACAGCGCCGCTGGCGAAGATCGTCTGTCTCAAGCAGGCCAAAGCCCCCTCCTCAGGGACATCGAACGAGCGTAGGGATCGCGTGAGCGGACCTCAGCCCGCCGCCAACGAAGGCCGAGAATGCCCACGTCCGAGCCGACTGTCGCGCGCAACGCACTGGTCATTTTGGCGGTGATCGCCAGCGGAACCGCGCTCTATGTCTTAGCTCCGATCCTGACGCCGCTGGCGCTTGCGGTGTTCCTGGCGGTGATGATCGACGGATTTGCCCGGGTCCTTGAGCACCGGCTGCCGCATATTTCAAGAAAAGCCGCCTTGCCGCTGGCCGTGGTGATTTCACTGCTTTTGTTTGGCGGCACCGCCTATTTCGTGGCGACCAACGGCGCAGGTTTCGTGACCCAATTGGTCGCCTATGGCCCCAAGCTTGACGGTGTTCTGGCGCAGGTGGCGTCCTTGGTTCACGCCAAGGAGCCGCCGACCGTGGCCTCGATCGTACGCGGCCTTGATGCGTCGAAGTACCTGGGCATGGCCGCACGCGGGGTGCAGGACTTCGCCTCCACTGCGCTCTTCGTGCTGGTCTACCTGGCCTTTATCATCGCCTCGCGGCATGGCTGGGAGCGCAAAGCGATCGGCCTTTTTCCCAGTCGCGAGGAGCGCCAGGAGGCCGTGGTGGCCTTCCTGCGTATCCGTGACGGGGTCGAGCAGTATCTATTTGTTCAGACCATCACCGGGCTGATGGTGGCGGGCCTTTCATGGGTGGCCATGGCCGCTGTCGGACTGAACGATTCGCTCTTCTGGGCCTTTCTGATTTTCCTGGCGGTCTATATTCCTGTAGCGGGCGGCGTATTTGCGGGCGTCGCGCCGCCGCTCTTCGCACTTGTCCAGTTCGACGGATATGGCCGCGCCATCATACTTTTCGCCGCCCTGCAGCTGATCGGGATCATCATCGGCAACGTCGTCTACCCGCGTATGCAGGGGCGTAGTTTAAACCTCGACCCGGTCATGATCCTGCTGTCATTGGCCTTCTGGAGCGCCATCTGGGGCGTGACGGGCGCCTTTCTTTCGACGCCGCTTACGGTCATGGCCATGGTGATCCTCGCCCAATTCGATGGGAGTCGCTGGATCGCGGTCATCCTGTCAGCCGACGGCGATCCACAACAGTTGAAGAATAGACGCCCCAACGAACCACCCGATAAAAATCCTCCGCAGAGCATCACTCACCAACCTGCCAAGGTGACGCGGCGGCGCGTCAAACAACATTGATCAGCCAAACCCCACGCACAGGACTTCAACTTGCGATTTCGGTTCCTATCTAAGGTAAGCGCTGGGCCCACGCGGTCCGGCAGCTGCATCCTCACCCCCCCAAGCGTACGGATGCAGCAGATAGCGAGTGTTCCGTCGCCCCCCCACGGCGGAACCCAACGGCGCCGGACACTCTCCTCCGGCGCCGTACTCGTGTCAGCCCGCGCCTTTGCTTTGCAGGGAGGCGCGCTATGAACCGAACATCCAACGTCGCCCCGCTTTCGAAAACGGTCCTGAGCGCCCTTAGGGGCGATCCCGCATTCGCTTGCGCCAAGACGTTTTGCGCCCAGCTCGATGCTGACGCCGCGCCCGATGAGCTCCCGCAGCTGACCGGCGCTGAAGTGGCGATGAATCTCGCCGATTTCTGGCGCTTCGGCGAGCGGCGGCGGGGCCGGGCCCCGACGATCCGTATCGCTCCGGTCCTAGGAGGCGGCGCCCAGGATAGGACCAGCGCCGGGCTCGACCGGCTGGAGATCGTGCAGGACGACGGCCCGTTTCTGCTTGATTCGATCATGGGCGAGATCGCCGACCAGGGCCTTTCGGTGCGCGCGCTCTTCCACCCCATTGTTGATGTGCAGCGCGACCGCGCCGGGGTCCGTGGATCGACCGGCGCCTATCGCCGGGAATCGATGATCCAGGTGATCCTCGACCCGATCGGCGCCGACCGGGAAGGCGCGCTCGTGCGCGGGGTCGCTGAAACCTTGAAGGACGTGCGCGCCGCCGTTGAGGACTTCCCCCAGATGCTGTCGCTGATGGCGCGCACCCTGGCTGAGCTGCAGACACAGGTGGGCCGCGCAAGCCCTGAGGAGATCGCATTCCTGGCCTGGCTGCAGGCCGAGCAATTCGTATTCCTGGGCGCCCGCGTCTACGAATATCCCAGACTCAAGAACGGCGACTACGCCGCTGAAGAGCCGCTCTATCAGGCCAAGGACGGACTTGGCGTCCTTCGCGATCCACAACGCACCGTGCTTCGCCGCGCCAACGAGCCTGCAATCATCTTAGGCAAGGTGAAGGACCGGCTGCTGAGCGACCCGGCGCTCACTGTCGCCAAGTCCAATGTGCGCAGCCGGGTCCACCGTCGCGGGTACATGGATTATGTCGGCGTCAAACGCTACGGCGACGACGGCCGCCCTCTAGGGGAGGTGCGTTTCGTGGGCCTCTTCTCCGCCGAAGCCTATGACCAACCCGCCAGCGCTGTGCCGCTCATCCGCGAAAAGGTCGCCAACGTCCTTCGTCGGGCCGATGCGACGCCTAGCAGCCACAACGAAAAACGCCTGAAGAACATCGTCGAGAACCATCCGCGCGATGAACTCTTTCAGATGACTGAGGATGAACTCCTCGCCGAAGCCCTAGGCATCCTGCATCTCTTTGATCGGCCTCGCATCCGGCTTTTCGAACGCCGCGATCCGTTCGACCGTTTCGCCTCGCTGCTGCTGTTTCTTCCGCGCGACCACTATAATTCCGACCTGGCCACGCGCGCCGGCCAAATCCTCGCCCAGGCCTATCGCGGCCGGATTTCAGCCTCTTATCCGAGCTTCTCCGACGCCCCGCTTGCGCGCGTGCACTATATTATCGGGTTCACACCCGGCCAGCACGACCAACCCGACCTTCGGGACTTGGAAGCCGCCATCACCGAGGCTGCGCGCACCTGGGAGGACCGCTTCGAGGCTGACGTGCGCGCTTCGGGGCTGGCGTCCGAGGAGGTCGCCGCCAAGCTTGCGCGCTACAATGATGCGTTCCCGGCCGGCTATCGCGACCGGTTCACTCCCGCAGAAGCCCTGGCCGATATCGAGGTGATCGACGCCATGACGCCGGATCAATCGATCCGGTTGCGGGCCTATCGATCCAGGGGCGATTCCAAACTTCAATTTCGTTTCAAGCTCTACCGACCGCAGATTCCGGCCCCGCTCTCCGACGTCCTGCCGATCCTCGAAAACATGGGGCTTCGCGCGCTGGCCGAGGCCGGGTTCCCGATTTGCCGGCCGGGCCTTACCCCGATCTGGGTCCATGACTTTGAAATCGAAGATCCTCAGGGCGCCGATCTGGTGTTCGCAGATCTCAAGCAGGCGTTTGAGGACGCCGTTGTCGCCGTTTGGACCGGCCGGACCGAGAATGACGGTTTCAACCGCCTGGTGCTGCAGCTTTCGCTTCCGTGGCGCGACGCAGCCCTGATCCGCGCCTTCGCCCGCCATCGCCAGCAGTCAGGGCTCGACCCTAGCCAACGGGTCCAGGAAGAAGCGCTGGCCGCTCACCCCGATGTCGCGCGACTGATCCTGCAGCTTTTCCAGACGAAATTTGATCCGGCCTTAGCCCTGAGCCTCGCCAAACGGCGCGACCAGGCTGACGCGGTGATGCTTAAGATCGTCGAAGCCTTACAGGCCGTGGAGAGCCTCGATGAGGACCGCGTTCTGCGTCGCATCGCCCTCTTGGTCCAGGCCATGCAACGGACGAACTTCTATCAGCCCGGCCCTGACGGCGAGCCTAAGCCCTATATTTCCTTCAAGGTCGCAAGTGATGAGCTGGCCGACCTTCCCGCGCCCAAGCCCTATCGTGAGATCTTCGTCTGGGGCGTCAACGTCGAAGGCGTCCACCTGCGCTTTGGTCCGGTGGCGCGCGGCGGTTTGCGGTGGTCTGACCGCCGCGACGACTTCCGCACAGAAGTCCTTGGGCTGGTCAAAGCCCAGCAGGTCAAGAATGCGGTTATTGTCCCCGTCGGATCCAAGGGGGGGTTTTATCCCAAACAGCTGCCCAAAGGCGGCAGCCGCGCGGAGTTCCAGGCCGAGGGGGTCAGCGCCTATAAGACGTTCCTATCGGGCCTTTTGGATATTACCGACAATCTCGCCCCCGACGGCAAGGTCATTCCACCCCAAGACGTCATCGCCTTCGATGGCGACGATCCCTACCTCGTTGTCGCCGCCGACAAGGGCACCGCAACCTTCTCGGACATCGCCAACGCGATGGCTGAAGCCTATGGATTTTGGCTAGGCGACGCCTTCGCCTCCGGCGGCTCGGCCGGATATGACCACAAGGTCATGGGCATCACCGCCCGCGGCGCCTGGGAGGCGGTGAAGCGCCACTTCCGCGAACTCGGCAAAGACATCCAGACCGAGCCCTTCACAGTGGTGGGCTGCGGGGACATGTCGGGCGACGTGTTTGGAAACGGCATGTTGCTTTCCCAGCAAACCAAGCTGCTCGCCGCCTTCGACCACCGCCACATTTTTCTCGATCCGGATCCAGACCCGGCGAGTTCTTGGCAAGAGCGTGCGCGAATGTTCGCACTGCCGAGCTCGTCGTGGGATGACTACAATCGCAAGCTGATTTCCAAGGGCGGCGGGGTCTTCGCACGAAGCCTCAAATCGATACCGCTGTCGGCCCAGGTGAAGGCCATGTTGGGAGTGAGCGCCGAGGCCATGGCGCCGGGCGACCTGATCAACGCGATCTTGAAAGCCCAAGTTGAACTCCTCTACCTCGGCGGCATCGGCACCTATGTGAAGGCCCAGCGCGAAGCCAACGTCGATGTGGGCGACAAGGCCAATGACGCCGTGCGCATCAATGGCGTGGACCTTAGGGTCAAGGTGGTTGGCGAGGGCGCGAACCTTGGCCTCACCCAAGCAGGTCGGATCGAGTTTGCGCTTTCAGGCGGGCGCATCGACACCGACGCGATCGACAACTCCGCAGGCGTCGACACCTCCGACCACGAGGTGAACATCAAGATCCTCACCGGTATGTTGGAGCGCACCGGCGAACTGACGCGAAAGCGGCGCGACGGGCTCCTGCAGTCGATGACCGACGACGTTGCAAGCCACGTGCTGGCGCACAACTATGATCAGACGCTGGCGCTCTCATTGATGGAGCTCGATACGGTCGGCGAGCTGCTTCCCAACGCTCAGTTCATGGCTGACCTCGAGGCCAAGGGTAAGCTTGATCGGGCTGTCGAAGGCTTGCCCGACGCAGCCACCGTCGCCGAGCGCGCCCAGGCAGGCAAGGGTCTGACCCGGCCAGAATTGGCCGTTCTGCTGGCCTATGGAAAACTCGAGCTGAAGCGCGAAATCGTCGCGACGGAAGCAGCCGACGACCCTTTCTTCGAGCGCCAGCTTGAGGCCTATTTCCCTAAGGCGATGCGCAAATGGGCTGAACCGATGCGCCGGCATCGGCTAAGGCGCGAGATCATTGCGACGATCGTTGCAAATGACGTCATCAATCGCTGCGGACCAAGTTTCCCCAACCGGCTGATGCCGGCCGCCGGCGCCGACGCCCAGGCCTTCATCGCCGGCTACGAGGCCGCCAAGGCCGTGCTGGGAATTCCCGAGCTTTGGCGTTCTGTGGCGGCGCTCGATGGAAAAGCGCCGGCCGCCGGTCAGATGGCGCTTTTCCAGCGCATGAGCGCAGCTTTGCGGGGCTCGACATTCTGGCTTGCCCGGCGCGCGGCGCGCGACAAGCTGCAGGTCGACGTCTTGATCCGCACCTATGGATCAAGCTTCCGCAACCTGCTCGAACTGATGCCGGGCATCCTGTCGCCGATCGAACAGGCCTCGGTGGAGGCGCGCGTTCGTCGCCTGACCGATGCAGGGGCTCCATTGGACAAGGCTCGCGCGGTCGCTGTTCTTCAGCCCATGACGATCGCCGGCGACCTGGTTGATCTTGCAGAAGCATCAAGCTGGCCGCTCGCCAATGTGGCGCGCCTCTATCATTCGGTGGGTGAAACCTTTGGCTTCGACCGCGTGCGCCAGGCTGCGGGAGCCTATGCGGTCGGCGACAACTTCGAACGCATGGCCTTACGGCGCCTTATCGAGGACCTGCTCCTCCAGCAGACTGAACTCACGCGAACGATCATGGCCTTCACCGGCAGCGCTCAATCTTCAGACACGGCGAAAGACGCCTATCACGCAGCCTCTGCCTGGACGACGCTTAGGCTCGGCAAGGTCAATGCTGCGCGCCGCACGATCGATGACATCGAGGCCGCCGGCGGTCCGTGGACCTTTGCAAAGTTGACGATCGCCAGCGCGGCCTTGCGTGAACTTTCCGCGGAAGGGGCGAAGAAGCGACGGTGACGGCGTCGCGGGTTTAATGCCGAAAGACCCGCACCCCTGTGAAGACCATCGCCACGCCACGCGCGTCGGCTGCATCGATGACCTTCTGGTCGCCGATTGACCCGCCTGGCTGGATGACCGCCGTGCAACCTGCGTCGGCGGCCTGGATCAGGCCGTCGGGGAAGGGGAAGAAGGCTTCGGAGGCGCAGGCTGAGCCCTTCAGGTCCAACCCGAAGTCGGCCGCGCGCAAGGCGGCGATCCGAGCGGAATCCTTGCGGTTCATCTGGCCCGCGCCAACCCCCAGCGTCTGGCCGTTCCTGGCGTAGACGATGGCGTTGGACTTGACGTGCTTGGCTATGGTGAAGGCGAAGAGCATGTCACGCACCTCTTCCTCGCTCGGCGCGCGTTTGGTGACCACGCTCAGGTCCGCCGGCGTCAGGCGCGCATCATCGCGGCTCTGAACCAAGAACCCGCCGGCGACCGACTTGAAGGTCAGTCCAGACGAGCAAGGGTCGGCTAAGCCGCCGGTGGTCAGCAGCCGCACGTTCTTTTTCTTGGCGAAGAGCGCCACAGCTTCGGCCTCGGCCTCGGGGGCGATCACCACTTCGGTCAGCAGCTTGAGGATTTCAGTAGCCGTGGCGACATCGAGGCGTTGGTTGAGCGCGATGATCCCGCCAAATGCGCTGGTCGGGTCGCAGGCCAACGCCCGCTCATAGGCCTCAACCATGGTCCTTCCCGTCGCCACGCCGCAGGGGTTGGCGTGCTTGATGATGGCGCAGGCCGGGCCCTTGGCCGGATCAAACTCCGCAATGAGCTCATAGGCCGCATCGGTATCGTTGATGTTGTTGTAGCTCAGCTCCTTGCCCTGGAGCTGCTTAGCGGTTGCAACGCCTGGGCGTGGATTGGGAAATCTGTAGAAAGCGGCCTTCTGGTGGGGGTTTTCGCCATAGCGCATGGTCTGAACCAGCTCACCTGCAAAGGCCCGGCGTTTTGGAGCCTCATCGCCCAGGGCCTGCGCAAACCAGGCCGAGATCGCCGCATCATAGGCCGCAGTCCTCGCATAGGCCCGGGCCGCCAGGCGCTTGCGAAGATCCAGACTTGTGCCGCCGGTCGAGCGAAGTTCAGCAACAACCTCCTCGAGATCGGCGATCTCCGTGCAAACCGCGACATAGCCATGGTTCTTGGCCGCCGAGCGGATCATCGCTGGACCGCCGATGTCGATGTTTTCGACCGCCGTTGCATAGTCGGCGCCCGACGCGACGGTGGATTCGAAGGGGTAGAGGTTCACGTAGACGAGGTCGATGCCGCCGATGGCGTGGTCGGCCATCGCCTTGGCGTGGTCGGGCGAATTACGCACGCCAAGCAGGCCGCCGTGCACGATGGGGTGCAAGGTCTTGACCCGCCCGTCCATCATCTCGGGAAACCCAGTGAGGTCGGAGATGTCTTTCACCGGCAAGCCGGCGTCTGCGAGCGCCTTGCGGGTGCCGCCGGTCGAAACCAGTTCGACGCCGCTTGCTGCAAGCGCGCCGGCGGCTTCAACCAGACCTGTCTTGTCGGAGACCGAGATCAAGGCGCGCTTGATAGGGGCCTGGTCGGGCGATGGCGGAAAATCGGGAGCGAGGGGCACTGGCATTCTCCTGGCGTCAGAGATGATGCCCAGGCGAGCGGCTTAAAATATGGTTCTGCGCTCCCCGGTGGTCGCCCACCTTAGTTTTCGCCAGTTACGCAGAATAGCCGCGACTTAGGCTGACAGCCTCTTGGCGTCAACTCGGCTGACTTCAGGGCGATCATGCGCCGCAGAGGAGAGTTTCCAGCGCACCTTTGCGCCTGCGTCCAGGCGCGCTTGGCCGCGCAGAACGATCTGCTGAGCGTGACGGGCCTGGCCGTCCTGATGATGGATCGAGGGCTCCAAGGCGACTTCGAGCGCATCGTTTCGCAACCACCAGCCCTGCTCTTCGCCTTCAAACTTCAGAAGCACGCTCTTCCTGTCGCGGGCGATCAGCGCGCTGACCTGTGGATGCAGATGAAAGCGGACGACGAAGGGCACGAAGCGCCGCCCTGTTGCGCCGCTCCTGGCGTCGAAGGGTGTCAGACAATCTTCGCCGCGCAGTTCGTCGGCCTCGACATCAAGGTAGAGCCGGCGCGCATGGCGAAGGCCAAACCTCTCATTCCAGCCATCGTGGGCCATCTCCAGCCAAAGGGCTTCCTTCTCTTCGTGCCGCTGGACTTCGGTGACCGCATAGCAATCGCGAAGACGCAGCCCCAACACCTTGGCTGCAAACCCGCTCAGAGGCGCACCGCAAGCAGCCTCAGCCACGGCTGTCGTCGATGCGGCGTCCACGAGGCGCAAGGCAGCCGGCCCAGACGCGTCCGCCGTCCATCCGGAATTGACGATCAGCCGCTTTGAGCCGGCGAGCACTTCGATGGCCAGGGGTTGGGCGCACGCCTCCTGGCTCCAAGGGCCTGCAGCCGGGGCTGCAGCATCAGCGAACACCTGCAAGGAACGGCCCGCAAGCCGATGGTAGCCATTGCGGCTTGCAGGGGGCTGGGAGACATGCGCCGCATCACCCGCATTGGGCGCAGCGACATGGGTCGCGGGCGCCGCCGAACCACCCTGGAATGCGGCCAGGCGCCCGTCAGCGAGCGTGAAGAACCGCACGGTGGCGCAGAGCCGATCGAGGGCGCGGGTCAGCTCCTCGGGTGCGACGACACCGCGCTGCGTCAAGACTTCGTCGAGCGTCGAAAGGTCTAAGTAAAGTTCAAACGCCGCCTGCGGGTTGCGTGAAGCATGGCCGCCATCTGGCCCCACGGTTTCCAGAAGAGCAGGGCTTAGACATGACAGCGCTCTATCCAGCAGCTGATCGCCGGCCACGCCGCCCAGGGCTGCACCCGCCACCGCAGCCGCCGCCGCACGCTCCGCAGCGCGCGCTGGGCCTTCGCGCACGCCCAGCAGGAAGCGGGCCTGATGGGCGAGGTCTCCCGCGATCATCTCGGCCTCGACTTCGGATGCGGGCGCGCTCAAGGCGTGAACCGCGCAGGCCAAGTTGAACACCCGCCGCTCAAGGATGTCCGGGCGCCACGAAAACGCGTTCCAGCGGCCATAGAAGCGACGCCAGGCCAAGAACAGCCGAAGCCCCTCCCAGGCGCCAGGATCGCCGTGGACCGTCAGGTCTCTTAGCCAGTCAAAACTGTGCAGGGCGACTGCAAATCGCCGGTTTGGCGTTGGCCGATCCCAAGGATCGCTTCGCGGCCCGATCGTCAGGGTCTCGCCGGCGAAGACGAACGCGCCGGCCAAGATCCTTCGCCCGGCGTCGGGATCGGCGGGCCTGAAGTTCTTGGGCGCGGCTGCAAGCCCGTCAGGCCTTGGTCCTGAGAGCAGAAGATGGTGGATCGGGGAGGCGCGCCACTCCAGGCGTAGGCGGCTGGCGATCGCAAGGAGCGCGGCATAGAGCTGATAGCCGCCGGGGATCCTATCGAGCGCCGAACCCGACATCGCCCCTGCCCCCCTTGTCCCGCTAGGCGCCGCGCAAGGCAGCGATGTTGGCGGCGTAGCCGGCGGGTCCCCCTCGAAACACCGCCGTGCCCGCGACGAGCGCGGTCGCGCCGGCCTCCACGCAAAGCCGCGCGGTTTCGGGCGTCACGCCGCCGTCCACCTCCAACGTGATGTCGCGACCGCTCGCCTCAATCATCGAGCGCAGCGCCGAGATCTTGGCGAGCTGCGAGGTCATGAAGCTCTGGCCGCCAAATCCCGGGTTGATGGACATCACCAAAATAAGATCCACGTCATCCATCATCCACCGGATCACCGAGGGGTCCGTCGAGGGATTGAAGACGACCCCAGCCTTGGCTCCGAGCTCGCGGATGCGTTTCAACGTACGGTTCAGGTGGGGGCCGGCCTCGGGATGAACGCTCATCAAGTCGGCGCCGGCGTTGCGAAACGCTTCAAGGTAGGGGTCCGCAGGCGATATCATCAGGTGAACGTCGATCGGGATCGTCACGTGCGGGCGCAGCGCCTTTACGACATCGGGTCCGATGGTGATGTTGGGCACGAAGTGTCCGTCCATGACGTCCACGTGGAGCCAGTCGGCGCCGGCTTGCTCGACGGCGCTGGCTTCTTCACCGAGGCGCGCGAAATCAGCCGCCAGGATGGAGGGCGCAATGAGGGGAGCGGTGCGGACCATGCCACTGCATACTGTGATGCGGGGTTTCGGACCAGAGGGCGCCTGAGGCCTCACAGCCTGTGAGTTCCCACACGTGGGGAGCTCAAGATCATCAACGATCTACGGCGAGCGCAAAGGCGATAAAAGCAAAAAAGGCGATGCACAGGTCGCTGCGAACAAAGCCTTCAACTCCAAAATGGGGTCCCCGGCCGCGTGGCGGAGACGAAAGCGCCTCGTGGCGGGCTCCCTGCGCCGGCGACGCCCCAAGTGCTCGCACCCGCGCAGACTGCGGTGCATCTTGCGAAGACGATTTTTTCCCCCACCCTTCTCGAAAAGCCGCTTGTTCGACGCGCCTGGTCGCGTCGAACTCCGTTTTGGGAAAGACTCGTGGCCCATGACCACTGCGGCTATTTGCTGACAGGGCGCTGGGTCATGGCTAGCCTTTCTTGATGATAGCCCTGCTCGCGTCCGTCGTTCTGGCAAGCACTGGCCAGCATCGCGGGCCTGCCCCACGCGTGACGCAGACTGAAGTCGCGCTGCATCTCGATCTTACGTCTTTTCCGAACTCGACCGGGCCACGCCGAAAGATCGGGGCGCTCACGCCGGCTGATTATGGCTTTACGAGGATCTCGCGGCGCGAGGGCTGGACGGTGCTTTCGGAGCAGGATGGCGGCTGGATAATCGGCGTGCGGCTGCTGAGCACGGATGCTTCCGGCGCGCTTATCTGCTTCCTTGACGAGGCCCGGAACGGCGGGACCTATCGTGATCAATCGGCGCTTGAGGTGGCGCCTTCGTCAGATGGCTTATTCCATGCGCAGCGAACCTTGCGACCAGTGCGGGGCTGCCCTTCAGTTCCATAATCGCCGTTCTGACCGCAGGCTCTACGGCCTCCGCCGTCATCTGGGCGATTAGAACGACCCTAAGCTTTGCGAAAGCGCGCCACATAGAAGCCGTCGAGCCCGCCCGCCGCATGATGGGGCAATAGGCGAAGTGTTCCGTCGGTTCTGAGGCTCGCGGGCGGCGCGCCGCCCTCGCCCGTCGCAATCGGTTCAAGCGCCACCGAAGGGGTGCGCGCCAGGAACGCTGCGACCTGTCCTTCGCCCTCTTCAGGCTCCAAGGAGCAGACGCAGTAGACGAGCCGGCCGCCGGACTTCGTTCGTCTCGCCGCCGCATCGAGCAACTTGGATTGGACGGCTGCAAGGCCAGCGACATCACTGGGCTTGGCCGCCCAGAGCACATCGGGATGGCGACGGAACGTGCCGGTCGCTGAACACGGCGCATCAAGCAGGACTGCGTCAAACGTTCGCTTATCTGGCCAGGTCGCCGCATCTGCAGCCACAATCTCGGCCGAAAGCGCCATCCGCGCGAGGTTTTCTGCGACACGTTTCAGACGCGGCGCCGAGCGATCCAGCGAGACGACGCTTGCGCCTGCGGCGGCCAGTTGCAGCGTTTTGCCGCCAGGCGCTGCACACATGTCGAGCACGGTTTCTCCGGCTTCGAGGGCCAAGAGCCGGGCCGGAATCGCGGCCGCCGCATCCTGAACCCACCAATCGCCCTCAGCAAAGGCCGGCCACGTCGTCACATCACCGCGTTTGGCGGTCCTCAGACTGCCCCCCGGCAGCAAGACAGCTTCAAGTTCGCTGGCGAGCTGCGGCCCACGCTCGAGGTTTTTCATGGAAAGGTCGGTCTGAGGCTCCTGGGAGATCATCGCTGCAATTTCATGCGCCGCGCTTGGACCGAAGGCTGCAGACCAACGCGCATAAAGCCAGCTCGGGGCAAGCAATTGCGGCTCGTCGAGCACCGGGGGGTCGCGCACCAAGCCGCGCAGCACGGCATTCACCAGCCCTTTGAACATTTGCAGGCCCTTGTCCTGCGACACCAGATCCACCGAGGTTGCAACCGCGGCGTGGGCGGGAATTTTAAGGACAAAGGCCTGCGCCACGCCCAATCTCAGAATCTGCACGATTTTGTCGGGGGGCGGTTTTTTCACCTTCGACTGCAGCGCAGCGTCAATAGGCCCAAGATGGCGCAACGTCGCCATCACCAAGGCTCTTGCGAAGGCGCGGTCGCGACCATCCAGCATGGCCAGGGCCGGGTGGCTCAATCCTTCATCCATACCTGAGCGTCCGCCAAGCGCTGCGCTGAGGAGGTCAAGGGCGGCGGCGCGCGCCGGAAGGCCGGCGACATCGATGGGGCTTAGATCACTCACCGGCGCGGCGTGCCCTCATCGGTGCGCCGGCGCAAGGCCTGATCGCTCAGACGGCCTTGGCGTTGCGCCACGTCACGAAGATCGATCCAAGAAAGGTCAGCATGCCCAGGAGCGCCAGGAAGGCGCCGGCCGTGGCGCCGGCTTCCATATTTGTCTTGCCCTGCAAGACCATCGCCAGGGATGGGATCGTCACGATAACCGCCAAGGTGGAAATATAGAAATTCGCCCAGCCGAGCGCCCCAGAGCGCCCCGTCAGGGAATAGAACGTCCCCATCAGGGCCAACGTCGCCCAGCCCAGCAGGTTGAGATGGGCGTGCGCCGGCATCATGCTGTGGTCATTCGAAGCGGCCATGACGATCCCCCAGATCATGCCCCCCAAGGCGCAAATCGCCGCGGCCGTAAAGAACGCTAAAGCCAGTCTGGACATTGCAAGGCCCCCCAAAAACAACCGCCGGACCAAGGTGACCATCGTTCGTTGAACATCGCAAGTTTGGTTCAAGGGCGCTTTCAGCGTTAGGGTGCTTCGATGACTGATCACCCGCCAAACGCCGCACCGGGCAAGCCCCTGACCCCTCAGGCCCGACGCGCCCTTGAAGAGGCCGCCTCGCGGCAGGCCAAGGCCGCCCTCGCCGAGAAAAGCGCCGAGCAGGGAGGACCAAAAGGTCTTGAGCCCACACGCTTTGGCGACTGGGAGCGAAAAGGCGTCGCGGTCGACTTCTAGCCGGCCTGGGCCATTTCGGCGGCGATGCGAAGGGCTGCAGCGCTGGGATCGTTGGCCGCCGTGATCGGGCGACCGCAGACCACGTGGGAGGCTCCCGCCCTCAAGGCGTCGAGCGGGGTCGCCGCGCGGGCTTGATCATTCTTCGCCGACCAGTCCGGGCGCACGCCGGGCGTAACCACAAGAAAGTCGCGACCACCCAGTTTGCGGGCGAGATCGGCTTCCTGGGGGCTGGAGATCACGCCATCACAGCCCGCCGCAATCGCCTGGTGGATGCGACGTTCGACAAGGGCGCGCGCGGTTTCTGAATAGCCCATTTCATGCAGGTCTTCGTCGGCCAGGCTGGTCAGAACGGTGACGGCCAGGATCTTGAGACTGGAGGACCCGCGTCCGCGCACGGCGGCGGCCATCACCTGGGGCTCGCCGTGAACCGTCAGGAAGTCGCCGCAATTGGCCTGCGCGATGGCTGCGGCGGCCCGCTGAACGGTGGTGCCGATGTCGTGAAGCTTCCAGTCAAGGAAAACCTGCTTGCCCTGCGCCTTGAGCTCGCGCGCCAGCGCCATGCCATCGGTGGCCAAAAGCTCCAGGCCCACCTTGTAGAAACCGACCGCATCGCCGACAGCTGTCACGAGGGCGCGCGCTTCATCAGCCGTCGGCACGTCCAAGGCTACGATCAGGCGTCGATCGGCTTTGACAGCGCGTTGCGCTAGGGCGGCTTCGGACATGCGAAGGCTCCGGACAAGGGTGTGCGAACCGACGTTCGGCGCGCGAGACAATTTGGGCTAAGAGCGTCAGATGATCCATTGGGACTTCGCGGTCAACTTCTTCGTGGCGCTCTTTGCGCTTCTCGACCCTGTGGGAAATGTCCCGGTGTTCGCCGCCTCGACGCTGGGCGCCAAGAGCCGGGAACGGGCTCAGATTGCCCTGGTGATTTCCCTTTTTGTCCTTGGGTTCCTCACCTTCTTCTATTTTTCCGGCCTGGCGATCTTGGCCTATTTTGGCATCTCACTGCCGGCGTTTCGCATCGCGGGCGGGGTAATCCTCTTCATATTGGGCCTGAAGATGGTCGGTGACGACTTCACCTCGAGCTTTGCAAACGCCGCCGACGCCAGCGCCGATGACACGCGAACCTATGTGCGCCGTCGCGTTGAACAGATGATCGTCCCCTTCGCCATGCCGCTTTTGATCGGACCCGGCGCGATCTCGACGGTGATCATCTACGCAAGTCAGGCCAAACAGTACGGCCTACCCGGCGCAGCCCTTGGGATCGGCGCCATCGCGGCGGTTTCATTCGCCACGCTGCTCTCGTTCCTGGCGACCCCGCTGATCGGCAAGCTCCTGGGAAAGATCGGGCTTTCGATCATCGTGCGCGTCTTGGGTCTCATCTTGTGCGCCATGGCGGTGCAGTTCCTGCTGGCTGGCGTGGCTGACTCCACCCACGGACTGATCAGGCCTGAGGCGGCCGCGCCCTACGCCAAATAGCTAGGCTCTGCGATAGCGCGCGCCTTGAGAGGCCATCAACGCCAAGGCCCAGTCATCGGGGATCAGCTTTATCACCGCGGCGATCGCTTTATTGGGCGCCCCCGGCACGCAGATCGGGCGATTGGCCTCAACGGCTTCATAACCGGCGGCGGCCACTTCATCGGCTCCCAACCATAGCCACGGCGGCGTTGACTGAGTGATCTGCGCCCGCATTCCGGTGACGTCGTGAAATTCCGAATAGGTGAGCCCGGGGCATAGGGCGCTGACGTGAACGCCTTGTCCCGCTGTCTCAAGATGAAGGCTCTGCGAAAACCGCACGCTGAAGGCCTTGACGGCGCCGTAGAGCGTATGGCCGGCCGCGCCTGGAATTAGTCCGGCCAACGAGGCGACATTCACAATCCGCCCGAACTGGCGATGGATCATGCCTGGGAGGACCCGATGAGCCAGCTCCGAGGGCGCGCTCACCATCACCTGGATCACCGCGTGTTGGTCTTCCCAGCGGGTATCGGCATAGGCGCCGGGCAGTCCGTAGCCGGCGTTGTTGATCAGGACATCGACCGTTCGGCCGTGGGCGGTCAGGAAGTCGAGGATCTGACCCGGGGCCTCCGGCTCCTTTAGATCAGCCGCCACGACGATCGCCTCGACGCCGTAGCGCAGTGATATTTCCTCAGCGAGCTTCTCCAGCCTCTCAGCCCGGCGCGCTGTCAGCGCCACATCATAGCCATGGCTCGCCAGGATCCGCGCGAACGCCGCGCCGATGCCGGCCGACGCGCCGGTCACCAGCGCCAGTCTGCGGTCCATTGTCGCTCTCCGGGTCTTAAGTGTGCGAAACTAGGGCCGAAGCCCAGGCTTTCAAGGAAAAGCGTCGCCTTAGGCGCTTCGTTGGCTTGCTGGGGCACGCCACGCCATTGAATGGGCTGTTGAATGGGTGTATCGCGCGCGCCGCAAGACGGCATGGGGCCGCCCAAGGGGGCAGCGTTTATGTCCCCGGAGAGATTGGATGGCTGATTCGGCCGGTGGCGCACCCGGTGCGTCCTCCGAGGCGTCCGAAGAACGTCCCCATGTGCGTAAGCAAGGGCTCTGGGCGCTGGCGATGGGCTCGGTTGGCGTCGTCTTCGGCGATATCGGAACTAGTCCGCTTTACGCGATGCGCGAGGCGCTGAGCCACATTCGGCATGGCCCCAGCGACATGGCCGTGCTGGGCGTGGTCAGCCTGGTCTTCTGGGCCCTGATCATCGTAGTGACGATCAAGTACGTCGTCTTCGTCATGCGGGCCGACAATAAGGGCGAGGGCGGAACGCTGGCGCTGATGGCCCTGGCCCAGCGCGCGCTCGGCCATCGCTCGACCGTGCTCTTCATGCTGGGCGTCTGCGGCGCAGCTCTCTTCTATGGGGACGGGCTGATAACGCCGGCGGTTTCCGTGCTCTCCGCCGTGGAGCTCCTGAAGGACGCGCCCAACGTCGGCCACGTCTTCACGCCCACCGTCATCCTCTTCTCGGCGGCCGCGATCCTGATCGGGCTGTTCCTGGCTCAGTCGCGCGGAACCGCGAGCGTCGGGCGCTTCTTCGGACCGATCATGCTGGTCTGGTTTGTGCTGCTGGGGGGGCTCGGCGTCATGCACATCGTCGAGGCGCCGGTGATACTGAAGGCGATCAACCCCTATTACGGGCTCCATCTTCTGGTGAACAACGGCCTCCTGGGCTTCGTTATTCTGGGCAGCGTGTTCCTGGCCGTGACGGGGGCGGAGGCGCTCTACGCCGACATGGGCCACTTCGGCCGCACCCCGATCAGACTGGCGTGGCTGGGCTTGGCGCTGCCTTGCCTTTCGCTGCAGTATTTCGGCCAAGGCGCGCTGGTGCTCACCCACCCCGAAGCGGCCAAAGACCCCTTCTTTGCGATCATTCCGCACGTCGCCTACTGGCCGATCCTGATCCTTACGATCGTGGCCACCGTCATCGCCAGCCAGGCGGTGATCACCGGGGCGTTTTCGATGACCCAGCAGGCTGTGCAACTGGGCTTGCTCCCCCGCATCGACATCCGGCGCACCAGCGAGACTGTGGCCGGGCAAATCTTCGTGCCATCCGTCAATCGACTGCTGATGATCGGCGTCCTGGTGCTCCTGGTGCTCTTCCGCACCTCGGACAACATGGCCTCGGCCTATGGCATCGCCGTCACCGGCACGATGGTGATAACGGTGATCATGGAGTTCATCGTGGCCCGCCGGTTCTGGAAGTGGAGCCTTCCGGCGACGCTTGCGTTCGTAGCGCCCTTGCTTGCGATTGACCTCAGCTTCCTGGGCGCGAACCTGGTCAAGGTCCTGGACGGCGGCTGGTTCCCACTCTCGTTCGGTGCGGTCCTGGTGGTCATCATGTGGACCTGGACCCGGGGGGCTCAGATCCTCACCGACAAGGCCCGTCGCGATAGCGTCCCTCTTGCCGACCTTGCCGAGATCCTCAAGAGCCGCTCGATGTACCGTGCGCCGGGGACCGCGATCTTCCTGACCTCGGACGCCTCAATGTCGCCAGTGGCGCTGATGCACAACCTCAAGCACAACAAGGTGCTGCACGAGAAGAACGTCGTGCTGACAATCGAGACCGCCGAGACACCAAGGGTCCGGGAAGAGGATCGGGTGCGCATCGAGCCGGTCAACGACGACTTCAAGAAACTGATCATCACCTATGGGTTCATGGAAAGTCCAAACCTTCCCAAGGCGTTGTCGCTCTGTCGCAAGCTCGGCCTGAAGTTTGACATCATGGCCACGAGCTTCTTCCTGGGGCGGCGTTCCGTCGTGCCCTCGGCGCAATCAGGCATGCCGCTATGGCAGGACAAGCTTTTCATCTTCTTGATGAAAAACGCAGCGAACCCCACAGACTTCTACAAAATCCCTCCGGGTCGCGTCGTCGAGCTGGGCACTCAGGTCACCATCTAGCTCATGACCATCCTTGCCTACGCCGGCGACGCCCTTTGGATTATCGCGCTTTCGATCATGGCCGGGGCGGCGCGCAACGCCTGGGGCCGGATGGACGCCGATACGCGGGTGCCGATGTGGATCCGACGCGACGGTTCCCCTGGCTGGCGCGCCAAGCGCATTTGGGCGCTTTGCGCGCTTCCAGCCTTGGCCCTGGCCGTCAGCCTCTTCCTTGTCGCCGGCGACCGTGGCCTTGGCGGTGACGAAGCGCTTATCCTTTTTGGAGTGCGTGCGAGCTCGGCTGGGCTCTTCCCGCTGATTTACCTGCGCTGGTTAAAGCCCGCCCTGGCCGTGCTTGAGGCCGAAGGCGCGCTAAGACCGCAATAGGCTCTCTTGAATTTGCAACCCGTTCGCCCTTAAAGGCGCGCGATCCTTATCTCCCTCCCGCCAGGAACGCTGCTCATGGCCGACAAGCCCATCAAGAAGGTCGTGCTCGCTTACTCGGGCGGGCTCGACAGCTCCACGATCGTCAAATGGCTGCAAACCGAGCTAGGCGCGGAGGTTGTGACCTTCACAGCCGACCTTGGGCAGGGCGAAGAGGTGGAGCCGGCGCGGCGCAAGGCGATCACGCTTGGCGTCAAGCCTGAGAACGCCTTCGTTGAGGACGTGCGCGAGGAATTCGTGCGCGACTACGTCTTCCCGATGTTCCGCGCCAACACCGTCTACGAGGGCCAATACCTGCTTGGCACCTCGATCGCCCGGCCCCTCATCGCCAAGAAGCAGATTGAGATCGCCCGCAAGACCGGCGCTGACGCCGTCGCTCACGGCGCGACGGGCAAGGGCAATGACCAGGTGCGTTTTGAGCTCGCCTACTATGCGCTCGAGCCTGACATTCGCGTCGTGGCGCCTTGGCGGGAGTGGAGCTTCAAGAGCCGTGAGGCTCTGCTCGACTTCGCAGAGAAGCACCAGATCCCGATCACCAAGGACAAGCGCGGCGAAGCCCCGTTCAGCGTCGATGCAAACCTGCTGCATTCGTCGTCCGAGGGAAAGGTGTTGGAAGATCCAGCGGTTGAAGCCCCGGAGTTCGTCCACCAGCGGACCATTGCGCCTGAAAATGCACCGGACAGACCCACGGTCATCACCATGGACTTCGAAGGCGGCGACCCCGTCGCCATCGATGGCGTCAAGCTTTCACCGGCAGCGCTTCTCACCAAGCTGAATGAGCTTGGCCGCGACAATGGAATCGGCCGCCTCGATCTCGTTGAAAACCGCTTCGTGGGGATGAAATCCCGCGGCGTCTATGAGACCCCCGGCGGGACGATCCTCCTGGCCGCCCATCGCGGCATGGAATCCATCACGCTCGATCGCGGCGCCATGCACCTGAAGGACGAGCTGATGCCGAAATATGCATCGCTGATCTACAATGGCTTCTGGTTCGCCCCTGAGCGCGAGATGCTGCAGGCCGCCATCGACCTGTCGCAGAAGATGGTCACCGGCCAAGTGCGCGTGAAGCTCTACAAGGGCAACGTCACAGTGATCGGGCGCACCAGCCCCTATTCTCTCTATGATCAGGAGCTTGTGACGTTCGAAGAAGGCGCGGTCGCCTACGACCATCGCGATGCGGCGGGCTTTATCAAGCTCAACGCTCTACGCCTTCGCGTTCAGGCGCAGCGTGACAAGCGGGTCAAATCCTAGGTCGGTCCCAACGGCTGGGCAGGAGGCGCCTGGCCAGATTTCCGAAGTCATCAAGCCGGTTCGCAACAAACCCTAAGATGTGACAAGTTCCCCGACAAAGGCGAAGCTTCGCTCGCCATGTTTCGGGGGAGATGACTGATGATGATTGCACACCGCTGGACCGCCGTGGTCAGCATTCTAGCGCTCTTGGTTTACTTCTGGATGGGCATCCAGGTCGCAGGCGCGCGGCGCAAGAGCGGGATCCAAGCGCCAACCATGACCGGGCACCCCGTCCTGGAGCGAGCCGTGCGGGTTCAGATGAACACCCTGGAATGGTTGCCGATGTTCCTGACGGGGCTATGGCTCTTCGCCATCTTTTGGAACGAAATGGTCGCAGCTGGCCTGGGCGTCGTCTGGATCATCGGCCGATTGGTCTATTCGACCGGCTATATGGCCGATCCTGGCAAGCGGGGCCCCGGTTTCTTGATCCAGGGGTTGACGGTGGCGGTGTTGTTGTTCGGAGCCTTGGGCCGGATCGTCTACACCCTGGCCACCGGGACTGCCTGACACACGACCCGCGTTCCTGATTTTTCAGGTCTCGACGACGCGCGGCCAGGCGGCGCCTGGCCGCGCCCGGATTTGATCGCGCCGGTTCTTCGCTGCGAGATCGCCGGCCTAAACCACAAATCCCGCCGCCGCCACCGCAAGTCCGGCCAGTCCGAGCCCGATTGAACCCAACCAGAACGCTCTGCGCCGTGTGATGATCGCCACGGTGCAGATCGCAATGCCGATTTCCAAGAGCGTGGCGCCGGCGGTCAACCAGTGATGGCGATGTTCATGGCCACGGCTGCTGGCCAGCAACTTGTCCCGTTCAGCCTCATTCTCAAGGGCCTGCTTTTTGACCTCGGCCTGCTTGTTGACCTGTTCTTTGGCGGTCTCCGCATATTTCTGCGCCTTGGGTCCGCCGGCGTCTGCCGCGATCCCGTAGATGTGCTTCTTGAGACTATCGGCCTGATATTCGTCCCAGGCGTCAGTCGCCTTGTCCTGACTGAGCACCGCCTCGCTCGAAGAGGTGATCGCACCCCCAGCCTCAATCGTCTCCAGGCTGCCGACAGCAGCGGCGAGCACCGCCAATATGGCGATGGTGATCGACACCCGATTGATGAAAGGGTCGCGCTCATGGGCTGCATGCTCAGCATGTTCGGCGTGTTCATGCGCTTCGAGCGCGGGATCGTAAGTCATGTTTTCGTTCCCCCTGACATTCCCCCGACTAACCCCGTCGCGCCGTCGGTGTCTGTATCTTCTATAACTGCTGATTTGTCTGAGACCAGACGCCTTGCCGTAGGCGCCAGCCTGACCCCGGCGTGCACAGGATGAGAAGAGCTCAGTTGGCCCGCTCTTAGGAAAGCTGTTCCAGGTAGGCGCAGAGGTGGCGCATCGCCGTCAGGCCATCTGCCCGCTCCATTTCCATATGCCAAAGCAGCAGGCGGGCCTTCGTCCGCGCCGCCACAGCATCTAGGCAGGGCGTCATGATGATGAGTTGCTCGAGCGCATGGGATCGATCGAAGAGCGCGTTCCGAACGGACTGAGCGGCCTCAGGCGTCCTGCCGATCTCCCACGCTAAAGCTTCGCGCTCCAGCGACCAGGCCTCAAAAAGATGCTCAGAACTCGCCGCAGCGGCCTCGGTCTTCGCCATATCCAGCTCCGATCAAATTAAGAATGTGTATTATAGTACGTAGCGCCATAATGCACAAATGGTGTCCATCATCGAGATGGACATCCGTGAAAGCTTCGGGCGAAATCTTCGACACTACAGAAAGCGCGCAGGCCTCAGTCAGGAAGTTGTGGCCGAGCGAATGGGCGTGGACCGAGCCCATGTGAGCAGCATGGAGCGCGGTCGGCAAAACGTAACACTACTCACACTATGGCAGGCGGCCGAGGCGCTTCAGGTCTCGGCCGCCGACTTGGTTTGCGAGCCGCCCGTTGGGAATTAAACTCCAGGCGCATCGCGCGTCGTTGTGACCCGCGAGACCGGCGTCTTCGATCATTCAGCGCCAATGCTGGCTTCAAACATCGATCACTTCGCGGAGCGAAACTGCAGCGGGCGCCGGCGCCCCAAAGAATTCGCTCGTCAGGGCTGCGACGTGGGCATGCTCCTTGTCGACATGAACCAAGTGGTAGCTGTCTTCCAACACCACGACCTCGCTTGGTCCCCCGAGCGCAGCTCGAAGCCGATAGGCGTTGCGCAAATGAGACGTGTCATCCTCTCGCGCATGGACGATGAGGGTCGGCGCACGCACCATGGGTGCGACCTGCTCGACGTGCCGCGACAACTGATAGAGCTGGTGCATCGCGCCCAGCGGCATTCGGTCCAACGCCCCCGGGATCATCGACTGCAGCGCCTGCCCCGCCAATTCTCTCAAGCGGAGATCCTTGAGCCCGTAGGGATGCGGCTGGGTGAAGCTCATCCGCCGAACTAAGGGCAGGCTGGCGATCGTTTGAATGAGTGGCGCCCCCGCAGTGATTTTCGGCATGCTCCAGCCGTCATATTCGAACAGCATCGAATAGACCGCCGCGCCGCGAATTTCGGGAAACTCTGCGCAGAGCTCAAGACCGATTGCCCCGCCCGCACAGATGCCGGCCACATAGACCTCGTCGACCTCGCACATGAACTTCAGATAGGCCGCCCGGGCCGAGGCGACCCAGTCGCGCCACTCGGTCTTAAGGAGATCGACCGTCGTTCCCCCGTGGCCCGCCAGGAGCGGGGCATAGAGGCCAAAGCCCTTGCGATGCAGCAGACGACCCACAGCCTTCATCTCGCCGGGCGCGCCCCCCAGGCCGTGAAGCAGGAGGACCCCTTTTTGGCCATCTCCGCGGACGTGGAAACTGCGATCACTCAAGCCGCTATATCCGGCTGACCTGGGCTTTCGCAGATCAGCCCCTCTAGATTCTTTCCGCACAAGCCGCGCCCTGGCCCCGACGACCTGCGTTCGTCACGCCAAGCTTCAGCGTCGTACATGCAAGAGCCTTCGCCGGTTCAAGAAATTTGGATGATCCAGGTAATGGACAGCTGGCGATAATCTTGCAACTAAGCCGGGTGTTTTTCGCTTGATTCCTCGCGCTATTCCGAACGAGCTTGCCGTTGATGGGCCGCTGGGCGAGTTCGCTTTGAACTGCGAAAGCCCGGCCCGGCCTTAACTCCCAATTCTGCAAATGGAGCATCCATGCCACGATCCGCTTCTTACGCCACCGCCCTGGCCTTAGCTTCGATGCTGTTGGTGGGTGGCGCAGCGCACGCGCAGGCCGGCAAGCCGGTCACGATCGATATGCAGCTTTCGGAGTTTCACTTCGCCCCCTCCCATCTCGACCTGACCAAGGGTCAAACCTATCTCCTGCGGGTGACCAACGATGGCAAGCATGCCCACAGCTTCAGCGCCAAGGACTTTTTCAAAGCCGTGGATTTGAGTCCGGCCGCCTCGGCCAAGGTCGGCGACGGCGACATCGAGGTCCCGACAGGCCAGACGGTGGAAGTCGAGGTGACGGCGGCCAAAGCCGGATCCTACGAGATGCACTGCAGCCACCCGCTGCATTCGACGCTCGGCATGAAGGGCCAGATCGTCATCCACTGACCTGTGCGTTCTCGCGGGCCGGGCGGGGCGGGGCGTCAGCAACCATGGCGGCTTGCGCCGCGGGCCTGACCACCCGACCCTCATCGAACTCGGCCTTGGCCTTGGCCAGGGTGTCCACCAGGCCTATCGCCGCCTCGACGTCGAGAAACGGGTTGAGGATGTAAAGGCGCAGGGCCACCACAGGATCGCCCGCATCGGTATAGAAGGCGGCAGACGTCTTGCTCACCGCAATGGCGGCTTCGCCCGCGGCGTAATGGTCACAGAGGAATCGGAAGAATTCGCCGTTGTAGTCGGTGATGGATGGGTGCGTGGAAGCGCGCATCTCCGCATGGAAGAGGGCGTTTGCGTCCATGTGGGGCGGGTAGGCGCGGATGAAGACGTCGGATCCGAACGAGTCCGGGTTGACGATCAATAGGTCAGGGCGGCGAATGCGAATATCGCGCTTGATCCGCAGCGAGATGTCCTGGGCGTGGCCCAGCAGGGCCTGGAACCCCTGAAGGCCCAGCGCCGACACCGACATCAAGGTCGCCACCATGTTGGCCGAAGAGCGTGAGGTCTCCAGAGTGTATTTGCCCGGATTGTAGGCGACTGCGTCGTGGAACAAGGGGGTCATCATGTCGCTCTCGCGGCCGAGCGCGGTGAGCTTTCGCCGATCCTTGGCGACCAACATGCTCGAGACATAGGGCGCATAGCCCGTCTTGTGGAAATCGATCCCGAAGCTGTCGGCCCATTTCAGGGTGCTGATCTTCGATGCAATCCGTCGGAGCCGGGCCAAGACCTCGTCGCAAAAACCAAGCGGGTTCGCCGCAAAATCGTAGGTCGTGAAGTGAAGGTAGGCCCATCCGATCACGCTGTCGGCGTGCAGATGCGGCCGGTAAGGCAGCGCAAAATCCTCGACAAGACGATCGATCAGCGACGACAGCTCGCCAAAGTCGTCGATCCCCATGCAAGACGTGGTGCCGCCCACCCCGACGATGCAGGCGATCGTCTTTCCGGCCTGGATCTGGGCCCTGCAGATCCGATCGAGGTCTGCAAGATCGGTCGACTGGTCGCGGTGAGAGCGCGCCATCAGATAGTTGTCGCGCCCAAGCCCCAGCCAGGAAACCGCCGTCTGCTGCGAATAGTGAGCGGGGCGCGAGCCCACCACCACCATCTCGCGCGAGATTCCGCGGAAGAGGGCGTCGGGATCGACGCTCAACAAGCCCATTCTGAAAGCGTAGAGATTGGTCCCCGTGCCGCCAAACGTGAACAGGCCGCCGGCCTCGGCGGCGTCAAAGCCCGCCAGGGATGCATAGAGCCGCGACAGCTCTATTTCGGCCCGCGCCGCATTGCCCGCGTCCTCGGCGGTCACCCCGTTTCCCATATAGACGGCCGCGGCGACATAGCTCGAGAGGTAAGCCAAGGTGGGCGTCGGGATTACGTTCTTGACCATTCGCGGGTGGTTGGACTTGACCGTTCCCGTCAGGAGGGCCGGAAGAGCATCCATATGGTCGATGAGATCTTCGGCCATGCGTGGGGGCAGCGCCCACGGGACCGAGGCGCAGCGCGGCGCAGGGGCGTCCGCGTCCCCGAAGAGCGGACCTGCGCCCTGATGGTCGCGGGCGGCACGCAGGGCCGCGGCGATCAAGGCTTCGAACTGGTCGAGGTTTGAGCCGCTCGGATTCAGGAAATGGTTCGCACGAAGATCGGCGAGCAGGGTGCGGTAGTTTTCCATGGGCTCCCTCGTCCGCTACGACATCGCTCCGCGCGCGTCGCACCGGCCAAAAGCGATCCAAGCCGCGTCCCAGCCGCCCGTTTCGCCAATCTGCGAGCCTACCCTGGTAACTCTCCACCCCTATTGAGGCGGAGTCAGCCAGCACCAATTTGTAGTTGCGAAGGAACAACCTAGGCTGTCGGCGAAAGCGCCGCAACACGTTTGGCGTCAACTTTTCCGGCGAAAGGGGCGGGCTGTGCAGACGCCCCCGCGCTACCAGCAGAGGCCCAACCGCTCTCAGGCGGCAAACATTGGATTTTCCGAATTGACCATCGCCGCGCTCCTGGGCCACGCCGCCAGGGGCGTGACGCAGGACTACGTTCGCATCGCCAAAGCCGTGACAAGGCGGAGAGCTAAACGCTTCTCAAGCGCCAGTTTTTGCCGGCCCCGCCTTCCCGGCCACGTGAGCCGCCACGTTCTGCGCCTTCCACGCCAGCATGGGCATCCGCGCAATCCGCGCAATCACGTCCTCCGGCGCGTCGAGCCCACTGGAATCAATCTCGCCCTTGTCGATCAGGGCGTCGAGAAACCGCCGCTCTCCGGCCGACCACTCGAAAAGCCCGGCGAGCCGCTCACGACACAGGGCGACGGACTCGTCGATCCATGAGCGTATTCCCCCGACGTCCTTGAACGTCCCCTGGGGTAGGCAGATCGCCAGCTTTTCGCGGAGCTCCTTAGGGTCACCGCCGATGTCCTCCACCGAGGCGCGTCTCCAATCCACCGACCGGCTCGCGCCGAACGCCAGGACCGCGGCGCGAATCTGCCGCCAATCAAGATCAGAGATTTCCAGGATGCGCCGGGCATCGAAGAGGTCGCGAGCGGCATTGCGATCGATGAGTGCAACCAGCTTGCCGGCGATCACTTCATGGATGTCGACGACTACCCCCTGGCTCGGCGCGCGGTCCCCGAGGGCGACCGATGCCATCGCCGCCGTGCCGAACAGCGGCTGGCGCATCATATAATTGAGATCGACCTCGATCGAGGCATTGCCTCCCAGCGCTGACCCGAACCGTGCGGCCCACTTCCCTCCGCCGTGGCTCACGGGTTGACGCCGCAGCGCATAGCCTTGGGCCGCACGGTTCGGGTCAGCGCGGCCTCGACCTGGGGCCTGTCCGCCAGCATCGCCTCGCGGTCCAGCTCGCCGATGTAGTTGAGGTCGATGTCGATGGAGAGCCGGTCGAGTTTGAGGTAGAAGACGTTGAGGGCCGTGCCGCCTTTCAAGGCTACACGATCCTTCAACACGTCGTCCGCAGCAATGTCGGCCAGCAGATCCAGCAGGCGGATGACCTTCTCCAAGGCGCCCGCCTGTAGCCGGGTCTCGCCGGAGAGCTTTTGCAGGGTCTGGAGGGATGGCGGGGCCATCAGGAGCCCTCGAACCGGCGGTCCGTCAGTGAGGATGAGAGGAAAACCCTCCAACCCGGGACGAGCTTCGCATCACCGGGCTTGGCGCCTAGGGCGTATCGCGGTTGCTTTGGCGCCAGCGGGCGGAACGCCTCGACCGCCGCCTTCGAGATCCGCAGATCGGGCGCGGCGTTCTCCAACCACCACCCGCAGAGCGCCGCGGCTGTGGCGTTGCCGATGGCGACGACCTGCTCACGCAGCCTCGTCACATCGACCCGCGGGACGATGTCGAGTGAGTTGAGAAGTTCCTCGCCGCCGCCCGCGAGATCGGGCCGGTCGAAGAGGTCGGCCATGGAGCGTTCCAGCGTGGTCACCGGGACCATCACGCCTAGTCTGTCGATGGCTTCTATGGCCCCAGGTGTGATGAGGCCTTTGGGCGGCCGCAGGAAGCGACAGGTCACCCCCTCAGCCTCCAGGGTCAGGGGCTGGCCGGGGGCGACCACCTGGACGTCTGGGCCTTCGGTGTAGGCGTAGCCGTGCAGCTCAAGGGCGGAATGGTAGGCAATCACCCCACCCTTGCGGAGCTTCGAGGCCGCCAGGAACCTGTCGACCGACCATGTGGCCGGGTCCGCGTGCTTCGGCACCGAGGCGAAGACGCCCCGCGCGATGCGCCGGATATTCCCGGCCCTCAAATGCTGGTCGAGCATGGCGGAGACGACACGGTCATTCGGTTGGCGCCCGACGGCCTCGGCGTACTGGGCGCGGTCGAACACGGGCGCGTCGCTGAAGAACGGAGCGGAGAGTTGGCGAGGCATGATTTTCTCACATACCGTGAAGATCATATATAAACTATGATCTTCTCATTCAATGAGAAATTCCCGTGCCTTCGGGATCCTGGCTGTGCGGTATTGTCGAGCTTCGTATTTTTAACATGACGTCGAGGACGTGTTAAAAAGTTCGGGTTTTCTGAACATGTCGGTCGTGACGCGTCAAAAGCGACTACCGCTCGGCGGGCCCACCGCTTGGCGGGCCAAGAGCGCCGACGGCGCTCCGAACGATCGCGGAGCTGACGCTCCCAAGGGCCACCCAGGCTGCAGCGCCCCGCCCTGTGCTGATAAGCGATATCGGGGTTTCCTTTGGCAAGCGGCGATGCCCGCTAAACGATCGCCACTGCGATTGGCCTCTACCCCAGCTGGGTCTCTGTCGAGGGATTGCGGGGAGCCTCTTTTGAAGGTCAGAATCAACGTCGCCTGGAGAGCCCGACATGCCCGTCGCCTGCAGATCCGACGATTTCGCCCGGCTGACTGGACCGCTGACGAAGCACTCACCTATTGTTTCGACCTATCGCACAGCGTCTTTATTGCTGAAGACGCTGGCGTAGCCACGGTAACAGATGCGCCAACGCACGACATAGTGCGATCGCCGAGCTGATCCAGGCCGGCGCCTTGTTCATGGCGGTCTTTCTGGCTATATATCCAGATATAGACGGAGGCCGAAATGAGCAGCTCTTCGCAGAAGCGCGCCCTGAAGAACTACCGTGATCGCCTCGGCGAGCGCGGCATGGCTCGCTTCGAGGTGCTCGGTCGCGACGCCGATCGGGATCTGATCCGATCGTTGGCACGGCGCCTGGCGGGGGACGGACCCGACGCCTCCCGCATCCGCGCGGTGGTGAGCCAGACCATCTTGGGCGAGCCACCGAAGAAGGGCGGCATTCTCGCCGCGCTGCGCCGATCGCCCCTGGTTGGCGCTAATCTCGATCTGCAGCGGCCATTCACCCCCGGCCGCGCCGTCGATTTGTGACCCGCTACCTTCTCGACACCAACATCATCAGCAACCTCGTCAAACCCGTTCCATCGGAATCCCTACTGGGGTGGATGGGCGAGCAACTCGATGACGATCTCCATATCTCGGCGTGGACGGTCGCGGAGGTTCGACGCGGAATCCTGGAAATGCCCGTCGGAAGGAAGCGGGAGGCGCTGGAAGACTGGTTCGAGGGTCCGGAGGGCCCCCAGGCGCTGTTCGCCGGGCGAGTGCTGCCGTTCGACGACAGGGCTGGCCTAGCATGGGCGCGATTGATGGCCGAAGGAACCGCCGCCGGCCGGCCGCGCAACGCACTGGATATGATTGTCGCGGCGGTGGCCGAGGTCCACGACTGCATGATCGTCACCGACAATGAGAAGGATTTCGCCGGGCTGAACTTCATCAATCCGCTGCGATCAGCCGGATAGGAAATCGGCGGAGGCGAGGCGGATGTAAGCAAGGACGACCCCGAAGGGCCGTCCTAATCGCTTCATTTTTCTAGAGAAAATTGGAGCGGGCGAAGAGATTCGAACTCTCGACCCCAACCTTGGCAATCGGCCCTCGAATGACGCCACCGCACAGCTTACTGCGCAAATGCTGGTGGCCCATACGTCGAGGGTGGGCAAGAGCCGCTCGCCGTGGGAGCCCCACGCACCCCTGGCTGTTGGGTGTGATTGAGGCCGAGCCTGACAGCGTGGCCACGCGTGCGACCTCTCTCTCTGACTATCGGCAAATTTGTATAGCAGTCCCGTCACGACGATCATGCCGACCTGGACCTGTGGCCGAATTGGAGGGTCTGCCGACCTTTTCTAAGTTGCAGGCGGCTTTAGGCTCGCGCCGAATTGTTGAGTTAGGCTGTGTATCGAGCGGAGTAGCGAATGATCTGTCGACTGTGGCGGGGTTGGACCGTGAAGACAAAGGCGGACGCTTACGAAGGCATCGTCCGCGGGGAAGTGATACCGGGGATCGAGGCCATGCACATCCCTGGATTCCGCAGCATCGACCTGCTCCGACGGGAGCAGAACGGAGAGGATCGCGTCGAGTTTACAACCTTGATGTGGTTTGACAGCCTCGATGACGTCCGAAATTTCACAGGCGAAGACTACGAAGTCTCGCACGTCCCCCTTGCCGCGCAAGCCGCGCTTGAGGAGTTTGACAGCCGGGCCGCGCACTTCGAGCTTCTGGATCGACGGGACCAGCCCTCGTCGAGGCAAGGGCGCGCTACAGCCATCGACCTTCCGGCCTCCACCGCCTTGGTGGTGATCGATGTCCAACAGGGATTCCTCGACCCCGACTGGGGACCGCGAAACAACTCGGACGCCGAAACAAACATCGCCACCTTGATCGGCGCTTGGCGAAGCGCGAACCGGTCCATTCACCACGTATACCACGCTTCCCGTTCTCCGCTCGGTAAGCTCCGGCAGGGTACGCCCGGATTCGACCCAATGCCGGAAGCCATTCCATTGGATGGCGAACCGGTTCACGTCAAACGCGTGAACAGCGGGTTCATCGGCACAAACCTCGAGCGCGATTTGCGGGCGCAGGGCATCGACACATTGGTGATTGTCGGCCTCACCACAAATCATTGCATTTCCACAACGACCCGCATGGCGGGGAACCTCGGGTTCAATACCTATATCGTATCGGACGCGACGGCGACCTTCGCGCGTGCCGGGCTGGACGGTCAGCTGCGCTCGGCGACCCAGGTTCATGAAGACGCCCTAAGCGACCTTGATGAGGAGTTCGCCCAGGTTGTGACCACAGCGCAGGTCTTGGCCGCCGCGACGCAGGCCAAGTCCGCCTCCAGAGACGCGGCGGATGCATGAGAGGTGAGCGCGCCAAGGCGGCTGCTCGTCGCGGAGGCACGCCCAAGGGCATGCGGGCTTCAGTTCGTGGGCTAGAGCATTTTCCGATAAGTGTGAAACGGTTATCGGATCGAAAAACGTAAGAGGGGCAAAACCCCGGGCGGGTTGATTTCATTTTTTCCTATGCGGCGGACTCGGTTTCTGATTCACCGTTAGGGTGGGTGCGCCGCGAGACATCGACGATCTATCGAAGGCAGACCTTCGGG
>Ga0209166_10000093_pt1 | contig 118520 bp, 93 predicted proteins | sample Coa_R1_3_FD_187151 | JGI IMG/M metagenome (GOLD analysis project Ga0209166, IMG submission 187151) | Surface soil microbial communities from Centralia Pennsylvania, which are recovering from an underground coalmine fire - Coalmine... | ecosystem: Environmental > Terrestrial > Soil >... | reverse complement strand
TCGGGCATTCTGATGGAGGTCCATTCGTCTCTCTCCCCAAGAAGCGGATTGGTTCGCACCTTCAGCTTCTCCGGTTTGAGTTGAATGGACTATTCACTTCTAAGGAACAACGTGTTGAAAGATCACAGCTAGGGGTGGGGAGCCAGGAGGGAGGTGTGTTCTTAGGCTCGGCTGCGACCCTAATCGGGATCCCGATGTCGTGCGCCGTTGATGCAGGGTGCGGAATAAGAGTGGTTCCTGCACTCCAGATTGATCGGTCTATGTAGGAAAAAGTTTTCCTATTTTCCCCTTGTAGTATCCTGTTGCGAAGGTTGGCAAATCGGGCCGGAATCATTCCCCAGAAGCAAAGTCGAAACGTAAGCCGTTGAAAACAATAATGCGACGAGAGAAACAGTCTTCCCAAGCTGCCAAGAGTCTCTTCGGCAATCCTCGTGCATTGAGTCACATGGGAAATTGGCAGGTCTGTGGGTTAGAGAACGAAAAGGGCAAAAATGGGAAAAATATTGCCTACTGCAAAGGGTGGTCGGGGAGATAGACGTGACAACTGAGTTGGCCGGGACATTTGTGGAGGGCATCAGCGCCAGCATGCGACCGGTTGAGGCCGTGATCCGGGAATTGTCGCAGAGCGATGTGCCGGTTCTGCTGTTGGCCGAGCCCGGAGCGGGTAAACACGCCACGGCGCGTCGGATTCACGAGCTTTCGCAGCGCAGCACGCAGCCGTTCCGATGTCTTCAGTGTTCCAGCCTGAAGGCGGAAGACCTGAACCGTGATCACGCGGGTGATATGGGAGCGGGCACTATTTTCCTGAAGGAAGTCGCCGACCTGAACGCCAGTTCGCAAGCCTCTCTAAGAGACATACTGCTGCGCTCGGGCAAAAGTTCCAGTTCGGCAAGATTGATCTGCGGCAGCGCCCGGGACCTGGAGGTTGAGGTCAAGATGGGCCGGCTGCGCGAGGAGTTGTATTACCGGATCAGCGGTGTGTGCCTGCGGCTGCCGCCATTGCGGCAGAGGAAAGAGGATCTGCCGCTGCTCACAGCGCACTTTCTGCACAAATATGCGGAGGAATTTCGGCGTCCGCTGCCGCAGCTGAGCTCAGAGATCCAGCGGCTTTTTGATGAGTATTCCTGGCCGGGAAATTTACGCGAACTGGAAAGTGCAGTTCGGGTTCTGGTCGCGCTGGGAGATGAGCGACTGGCCATGGGTGGATTGCGGGCGCTATTCCGGCAGCCCAATGTTAGCAATACCGGCGCCGTATCGCTGAAAGCAGCGTCCCGCGCGGCATCGCATCAGGCGGAGAAGGAATTGATCCTCAAGGCATTGACGCGCACGCGCTGGAACCGGCGGCGGGCGGCCGAGGAACTGAAGATCAGCTACAAAGCCTTGCTCTACAAACTGAAGCAGATTGGGTACGAAGGTTACGGAGCGTAGTAGCTCCAGCGGAGAGCGTATGAAGCGAACGATGAATGTGGGAGCGCTGCTGGTGATGCTGTTGTTCGCGGCCGCATTACTGGCGCAGTCCATGAGGGAAACGAAAGACGACAAACCTGCCGACAACCGGGGCAGCCAGCCTGCCGATGTGGCGCAGGATGCGGGTGCCCGGTCCGATTACGTGATCGGAGCCGATGACACACTGCACATTTCGGTGTGGAAAGAGCCGGACCTCTCCGAGACGCTGCCGGTGCGTCCTGACGGGAAGATCTCGATGCCGCTGCTCAACGACATTCCGGCGGCTGGATTGACACCCCTGCAATTGAAAGATTCGATCACGGAGAAGCTGAAAAAATACATTGCGGATCCGCGCGTCACGGTGGTGGTTACGGCGATGAATAGCCAGAGGGTTTTCGTCACCGGAGAAGTGCTGCATAGCGGGCCAATGCCGCTACTGCCGCACATGACTATGCTGCAGGCACTCTCGCAGGCGGGTTTTACGCAGTTCGCCAATCTCAAAGGCATTTACCTGTTGCGGACACAGAACGGCAGGCAAGAGAAGCTGCCGTTCAATTACAAGGAAGTAGTCAAAGGGAATCATCCGGAACAGAACATCGCTCTCAACCCCGGCGACACGCTCGTTGTGCCATGAGGATTGGATGAGGAGACAAACAAGCATCTGGACCGTAGCACTGATGGCCTGTGCGCTGAGTGTTGCGCGGGCGCAGGACAGCACCGCGCCTTCTGGCGGCGATTCGTCACAGAATACCGCGCAGCAACCGGTGCCGGCCTACGGTCAGGACAATTCGTCGGCGCAGATGACTGAAAATCCGCCCATCTCGAGCCTGGACCAGCCGTCGCTCGAACCGCAAACGGCTCCTTTGAGCTACTTGCAACCGGGCGCGACGTTCAGTGAAGCCGCCGATTCGAATGCGGCCAGCGTGTTGGGCGTCGGCCAGCATTTCACGTCCCTAACGCACGCTCTGGGCAGTCTTGAAATGCGGCGCTTGTGGAGTCATTACGATTTCGGCCTCGATTACCTGGGCGGAGTGGGCTACTACTCGCTCCAAGGACAAGGCGCGAAGCTGCTGCAGCAGATGGATGTGGACCAGAAGATCACGTGGAAACGGGGCCAACTCTCGTTGCGCGACAGCTTCAGCTACCTGCCCGAGGGGAACTTCGGGTCCGCCTATGGATCCATTGGCGCGCAGGGAATTGGCTCGATCGCGAGCACCCCATTCGGAGCTTTCATGGGCGGCAGTGTGCTGGGCACGTTTGGCCTGGTGCCGCGCATCCTGAACATCGCGGATGCCGATGTTACCGAAAATCTGTCACCGAAGTCGTCGATCACCGCGGCAGGCGGCTACGCTTTCACGCATTTTTACGGCAGCGATTTCACTACGGGCGCGACCTTCATCGGCGTCTCGGAACTGTCGTTCCAGGCTGCATACGATCATGTGGTTACTCCTCACACCCAGGTCGCGGTGCTGTACGGCTATCAAAACTTCGACTTTTCGGTTTCGGGCATGGCGTTTCACACGCACATCATCCAGGGGATGTACGGACATCGCATCACGGGAAAATTGGACTTTCTGATGGGAGCGGGACCGCAGGTCACGAAACTGGATACGCAGAGTGCCGTGTGCAGCGATCCGACGATCACCGTTCCACTGATCTGCGCCCTGTCGGGCGACACCCTTGTTCCCACCACGATCCATGACACCAGGCTCGGAGTGGCCGGGATGTTTCGCCTGCGTTACAGATTCCCGCGAACCACGATGCACTTGAGTTATCAACGTTACGTAACCAGCGGGTCAGGCCTGTTTGCGGGAGCGGAAACCGATCTGGCGAGACTCCGGCTGACGCGACCTCTGTCACGGGTGTGGACCGGATTTGTGGATGTTGGATATTCGCACAACAGCCGTTTGCAGACCTTGACTTCGGAGCAGCTTGCGACTTGTGTGCCCCAGGGACAAGTGAATCCGACGGGGCTGCCGGTATGTCCCGGGTTCAGCGCAAACGTCTATCAATACGCTTTTGTGGGGGGCGGACTGCACCGTCAATTCGGGCACGATTTTCACGGGTTTTTCAGCTACCAGTACAACGCTTTGAAGTTTGATGACTCGCTTTGCGGAGCGGCAACGGGGTGCAATCGGCTTTCGAATCGGCAAGTAATCACTGTGGGATTGGATTGGACTCCCCGGCCCATCCGGCTGGATTGATTTCACGGCTGCAGGGCCATCGGCTGGGGCCGATGGCAAGCGGCCAGAATGGATACGAGAGATGATCGAGAACCGCGAACTCACGATGGACGATTACCTGGCGATGCTACGCCGGCGCGCGAAAGTGATTCTGATTCCGGCGATCCTGGCGCCGTTGGCGGGATTTCTGATCTCCTACGCTTTCCCGCCGAAGTACACCTCACAGTCGACGATCCTGGTGGAAGGCCAGAAAGTGCCGGAAACGATGGTGCAGCCGGTCGTGTCGGAGGATTTGTCCGCGCGCATCGCGACCCTGTCACAGCAGGTGCTGAGCCAGAGCCAGTTGCAACCGGTCGTGGAGAAGGTTTATCCGAACAAGAGCCCGGCGGAAGCTGCAGCGATCATCGATGACATCCGTGAGAACGTGGCGGTGGAACCGGTCATCACTAATTTTTCGCAGATTGGTGCGAAGAAGCGGCCAGGTGGTTCAAGCCCAGTGCCCGGCTTTATAGTGAGCTTCACTGGATCCAATCCCCGGGAAGCGCAGCAGGTTTGCAATGAGCTGACGTCCCTGATTGTGACGGAGAACCTGAAAGAAGTTCAGGCGGCCGCACAAGGTACCAGCGACGTTTTGGATCGCGGCATCGAGGACGCGAAGAGGAATCTGGACGACATGGATTCGAAACTCGCGGCCTTCAAGAAACAGTACGTGGGGCAGCTTCCGGGAGACGAAGAGAACAATCTCAAAATCCTGATGGGACTGAACTCTCAGCTGGAGGCCAATACCCAGACTCTGAACCGGGCTCAGCAGGATAAGTCCTACACCGAGTCGATGCTAGCGCAGCAACTGGCGTCATGGAATACTACGCAATCGTCCACCAACCCGCAAACGTTGCAGAAACAGCTGTCCGACCTGCAGTCGCAGTTATTGGAGTTGCAGGCCCGCTACACCAACGATCACCCCGACGTGATTAAGGCCAAAGCCGACATCGCGGAACTTAAAAAGAAACTGGCGGAGATCAATAACGCCTCCCCGGACACTGCCAGCGCAAGCAGCGATAAGCCATCTGCAACGGAACCTCCGGAGATACGGCAGTTGCGGCTGCAGATTCACCAATATTCAGACCTGATATCGTCGGCCACGCGAGATCAGAAAAGGCTAGAGCAGCAAATCGCGTCCTACCAGGGAAAGGTGACCCTCAGCCCTGCGGTCGAAGAACAGTACAAGCAGCTGACGCGCGATTACGAGAACGCGCAGAAAAATTACCAGGACCTGCTGGCGAAGAAAAGCACGGCCGATCTGACGGTGAAGATGAACAACCAGTCCCAGGGCGAGCGCATGTTCCCGCTGAATCCGGCGAACCTGCCGGATTCGCCCAGCTTCCCGAACCGGCTGCTGTTTGCCGGAGGCGGCTTGGGCGTAGGGCTGGCTTTGGGAATCGCGCTTACGATGTGGCTGGAACTACGCGACAAGTCGATTCGCACCGAAGCTGATGCTGAGGCAGCTCTGGAGTTGCCAATCCTGGTGACTGTGCCCTGGGTGGGAGCGGACGCCGAGGCCGCTGAGGCCAAGTACGGGAAATTCTGGCATAAAGGCAAAAAAGCGGACCTTGAGAAAGAGACGTTCCCGGTTTAGTAAGCGGCCGGAGACCAAACGACCATGTACAAAGAGTTTTACGGACTTCGGGCAAACCCGTTCAACGTCAATCCGGATCCGCGTTATCTGTTCCTGACGCGGCACACGGAGGAGGCACTGGCTTGCCTGACGTATGGAATCCAGAGCCGCAAGGGTTTCGTCCTGCTCACCGGAGAAGTTGGAACCGGCAAGACGACGCTAATTAACAAGTTGCTGGAGTGGTTGCGCCTGCAACAGGTGGCCACGGCCTTCATCTTCAACTCGCGGCTGAATGTTCCGCAGTTTCTCGATTACATGATGGCCGACTTTGGCATCCAATGCGATTCAAAGGCGAAAAGCCAGATTCTGCTGCGCTTATATAACTGGTTGCTGGACCGTTACCGGGCCGGGGAGACGGCTGTGCTCATCGTAGATGAGGCGCAGAATCTTTCCGACGAGGTATTGGAAGAGATCCGGATGCTCACGAATCTGGAGACGTTCACGGAAAAGCTGTTGCAGATCGTACTGGTGGGGCAGCCAGAACTGGAGCACAAACTGAAGCAGCCGCAATTGCGCCAGTTGCGGCAACGGCTGACGTTGCGGGCCAAGACGCATGCGCTGACGCTCGATGAAACGCGGGCCTATGTGCAGCAGCGGCTGCGAATCGCGGGATCGAACGGCCAGCAGATTTTCGAACCGGAAGCGGTGGCTGCGATTCATCGCTATGCCATGGGCATTCCGCGTGTGATCAACCTTTTGTCCGAACACTGCCTGGTCAGCGCGTTCGTCGACCAGCAGAAAATTATTGGTCCTAGCGTGGTTGACAATGTAGCGCGCGACTTCGATTTGGGTGATAACACGACGACCGGGGCGATGGCATCCCCAGCTCCCGCACCGGCCCCGGAAAAATTTGATCTGGTGGATGCGTTGCGTTCGCTGGCCACACTGGCTGATCGCATCCGCCAGGAAGAAAAAACCTCCCCGGTGAAAGGAAACTATGAGCCGAATTCATGAAGCGTTAAAGAAAGCCGAACAGGAACGGGCTGCGAGCCGGGGAGGCACGGCGCAGGCCACCACATTTACCACGGCGCCCGTGGTCGATTCTCCAGTCTACGAGGAAGCGCCGGCGGCTCCGCTGCCGGACGCCATGCCGATCGCGACGGGGCCGAGCTTCGGCAGTCCGTACAGCCTGGAATCGTTGTTAGCCAAGTGCCCGCAAACCGAGTGGAAGCCTGATCCGGCGGCCGCGTTGTTCATGAACGGGGACGATACGGCGCGCGGGACAGAAGAATATCGCACCTTGCGTTCTCGGTTGTATCACCTGCGAGAGCGTAGAAACCTGAAGACGCTGCTGGTGACCAGCGCATTGCCGAAAGAGGGCAAGTCGTTCACGTCATCGAATCTGGCCCAGGTGATTGTTCGGCAGCATGGGCGGCGGGTGTTGCTGATCGATGCCGATCTGCGCGGCCCGCGCCTGCACCTGATGCTGGGCACTGCGGATAGTCCTGGACTCTCCGATTACCTGCAAGGGCGAAGCGACGAGTTCTCGATCATGCAGCGCGGCCCGATGGAAAACCTGTTCTTCATTCCCAGTGGCACGGGAATCGAGGATCCCGCCGAGCTGGTCGGCAACGGGCGAATGAAGATGCTGCTGCAAAGGGTCGAGCCGCTGTTTGACTGGATTATCGTCGACTCTCCGCCCGCGGTTCCGGTCTCGGACGCGAGTGTGCTGGCCAAAGCCTGCGACGGCGTTCTGATGGTGGTTCGATCGAATGCGACGCCGTCGGACGTGGCCCGCAGAGCGCGTGAGGAATTCCCGGACGACCGTCTCGTGGGAGTGGTGCTGAATGGGGCCAGCGACGAAGCGGCGCCCTACGCTCACTACTACTATGAGGCTTACGACAAAAAGGCGATCGCCGCCAAAGAGTAGGGGGCTCAGGTGATCCGGCTTTTTAAAGTCTACTACCCGATGCGCACCCTCCTGTTACTGGGGGGCGAGGCTCTGATCGCCTCGCTATCGTTCGTGGTAGGCACTTCGCTGTCTCTGCTGACAGGCACGGTGATCTCCGGGTCGGACAGCAGTGTTTCGCTGCGTCTTAACAATCTGTTGTTCATCGAGGGCGGCTACATCAAGATCGTCGCCTTGACCGCGTTTGTGTTGCTGCTTTCGCACGGATTCGATCTTTACGATTCGAGCACCCTGGGCAGCAAGTGGGATCAACGCCTGCGCGTCGTGTGGGTTGTGATCGTGCTGGCAGGATCTCTGGCAGTGATTGATCTCATCCACCACCATTACGAGGGGAGCTATTTGTTCCCTGGCGCTACGCTGGGTCTGATTCTTCTCATCCTCGGGCTTTTCGGTTGGCGCGATCTTTATGACTGGCTGGCCAAGCAGCCACTCTTCCGCGAACGGGTATACGTTCTGGGCACCGGTGACCGGGCCCAACGCCTTCTGGATGGGTTGCGGCAGCGCACCGAGCTGGGGATCGAAGTCGTAGGCTGGACGGGGAATATTCCCGGTGAATTCACGCGGGAAACGGTGGGATCGCACCTGCTGGGAGTGGCCCGGGAAAAAGGAGTTCACCGGGTAATCGTGGCCATGCCCGACCGCCGCCTGACGTTGCCAGTGGAAGAACTGCTCGACCTTCGCCTGGCGGGAGTGCATGTAGAGGAAGCGACTTCGTGGCTGGAGAAGATCTCAGGGCGGATTGAGGTTGAGCAACTCTATCCGAGCTGGCTGATTTTTGCCGACGGATTCACGTTCGGCTCGGGATTTTCTGCGCTGCGCCATTTCTTTTCCATGGCAGTGGCAGCCATAGCGCTGCTGATCACACTGCCAATGTTTCCGTTCATCATGCTCGCCATCAAGCTGGATTCGCCGGGGCAGGTTTTTTACCGGCAAAAACGTGTGGGGCGCGCCGGCAGTATTTTTTATTGCTATAAGTTCCGCACCATGCGGAAGGACGCCGAAGCCGATACCGGCGCCACCTGGGCGACCGATGACGATCCGCGGATTACTCGAGTGGGCAGATTCTTGCGCACTTCGCGCCTTGATGAACTTCCGCAGCTATGGTGCGTGCTCAAGGGCGACATGAATTTCGTGGGCCCGCGTCCGGAACGTCCGGAATTCATCGAACTGCTGAGCAAAGAGATTCCGTATTACGGCGTGCGCCACGTAGTGCGGCCGGGAATTACCGGGTGGGCCCAGGTGCAGTACAAGTACGGCAACAGCCTCGAAGACGCGCGCGAGAAGCTGCAATTCGATTTGTTCTACATCAAGAATGCATCCGTCGGCCTGGACTTCTGGATCATCTTCCAGACCATCAAGATCGTGTTGCTGGGGCGGGGAGCGCAATGAAATGGGCTTTCTGGGGTGGAGGAATGCTGGTTCTCTACACCTACGTGGGCTATCCCGTCTGGTTGTGGCTGCGCGCCCGCTGGTCGCCGGCGCCGGTGCTTCGTTCTGAGTTCACTCCTTCCGTGTCTGTAGTCATGGTCGTGCGAAATGAAGAAGCAGTATTGCGGCAAAAGCTGGCGAACTTATTGCAACTGAATTATCCAGCCGAGAAGTTAGAGGTTGTAGTGGTTTCGGATGGTTCGACGGACGGAACGCACAACATCCTTTCCGAATTTGGCGAGGAGAAGAGACTGCGATCGATCGCTCACCCGAATTCACGCGGAAAGGCGGCAGGACTTAACGACGCCATTGCCGCAGCGCGCGGCGAGATTGTGATTTTCACGGATGCCCGGCAGCGAATCGAGCAGGACGCATTGCGCGTCCTGGTCGAAAACTTTGCCGATCCCGATGTGGGATGTGTCAGCGGAGAACTCATGCTGGGCGATCCAGTTCAGGGCGAAAGCGAAAAGGGATTAGGGATGTACTGGCGGGTGGAAAAAAAGATTCGCGAGTTGGAATCCGCGTCCGGATCGGTGATCGGGGCCACGGGAGCGTTCTATGCTGCGCGCCGCGAACTGCTGTCTCCAGTGCCCGACAAAATTATCCTCGATGATGTTTATATTCCATTGAGCATATTGCGGCGGCGCAAGCGCGTTTTGTTCGATGCGCGCGCGCGCGCCTGGGACGCGCCCGATCTGGGGTCCAGCCGCGAGTTCGCGCGCAAAGTTCGCACTCTGAGCGGCAACTACCAGTTGGTGCAGTTGGCCCCCTGGTCGTTGACGGCGGAAAATCCGGAGCGCTTTCAATTCGTCAGCCACAAGCTGCTGCGGCTGTTCTCGCCGTTTGCGCTAGCCGCACTTCTGGTCTCTTCGTTTTTCCTGCCGCAGCCGATTTACAGGGTGGCTCTCATTGCGCAACTGGTCCTTTACGGATTGAGCTTGACTGCATTTACGTCGCTTGCTCTGGGACCGCTGACTCGCGTGGCCGATGCGGCGTTAACTTTTGTGGTTTTGAATACCGCAGCCCTTGTCGCATTCGCCAACTTTGTCACCGGCAGAAAGGTGGCTTGGACGCGATGACCACGCTGGCAGAAGCACCCATCGACCTGATGCGTTACGAGAAGACAGTATGCGCGCCGCCCGCGGAAAAGTTCCTGCGCATCGACATGGTGACCACTCCTCAGGACATGGTGGTGCCGGTGCATCGTCTTAATCTGAACCGCTGTGCAGCGGCGGGCAGTTCGGACGGCAAAAGAAGATGAAGATCCTGTGGGTCAAAGGCGATCGCTTGCTGCCGGTGCAGAATGGCGGAAACATCCGCTCGTACCACATCGCGCGGCATCTGGCGCGGCAGCACTCCCTGACATTTTTTTCTTATTACAGCGGGACAAAAGACGGTGCTTACGAGTCGGAGCTCAAGGCACAGTTTCCAGATTCGCTGGCCTTGTACACGGGAACGCCCGAGTTCGCGTCGTGGAAGCGGGCGGCGCATTATTTGAGCCATCTCTCCGACCCTGTGCCCTATGCGGTGAGCCGCTTCTGGTTCGAGCGAGTCCAAAAACAACTGCGGGAATGGTTTCTACAAAGGGCATTCGATGTGGTGGTGTGTGATTTCCTCGACGCTGCCGTGAATTTTCCGGAGCAATTGACGATACCCACGGTTTTGTTCCAGCACAACGTGGAAAGCGAGATTTGGCGGCGCCATGCCGAGAATGGTTCGGGCTGGCTGAAGGGAACGGCGTACCGGATAGAGTTCTCGAAAATGCAAAAGTATGAGCAGGAAATGGTCCGCCGGTTCCAGCACGTGATCGCAGTTTCGGAGAACGATGCAACGCTAATGAGCGCGTGGGTGGACCCGTCGCATATCAGCGTCGTGCCGACGGGAGTGGATTTGAGCAAATTTCAGCCTGATCTGAGGCGAACCGCGGTGCAGCCGGTGGTGATGTTCGTCGGCGCCATGGACTGGATGCCCAATGCAGATGCCGTAGAGTATTTTTGCCGCGAGATATGGCCGCGGGTTCTCGAGCGAATTCCGGACGCGCGTTTCCGCATAGTGGGGCGGAATCCCAGTTCACGAATACAAGCATTGGCTAGCAGCAATATCGAAGTGACGGGCTTAGTGCCGTCGGTTACCGAGCATCTACGGGATGCGGCGGTCGTGGTAGTTCCTTTGCGCGTGGGTGGCGGAACGCGCCTGAAGATTTACGAAGCGATGGCCATGGGACGCGCTGTGGTATCGACCACAATCGGCGCCGAGGGGCTGGATGTGCATGATGGACGGGACATCGTCCTAGCCGACGATCCAGGAAGATTCGCGGAAGAGGTTGTGCACCTGCTGGCCGATGACAGCTTGCGCCAGCGCTACGAACGCGCAGCTGCGGAATTGGCGGCCAAGTACGATTGGACGGCAGTGGCGTCAAGATTTGGAGAAGTCCTGCAGCAGATCGCTGGGGTGTCCAAGGAGGCTCTGCTCTCGCATTGAGAGTGTTGTAATTTCTGGTAAAGCTGATGAGTACCCTGCAACAAAACGGGTTGGCAATAGGACGCAGGCGCTGGTTGCGCAGCGCCGCTGTTGCCTCTAAGCCGAGGGCGGGCACAGCATTTTTCTTCCTGTGCGCGTTTTTCGTGGTGTATTGCATTCGGCCCGAAGACTGGATTCCTGGTCTGAAATTGATCCCATTGGCGAAGTTGAGCGCAGGAGGGGCCCTGATCGCATTGCTGGCCGGCGCCGGCAGCCTGCAAAAGAAGCTTCAAGGATTGCCGCGCGAAGCCAAATTTTTATTTGCGATGATTTTGCTGCTATTTCTGTCGGCCTTTCTTTCGCCGGTCTGGAAAGGCGGGGCGGTCGGTCATACGATCGATTTTGCCAAGGTTATCGTCGTCTTCGTGCTGTTGTTTGTGCTCGTGACCGACATCGAGAAGTTGCGCCGTATTATCTTCGTTCAATCTGCATCGGTCGTCGTGTTGACGGCGATTTCTCTTATTAAAGGCCATGATCGGCCGAGGCTGGAGGGCGTGATTGGAGGCATCTATTCCAATCCCAATGACCTGGCCTTTGCCATCGTGCTGTGCATTCCGTTCTGTCTCGCATTTCTTGTCACCAGCAAGAACGTGCTCTGGAAGCTCCTATGGGCCAGCGGCATTCTGGTTATGCTCGTGGCGTTGTTCCTGACTGCCTCGCGCGCGGGATTCATCGATCTGATCATTTCGGGAACCGTTTGCCTGTGGCATTTTGGAGTGCGAGGAAAACGGTACTATCTCATCGTCATTACAGCTTTACTGGGCACAGTTCTTATGGTGAGCGCCGGCAAAAAACTGGTGCAGCGGTTTGAGGCGATCTCGGAACAGGGAGAAGGAGACAGCGCGCACGGTTCTTACGAGGCGCGAAAATATCTTATGCTCAAGGCCATCGAAGGCATTGAGCATTACCCCATCCTGGGAATCGGCGCGAACAATTTCACGAACTATTCTGGCATATGGCATGAAGTCCACATGACATATCTGGAAATCGCGGTGGAAGGCGGAATTCCATCGTTGATTCTCTACCTGCTATTTTTTGGCTGCGGATTTCGCAATCTGCGCCTGTTGCGGAAGCGAAAAAACTTGCCCTTGGAATATCAGGTTTTCGCCGGCGCAATGCATGCGTCTTTGATTGGTTTTGTGGTGGGCGCCCTGTTTGGGCCCGAAGCCTACCATTTATTCCCGTATTTCGCCGTGGCGTACACCTCGGTTTTGTTGGCGCTGGTGAATCGGATGGATGATTCGGCTGTGCCGGAAGCGGTCACGAGACCCGTCCACCGCCGAAGGATGAGGATCTATGGAGCAGATGGGAAACGGCAACCCCCAGTCACAGTTCCACGCTGAGCTGGAAGCGATTCTCCGCTGTATTGACTGCGGACGCCCGCTGCGTAGCGATGGAGCCGGAGGATACAGTTGCGCCGCTTGCGCAAAGAACTATCCGCAAAGAAACAGCGTTGCCTGTTTCGTGGATCCGGGCAGTTATGCCGATAGTTTTGGATTCCAGTGGCAGCGCTATAACCGCACGCAGTTGGACACGGAGGAATGCCGCCAGTCGGAAAGTGATTTCCGCAAGCGGACCGGTTTCACCCCCGAGGACTTGAAAGGCAAGCTCGTATTGGATGTTGGCTGCGGCATGGGACGCTTCGCCGAAGTTGCGACTCGCTGGGGCGCGCGGGTGGTGGGGATCGACTTGAGCGCCGCGGCGCAAGTGGCGGCGCGGAATCTGGCGAATCGTGACTTCGTGGCCTTTCAGGCGGATGTCTTTGCTTTGCCTTTTGCTCTTGAGAGCTTCGATTACATTTACAGCATTGGAGTGCTGCATCACACGCCGGACTGCGAGAAGGCAGTGAAGGCGCTGCCTCCATTGTTGAAGCCGGGAGGCTATCTGGCCGTGTGGCTGTATAGCGGCTACAACAAGTGGTATCGGTTCAGCGACATTTATCGACGGGTAACGCACCGCATGCCTCCGCGGCTCCTCCACGGCATTCTCAGCGTCGCTGTGCCGGTGCTGAATGGCCTGGATCGTGGATTGCGAGTCATTCCTGGAATCGGCGCGCCGATCGCGGGCGCCGTGCATCATGTGTTTCCCGTGAACCGGCACGCGAACAGGGAATGGAGAGTGCTCGACACGTTTGACTGGTACTCTCCGCGCTACCAGTCGAAGCATACCTATGAGCAGGTCTTCCGGTGGTTCGAGAGCAGCGGGATGGAAGACTTGCACGTGGTGGATGTGCCGATTGCGGTAAGGGGGCGCAAGCCTCTGGCTCGCCTTCCTTATGAGCGCAGGTCCCTGGCTCTCGGTGAATCAGAGAACTCGAAGGCGCTGGTTTGAAACGATAGCGTCACACCTGAAGGGGCTGCGCGACTTGCCGAATTCCAAACAAAACGGCACGGAACGGACGGTTAACTCGACCCAGTCTGGCACTGCTTTGCCACGCGGCGGTTTCCCGCAGAAGCTGGTTTATGCAGCCCGTGTTCTTCCCGGACTCGCATGGCAGCGGCTGAAGCGCTCTGTTCCAGAAGGAAAGGTTCACCTCATTATCGCCCTCGCCGACCATTTTGAGCCGGCAATTGTTCCGGGAAATGGAAGGGCTCGCGCTGCTTATAGCGAGCAGGAAGCAAGAATGGAGCGCTGGTGCCGCGAGTATCCGCGTGTTGTCGACAAGTGGCGAGATAGCGATGGACGGCCCTTCATCCACTCCTACTTTTATCCAGCGGAGCAATACGACCGCGGACATATCAGCCGGCTGGCAGATCATTGTCGGGCCGGATGGGGCGAGATCGAAGTTCACCTGCATCATGGGATTCCGACGCCCGATAACGCGGCAAACCTGCGCCGAACCCTGGTTACGTTCCGCGATACGCTAGCGTTGGAGCACGGTTGCCTGAGCGGCATGGACGACCAACGCGAACCGCATTTTTGCTTTGTGCACGGGAATTTCGCGCTGGCCAATGCTGCCGGAGGGTTCGGTTGCGGCGTCGACGACGAATTGCAGATTCTGGCGGAGACCGGGTGCATGGCCGATCTCACGCTGCCGACGAATCCATTCAATCCGGCGCAGCGCTCGATGGTCAACTCCTTGTATGAATGCCGGCTGCCACTGAGCGAGCGGGCGGCGTATCGCTCAGGAATTGCTCTGGCGCGTGGTCGCGTTCCAAGCAAATTTCCCCTGATGCTGCAGGGGCCGCTGAGGATCTCGTTTGTCCCCGGCGCGCTCCGACCGCGTATCGATAACGGCGCGTTCACCGCCAAAAATCCGCCAACGGTGCAGCGTCTACAAACGTGGAAACGGGCGAGGATCGCGGTCGAAGGGAAGCCGGACTGGATCTTCATCAAGCTGCACTGCCACAGCATGGATCCCGAGCAGGAAGACGCTGTGCTGGGTGCCGGTTTTCGTAGCTTTCTGGAATCGCTCGTGAGTGGAGCCGCCGAGCGGGGGGAGATTTTGCATTTTGTGTCCGCCAGGGAGATGGTCAACATTGTTCTGGCTGCGTGCGACGGGAAGGAAGGAAGCCCCGGCGATTATCGAGACTATCGATTCAAGCGCTGGAGGGACCTCAACCATTATTCCTCGGTTGCGGGCATTCGGTCGCAAACAGTGGGGAAAAATTAGCCGTGTGCGGAATCGCCGGGATTGCGAATACGAGCCGCGAAGGCGTGGATGCGCAGGAAATCCACGCAATGTGCCAAACGATCGTCCACCGCGGACCGGATGACGAAGGAATCTTGGTCAAAGACGGAGTGGGCTTGGGGATGCGCCGGCTGAGCATCATTGATCTTGCCGGCGGGCATCAACCGATCTTCAACGAGGATCGCAGCGTAGCGATCGTCTTCAACGGCGAGATTTACAACTTCCAGGAATTGCGGCGCGAACTGGATGCCAAAGGACATCGTTTTTCCACGAACAGCGATACGGAAGTCATCGTTCATCTCTATGAGGAGCACGGTGCGGAGTGCGTCAAGAAGCTGCGCGGGATGTTTGCTTTTGCGCTGTACGATGAGCGCCGGCGGCGTTTGCTCCTAGCGCGGGACCGCTTGGGCATCAAGCCTCTGCATTACGCTCTGAACGAGGGCCGGCTGCTGTTCGGATCGGAAATCAAGGCGATTCTCGCGGCTGCGCCGGAATTGAATGAGATCGACCCGCGGGCGGTGCTGCAATACTTTTATTTTGGATATATTCCCGATCCGCTCACCGCTTTTACCTCGATCAGGAAGTTGCCTCCCGGACACATTCTCGAGTTCGAGCAGGGCAAAATCAGTATTCGGCAATATTGGGATTTGCCGCAGTACGGTACCGACGCTCCACGCAGCGAAGAAGAATGCCTGGAACAGTTGGAGCAATTGCTGGCCGAAGCCGTCAAGATACGCCTGATCTCTGACGTTCCGCTGGGCGCGCTGCTCAGTGGAGGAGCGGATTCTTCTCTGGTCGTGGCGTTAATGGCGAGAGCGGCATCGGGTCCGGTGAAAACCTTCTCGATAGGATTCCGGCAAGCCGATTTTGACGAAGCTCCTTACGCCCGAAAAGTTGCGGAACGCTTTGCGACCGAACACCACGAGCTGATTCTCGAGCCGGATATCGTTCAAACGGTCGAGACGCTAACGCGGCTGCTGGAAGAACCTTTTGGGGATTCTTCGATGTTGCCGACCTATTACGTTTGCCGCCTAGCGCGGCAGCATGTGACGGTCGCGTTGTCAGGGGATGGAGGAGACGAGGCTTTTGCCGGCTACGATCGCTACCGGATTCACCTTCGTGATCGCGCTTATGGATGGGTGCCTGAGGTGGGGAGAAAGCTTTATCGCAATTATCTCCACCGCCTCGTTCCGTACAGCGTGCCGGGCCGTAATCTCGCGTACAGCGTTTCGCTTCCGTGGAGTGAACGCTACATTGAAGGTGTTTCTCTGAAGCCGTTTCAGCGCGAGATGAAATTGCTGGCGAACGATTTCACACGATTAGGGGACGGCGGAAATGATCCGATGAAAATCATGCGCGACTACGTCGAAGCCGCGCCCGCTAAGGACCCATTGGATCGACTGCTCTACTTGGATACGAAGACATATCTTGCCGGCGACATCCTGACCAAGGTAGATCGAATGAGCATGGCCGTATCCCTGGAGGCGCGCGTGCCCATTCTGGATCACATTTTCCTGGAGTACGTAACTGGGCTGCCCTCGGACTGGAAGTTACACGGACGGACGCAGAAATACATTTTCCGCAAGCTGGCTGAGCGCGTAGGAGTGCCCAAAGAAGTTTTGAATCGGCCCAAGCGGGGATTCGCGCTGCCCTTGGTGCACTGGATGCGCCATGAGTTGAAAGATCTGATCGTGACTACTCTGACCGAGTCGAGAACCATGCAGCGCGGGTATTTCGATGCCAAAGGGGTGCATCGCATGCTGGATGAACACTTTCGCGAACGGCGCGACCATTCCGCACGAATTTGGCGCCTGCTGATGGCGGAGCTGTGGCACCGGAATTTTGTTGAAGGTCTGCCCGCCCGAGGACCGCAAGCGGTTACTTCTTCGGTTGGAGAAGGGCTTTGATTCCGACTGAAGATGAGGTAAGCCGCTCGGTAGAGGGTGATGTGCCTACGGCCGGCAATGCGAATGCCATGCCGGGGCCGGCGCCGACCAACATCTTCCTGATGATCGACAGCCTGCAAACAGGGGGCAGCGAGCGTCAATTCGTAGCTCTCAGCCGTGCCTTGGACCGGAAGCAGTTTCGCGTCAGCCTGGGCTGCATCCAGGCAAAAGGGGCGTTCCTCAATGGAATGGACGTTGAGAGCTTCCGGCTCGGCGGAAGTTTGTATGGATTCCAATCGTGGAAAACGAGGATGCGACTGAGCCGAAGGCTTCGGGAACAGCAGATCGCGATTGCCCATTCTTTTGATTTCTATACGAACTTGACGCTGGGGCCGGCGGCGCGGCTGGCGGGCGTGCCGGCGGTAATCGGCAGCCAGCGCCAACTCGGCGATCTGCTCACGCCGATGCAAGCGCGGGCGCAGGCCATGATGTTTCGCTGGTGTGATGCTGTTGTGTGCAATTCGGACGCAGCGTCGAAGCGGCTCATTGCACAGGGCCTGCCCGAACGGAAGATCGCAGTGATCCGGAATGGTCTTGCGCCGGAAGGATTCGCCCCTGCCGCGCCTGCATTGCCGCGCCGTCCGGGATGCGTGCGGGTTGGAATGATTGCGCGCATGAACAGCGCGTCGAAGAATCATTCGCTGTTATTGCGGGCCGCGGCCCGGATCAAAGCCCGCGCGTCACAAGTAGAGTTTGTGTTGGTGGGCGATGGTCCTTTACGTCCAAACCTGGAGCGGGAAGCGGCAAGTCTTGGGCTGGGCGACTGTGTGCATTTTCTGGGTGACAGGCACGATATTCCGGCAATTCTGGCGTCGCTGGATGTGACTGCATTACCCTCGGAGTCGGAAAGCCTTTCCAACGCCGTTATCGAATCGATGGCGGCAGGGGTTCCAGTGGTCGCGAGCCTGGTCGGGGGCAATCCTGAGTTACTGAGCGAGGAGCGAGGAACCCTGGTTCCTGCGGGCGATGAGAGTAGCCTCGCAGAAGCCATCCTGCGCCTGGTGGAGAATGAAGCCATGAGGATCCAAATGGGCCAAAGCTGCCGGCGCTTCGCCCTGGAACACTTCACCATTGAGAAAATGCGCCAGCAACATGAACGGCTATATCGGAGGCTGCTTGCTGGAAAGGAAATCCGACCTACAGAATAGCAAATATCTTAAAGATATACATTTCGCGCCAGCAGTGCTCAGCTGAGTTGGCGTTCGAGGATGGCGGCGAACCGTTCGGTATTGCGCGTCATGTCGTATTCGTGCAGTACTTTCTGCCTGGCTTCCTTGCCCAATTTTCGCCGCAGTTCGAAAGATTGCGATAGCGTTCGAATTTGCTGGCTGAGTTCGTCGACGTCTGCAGCTGAAAAAAGCAAGCCGTTGAGACCGTGATCGATCAGTTCGGGAATGCCAGAGATGCGCGGGGCAACACACGGCTTCTCCAGGGCCATGGCTTCGATCAGAACCATCGGTATTCCTTCGGCCAAGCTCGACAGCACAAAAATATCCGTCCTGGCGTACAAGGCCATCAGCTTCGCTACGTCAATCCAGCCTTCGAACGCAATGTTCGAGCTAATGCCCAGTTGATCTGCATAAGTCTCGAGCCAGCGGCGATCAGGTCCATCGCCAACGACGTGCAACTGGAGACGCAGTTTTTGAGCGGTGAGACCGGCAATGGCCTCCAGGAGAAGGGCCTGGCCTTTCTCTTCCGAAAGCCGTCCCACGCAGAGCAGGCGCACAGCTTCACACTCCGTGGCAGTCGCAGTGTGGGGCACGAAGTCTGCGACTTCAATGCCCAATGGCGAGTAGAGCAGTCTCGGCCAGTGGCTGCGGTCACAGGAGAGCATGAGTTGGCCACGCCCGAATTTGCTGATTGAGCGCACGAATCGCGCACTGTCAATGCGCTCCCGCAAGTGCGAGACAGTGGGATCGTGTAATTCGCCGAAGCCATAGACTCCGAACGACCAGGTGATGGGAAAGATCTTTGCCGCGATCAGCGCGACGGTGGCCGAAAAACTGGCGTGGACGTGAGAGATTCGCAACTGCCGCATCCTGCGGCCGACCACCACACTCTCAGCCAGATAGGCCAAATGATAGGAGATCGCTTTGGGACTCGGTCCAGCAAGACGGAGCGCGAAGAAAAATCCTTTCAAATAGCGCAAAGGATCGCGAAAGAATTCTGCGGCATTCATTAGCGAAATGTGGATCGCAGAAAGCGATTTGATGCAGTAGGTCCGCGCCGCTTCCTCGCGTTCAGGTTCCGTCAGAGCTGACACTGGCCGGTCTGGCGGGCTGACCGACATTACTTCCAGATTGAATCCCAGCCGGCGCAAATGACGCACTTCTGCGAGCAGGTATCCGTGATTGATGGCAGGGAACTGCCCGATGAGGTAAAGCAGTTTGGGTTTGCTATTCACGGTGAGCCCGCCGTGCCTCTACGACCTCGCGAATGCCTTTTGCCAATGAGGTCGTGGGATGCCAGCCAAGTTCGGAGGCCGCGCGGGAAATATCAGCGCGCACGTCCATCACTTCTTGCGGGCGAGGTTGCTCGTCACTGACCACCGGTTTATCAGTTCCGACTGCATGGCGGATCAGTTCAGCGACTTCGGCGACGCTGGCCGATTCGCCACTGCCCAGATTGTAGACACCTTTAACATTCTTGCCGAGCGTCAAAAGGAGGAATTCGATGGCGTCGTCCACGTACAAATAGTCGCGTCGCGGCCGCAAATCTTTCAGGCGAATATCCGACCTTGAGTCGTCCATCGCCTGCTCCACAATCGTCGGGATCAGGAATGGAGGTTTCTGCCCTGGTCCGTACATATTAAAAGGACGCACAATGACGACGCGCATCCCGAAATCCATCTCATAGAAACGGCCGGCTTCTTCGGCCAACACCTTAGTGTGAGCGTAGGGATTGTTCGCGCCGAGGGGATGATCTTCGGAAATCGGCAGCCGCTGCGGGTGTCCGTAGACGTAAGAGCTGAGGAGAGTCAGCGGAGTCCGGTTGGCTCGGCAATGTTCCAGTACATTCACAGTCCCCATCACATTCGTGCGGTAAAAGCCTTCGGGATTGGTCCAGCTCTCGGGTACAAAGGTTTTTGCAGCAAGATGAAAAACGTGATCGATGCCCTCGATCGGGAGCGGGCAGTTTGCGATGTCACCCTGCCGGCTGGAATGAGAACGCACGCTATAACCGCGAGCCTCAAGGGCCTTTACCAGATAGCGACCGAGAAACCCGGTGGCGCCGGTGACTAGGATTTCACTTTTCATCCGGAAGGAGATGCCGCCGCTGTTGTTCGAACTCGTCGACCGCCCGCATATAGTCATCCACTCGGCCAATGTCCAGCCAATATCCCGCGTAACGCTCTACATGGATTGGTTGCCCGTGAGCCAGCATGTCGAGCATGAGGTTATCGAAGCCATAGGATCTGCCTTCGGGCACATGGTCCAACACGGAACGGTTCACGATGTAAACGCCCATGCTTACCAGATATTGAAAGCGGGGTTTTTCTTCGAATCCCGTGAGTTGCCGGCCGTCCGCATGAAGCACGCCGAAGTCCACAACGTGAGTTCGTTCGGAAGCGGCAATCGTGAACTTGCGCTTCTGTGCGACGTGCTCGTCGTAGATCTTTGCGATGGGAAGATCGGTCAGAACGTCGCCATTCATCAGGACAAAGTCTTCCGGCAAATCGGGGATGAGCCGCAATGGGGCGATTGTGCTTAGGGGAGCGGTTTCGAGCGAATAATCGATGCGCAACTTCCAGCGCGAGCCATCGCCGCAGAAAGCGCGAATAATTTCAGCCTGATGATTGACGGCGAGGGTGACGTGGTCGAATTTCTGGGCTGAAAGTTGCCGCAGGATTACTTCAAGAATGGGATACTCTCCCACCGGCATCAGAGGTTTTGGCAGAACAACCGTGTAGGGACGAAGGCGGCTCCCCTTGCCTCCTGCCAGCACTACCGCCCGCTTAGACATTGTAGAGATCACCTTTGTAGCGCTGCAGGTTGACGGGATCGCAGAACCAACGGACGGTTCGCTCCAGACCGTCGCGCAACAGAATGGAAGGAGCAAACGAAGTCGCCTGCTTCAGTTTGGAATTCTCACATTTGAGCCGGAGCACCTCGCTTTTTTCCGGCCGGAGCCGTTGCTGGTCGCAGATCACCTTAACTTTCTTGCCCATCACGTCGGATACGAGCATGACGAGATCGCCGATTGATATCTCGGTATTGGAACCGATGTGAAAGACTTCGCCACTGCCGCCTTCCATTTCGGCGATCGCCAGAAAACCCCTGCAGGTATCTTCGACGTAGGTAAAATCCCGGGTAGTCGTCAGATCACCCAGCGCGATCACGTCCTTACCACCAGCAATTTGAATGATGATACTAGGGATGACGGCGCGGGCGGACTGCCGCGGGCCGTACGAATTGAATGGACGGGCTACTACGACCGGAAAATTGAAGGCACTGTAAAAGCTTAAAGCTATAGAATCGGAGCCGATCTTGGTAGCACTGTAAGGAGACTGCGGCTGCAAGGGATGCCGTTCGTCGATCGGAACATATCGGGCGCTTCCGTAAACCTCGCTGGTCGAAGTCTGAATGAACCGCTTCACCCCGTTGCGCTGTGCCGCCTGACACATATAGAGCGTACCCTTTACATTCGTATCCACAAAGCTACCGGGCGCACGGTACGAATAGGGAATTGGAATCAGCGCAGCCAAATGGAAGACGATGTCGATGTCCCGTGTGAGCAGATCGCATAGGTGGGCATCGCGAATGTCGCCGGTGACCACCTCGACTTGCTTTAAGCAACCGATTTCTTCCAGCCATCCCCAATTGTTGAAGGAGTTATATTGGCTCAGGGCGCGGACTTTCGCTCCAGCAGCCACGAGTTGCTCGACCAGATGCGAGCCAATGAATCCATCCCCGCCAGTGACCAACACGCGAGCATTTTTCAATTGGGCCATAAAGCTTTTTAGAATAACACGAGGTCCGCGCCCGGACGTGACAGATTCCACACGGCAAGTCCTGTCTTTTTAGTATGTTGGACAAACTCAAGCGCGTTCGCGCCTCGGTGCATTGGCGGGAAGAATCCGCGATTTTTAGTGTATTCTGAGCGGGGAACACGGCGAGAGTTCGACCGATCACCGATGCTCTGAGAGTGCATAAGACTTGATCGGCTTGACTCTCGGCTTTGTCCCGCGAGCCAATATGGTATCGCGGTGTACGGACTTAGTTGTCGCTGAACGGGAATTCTTGAATCTGCAGCATTACTGAAGCCATGCCGCGCCCGACCCTTGCCATCCTGATCCCTTGCTATAACGAAGAACTCACGATTGGCGCCGTGGTTCGGGATTTCCGTGCCGAACTGCCGGAAGCTGAGATTTACGTCTTCGACAATAATTCGACCGATGCCAGCGTGGAGCAAGCGCGCGCGGCCGGCGCCCGAGTCGGATTCGAGCGACGGCAGGGCAAGGGTTACGTTGTACAAAGCATGTTCTCGCAAGTGGAAGCGGACATTTACGTCATGGTGGATGGCGACGCTACCTATCCTCACGACGCAGTGCACAAGCTGATTGCCCCTATTCTCCGCGGCGAAGCTGACATGGTCGTGGGTTCGCGGCTGATGGAAGCTTCTGCCAGCGAGTTCCGGCTTCTCAACCGTCTGGGCAACAATTTCTTCTTCAAAGTCATCAATTTTATTTTCAAAGTCAGGCTCTCTGATGTTCTCTCCGGTTACCGCGCATTCAGCCGGGAATTTGTAAAGAACATCCCGGTATTTGGCGGTGGTTTCGAAACCGAGGTCGAGTTGACAATTAAAGCGTTAGCGCGGGGATACCGCATCATCGAGGTTCCGGTAACTTTGACGTCGAGGCCGCAAGGCAGTGTTTCAAAAATACGAATTGTTTCCGACGGGCTCGTAATCCTGAACACGATTCTCACGCTCTTCCGCGACTACAAACCGCTCACTTTCTTTGGCGGCATAGGGCTGGTATTTATGGTCATCGGCTGCGTGCCGGGAGCAATCCTGCTGGTGGATTTTCTCAGGACAGGCGTCGCACATGACGTGCCGATGGCCCTTCTTGCGGTTGGAATGGTCTTGTCGGGGATGCTGCTGACCGTAGTGGGGCTGGTACTGCACACGATTACTCGAAGGTTCCAGGAACTGGAGTATCAGCTGAAAATTGGCAAAGAGGCCGAGGTTGACCGGTTTGTGGAGCACCGATGAAATCTGATTTGCTTTCCTGATCCAGCAGACAAAAAGAGTCTTTAGAATTCAGCCAAACAGGGGAAATTACTGGTGAACGTAAGCATCTTTGGTCTGGGTTACGTTGGGTCGGTTTCGGCCGCGTGCTTTGCGTCGATGGGGCATAAGGTTGTCGGCGTCGACGTGAGCGCCGCCAAGGTGGAGATGGTGAACTCGGGGCGCAGTCCCATTCAGGAAGCTGGAATGAACGACATGGTGGCCGAGCAACGGGCCGCGGGGCGGCTGAAGGCGACCACCGACGCCAGCCTTGCGGTGGGGGAATCCGATCTCTCCTTCGTCTGCGTAGGGACGCCGAGCTTGCGTAGCGGCAAACTCGACCTCAGCCATGTGGAGCACGTCATGGCTGAGATCGGGAGCGCGTTGCGGCAAAAGAAGACTCATCACACCGTCGTACTGCGTAGCACGGTGCTGCCTGGCACGACAACTTCAGTGGTGATTCCGATTCTGGAGAGCACGAGCGGGAAGCGGGCCAATACCGATTTTGCGATCTGCTATAACCCCGAATTCATGCGAGAGAGCAGCGCGGTCAGCGACTTTTTCAACCCGCCGTATACCGTCTTTGGGGCCAGCCATCCAGATCATCTCGTGTGCTTGAAGGAACTCTATAAAGGAGTTCCGGGCCGAGTGTTCGAGGTGGACCTGCCAGTCGCGGAAATGGTGAAGTATGTGTCCAACCTCTATCACGCGATCAAGGTCGGATTCGCCAATGAAATCGGCACATTGTGCCAATGCTTTGGGCTGGACACGAGCGCGGTGACGGAAATCTTCACCTCCGATAACAAGCTGAATATTTCGAGCGCATACCTGAAGCCCGGCTTCGCCTTCGGTGGATCCTGTTTGCCGAAGGATCTTCGAGCCATGACCCATCGCGCTAAAGAACTAGATTTAAGCCTCCCGTTGCTGGAATCCATCATTCCCAGCAATTCAGAGCATATCGGGCGCGCAGTCGATGGGATCCTGCAGACTGGGAAAAAGAAAATCAGCATGCTGGGCCTCAGTTTTAAAGCAGGAACGGATGACCTGCGAGAAAGCCCGCAGGTACAGCTGATCAAGCGGCTTCTGGGCGAGGGCTGCCAGGTGCGAATCTGGGATGAAGATGTTTCCATCGGAAGACTGGCGGGCTCGAACCGGCAATATATTGAAGAAGTGATCCCGCATATAGGCTCGTTACTCTCTACCGATTTCGAAGCGGTGGTCCGCTCGGGAGAAATTGTCGTTATCGGAACGAAATTGCGAGACCCGCAGGCATTGGAGCGGTGCCTCTCTTCACAGCAAGTGGTTTTTGACCTGGTCTATCTCGACCGCGCGAAAAGGCCGCAAGGAGCCGCGTCCTACCAGGGGATCTGCTGGTAATCATGAAGCCACCGGTGTTCATCGTGGGCTGTCCGCGATCCGGTACCAGCTTTTTGTACCATCTGCTGCTTTCTGCCGGCGGCTTCGCTGAGTTTCATACCCAGATGAACGCGTACGACGTTCTGGGGCCGATCTATGGGCCACTGGATTCAATCAAGAACAAAAAGCGCATGATGCGGGATTGGCTGCAGAGTAAGGCCTTTCTTGTTTCCGGGCTGCATGCTCAGCAGATCGAAGCCAAGATCTTATTGGAATGTCATAGCGTCGCCGATTTTCTGCGCATCGTGATGCAGGAAGTGGCGCGGGCACAGGGAGTGGATCGATGGGTGGATTCGACGCCGACGAATGTTCCCCACATGCTCCAGATCGCGTCCGATTTCCCCGATGCCCAGTTCCTGCACATTATCCGGGATCCCCGGGACATTGCTTTGTCCCTCGAGAAAAGAAAGTGGACGCGCCCTCTTCCCTGGCATAGAGACAAGCCGCTGCTGGCCGCCGGTTTGTACTGGGAGTGGATTGTGCGCAAGGGCAGAAAGTACGGCGCCCAGCTTTCGTCGCGATACATGGAATTGCACTACGAAGATCTGGTGCAGCGGCCTCGTGAAATCTTGCGGCAGGTGGGAGAGTTCCTGCAGCACGATCTCGACTACGAGCGTATACAGAAAGCGAGTATCGGTTCGGTGAAGACTCCGCTAACTTCATTCGGGGAAGATCTGAAGCATGGGGAGTTCAAACCGGTCGGACGCTGGAAAGAGAAGTTTCCGCCGCAACAGTTGCGCCAGTTCGAAGATGCCATCTGGGAATACATGGCCGAACGCGGCTATCCGCGCTCGACCGCGCCGGGTCAGCAGCGGATGTTTGTGCAACGCAATCGTTTCATGTACGGTCAGTTCTACGAATGGAAGCAATGGGCGAAGGTGAACACGCCAATTTCGCGCATGTTTGTGAACTACTCTGAAATTCTCATCGACAAATAAACGCCAGGTGGAAGGCTTGTTTTATGGAGCTGGAATGAAGTGTGACATCGTCGATTTTGAGAGTGCCGATCACGATGAGTTGGATCGTTATGCCGACCGCACAGTGTTCCAGACTCGGGCGTGGGTGCGCTTCATTGGTGAGGCGCAGAAAGCCACCCCGATATTGGCGAAGTTGCATGAGGATGGCAAGGTAGCCGGATATTTCACGGGGCTTACTATCGAGCGTTTTGGAGTGAAGGTTCTGGGCAGCTCTTTTCCAGGTTGGACCACCCCCTACATCGGGTTCAACCTCTCGCCGGGCGTGTCGCGGGCAGCCGCCCTTGCGGCGGTAGAAAAAATGGCCTGGAACGATTTGAAATGTCTGCACCTGGAAGTCTCTGATCCGTTTTTCACGGTAGAAGATGGGCAGGCTCTCGGGTTTCAATGCGACTCTTTTGCCTCATACCGGAGCGACCTGACCCGAACGGAAGAAGAAATATTCCAGTCCATGGATAGCGCCTGCCGCCGCTGCATTCGTAAGGCTGAAAAGAGCGGGGTCGCGATCGAAGAAGCGCATGACAAAAGATTTGCCGAGGAGTATTACGAGCAATTGAAAGACGTTTTTGCCAAGCAGGGACTTGTACCCACGTACGGCATTGATCGCGTGCGCGCGCTGATCAAGCACGTCGAGCCCAGCGGGAACCTGCTCTTGTTGCGCGCCCGCGATGCCGAGGGAAAGTGCATCGCCACCGGGGTCTTTCCCGGGTTTAATCAGATCGCGGAATTCTGGGGGAATGCGAGCTGGCGATCCAGCCAAATCCTTCGTCCCAACGAGGCGATGCATTGGTATGCGATGAGATATTGGAAGAAGCGGGGAGTAGCGATTTACGACTGGGGCGGCGAGGGCTCGTATAAAGAGAAGTACGGCTGCATCGCACACAAAGTGCCTTGGTTCACAAAATCGCGCTACCAGTTCGTTTCAAAACTGCGCGATGAGGCGAAGAAGATGTTCGGGCGGAAACAGCGTTTCATGGGGTGGCTGCAAAAGCAGCGCACCACACCGGCCGAGCCCGAGTGAGCGCAACGATAAGGGTTTAAGTCGTTGTCAGCTCTGACGTTTCGTGTTCCATCTCCGTAACTTCCAGTGCGGATAAATCTGAGAATCGTCCTGCCGGTGTGCTGGATTTGAGCCACAGCTTGGCACTTAGGAGGGCTGGGTAAACGCTTCGCATCCATGCTTCGCGCAGAGCCGGCTTTCTTCGTGGATTTGCCAACTCATAACCTGACTCCTGTAAACAATCGCCCACCAGAGCTTCAATCCGCGCTACTTCCTCAGCGGATAGCAGTTTTTTCCAGCGATGGATGGGATTCGATTCGGCTGGACCGCGCGAATCGCGAAAGGAAGAATTCGATTCCTGCAACCGCCCCAATCGATTGCTCTGGATCTGATCGTAGTCGAGTTCTCGGCCGACAAATCTCCCGAGAGTTTGAAGCGTCTGCTGGGGCGTACTGACTAGTTCCTCGTAACGCACTTCCAGGTAGTCGTCGGGATACAAGCGTCCATTCCTGCGTCCCGTCTGGACCATCCACCTCCAGTACAGGGCAGTGGCCTCCAGGCTGGCTGGTCTCCGGTTCCAGGGGATCGGACGAAATTCACCCATCTTCTTGAGCGAGAGCGCGATGTCGCGGCCGTCGCGAACGATGTGAACGAACAACGCCTCGGGCATTTCCGCCTTAATTTTTCGCAGGTAGAGCACATTGTCCGGATCGTAGACAGCCCACCGCGGGGACCCCTGCTGCCGCGCCACCGAGTCCATCACAATGCGGATGAAGTCTCCGCCATTGCGGGAGTCCTTCATCAGGCGCGTGGCAAGATCGTGGGATTCGAGACCAGAGCGCCGGAATCCTTTGGAGTGCATCCAGGTGTCCACGATCTGCTTGCGGCTTTGTGGAGACTCCATGCTGCCGAATCGCGGAATGAGCATTTTGTGGATAGGAAGATAGCCGCGATACACAGCGAAGCCACCCGCCGATAGAAGCATGTCGTACAGGAGATTGGTGCCCGAGCGGTGGCACCCAATCACAAAGACTGGCTGTTCCGACCGCTGGATTGGTCTTGCGTCGTGCAATTGGAATTCTCCGGCGAGCGTCGTGAGGACTAACTTCCCCAAACTGAATTCTAGCTTACGGCAAATGTCTGCCGATTAGAGCACGCCCTCAGTCGCGCGATTAATCGCGTCGATGTCGGCCCCGATATCCTTGCCATCAGTACCAGCGCCGAAGCCCGGCGAAGGTTTTTTGCAGCCCGCTGCCTTGGCTTCTTTGGGACAAAGCCGGTAGTCACCGCCATGCCCTTCGTGGAAGTCTCGCAAGCCTACAGCGTCGGCATCGCCTACCTCGTGGTTCCCCTTGGGCCAGCCTCCCCGACCTCCAATGAGGATGTTGTTTTTGAAGACGAAATTCGCGAAACAGTTGTTGAGGACGTCGTTTGGATCGCGCGCATTCCGCGCACAATTTGTAGGTCCACCCCCCGCCCCAAGCATTCCTTGCTGGCCCACGGTAAAGATGCTATTAGTGATGGAGAAATCCTTCAGCTTGTCCGTCCGGTCGAGAACGGTCATCAGGACGCGCGGGGGAAAAGCAGTGATGTGATCAATTCGAACGCTGTTCAAAGGAGGGGCTTCCGACAGCACCATGGCAAACGAGCCGAGACCCTTGTAAGCAACCATGTCGATATCGTCGAATACCAGATCGTGAATGCTGTAGCGCTCGCCTGCCGCGGTGGGGACCTGATTCTTGGGAAGAACGTTGCCCATGTCGAGCGCGCCGCCGGAGTGGCTGATCCTGTTAAACCGCAGGGTGATGTCGGTGACCCGGCAATCCGGGCAATTGCCGCCCTGATTTGTTGGCATGAGAATGATGGCGAAACCTGACTGGGTGAATCCTCCCCAAACATTCTCCAGGACGTTGCCCTCGAACAGCACGCGCTGGGCATTTTTCAGCTCAAAGCAATTTTTTACGATGAAGGGACTGCCGTCTGCGGCTCCTACAAAGTCCGGGCGGTCTTTCTTCCAGAGGAGAGGCTTGAATAGATGATTGTGCCGGATCTCGATATCGGCGGGAGTTTGCGTGCCGGGCGCCCCGCCGAACATGATTGACTGCGCCGCACCTTCAAGAAAGTTATTCACGATTTTGAAAGGGCCCATGGGATGATCGCCGCCTCCACCGTTAATCGCTTGTGAGTCAGTGCAGGAACCGTGAAGCGCGATGCAGTGAAAATCCGTAAAAAAAGAATCGACGATCCCTACGTTGGTGGTTCCAGTCAGGTGGATTCCGCCCTTGGTCTCATCTTGCGGAGTGCCGTGCAGCCATAGACGGTCGAAGACCAGATGATCGGCAGTGTCGTCGGGTTTTTCGGGCTGCACGAGATCGCGCATGTGAAAGCCCTCCATTGCCCGTGTGATTTCCAGACCGATGAAGCGGTAGTGATTCGCGCCATCCTCGAACAGGACCGGACCTCCCTCGGATTTGCGGTCGAGTTCCATCTTCGCGAGAACATTTTTTACAGCAGAACAATGGAAGTCAGGCCGCCCCGGAAGCGACGCGACCCCCGCATAGCAAGGAGTCAGGATGGTATTTTCGGGAGGGAGCGCGTCGTTCGGGGCGCTTGTGCGCACGATGATCCAATGAGAGTCGTCGCAGGATTTTCTGGGAAAGCGAAAAATGCCGGCAAAAGTGGCCCCGGCCTGCAATTCCAGAGTGTCGCCACATTTCGCATCGTCGATCGCCTTCTGCAGATTTTCTCCTTCTTTGATGTGGTGAACTCGGCCGGGTGCGGGAGTATCCGCCAGAGATGTCTTCACATATTTCCGGGGAAGTTCAGCCGGGCCGTCGAACTTTGCGGATGCCTGCTCGTCCCCTGGACTCGCGATTACTGCCGGGATTGCGATGAACAGGGAAACAACGAGCGCGAGTGTGGCTTGAATTTCAGTCCTACGACGGGAAGAGTAGCCCATAAGAAACATGCTACATCGGTTCGGCGCTGGCTGCTGCCTCGGAGCCAGCGCGGAAATCACAACGGCAAAGCACAGGAATCACGAGCGAAAGAATCCTGCTCGGTTCTCCTGTGCTTTGTCTGCGATGCAGTAATCGCTTTACGGTGCCTCTACTGCACCCCGGCAATCATCGTGGTCAGGCCGGCAACATCGGCCCCAGGATCCCGGCCATCCGTGGATTTCCCCTTGTATGGGCTGGAAGAAGAAAGTTGGTAGTTCCCGTGGGCGTAATCCACAAAGCCCACCGAGTCCATGGATGGGAGGAACGTCTGTCCAGCCGGCCATTTGGATGCTGGGTACTTCGAAAAATCACCGACCAGCACGTTTCCGGTGAATACGTAGCCTCCGGTTCCGAAGCAGGTTTGCAAAATGGTCAGCGGAGTTTCGGAGGATGCGCAATCGCTGTAGCCTCCACCTGCCGACCATGTCGGCCAAATCGGGGATTGCACCAGATTATTGACGAAGACGAATCCCGACATCGGCGGCACCGGATCCTGCATGGAGGTGATGTGGCTCGCTAGATCGGGGAATCCGGTGATGTGTTGCATGGTGACGTTCTTCAGTACTTCCGTGGTCGATGTATTGAGCATCATCAGCAACTCGCCATCGCCGTTATATTTACTTTTGCTGACGTTGTCGATCACCAAGTCGTGAATGCTGTAGCGTTCCCCCGCTACGGCGTAGCCGCCGGTGGCGTCTTCAACGTTGGCGATGTCGAAGCCGCCGCCTACGTTGCTGATCTTGTTGTAGCGAATCGTCACGTCCGTGACCTGACATGGCATGCAGCCGCCGTTCTGGGTTTTCGGGGTGAGGACGATGGAAAATCCAGCCTGAGAAAATCCGCCCCAGTTATCTTCCAGCAGATTTCCTTCGAACAGTACCCGCTGGGCATTTTTGAGTTCGAGGTGGTTCTTCACGACGTAAGCATCGCCCGTATATCCGCCCACAAAGCCGGTAGCTCCAGGCTGCCACATGAGCGGCTTGAACAAGTGGTTGTAGCGGATCTCGATATCAGTTGGGGTAATGGTTCCGGGCGATCCTCCAAACATAATCGACTGCGCACCCGCTTCCAGAAAATTGTTGTCGATCTTATAAGGCCCCGAGACCAGGCTTCCGCCTCCTCCGTTGATGGCTTGGGAGTCGGTGCAGCTTCCGTGTATCGCGATACAGTGGAGATCGGAGAAATAAGAGTCTACAACGGCCGCGTAGGTCGCGCCGGTAAGGTGAATGCCGCCCTTGGTCTCATCCGACGCGGTGCCATGGACCCACAGGCGATCGAACACGAGGTGGTCGGTCGCGTAGGTGTCCTGCATGGGAGCAATCAGGTTCCACAGATGCGCTTGCGGGGAGCTGCGCGTGACTTCCAGCCCGATTAAGCGATAGTGGTTTGCGCCGGCCAGGAACTGGATCGGCCCATTACCGCCCGTTCCGTTAAAAAGGATTTTGGCCATGACGTTCTTGACGGCCGGGCAGCTGAAGGCGGGACGGCCGGGCAACGATGCGACGCCGGCATAGCACGGGTTAATGCGTGTGCCTTCCTGAGGCAGCGCCGGATCAGCTGCGCTGCTGCGGATGATAATCCAGTGTTGATCGTCACATGACTTGGCGGGAATCGAGAAATTGCCCGTAAAGGTCGCGCCCGATTGTAACGAAATTGTGTCTCCACAATTGGCGCTGTTCAAAGCAGCCTGGAAATCGCCACCCGCATTCACGGTAATCGTCGAACCAGGAGCCGGTGTGTCGGCCAAAGTGGTCTTGAGATATACGCGCGGCAATTCTGCCGGACCGTCGAATCCTGTGTAATTCAAGTTGGACCCTGCATTCACTTGCAGGTTCTCAGAGAGCGTCACGGTCTGCGAGCTTGCGTCCGCAACCTTCACCGTAAAGGAATAACTTCCGACCTGGATGGCAGTACCGGTAAGCGAGCCGCTGTTGGAGAACGAGAATCCCTGTGGGAGGGTACCGGATGCCACACTCCATGAATAAGGCGGCGTTCCTCCGGAGGAGGTCAGCGTCGCGCTGTAGGGTGCGCCGGTTTGCGCCGCGGGCAGCGAGGTGGTCAATATTGACAACATGCCCGAGGAAGCGAAGCTGACCGCAGCAGATGCGCTGGAGGTCGGGTCGGCGACACTCGTAGCCGTGATCGTCGCTGCCGTGGTACCGCTGGACGCGGTAAACAATCCATTGCTGGAAATCGTCCCTCCAACCGCGGACCAGACCACACCAACATTGCTGGTGCCTGCGACCCTGGCGGTGAATTGCACGCTCGTCTTAGGCGAAATGTGAGCGCTCGGCGGCGAGATGCTTACGGCGATAGCAGGCGTGGGCTGTGAATTCTGGGTGCTCTGGTTCGAGCCGAGAAGCGATGCGCAGGAAGAGAGGCACAGCACGGCCGCCAACACAACAACTGCCTGAACGCCTTCACGTCTTGCTATCCGGCAGCTGTGCTGGGACTTCACAGCCTTACGGTCAGCGGACTGGGACATGGGGTCTCCTCGAATCGAAGTGGGGGCTAACGTTCGAGCCTGCCCGCACTCTACGGGAGGGAATGAATGCGCGCTAATTACGGAAGGCTCTGATTCTCTGGCGACTACTGGTACATCTCCAAAGGACAACGTCCTAAAGCACGCGGTGACGATTCAAGCAGGCGAGAATGATGCACATGAGGGAGTTACGGAAAATTTGAAGCGGATTAAGTTGAACGGTCGCCCAACGCGGCAGCGCGCAAGCGTTCATAGGCGGAATTCCCCAGCAGTTTTCTGCTTGCGGAGCGCAGTTGCATTTGCAGATTCCGCAGCCAAAAATTGCGTCCCTGGCAGATGCGCTCGAATTCATGCAGGGAGACCGAACGCATGATTGCTATACGGCCGAGCGCGAATCGATCTGAGGCATGGGAGTTCATGCGAATTTGGCTGGTCGAAACCGTGCGATAACCGGCATTGCGCGCGACGTCTGACACGCGGCGATTATAGCGGCCCCCGGGACAGGAGAAGTGCTCTACAACCGTACCCAGGATCTGTTCCAGCCGCGTCTTGGCTTCCGCAATTTCTCGATGTAAATCTGTGTCGTTCAGGTCCGTGAGATACGCATGGGTCATCGAATGGCAACCGATCTCGAAGCCCATGCCGGCGAGTTCGCGCAGTTGCGTGGGGCTAAGATAGCCTGATTTTCCGAGGAAGCCTGCGGTGATATAGAAAGTGCCGCCGAATTTCATCTCGCGCAGCAGCGGTGCGGCGTAGAGCAAATCTGTCTCACTGCCATCATCGAAGGTAATGGCCACAGCCTTCTCTGGAAAGGTTCGGACTGCCTCACTCACACTCACCCCGCGCCATCCCTTGTTGCGAAGGAGTTCTATCTGCTCCCGGAAATCCGAAACGCGCAGGACATAGCGCACATATCCTGACTCGGTCTGGCATAAAGGCCGGCCGGGCGACTCGAGTTCGTGGTACATCAGAAAAACGACTCCGCTCATCCCGCACACTCCGGAGCGATTTCATCGATGAGCCGCCAGCCGGTTCCTGAAACGCAGATTGCTGCCGCATACTGTGGCGGAACCGCGATGTCCCGCATGGTCCATTTTGTTCGCTCAAGCGGATCGGGCCGGGTAGCTAGTAATGCGTTTTGTTCCTTCGGCTCCAGGGACACGTCGAATTGGTGAAGCGGCAGGGAGAGCCCTTTACCAGTTGCCTTGATGTAAGCCTCTTTGCGGGTCCAGCAGAGAAAAAACGCGTCACTGCGCTGCTCCTCTGGCAGGTGCAGCAATTGTTGTTGCTCAGCCGCGGAAAAGAACCGGGAGGCGATGGCGGCGGTGTCGAAGTCCCTGCGGATGTGCTCCACGTCCACTCCGATCTCACGCGAACGGGCGAAGGCCAGCAGCGCAAGATGCCCAGAGTGCGAGATATTGAATTCAATGCCACTCCCGGCTTCCGCACCGCCCAGAGACGGTTTCTCCTTCTCTGAATACGCAAAAGCGAGCGCCCTGGGATCTCTCTTCAAATAAGAGCCCAGAATCTGCCGCAACATGGAACGTGCCGTGATGAAGTATTGCCGATCGATGTCCCGGTGATAGCGAGCGGCCCTGGTTCTCTCATCGGCAGACAGGATGGATACCCAATTCTCGGTGGCGCAAGCTGTGGCCTGCAGGTTCAAACGCCACAGGTGCACGTCGTTGGCGCCGAGTTCGAGTGGGCCTTCAATCCGGAACGCCGACTGCTCAATGTTCATCGATAAAGCCAAGTTAGTCCGATCCCGTTCGGCTATGGAGTAGCTCATCCTCAGCCGAACCACCGCTGTCCCGAATGACAATCCGGTACACAGATACTCTATAACGGCGTCTGGATTTCTCATTTTGTCGCGCACCGATTGCCTCCGCAAGTGCGAAACCCGCCTCTCGGCTGCTGGGGTGCGATCTGCGATGCGAATGCCAAAATAGATGCACGAGAACCGCAAGAATCGCTAAGATAAAAACGCAAGTCTGCCGCCATGAATCTCAGCAGATGGCAACAAATCGGACGCCGAATTGCCCGCATGGATCGCGCGGAACTGAGCGATCGGCTGCGGCAAGAAGCCGCCAGCCGGCAAGACGCTTTGCTGGCGCGCTTTGGGCACGATTTTGGCCGGAATGCTGTCGGCCTCTCCGGAACGACGGCCAACTTCTTCTTCGCGCTGGATTCCGTGGATTTCATTCTGGACTTTATGCGCCAACATCTGCCCCAGCAGGTGAACCGCATCGTGCAACAAGCGGACCACATTTGCCAGCATCGCTTCGACTTATTGGGATACAGCGGCCTCGAGTACGGAAACCCGATCGATTGGCGCCTGGATGCGGTTCACAAGAAGCGGGCGCCGGAGAAATCTTCTTACCGAATTCGATACCTCGATTATGACGAGGTTGGCGACAGCAAAGTCACCTGGGAGCTCAATCGGCACCAGCATCTCGTGACACTGGCGAAGGCGTACCGTCTCGCGTGCGAGCGCCGCTATGCCGACGAGGCTTTACGGCAATGGCGGCATTGGCGAGCGGAGAATCCGTACCCGATGGGTATCAACTGGGCCAGCAGCCTGGAAGCGGCATTCCGCAGCCTCTCCTGGATCTGGACTTACTACCTGCTGCAGGGCGCGCCGGGCATTCCGAATTTCCGCAATGAATGGCTGCGAGGACTGGCGGTGCACGGGAGGCATATCGAGCGGCATCTATCGACGTATTTTTCTCCTAATACGCATCTTCTCGGAGAAGGAGTCGCGCTGTTCTTCATCGGAGTACTTTGTCCCGAACTGAAGGCGGCAGCCCGTTGGAAGGCGCTGGGCTGGAAAATTGTGTTGCAGGAAGCTGAGCGGCAGGTGCGGCCCGATGGTTTCCACTTCGAGCAATCCACCTACTACCACGTATACGCGCTCGATTTCTTCCTGCACTCCGCCGTGCTGGCAAGCGCTAATGGCATCGCGATTCCGAAGAATTTCGAAGAGACTGTCGAGAAAATGCTTAACGCTCTGTGCTTGCTCGCGCGCGGGGGCGCAGTGCCACGATTCGGAGACGATGATGGTGGGCGGCTCTTCGATCAGCAACGCAATCGAGGCGAGCATTTGCTCGATCCGCTTGCCGCGGGTGCCATCCTGTTTCATCGGGGAGACTTCAAGACGGCTGCCATTAAGCTCCGAGAGGAAACTCTCTGGCTGCTGGGTGCGCAAGGAGTTCGCCAGTGGGAGGAATTGACCCAGGCTGCCGTTTCAGGCGAGTCCGGAGCTTTGGCGGACGCAGGTTTTTACATGTTGCCGGCTTCGGGTGACGTGCAGCTTGTAGTCGATGCAGGGCCGCTCGGCACACATTCCGGTGGGCACGGGCATGCCGATGCGCTGAGCGTATGCTTGCAGGGCCACGGCCGTTCGCTTCTTCTCGATCCCGGAACCTACGAATATGTGGGTCCCGGGCCCGAACGAGATCTATTTCGGGGAACTGCCATGCACAATACGCTGCGCGTGGACAAAAGGGATCAGGCGCAGCCGGCCGGTCCATTCTCCTGGGGGAGGCTAACGAACACCCGGGTCGAGCAGTGGGTGCAAGGGAAAAGCTTTGATTTGCTGGCCGCCAGCCACGATGGTTATTGGGATCTCGAGTCTCCTGTAAGCCATTACCGCTATGTTTTCTCGCTCCGGAACGGTATTTACCTGATCCGCGATGTTGTCAAAGGCCACGGCACACATAAACTGGATTTGGCGTGGCATTTAAATCCGGACCTTAAAAGGGAAGCCGACGGCAGGTTTCGCTTACCGGACCTGCCGCAGCGAGTGGCGATCCTTCCCTTGCAGGGTTACGGATGGAAGGAAGAGGTCCGCGAGGAATCATGGTCTCCCTGCTATGGTCAAAAGGCGCCGGCGCCCGTCCTCAGCCATAGCGCCGAGATTTCCTTACCTACGGAATTCGCGGTCCTGCTTATGACATCGCAGGAAGCGGAACAGAGTGTGGGCTCGTTCAACCGCATGCCGGACTACGCCGGCGCGGAAGTACACGGATACCGGTATTCTGAAGAGGCCGCCGAGTATTCGTTTGTATTCGGCAAAGCGGGCGAGCCCTGGCGCAAGGATTTCTTTTCGAGCGATGCGGAATTTGTGTGTTTGCGAAAGACTTCCAGCGGCGAAGCGCATCTGATGCTCAGCGGCGGAAGCTACGTGGAAGTTGATGGAGGAGCGCAGTTGCACTGCATCCGGCCTGTGGCCTGGGCCGAGCTACTGGTGAAAGCTGGGGAGCGCACCGTGTTCTCTTCCGATTTGCCGGCGGTGGACGAACAGTCATCGGGAATACAACCGACCGACGCGGCGTCCCCGATCTTCGAGTGAGATAAATCTGCTATGTGTGGAATCTGCGGAGTCTTCTTTCAAAACCGTGACTGGCGCGTTCCGGGCGATGTGCTGGCACGCATGAACCGGCAGATCGTGCATCGCGGTCCAGACGATGAAGGGTTCTTCATCGAAGAGAACGTTGGGCTGGCCATGAGACGCCTCAGCATTATTGACGTAAAAAGCGGTCACCAGCCTCTGGCTAACGAGAACCGCGATATCTGGATCGTCTACAACGGGGAAATCTATAACCATGCGGAACTGAGAACCGATCTGGAGGCAAAGGGGCACCAATACCGCTCGCGCAGCGATACCGAAACCATCGTTCACCTGTATGAGGAATACGGCCGCGATTGCGTGAAGCATCTGCGCGGCATGTTCGCGTTCGTGATCTGGGACCGCCGCAAGCGCGTGCTGTTCGCCGCGCGCGACCGCCTCGGCATCAAGCCCTTCTATTACCGCTGGGATGGGAAGGCGTTTCTGTTTGGATCGGAGATCAAGACGATCTTCGCCTATCCCGGTATCACGCCCGAGTTCAACCGGCACACGCTCGCCGAGTACTTGGCCTTCGGCTACATTACGGGACCGGAAACGATGTTCGCCGGCATCCGCAAGCTGATGCCCGGGCACACGCTGGAGCTTTCCGAACAGGGCGAACCGAAGATCGAGTGCTACTGGGATCTGACGGTGGAAGAGGATGAAATTCCCCGAGGGCGGGACTACTACGTGCAGCACTATCGTCAATTGCTGGAAGGCGCGGTTGGATCGCACCTGATGAGCGATGTGCCTTTGGGAATGTTCCTGAGTGGCGGCCTGGATTCGAGCGCGGTCGCGGCTCTGGCGACGAAGATTCGCGGAGATCGAATCAAGACCTTTGCCGTGGGGTACGGTGAAGAAGCGTTCAGCGAGCTTCGCTATGCACGCGAGGTCGCCGAGCATATTCGTTCCGATCACCACGAGGTGCGGCTGACGCGCGAAGAGTTTTTTGAGAACCTGCCGCGGCTCATCTGGCACGAAGACGAGCCCATTGTGTGGCCCTCCAGCGTGTCACTCTACTTCGTGGCGCGCCTGGCTCGCCAGCACGTCACCGTCGTATTGACGGGGGAGGGAAGTGACGAGACTCTCGCCGGCTACACGCGTTATGCATGGACGCTGCTGAACTCGCGGATGGACAATGCATACCGCGCAGTTACCACCAATGGCATCCGAGGGCTGGTACGCAAGGCGATTCACGCCAGTCCTCTAAGCGCCGCCCTGCATCGCAAACTGGACCATACGTTCCTGCTGCGCGATGGGAATTCGTGGCCGTCTTTCTACTATGACAATTTCTATTCCGCAATTTCCGCCGCGGAGCAAGCAGAACTGCTCACTGAAAATGCGCTGGCCGACTCCGGAGATGCCTATGCCGGTTCGATGCATGCCTTTGAGCGCTCGCATGGCGACCTGCTTCACCGACTCCTTTATGCGGACATTAACAGCTATCTGATCGAGCTTCTGATGAAGCAGGATCAAATGAGCATGGCCGCATCCGTCGAGAGCCGGGTGCCTTTTCTAGATCATGTGCTCGTGGAATTTACGGCGAGAATTCCCGCGCAATTTTCCATCTCCGGTATGGCTGGAAAATTCGTCTTGAAGCAGGCAGTGGAAGACTTGCTGCCAAAGTCCATCATTTATCGGCAGAAGATGGGGTTTCCGACTCCCTGGGAGTATTGGCTGGCAGGACCGCAACTGGACGATCTGGAACGAATGCTGCTCGAGCCGCGAAGCCTGGAACGGGGGTTCTTTAGAGCCGAGCCGCTGAAGCGCATCTTCGCCGAGCATCGCAGTAAATTTCGCGATCACGGCAATCGGATCTGGCGGCTGATCAATCTCGAGGTCTGGCAGCGTGTCGCGATCGACGGAGAAGCTACGGACGCGGTGGCGCGGCAACTAGGCTCGCGGGCGGCGGTACAGGTCTAAGAACGGCGACCGGCTGCCGCAGGCAGATGCCCTTCCAACGCGGTGAGCAGAGGCTCCTTTAGCAACGGCCCGCTGGCCATAAGACCGCTCAGCAGCGGATTCCTGTTGTTACAGCGTAGTGGAGTATTGTCGAGGGTGGCTACGAACCCTCCAGCGCTTTGGACCAATGCAGTTCCCGCCGCGACGTCCCATTCGTTCTTCGGAGTCAGCGTGAATGTGATGTCTGCCAGGCCCGAAGCCACAAGACTGAGCTTATAGGCGACTGAGCCCATGGGCAGAATCTGATATTCGCCACTCTGAAACTGCTGCCATTCGCCGCGTTTCACTTCACTGCGGCTGGCCAGAATCAAAGATCCCTTAAGATCCGTACGCTGGCTGGGCCGGGCGGGCTTGCCGTTGTACATAACTCCGCAATCGATCGCGCCGATGATGGTCTCCTGCGTGGCGGGATTGCAAATGCCGCCTGCGACCGGACGGCCATCTTCAACAAAGCCAATGGACACGCAAAACTCCGGAATGCCCGCCACGAATTCGCGTGTGCCATCGAGCGGATCAACGACCCACACATGCTTCCGTCCGAGCCGCGAAACGTCGTCCACGCTCTCTTCCGAAAGCCAGCCCTCGCCCTCGCGCAGCAAGTTCTGGCGCAGCACGGCATCCACTGCGCGATCCGCTTCCGTAACCGGATCGTGGCCAATCTTGTATTCCGTTTCAATGGCGCCAGGAGTGAAACGCGCGAAAACTGTACGGGCGGCTTCGAGCGCAGCTTCGATGCGGGTCAAAATGTCGGAATAAGCGGAATTCATGTAGTCCTTGGAGTGATTAAAATGCGGGCCACAACATGCGTGCTCCTGTTACGAGCAGCAAGAAACACAGAATGCGGCGCAACCAAAGCATGGGGACCCGCGTCCCCAGGTGCGACCCCACCAGCCCGCCCGGAATCGAACCAATCAGCAACGATATTACGAGTCCAGGATCGACGTTTCCGAGCCGGAAATGAAGCAATCCGGTCATTCCGGTGAGCAGCACGGCGTGAACGATGTCGGTACCGACATTCACTTTTGGGGGGTAGCTGTAGAAGAGGAGCAACAGCATCATGATGATGCTGCCCGATCCGACCGAGGTCATGCCCACCAGAAAGCCCGCGACCAGCCCGATGAGCGCCATGCCGGCGAAGCTCTTCATGGTTGGCGGGCGGTTGGCGATCTTTTCTTCAATGTGCTTCTGGAACAGCAACAGCGTTGGAATCACAATGAGCAGAACGCCCACCGCGGTCTTGATGAAATTGTTGACTCCGTCTCCATAGAGGTGGCGGATATACATCAGCAACTTCACTCCGCAGAAGGAGCCAGGAAGGCTCCCTGTGGCCAGAGCGAGGACCACCTTCCGTCGCACCGTTCCCTTTTTCAGGTGCAGCAGGCTGGCGGGAATTTTCGTAAAGAAGTTGAAGAGCGCGTCGGAGCCGACCGCTACCAGCGCCGGCACCCTCAATCCGAAGATCAGAACGGGGAGCAACAATACGCCGCCCCCCACGCCGCTCATGCCGATGAGGATGCCCACGATGAAGCCAACCAGGATTTTGAGAGTCAGCAGTTCCATGTTCGACTCCGACTTCGGTTATGCAGCCGCCCCGTTTACTCCGATGAAGCCTTCACGTTCCAAGTGCAGAATAATTTCCTGCGCGGCTTCCTCTGGCGATCGTTCGCCGGTGTTAATGGTTACCTCGGCATCCGCGGGAGCCTCGTAAGGATCGGAGATGCCCGTGAATTCTTTCAGAATGCCGGCTCGCGCCTTGGCGTACAAACCCTTGCGGTCGCGCTGTTCGCAAACTTCCACCGAGGTCGCTATATGTACCAGGATGAATCCTCCATAGGGCTCGATCATCTGGCGCACATGTTTGCGGGTTGCGTCATAGGGCGCGATTGGCGCGCAGATCGCGATTCCGCCGTTCTTCGTGATCTCCGAAGCCACGTAGCCGATACGACGAATGTTGATATCGCGATGCTCCTTCGAGAACCCCAGTTCTGACGAAAGATGTTTACGGACCAGGTCGCCGTCGAGCAAGGTGACCGGACGACCGCCGACTTCCAGGAATTTCGTTAGCAGCACATTGGCGATGGTGGACTTGCCCGATCCGGACAGCCCGGTGAAGAAGATGGTGACGCCCTGACGGCTGCGAGGCGGAAAGCTGCGCCGCAATTCGTGCACGACTTCCGGATAGGTGAACCAGCCCGGGATGTCGCGGCCTTCATTCAAGCGCTGGCGGAGTTCGGTTCCCGAGATGTTCAGAACGCGATCGGTCTTCTTGACCTCGGTATCGGGCACATAGCGATCTTCATCTTCGAGGTACACCATCATGCTGAAAGGCACCATGGTGACGTCGATGTCGGCTTCGTGCTTCTTGAAAACTTCCTGCGCCTCGTAAGGACCATAGAACGGCTTGCCGTCTGTATCTTTTCCCGGCCCCGCGTGATCGCGACCCACAATCAAGTGCGTGCAGCCGTGATTTTTGCGGATCAGGGCATGCCAAATCGCCTCGCGCGGACCGCCCATGCGCATAGCCAGAGGCAGCAGAGACAGCTTCTGCGTCCCCTGCGGATACTTCGAACTCAGCAACTGATAGCAGCGTACCCGGGTGAAATAGTCCACGTCGCCCGGTTTCGTCATGCCGACGCTCGGATGGATGAGCAGATTCGCTTCCACCTGCTTGGCGGCACGGAAAGTGAGTTCCACGTGCGCGCGGTGCATGGGATTTCGAGTCTGAAAAGCTACCACCCGCCGCCATCCTAGACGCGCGAACTCGGCCCGCAATTCAGCCGGAGTAAGGCGCAGGGTGCGGAAATCATAGTGGGACGGAGCTTGCAGGCCTTCCACGCGGCCGCCCACATACCAGGGATTCCCCTTGTTCATTGTGTAGTCGGCGCCCGGATGCGCTGGGCTGGTGCTATTGAACACCGCTTTGGCTTCCGCCTTGCGGTCGGGTTGCCATACTTCCTCGACGTGCAACACGGCCAGCATGACACCCTCAGGGTCGCGCAACGCAATCTTGCTGCTCCCGGGCGTGAGCTTCTTGGCAAAATCTTCAGTTACATCCAGCGTGATCGGCATCGGCCATAGAATGCCGCTGGCCAGGCGCATGTTGTGGCAGACGCCTTCATAGTCGGCCTTGGTCATGAAGCCGCGCAGCGGAGAGAAGCCGCCGCTCATTAGAAGTTCGAGATCGCAAATCTGGCGGGCGGTGAGATCCCATGACGGCCACTCCCGCGAGTGGGCTTTCAGTTCGGCGGCCTTTTCCGGCGCCACGATAAGGTTTACCAGTTCGCCGCCGTGCGGCGCGATCAAATGACTAGTCGAAGCAGACAAGTGCTTGAACCTCCCAGGTTCGGTGATTTTGCATTTAGTGCATGTAGTTCAGTTGTCTCGCAGAAGAATCGTCTGATGACTGCCAGATCTTCTTATGTTGGGGGGAACATTCTAACGAGACCGCAAAGCTGTTGCGATCAATTCAAATTGCTCACAGTGTACACCAAATATTCCCGTGCGATTACGCCACGCACGTGCCATGCCGCAGCAAGTCCTGCCATTCTACTGTAAGTTGATAGAGATAAAAGCAGAAGTTTGATATTTCTGCATGGAAACTGGCTTTTTCGTACTTTTGGTATGCAATTTTTTGCGCAGGTGGGAACTAATTCTTCCCATAATGAGGACTTTTGTCTCTCTATCGAGCCTGGCTTTTCATCGACACCGGCAGCGCCGACTCGAGTTCGCGTGCCGATCTCTGCGCTCTGGTCCGGTTCCGCGCGTCGAGCAAATGTTCATGAACGCGATAGTAGAACCCCAGCGTGGAGGGTGAATATTTTAAAAACAGAATCGACAGGCGCACCTTCCAACTTCTCAGTATCAAGGCTGCGTGCTGAGCGGATTCCAATGCTTTGTCGTAATCACCGGATTTGATGTTTTCCTTCAGTTGCTGCAGGTGTGCTCTTGCCTCGGTCCACTTGTATCGCTTTTCGACGATGTCGCGAAGGTGTGGAGAAAGAGGCAACTGCGCCCGAACTTTTTCGAGCACCTGCAATCGAGCGCGCGTCATCTGGTAGTCGTCGGCGGAAAGTCCGGAACCGGAAACTGTGTGGCACATACTGATCTCGCGATGGTTCGCCATGCGCGTGCCGCGGAACGCCATGCGCAACCAAAGATCGAAATCCTCGCATCGCCGCATAGACTCGTCAAACAGTCCAGCTTCCATCAGGGCCTGGCGCGAGGCCACTGCAGCCGACGTCGTGACCGTACATCGCTCCTGGAGCAGTGTTTCGAAGTTGACGGTGTGGATCTGCGATTCGCGCTCGAAAGTTCTGCCGAAAATTGAGCCGTCGCGCTTGAGCAATGAATCTCCGTAGACGAGCCCGAGCGACGGATCCGCTTGCAAGATCGCAATCTGAGCCGCGAGATGCTGGGGAAGCCAGACGTCATCGCTATCGAGAAACGCGATGTACCGGCCTCGTGACTCGCGAATCCCAAGATTCCGTGCCGCGCTGGGTCCCCGATTGCTTTGTTTCAAATACCGCACCCGAGTGGCATAGGGCTCGAGATTTTGTTCCAGCAGTTCGGTATCGGGCGAACCGTCGTTTACGACAATGACCTCAAAATCCTGAAAGCTCTGTGCGAGGACGGAATCGAGGCACTCGCGAATGAGTGGTGCCGTGTTGTATGCCGGGATGACAACACTCACCAGCGGGTCCCGAGCGGAAGTGTTCATTGCCGTATTCGTTCCCTTACAAGATTATGAATTCAAATACGTCTATATTCGATGCCGGACCTGATTACCACACGTCCCAGCGTATCCTGACCGCGGGCCCGCGGCTTGATCACACTTCTTCTGAATAGCCTTCCACAACCGAGGCGACGGGTTGGAGTTGTACAGGCGCCGCAGGCTTCGAGAAATTGCCAATCTGCAGCACGCGATTGCTCTTGTAAGCCCACGCCAGTCCGATGCTGTAAACGAGTCCACCGATCAACAATTGCGGTATTAACTGCCGATACGAATGGGGTACAACCCAGCGTTGCAACAGCAGGAGCACCACTATCATGGGTGTGCAAAGCAGGAGCGGGAGTTCGTAGGCCTGTCGCAAGTAAGTCCACATGCGAACTCTCAGCAGCGAACAGAGATGCCGGGGCATGAATACAACGTAAGTGCAGAGCAGTGGAATGGCCGTGCCCAGCGCGTCTCCCATGATGCCCCAGGGCCGCACCATCAGAATGCTGAGCACAATGTTGGCGATCCCCTCAATGAGACTGATGATCGCTAGTTTGCTGTGCTTGCTCATGCCGAACAGAATCCGTCCAGAAGCGCTCTGGATCTGCATAATCGTATGAGGAATGATCAGCACGATTAAAACGGGATAGGCCAACGCTACATATTTCTGCCCTAACCAAACTCCAATGATCGACTTTCCCAGGATGACGAAAAACACCGTAATCGGAAAAATGGTGAGGGCACACGCGCGATTGCCGACGATGAAGATCTTACGAAGGCGATCTATATTGCCGGCAGCATCCGATTGGCTGGACATCGGCACAAAGATTTGCGCCAGCGAACTCACCACTTCTCCCGCATAATCCACCAGGCGCGAACCCGCATAGAAATACGTGATGGCGGCGGAGGAAAGAAATGTTCCAATCACCACCGCATCGGACTTCAGCCGAAGACGCGCCGCGATAATGACCATGAAGGTCACTCCGCTGTAGTTCGCCATGTGCCGGAAGGACTTACGATCGACGTATTTCCAACGGAACTTTATCGGCAGGGATCGCAGTGCCACGGCGGCACGAACCAGCGAAGAGACGATCGGCAGACCAACCGTTATGATGGCGACCGTCAGCAAGCCGTACCCGCGGCTCAGGAAAAAGACGATGAGTCCGGCGCGGACCAGGCCGGAGAATACGATGTTGGTCCAGTTGATGATGTAGAACTTTTGCAGTCCCTCCAGCATCCCGCCGAAAACGCCTAAGGGAAATCCCACGGCTACGGATGTGCCGACAATCAGCAGAAGCCACGCTGCGGTGGAATGAAAGTTCGCCGGAATCTTGAAGAGCCGATCAATGTACAGGCACCCAGCCAGAGTGATCAGCAGGCTAACAATGCCGACGCCGCTGTAGGTGAACATCGCGGTATTGATGAGCCCATTGACTTCCTGAATGTCACGGGTCGCGGTGTATTTGGAGACGTACCGCACGATCGACGATCGAATGCCGAAGTCGAAAATGCCGTAATAGCCGGTGAGAGAAAAAATCAGAACCCAGAGTCCGAAGGCTGTATCCCCCAACCGGTGAAGAATAAAGGGGGAGATGAAGACTCCGACGACAATGTTCACCGCGAGCGCGAACCAGCTCGAACCCACGTTCTTGATGATTTCCAGCTTTTCCAGCTTGCGCATAGCGGTGGTGGCCCTTGCACGGCCTCAGTCGAAACTATTTCTCATGATAAGCGAAAAGCCAGTAGGGCTCTTGAAAGTGCTGGACACGTTCGTAACGAGATCAGTTTGAGCGGCCGTATCACAGGTAATTTGCGAAGCGCAGCCACTGTTCCACGCGGGCCATCCCTTCGGTGAAATCCACTCGCGGCCTGTATCCAAGCAACTTCTTTGCTTTTTCAATACTGAAGAAGACAGTTGTAGACTGCGTCATCAGCGTGTCCGAATCCGGCATGGGGCGATGATTCTCGACCATCGCCAGGCCCGCGGGACGAATGCCGACTCGGGCGCGGATGCGTTCGCGGCTGCTTTCGTCCAGCGATGCCGACCAGTGCCAGATTCCATCGAGGACGCGTTTCGTAGCAGGAATGCGAAGCAGCAACTGCCGCAACTCGCGGCTGCGCAGGGCCTGTCCCGCTGCCCGGAAGGATCCCATTACCATCCCGGGTTGTCGCCGGTAATAGTCTTGAATCTCTTCCGGAGTAAGATTCGGAAGGCTTACGTCTTCTCCGAGAATCTTCACGTGAGCTTGAATAAAGTCTCCCCAGGTCACCCGCTCACCGTCGGTGATGAAAAAGGCTTCTCCGAGGGCCTTGTCATTTTCGAACCCCAGGAACACGGCGTCGATCAGGTTATCCACGTAGGTGGTATTACAGGCCCCATTTCCTCCGTTGATGAGGGAAACGCGGCGTGCTTTCAAGTCCGGTATCAGGCGGGTAGACCAGGCGGAATAGGGTCCGTAAACGATGGAAGGGCGCAGAATGACCACGGGTAAGCCGCGCCGGCCAAAGCGCAATACCACCCGCTCGGCCCGGCCCTTGTTGTCACAGTAGGGCTCCCCCGTATGAGGCAGAGGAGCATCCTCGGTTTCGGTTCCCGGTTTTGGGGTCAGGCCATATACCGCGGCCGTGCTCATGTGGACAAATCGTTCCACCCCGGCGGCGGCCGCGGCCTGCAGCAGATTCTCGGTGCCCTCAACGATTCCGCGTCCAACTCCCAACCCGCAGTGCACCACCAGATTGGCCTTTCCTAGCGCTTCCCGGACGGCCGCGCGGTTCAGCAGGCTTCCAAAACGCATCTGAATCGGCAGCCTGCCGATGCGGGCGGCACGGTGCGGAGTATGCACGAAGGCGCAAACGTTCTTGCATCCGGCTTGGATCAGGCGCTCGCATACCCGGCCTCCGATGAAACCGGTGGCGCCGGTGACAAAGATGGTCTTGTCCCGCCAAGTCACGAAGCAACTCCCGGAAGCGCATCGACCTCGGACCAGGGCTCGAGCAGTCGCTGCCGATTTGCGTAGCAGCGTTCAATCAGTTCCAGCACGTATGCGGCTTGTTCCGCATCCACCCGTGGCTTTTCACGCCCTTGAATGCTGCGAATGAAGTTCTCGAGTTGGCGGTCGAAACTGGTAGAAGGGCGCCCACTGCGAGAGAACGCGAGCGTTTCGGTGACCGCTTGTCCTTGCATCGCATGATGCAGGACCACCGCATCGGGAGTCTCGAGCGGAAGCTCTGCATCAGCCTCTGTACCTTTCACCAGGAGACGGTTGGACAAGAGATAAGTGCGGCTGAGTCGAATCTGGCCCGATACCGCACCGGAAGGCCCGCTGTGCTGCAGAGATAGCCGCACGTTCGCCTCGATGCCGCTGCCCCAGTCATCGTCTTCATACTGAAGGTCGACCGCTGGACCGAACCAACTGACAATACTGTCGAGCAGGTGGACGCCATAGTCCAAGAGCACCCCGCCCCCGGCCTGTTCTCTGGAGAAATAGAAGGCTGAGGCAGAATTCCAGTCGAAGGGACCTCCCATCTGCCAGTCATAGCCTTTCAGGGTTCCGAGCCTGCGCTCGTCCAGAACAGCGCGCAGCAGTCGATGATTGTCCTGGAACCGGCGGTTCATCCCCACGGCGAGGACTAAGTTTTTCGCTTCCGCTGCCGAGGCGCAACTTCGTGCGTCCGCCGAGTGGATTGCCAGAGGTTTCTCGCAGAGTACGTGTACGCCTGCCCCAATCGCCTCGAGGGTTACAGGCGCATGTAGGTGGTTCGGTAGCGCGTTGATAACAGCATCAACCTCGCCCCAGATGGTTCGATAATCAGAGCAAGCGCGGCACTGCAGATTCGAGGCCCGAATCAACTTCGCTGCTCTCTCTTCGGTCGCGTCCACGAGGGCGACGAGGCGAACCTCGGCATTCCTCAGGATCGCTGGAAGATGCTCACTCCTTGTAATGGTTCCGCAGCCCAGCACTGCGATCCGGATCGGGTCGTTCATCCCGACGATTCTCCCCGCCAGGAAGGCTGAAGGGCGGCCGCTGGTAAGCCCGGCTGCGGTTCGCCCGGGCTTAACGCGTACCCCAGGCGTTGCATTAAAGGCCCCCACGCGCTCTCAATCGTGGCAACAGCCTCGGCAGGCAAGTTCTTCTTCCATCCCCCTGCCGTGGCCGTCCGGATGAAAGGAATGTCGTCGCGCTTGTTTTTCGTGGAAACCCACTGTTTCCCCTGCACGCGCTCCAGTTCGCGCAGGCGCTCGGCAGAACTCCGTTCGATTGTGGTGGTAAGCAACTGAGGCTCAGGCTCAATTCCGAAGAAAGACGCAAGCCTGGCCAGTTCCTGCCTCGGATTGGCGCTCATGTCTTCGTACCGCAGCAGAAGGAATCCTGGCTGGCCTTGCCGCGTTGCAATCCAGCTCTGCACGTGTTCGGCCCAGTTTCCCCAATCACCCAGACCCAACCGTCCTCCGACGAAATCACTGGCATATTGCGAAAGGGGATAACTATCGGCGATCTGGCGGTACTTTCGTTGAAAGTCGTAATACGAGAGCACCACATCCCGCGGATCGCGGACGATGTAGATCACCTTGCGGAATCGTGGATGGAAGTATTGGTGGCTCTTGATGACACGAGGCCTGGGAATCGATCGCAACATCCTGTTGGATTGCGCTTCACTGTCGGGCACGATGCGTTCGATGTTGGCAAATGTGACCGGCTCTTCCGGGTGGAGCAGATTGGCGATCAAAAAACGTGTCCAGGTATTTCCCGACCGCGGGTATGAGACTACAAACGTGTCGTCGGGATAGATTGCCAGGTTTCTCCCGGCGATATCCTTGCCAAGCCAATAGCGCAATATTGTGCGGACGCCATAGATCATGCGCTGGATCCCGCCAGGAGAGTCTTGCCTCGAGCAGGCACGCCGGCTGATTCCTCTTGGATACTAACCGCATCGTTTAACAATCGCAACGGGACGGCAGTCATCGACATGCGGATTACTGCAAGAAATTGCGGCTGAGCGCATGACAGCTGCGTCGGCTCCAGGGGTATCACAGGGGCGTTCTGTTTGGCTTAGGTTCAGAGTCCCGGGTTCGAGCCGCCACCCTTCAGTTGTTGCTTCCAGCCCAGTACCCGGGCCTTGGCGCCCTCCGCTTCGGCCTCGGCAATCATGCCCTTCTTCTGGTAGAGCACTGACAGGCTGGTGTGAGCGAGAACGTCATCCGGGTCGATCTCCGCAATACGCTGTGCAACGGCAATGGCCTCGTCGTATCGTTGCAGATCCTGAAGAGCCCGAGCCAATCCGTGCATGGCCTCAGTAAACGTGGGGTCGGCCTCCACTGAGTCGCGATATTTCGCGACCGCCTGATCCAGGTGTCCATCGGCCATCAAGTCGAGTGCGCCGTAGTACAGGTCTTCGGCCTTTTGGCGGGCATTGTCGTCAGGCATGCGGAAAATTCCCGGCAGAGGTTGGATTCTAACACGCGAAATCTGTAGCGGATGTTTCTCGCCACCCAGACTCGAGCTTATGTCGTATACGTTCTTCACTCGTCATGTTTATGATGATCCCATGCGCCAGCAGCTCCGGTTTCTCTGGAATGCCACAAAAGGGCACCGTCTGGCCCCGTGGCGTAGTCCGTATCTTCTCTGGCGGATCGAGACCTACACCGGCGTCAAGATGAAAGAGATTGGATTCGTGGAGTTTTGGGAGTTCATCTGGCGCGAGCGCCGCGAACTGTGGAGTTTTCTGCGATGGACCGGCGAGATGGAGCGCTGGGTCCATCCCAAACCGAGAAAGTCCTGATCAAGCCTAAGCGCCTGTGCCGGCCGCTGCACCCCCGCCAAGCACAAGACTGACTTCGCTGCCTTTCCCAGCACCGGTGATCTGGGCCGCAGCCGCCCGGTTGGCGACGATTTCCAGATATCCCATACTTCCGAGAATGCCAAAAACTTCGCCGGGAGCGCCTTCCGCATACGCCGCACGGATCTCGGTGATCTCTTTGCTTCCCACGACGATCTTGAATGCGCCCGGTTTCTCCGTGAAGAGTACCGGCGCATCCTCAGGCTTGAAGTTCGTGATCAGGTTGCCGAAGCGGTCCACTTTCAGCACCACTCCGCGCATACGGTTCTCTCCCGCGGGTTTGGGCCGCGGTGCTGCGAATCGCACATAATCTTCAATCTCGTCGCCGAACTTGTGGGAGTCCACCATCTTGGCCAGATATCCTGCGACGGGAGCAAAAATATCCCGGGCATGAAACGTATTGCTCACTGGCTGACGGAAATAGTGCTCCCCAGTGACGTGACGCACGTGCATGCGTTCTTCGCGCGCGTACACCATCGAGAGCACGCCGTTATCGGGGGCGACAAAGTGATAGCCGTCGCTTGACGCCAGAATCGGCCGTCGCGCTGTTCCCACCCCGGGGTCGACTACGACCATGTGGACCGTCCCGGTCGGGAAATACGAATACGTCTGCGAGATGGCCAGTGCGCCGTCGAGCACATCAAACGCCTGCACGGCATGCGTGATGTCGACAATCGTCGTCTCGGGCGCAATGTCGAGGATGACGCCTTTCACGGCGCCTACAAAGTGATCGTTGGTGCCGAAGTCAGTGGTGAGCGTAACAATTGGACGGTGCGGCAAAATTCCCTCGCTGGAAGACAAAATCCTCGGTACAGCGAAATTAACTGGCCTTCCTGCAACAGGTCAAGGTACCTAGGTAATCGGCTGAAGCCGCTGGCAAGACGTCGAGTCTTGAACCCAGGGCGCCCAGGAAAAACATGAAATTGTCCCTTCCTTTTTCGTGCGGTTGTCATCCAAGCGTTAGCATCTGCAAGTTAGGGTGCAAACCAGCTAGCGCGAGGTAAGCCCTGCTGTGTCCTCCCGCCCTTGAGGCCGTATGTCTTTTCCTCTCGGTGTATGTCCACAATGTATGTTTTTGCGATTTTCCAGTCTGGCGGCAATTCTCGCCAGCGTTTGCCTTTGTGGAGCGGCTTTCGCACAGGCCCAAATGCCTTACATGAATGCCGGACCAGATTCCGTGTTTGTCCAAGTCGACTTCGCACAACTCCATCTCGACCAGCAGGTCTGGGACTGGTCGGGCAAGGACGTAAGAGATTCGTTGTTCGATGCTGGAGCCGTCTCGGCGCGCGATCTGGAAGCCTCCGGCAAGGCCTTTGAACAATTCAAGCATGCTATGTCCAACCTGAAGGCGCAAAACTTCAAAGAGGCTATTAAGTGTTTGCAAAAAGCGATCGAAATTGATCCTGAGTTCGTTTCCGCCCACAACGCGCTTGGGTTGGCGTATCTCGAGCAGCAAGACCCTCGTGCAAAAAACGAATTCGAAACTGCGATCCAGCTCGACGACAGATTTCCCGGCCCTTACCTGAATCTCGGGATGCTGGGCTTAATGCGGAACGACTTCGTGAGCGCAGAGTCCAACCTGAAGAAAGCGGCTGTCCTGATGCCTGGCGATCCCAGAATCCTCACCGCTTTGGCCTTCGCGCAATACGGCGCGCATAGATACACCGAGACGTTGCAGACTGCCAGTCGCGTGCACAGCTTGAAACATCGTAGTACCGCCAATATTCATTACATTGCGGCTGCCGCTGCCCTCTCTGTTCCTGATTTCGGTGCCGCCGAATTGCAGCTGCACACATTCTTGGCCGAGGATCCCGCGAATCCACTGTCGCCGGTGGCGCATAAGATTCTCGAGGAAATTGCTGATCACAAGACTGAAACGGCACGGCCGCAGGTGAACATCCACGAGGCGCCAGCAGCAACGAGCACCCGCCTGCAAACATTCCCCAACAGCGATCGGCTGCAGGCGCAGTTGAGAGCGGTCAGCGACGATCTGGAGAGTCCCGCTTGCGATTCTTGTAACGCGCCCACCGATATTCCGCCTGTCGCGTTTGCCAGCGAACCTGCAGCCAATTCCATTTCTGTTCCTGTCAGCCGTCCTGATCTATTCACCATTCACAAGGCGGTGGACGAGACCGCGCTATTTTTTGCCGTAAGCCGGCACGGGCACATGGTGGACGATCTCTCAATTTCCGATATTCACATTCAGGACGACCACAAAGCTCCTCAGCGGATCTTGCAATTTATTCCGCAATCGAAGCTCCCGCTCCGTCTTGGCCTGCTCATTGACATCAGCGACTCGGTCGAAAAGCGCTTCCAATTTGAAAAACAAGCGGCCGTGAGATTCATCCAAAAAGTTGTGAACGGCCCCTCAGACCTGGCATTTGTCGCGGGATTCAACAATGAGGTTTCGGTGACCCAGGATTTCACCCACGATGCCGCCGCCCTGAGTGCGGGAATTCAGAAACTTGCGGATCGCGGCGAGACTTCAGTGTTCGATGCGGTCTACTACGCGTGCTGGAAGCTTGCCGCTTATCCGGACCAGGGCCGGGTAGCGCGGGTTCTCGTCATCCTCACGGACGGCGAAGATAATTCCAGCCACAGGAGCCTCAAGCAGGCCATTGCCGCCGCCGAGGCTGCTGGCGTCACGGTTTACACCGTGAGTACGTCTGAGCAGGCCGGTTTCCCTCTCGATGCGTCGCAGAGCGACGCCAATAAAGTCCTGAAGGTTCTGGCAGAACGCAGTGGCGGAGAGGCTATCTTCCCCGGCAATCTGGGGGCGCTCGATTGGTATCTCGCGCAATTGCGTGACGTGATACGCAGCCGCTACCTGGTTGCTTACAAGCCCGCGGGCTTCGCGCCTGATGGAAAGTACCGCAGCATTCACGTGATCGCGGAAAAGGATGGGAAGCACTTGCACGTTCAGGTCCGCAAAGGATATTACGCGCGGCTTGACATGCCTCGGCAATAAGCGACTTGAAGTCTCCAGAGCGGCACAGAATTGCTTGTTTAATCCTCTCTCAAGGCCTGCATTGGCTGGATCGATGCTGCTTTCCGCGCCGGCAATAGTGCTGCAATCAGTCCAATTGCAGGCAGAACCAGAAGGACCGCGACATACGTCCACGCATCCAGAGGACGCACGTGATACAAGAAACTCTGGATGAGGCGCTCCGAGGCAAATGCCAGCACGAGTCCTGCGCCGAGTCCAACTCCAATCAGAATCGATCCCTGCCGCAACACCATCTGCGCCACGCTCTGCCGAGTTGCGCCCAGAGCCATGCGCACGCCGATCTCCCGCCGCCGATAGCCGACCAACTGCGATAGCACTCCGTAAAGACCCGCGATCACCATCGCAATCGCGAGTCCTGCGAACGATCCCACCAGATACAGTCCTATGCGCTTGCTGAAGGTATTCAGCTCGACTGCATCCTGCATGGTCCGGAAGTTATCCAGGGCCAGCCCCGGGGCGACCTGATGAAATACCGACTTCATCTCCGTCGCCACGGGAATGTTGCCTCGGGTTCTGACCACGAAGCTCACCATGGTTCTCAAAAGCACCTGGTAGAAGAGCGAGGTGGTGGGGATTTGCTGTTGGGACAGCATAATGAATGGCTGCACTTCCCCGCCCACGGTTTCGTCAACCTGATCGGCAAGGACGCCCACAATGGTGTACGGCTTGAGCATGCCCGTATCTTTGCCGCCGAGGTCGATCTGCTTCCCCAGCGGATCGTTGCCCGCGAAATACTTGCGCGCCAGGGTGTCATTGATCACGGTCACGAACTGGGCGCTGGCCACGTCGTCGTCGCTGATCATGCGGCCGCGAATGATCGGAGTTCCAAGAGCACGGGCGTAGTTGCCGCTGATAGCCGCCACCCGAGCGCCGGCAGGATTCGCCGGGTCTTTGGGCTGACCTACAATCTCGAAGCTCGATCCCACATTCGTGTCGGAGAGTGGCGGGGCGCTGGTCAGGGCAGCACTCTCTACCCCGGGCACTTGCCGTATTCGTTCGAGAACGGGCTGATATGTAAGGGCCGCCACAGACGCAGGTGCATTTGCCGTGTCCTCGGAAACGCTCATACCCGAGAAGCCAGACGAATCGGCGGGAAACGCTGTGAAGGTGGTAATGTTTGCCGTTTCAAATCCCAGCCGAGACTGTTCAAGGTTCCACAGGGTATGAAAGAGCAATCCAGTTCCCACCAGGAGCAGCGTGGAAAGCGCTACCTCGATGGCAACAAGTCCGCCACTCAGTTTTCCACCGACCGACCTCGATCCAACGCCGCGTGACGCAGCCTGGAGCGCGGCTTGAGGATTCGCGCGCGCAACCAGCAGTGCCGGCAGGAGTGAGGACAAAATAGTTGTCAAACCCGCGATGCTCGCCAGCACCACTACGATGTTCCAATCAATAGCAATCGAATCCGCCCGTGGAATAGTCCCCGGAGGCAGCTTTCGGAGCCCAACCATCGCCAATTGCGCGAGCACCCAGCCCAAGCCGCAGCCCAGCAGGCTCAAGGCCAATCCTTCAGCCAGCATTTGCCGGATAAGGCGCATCCGCCCGGCGCCTAAAGCGGCCCGCACTGCAAACTCCTGCTGCCGCCCCAGGCAGCGCGCTATCAGCAGATTGGATACATTCGCGCAAGCGATCAGCAGAACCAGGCCCAGCGCGGCGAACAGCGCGTAGAAAACCGGACGCACCGGCCCGGTCAGCAATTCCTGATACGAAGTCGCGCGGAATTTGATTGTGCTTTCATCGCTTTTTCGAGGGATGTGGGCGGCTATCGCTTCCAGTTCGTGCTGCGCCTGGGCAACAGTAACGCCGGAACGAAGCTCTCCCACGACATTGAAGAAGTTGTCTCCCCGGTCGTTCAGCATCACCGCCGTCGGTTGCAGCGGGATCCACACGCCCTTCTCCATGTCGGGTCCAAGCTCTTCGGGGAAATGAAAGCTTCGCGGCATCACTCCGACCACGGTGCGCGATTGGCCGCCGATTTTGATTGCCTGCCCAACAATGCCGGGATCCGCGTGGAAACTTTGCCTCCAGATTTCGTCCGACAGCAGCACGGCTTGTGGCCCGCCAGCTTGGCCCTCGGTATCGATAAATGTCCGGCCCAGAGCAGGTTGTGCCCCCAACATCGAAAACAAGTTGGTGGTGACGTGCGGAGATGCTAAAGCTTGCGACGCGTCCTGAGTCTGCAGAACGGAAACGTCCTCCGAGTACCCACCGACTTCCTGCAGGAGTGTAGATTGCCCTTGAATATCGCGGTAGTTCAGCCAGGAGGTCGTAGAGAAGCTGGGTTTGTCAGTAGGCGGGCCGATGTAGACCAGCCGGTCCGAATGCGCATAAGGCAGGGGCCGCAGCAGCACGCTCTCAATTACTGTGAAGATTGCCGTATTGGCTCCTATGCCAAGCGCCAGAGTGACGATGGCCAGCACCGCCATTCCGGGAGTCTTGCGGAGTTGCCGCATGGCATAACGCAAGTCGTGGAACAAAGTTTGCACGGTGACCTCCAGGCGGAAAGGTTAAGTTAGTGCCGGGCATTTTCGCTGCCAAAGGCTTGCGATGTATCGCACACATTTTCAAAGGGTTCCTGCAGTCCGGTTGATCGTAGGTGCCCGAAGGATGGCTGAAATCGGAAGCGGATGTTCGGAAATGAACAACAGGCATCAACGGCAACGGTGCACAAAGACGGGTAGAAAACTTACTCGTACCGCAGGGCCTCAATCGGATTCAGCCGCGATGCCTTCAGAGCAGGAAAGAAGCCGGACACGATCCCGACCATGGACAGGATCGTGAACGAAATCACCATCACTCCTATGGATGCATGCAAGAAAATCGCGCCCTCGTGATCGGCGGTCTTATAAAACTCATCGTAGAGAGGCATTGGGGGAATTACCCACGTCAGGAACTCCGCCACCGCCATGCCGATCAAACCGCCGACGAATGTAAGCACCAGTGCTTCGAGCAAGAACTGCACCAGGATGTGCCGCCGCCTGGCGCCGATCGCTTTGCGAAGCCCAATCTCGCGTGTACGTTCGGTGACTGAGACCAGCATGATGTTCATAACGCCAATGCCGCCCACTGCAAGCGTGACTACACCGATTAACCCCAGTACGGCCTGCAATCCGTAGGAAAAGGCATTGATCATGCCTCGGTCTTCAATCGTGTCCCACTCCGGCGTGGCTTTCTCGTCTTTGGGATCGAAATGATGCCGCCGCGCAATCACTTCGCGGACAGCCATCAGAGCTTTCTTGTTCAGTTCCGGCGCGGTCGGTTCGATGATGATCTCGTCGGGATCGCGAAGATTCTTCAGGTCGCGCATTAGGCTGTAAGGAATGAATCCGTTCTGATTGTCTGGCCCCTGATACATCGAGTCCTGAATCTTATTGCGCATGGTGCCGATCACTTCAAAATCGAGGCCGCCGATTTCGACGTGCTGGCCAACACCCGGCGCGCCTTGAAAGACCTTCTTGGCTGCTTCATAGCCCAGGATCACGACCCGGCGATGGTCGGTAAAATCGGTCTCGCTGAAATAGCGCCCATCTTCCAGATTCAGCTTGCGCATCTGGCCGTAGGGCATGTCGACGCCGCGCACCATCACTGAAACGACGCGCGTGCCGATCTTGAACCCGAAACTGCGGTCAATTTCGCCGCTCACTGCGCGCACGATGGGAACTTCGTCGCGAATCGCCTCCACATCCTCGAGTTCGTACGCAACTTTCTTTCCCGCTCTTTGTCCGCCGGCTTGCATGCTCGTCTGTCCCGGCCACAGAACGATAACGTCGTTTCCCATGTTCAGGAAGGCGTGCAGCACGCATCCGCCCAGCCCCTGCCCATATGCCAACAGCAGCACGACCGAGACTAGGCCCCAGCCGATGCCCAGCATGGTGAGGGCTGAGCGCATGCGATCCCGCATCAGCGACTGCCATCCTTGCGATATGAGCTCTTTCAGAAACATGACGAATCTTTTTCACCACGGAGTCACGGCGCCACAGAAAGAATTGCTGATTGTTGATTTTTGATTGTCGATTGGAAAACCAACGCCGGCGCTACGAGATTTTCAATCAACAATCATCAATCAACAATGGGTGACTCTGTGCCTCCGTGGTGAATCGGTTACTCAATGTGAACGTCTCCCGACCCGGTCCTTACGCGCAGCAAGGGGCCACCGCCACGAACTTTGCCGCGAATAGACTTGCGCTCTTCCTGCACCCGACCTTGCACCGTCATCTCGATGGGGGATCCCACGTCGATGCTGCCGGAACTGGTGGAAATGTCAGCGTCAAATGCGGCATTCGAAGGCAGCCGCACATGAACGTTGCCCGATCCAGTGTGGATCTCCCAGCTTCCGTTCTGCGTGCCTTCAGCCGTGATGTCGCCGCTTCCCGCCTCTCCATGAAAGGAGCCTTGCACGCCCCGGGCAGTGATCCCGCCCGAACCGGTGTGCAGGTCGATGTCACCCGGGCCTGCTTCTTGGATTTCGACGTCGCCGCTGCCGGTCCCGCCCCTCACCGAGCCTGAGATCTCGTGCGCCCGCACGTCGCCCGATCCGGTCTGCAGGCGAACCTCGCCTTTGACGCTCCTGAGGTTTACGTCTCCCGAACCGGTCTGCACGTCCAGGTTGCCCTGTGTGCCTTCGATGGTCTGATCTCCCGAGCCGCTGCGCGAACGGACGGTCGTCTGTGCGGGGACTGTGATTTCATAGTCGACAGAGATGTTGTGGTAATTCACGTAATCGATATGAATGTTGTTGCCTTCCTGCCGAATGGGAGGATTTTGCTCGATCGCGTGCACCTCGTCGTCGTGGTGTGCCCCGAACCAGCGGTCGCCCACATAAATCTTTCCACGAATCACAACGGATCCCGAGCCCCCGGCGCGCACGGTCACGTCGCCGGAGTGCGTGAGGACTTCGAGATCGACCGGTCCGCTCACCTGAAGGGTTTTCTCGAACGTCCCCTGAGGCGTGGAGGCAAGAACGATTGCGGATGTGAACAGCACGACCAGCGTGATCGCGAACAGCGAACGGCCGGCCACTCGAACGGAGGAGAGAGCTTGATTTTTATTCATAGCGCAGTGACTCCACAGGTGTCATATCCGCGGCGCGCTGGGCCGGATACATGCCCGCCGTCACGGTAATCAACGAAAGTGTCAAAATCGAAAGGATGATCGAAATCGGCGAAACAATCGGATGCGGAACGAAGTCTGGCAGCGGGAGCGCCTGCAATGCCGCACAGATTCCCAGACCAAAGGTGAATCCCAACAGGCCGCTGAACACCGTCAGCATGGCGGACTCGGCAAAGAACTGCCGCAGAATATCGCGCTTGGTCGCGCCCATGGCTTTGCGGGTTCCGATCTCGCGCGTGCGCTCGCTCACCGAAACCAGCATGATATTCATCACGCCGATGCCGCCCAGGCAGAGCGTTACGATGGCAACGCAGCCGAAGAACAGCGTCACCACTCCGAAAATCTTGGCCAACTGCTTGGCGCCATCCATCGTGTCCCAGATGAACAACGCGTCCTTGTCGAGCGGATCAAAATGCCGCACTCGAGCCAGGGTGCGCCGCACCTGCAACACCGCGGCCTCGTGCTCCTCAGGGTCGCCAACCTCAAACACAATGTCATCCAGGTAGCCGCGCTCAATGCCGGCGCCGGGCTTTTCCGGGGGAGGGAAGTCTCGCGAAACTGCCGAATACGGCGCGAACAAATAATCGTTATCCGGGCCGCTGTAATTCGAGTTCTGCTTTTTCTCCTGTAAAATCCCAATCACCGAGTAGGGAAGACTCTTGACCAGCACCGTCGCGCCAATGGCCGGTTGTCCGGGAAATAGTTGTCTGTAGGCTTTTGAGCCCAGCACCAGTACGCGGCGTCCTTCGCGCTCGTCGTCTTCGGTTATCAGCCGCCCTTCAGAAATCTTCAACGAGCGAAAATCCTGATAGGCTGGCCACATCCCTACGACTCCACGATTTGCCAGATTGAACTGGCTCACCTCTGGAATCGTCCGTCGTAACTCCGGGCTCACGTTCTTTACCAGATAGCACTCGTCCCGAATCAGCCTGGCATCGTCCACATTGAGATGAATCTCTCGGCCCGCCGCTCGCCCGCCAATCTGCGTGCTGGTGCGGCCTCCCCATACGATGACCAGGTCTTTGCCTAGAGTTTCCATGTGCTTCTTCTGGTCCACGACGAATCCGCGGCCCAAGCCGACCAGGATGATCACCGACGCGATCCCCCACACCAGTCCAAACATCGTGAGGAAGGTCCGCATCTTGTGCGCCCGGAAGGTGGCCACGGCTTGTCGGAGGATTTCGGAGAGAGTCATGAAGTGGACCTCAGGAACCGGATCTCGTACGTCAGACCTCAGAACCGGACCTAACGCAACTCAGACCTCGGAAGGCAATGTGGTCTGGCCAAAGTCCGAGGTCTGAGTTCCTATATCTGACTTATTGCAGAACGACCTGATCGCCTTCCTTCAGCCCGCTCAGTACTTCCGTCTTGGCCCCATTCGAGATTCCGATGTTGACAGCAATTTTGTCCTTGCCATCCTTGCCCTTCGGATTGGGAATCTCGACCGAAGCTTTCTTATCCTTGTCGTACAGGATGGCGCCTTCCGGAATCTGCAATACGTTCTTGTGTTCTTCCAGGATGATTTCCGCATTGGCAGTCATTTCAGCCTTCAGTTCACCGCCCGGATTCTGGATCGACACGCGCACTTCAAAGGTCGTGACGTTGTCCTTCTCCACGCCCATGGGAGAGATCTTCGTCACCTTGCCGTCGAACGTCTTATCTTTGAACGACTCGACCTTGATGCGTGCCCGCTGCCCGAGGTAGACCTTGCCGATATCGCTCTCGTCTACTTTGCCCTTAACGTAGACTTCGCTGGTATCGCCCAACGTCATGACTAGGGTGGCGGATGATCCCAACACGAGGATCGAACTGACTGCATCGCCCATCTGCACATCGCGCGACAGCACAATGCCGTCAATCGGCGAAACGATATCGGTATAGCTGAGCTGTTCTTCGAGCTGCTTCAGGTTGGCCTGATCTTGCGCAACCTGTGCCTGCGATTGGGCGATCTTGGCCTTCAGCACTGTGACCTGCGCCTTGGACACGTTCTGCTTATTCAGCGCCAATTCGTAGTTCTTCTGTGCATCTTCGAGGGCGGATGTGGAAACCACTCCATCCTTCGCCATGCTTACCGCGCGGTCGTAGGCGCGTTTCAGCAACGGCACATCTGGACCTTCAGCATCCACTTTGGCGCGCTCATAGTCCGCTTGTGAACTCTTGAGGTTCGCCTGGGCCGCATCCAGGGCCGCGTGCGACTGCTCTACCTGTGCTTCGATCTCGACTTTGTCCAGTTGCGCCAGCAACTGGCCCTTCTTGACCCGGTCGCCGTAGTCGACCAGAAGCTTCTTCACGATGCCGCTGGCCTTCGACTTCACTTCGACCTTCGTGATTGGAGTGACCTTGCCGGTCGCCACCACGCTCTTGGCCAAATCTCCTTTTTCCACTTTGGCGAGTTTCGAAGGATCAATCTTGGTGCCGCCGCTCTTCGCAACGATCACCCCCACCGCGATCAGCAGCACGATCACCGCTCCCACGCTGCCCCAAATAATCAGTCTGCGGCGCTTCTTTTTGCCATTATTATTCCCGTTGCCGTTCACAACTCCTCCTATTTATCGCCTGATGGAGATTGGGAGCTTCGAGCACCCTCACTCCTAAATACGTGCGAGGGATTACGTTTGTTCCTAAATTCTTTTATGACTGGCATTTTTCCTGGAAAACACTCGGACGGCCGAAACCTACTGCCTTCTTCCAGTTAGACCGCAATCCCTCAAAAAGGATAGCGGAATCCTCCGCCAAAATTTGTGATCCAAAACACTCCAGTGGCAGCTAGCCTCTTGCCTGCCGTGCGTTTGCACTCAGAATTAAGAGGGCTGGATCGATAGCTCGCACCGGCTGACCGTGATATGTTTCCCTCATACTCCAGCGAGGAACAGGTGTGCGGGGAAGTCGAATCCAATGTGTGTGTGCTGTGGTCCTGGCACTATTGAGCACCGAGACGGCGGCGCAGAATTTTGGAGCTCCACGGGTCATCAGGAGCGTTCGTATCGTTCACGACAAGGGCGCCCCCGCGGTGGAGATTATTTCGAGCGGCGCGGTCGTTCCTGAGATTCAGACGCTGGATTCCCCGCCGCGGCTGGTGATTGATCTGCCCAACTCGCGGCTGGGATTGACGGAGAAGCGCATTGAGATTCAGAAAGAAAATATTCTTGCCATACGAGTCGACCAATTTCGCAATCGTCCGCCGGTGACGCGCATCGTGCTCGACCTGCTCGCGCCCTATGGACACTCGTGGGACGGCGCGGGGGGCCGGTTGATGGTGAGGCTCAAGCCTCCAGAAGACGTGAATGCAGGCAAGAAAACATTCGATCCGGAGACGGCTACCGGCTTTGCTCTTACGAAAGACGCTTCGGTGGTGCCGGTAACGTCTGGCTCGGGCTCGATGGCAATGTCAGGCAGCCGAATTGGAGCGGGATCATCGGTCACTGCGGGCTCCGACACAACGATTCTGCACCTTCCGCGTGGAGGCGAGGTGAGGGTTTGCCCCGGTACCACGGTGTCGGTGACGCCCTCCCAAAGCAAACGCGACCTGATGTTCGGGATGAGCACGGGGGCGATCGAAACGCATTACACGCTGGCGACGTCGGCCGATGCGGTGCTCACTCCGGACTTCCGCATTATGTTCGCCGGGCCAGGAGAGTTCGATTACGCCATCAGCGCCGACTCGCACGGCAATACCTGTGTGCGCGCGCTCAAAGGAAACACATCTTCGGCGATCGTGTCGGAACTGATGGGTACCCGCATCTATCAGGTAAAACCGAACGAACAGGCCGTTTTTCATCTGGGACAGATCGACCGGGTGGACACAGATGTGCCCCTGGAGTGCGGATGCCCGCCTCCCCCGCCGGTGATGCGGACCAGCAATCCTGCCTTGCAACCTGTACCTGATTCGGAGGTGCCGTCGAAAGTGCGCGTGGGTGCGGGAGATGCGGGTGCTTCAGCTGGGAGCGGTCCGACGGAGTCCCGCTTGTCGAATGGGCCGGAGACCGCGCCTCTACCGGCCAATCAGCCTAACGACGTGCACGTTCAGGTGGACGCGCCATTCGTGTTCAACGCCAGGAATCGCGCTGCTGTGGCCGCGCCGGCTCCGGTCGAAGCCATCCGGCAGTTACCGGTGGACGATTCACCGGAGCGGCAGGTGCATCTGGACGCGGTGATTCAGGCGCCTCCGCCGGAAAAGCCGAAAGCGGAGCATCGCGGGTTCTTTGGCCGAGTCAAAGGATTGTTCTCCGCTATTTTTCGTTAACTTAGTGCAGTTTCAAGTCGCGCCGGCGGGACGTCATCGGCACCGCTAATCATAGTGCCATTCCAACTGTGGGAGGGACGTCCCCGCGACAACCGGCGACAACGCCGGCGCTACGAACGTTAGCTTTTGCGGATTGCGCGGCGCAGGGGTTCAGTCCTGTCGCGCAGTTCTTCGGCGAGATCGGCGCCACGGCTGGCCACTTCGCGGACGCGGTCGCTTACGTCACGCACGCGGTCTTTAGCCTCATCCGCCCAGTCGCCCAGGTTTTCTTTGGCCTCTTCGTAACCACGTTGCAGATCGCGGCGCATCTGCTTGCCGGTTTTCGGGGCGAGCAAGAGTCCAGCCAGTGCTCCCGCGCCTAGTCCGATCAGAAGAAAAGTGATGGCGGTTCCGATGTTGCTGCCTTGCGAAGATTCGTAACGTCCGCTGCTCATGATGAATTCCTCATTTTTCCGCCCGAAAGAATTCGGGCCATATTCGCGGAAGCGATTCAACTATCTATATATTCTAGCCCCGTCGGCGGCAGCCGCACGATGCAATCTGAAAGTATGTGCTCCGCCCGCTTACGATGAGTTCAGCTTGGGGAAGGTTTCTTTTCCGGCGCAGGTGAGTGTAAAATAATCGTTTAGCCCTTAACTGGCGGCGGAACATGTGGCTTGCCCGCCTTCCGCCGGCGCCAGCAATCGTACAAGGAGAGTTCTTCAAGCGATGTCGATCCCTGCCACCCAGCTTCGTCCCGGCATGATCATCAAGCACAACAATGATCTGCACTCCGTCTTCAGCGTGGAACACCGCACGCCCGGCAACTTGCGCGCCTTCATCCAAGCCAAGCTGCGCAACCTGCGCACCGGCGCCATGTTCGAGCACCGCTTCCGCTCGCCCGATCCCATCGAGAAGATCAACGTCGATGAAGTCGAAATGCAATTCCTTTATGCCGATGGCGACAGCTACTACTTCATGGACACGACTAACTACGAACAGACGCACTTGACCAAGGAAATTCTGGGCGATGCGGTCGAATATCTCATTCCCAACCTTGAGATCAAGGTGGAGTTTTTCGACGGTAAAGCGGTTGGAATCGAGTTGCCTCAAACTGTGGTTCTGACCGTCGTTGAAACCGAGCCGGGCCTGAAGAGTGCCACTGCCTCCAGCGTCACGAAGGCAGCGAAGACGGAGACCGGCCTGGTCGTGCAGGTGCCGCCCTTCATCAATGAAGGCGAGAAGATCAAGGTGGACACGTCGGAAGGCGCGTACCTGTCGAGAGCGTAATCAAAATTCAGAAGTCAGAGGTCAGAATGTAGAAGTGAAGTCGGAATTTTACTTGGCATTCTGCATTCTCACTTCTACCTTCTGCATTCCTCTAAAGTGACTACCGCCGACAGACCGATCCAAGCCCGCCGCTTCATTGTGCGCGGACGCGTGCAGGGTGTGGGTTTTCGCTGGTTCGTCGAACGCGAGGCACATATTCTCGGCGTCGCAGGCTGGGTGCGGAACAATCATGACGGTAGCGTAGAAGTGCTGGCGCAGGGTACGCGCGATCAGCTTTCCGGTTTGCACTCGCGTTTGCGTGAAGGACCTCGCGCCGCTCGCGTCGATGCGGTGGAGGTGTTGGAGGCAAGTCCGCTTGCCGGCCTGAGTTCATTTCGCATTGAGGGAGCGTGGTAGATGGCGACGGTACCGGCGATGGAAATCGATCACCTGAAGAAGCTTATCCGCGAAGTTCCCGACTTCCCGAAAAAGGGAATTCTCTTCTACGACATCACCACGCTGCTCAAAGATAAGACAGGATTCGCCACGCTCATCGACAAACTGTCGGAGCACTACATCGCTCAGGAGATTGATCTGGTGCTGGGCATGGAGGCTCGGGGCTTCATCTTTGCGCCGGCATTGGCGTACCGGTTGAACGCAGGATTCGTGCCGGTACGCAAGCCCGGCAAGCTTCCGGCCGAGTGCGTGAAGTTCGACTACGCGCTGGAGTATGGGTCCAACACGCTCGAGATCCACAGGGATGCGATCCAGAAGGGTCAGCGCGTGCTGATCGTCGACGATTTGCTGGCCACCGGTGGCACGGCCGAGGCTACCGCGAAGTTGGCGGAATCTTTGGGCGCGAAGATCGCCGGGCTGGGGTTCGTAGTGGAACTCTCATTCCTGAACGGCCGCGACAAGTTGAAGAACTACGATGTGATGTCGCTGCTGAAGTACGACAAGTAAGTCTCGGAAGTTTGAACGCAAAATGCGAACGGGACCGGCGCTTTGGTTGGCTTTCGGTCCCGTTTTCTCTTCGACTCGGATTTTCAGTGAGCGATCTTAAGTGAACTAAGATCAGTGAATCAGGCGCGAAATCAGCATGCCCACTCCCGCCCAGAAACTCACGCTCACGACCACGCACAGTGCTAAGCCCGACACGGCTCCCCAGTTAGTGCGATCGTTATGGTCGCTGGATGTGGAATCGTCTTGAAACCATGATTGCAGGAAGCCGATATCCGGAGAGTATCCCGAAGGAGTGCTCCAGTGCTCCGGGATAGCTCGCATGCGGAGGACGCGGACGGTACCTTCGGCGGGAAATTGTAGAATTCTGAAGCTCACGAAGTTCCTCCTATCCCCCCATTTGCAACCAGCCTGCCAGTCCTAAAACCCGGCCAAAAGGCTGAAATTATGAGGCTGATTCAGACTTCAGGGTTGTCCACTTCCTCCATAGCGTCAAAATCTCCTTTGCGCAGCGAGATTTCGCGCTACAGGTTTCCCTTCAACTCGACGTAAGGAAACCCGCTATCCGGAAATTAGTTTCTGCCGGCGGTCAGCTCTCGGAAAGTAGCAAATGCGAGTCCGTGGGCAGATAGCCCTTGCGGCGGAACCAGCCTTCCATGGCGTCCCTGAGTTGATCGATGGGGACGGCTGAACCGATCTCCATGCGGCCGTCAGAAACGGGCAAGGTATCGTCGAACACGGTGGCATTGGTGAAGTTACGCATAGAGAAAGAGTCGAGCCATTTCAGGGGGCAGGGAAGGCGGTGGCCGTTCTGCTCGTACTCCACGCCGATCTTGCGGGCGAACATGGTTTCATTTAAGCAGGGGTTGGGGGTCGGGGGCTAGGGTTCAGTGGAGGTGGCGGGCACTGGGTACCATGATCACGGAGGAGAAACCGATTTCAAACTGAAGATTGCAGATTTCAGATTTCAGATTGAACCCCGGGGGGGGTTGGATCAAGGTGAGAGCGATAGAATTGCAATCTGAAATCTGCAATCTCAAATCTGCAATCTGAATTTGAAAGTTATCTTTGGGCTCGGGGGCCTGCTGCCTTGACCTCAGGGGGCGCGTCGAAGTTTTCGAAATTCTTGGCAAAGCGGTTGCGCAGATCTTCGGCGGCTTTATCGTAGGCGGCCTTGTCGGGCCAGGCATTGCGCGGATTCAGAATCTGCGGCGGCACGCCGTGGCAGTGCTTGGGAATGCTGAATCCGAAAGTGGGCTCGATCTCGAACTCTTCGCGAATCAATTCGCCTTCAACCGCCGCATCCACCATGGCGCGGGTGTGGGGGATGCTCATCCGCCTGCCTACTCCGTAAGGTCCGCCTTGCCAGCCGGTGTTCACGAGCCAGCACTGGGCATTGTGCTCGCGCAAGCGGCGGCCCAGCATCTCGGCATAGACCTTCGGCGCCAGCGGCAGGAAAGGCGCGCCGAAGCAGGTCGAGAAGGTCGCCGACGGCTCCTTCACTCCGGCTTCGGTTCCTGCAATCTTTGCGGTGTAGCCGGAGAAAAAGTGATACATCGCCTGCTCGGGCGTGAGCCGCGAAATCGGGGGCAGCACGCCAAAGGCATCGGCGGTGAGGAACACGACATTCTTGGGATGGCCGCCGACTCCTGGGATCACCGCATTCTCAATGAAATCCACGGGATAGGCGGCGCGCGTGTTCTCGGTCTTGCTGTCATCGTTGTAATCGGGAATGCGCGTATGGGGCTCGAGCGTGACGTTCTCGAGCACGCAGCCGAAGCGCAGCGCATCCCAGATTTGCGGTTCGTTCTGTTTGGAGAGCTTGATGCATTTGGCGTAGCATCCGCCTTCAAAGTTGAAGACGCCATCGGCGCTCCATCCGTGCTCGTCATCGCCGATCAGGTCGCGCGAGGGATCGGCGGAGAGCGTGGTCTTGCCCGTGCCCGATAATCCGAAGAACAGCGCGGTCACGCCATTGTGGCCGACATTCGCCGAGCAGTGCATAGGGAAGACGTTGCGCGGGGGCAGCAGGTAATTCATCACGCTGAAGATCGATTTCTTCATTTCGCCCGCGTAAGACGTGCCCCCAATCAGCACGGTGCGGCGCATGAAGTTCAGGATGATGAAGACTTCGGAGTTCACGCCATCCCGGCGCGGATCGCCTTTGAACTCCGGCGCAGAGATGACGGTGAACTCCGGTTGATGAGTACGTAACTCTTCCGGAGTGGGGCGCAGGAAGAGTTGCCGCACAAACAGGTTGTGCCAGGCGTATTCGTTCACCATGCGGACGGGCAGGCGATAAGCCGGATCGGCGCCGCAAAAAAGATCCTGTACATACAATTCACGGCCGCGCAGGTGCTCCATCACCCGCGCGTATAACGCGTCAAATCTCTCCGTTTCAAATGGAACGTTGACTGCGCCCCACTTCACGCTGTGGGCGGTGATTTCGTCTTTGACGATGAACTTATCTTTCGGAGACCGGCCGGTGCGATTGGTGTAGCCGACAATCGCCCCATTGGCAGCCATCTTGGCTTCGTTGCGCCGGATCGCGTGCTCGACCAGCACTCCGGGGGAAAGATTGAAGTGCGTGCGGCCTTCGCTCAGCAACTCGGCAACGTCGCTGATGTGCACTGTCGTAGCCATTTCGGGGTCTCCTGGTGAGCGGGGAGGAAGCGTTCGGGCTCCAAGCAAAAACGTTCTATTCTGCCTCAAAAGCGAGCGGCTTGCCAAGGAACGTAATCACAGATGACTCTTTAGTGTAAGCGAAACGATATTGTTGCGACTATGGGAGAAACTCTGCAGAGCCCTGGAGGGAGCGCCTGATGGGATGGAACGAACGAATGTGCTCCACGCAGGGCGTCGCGTCAGCAATGAAGGCGTTGAATTAGCTTACGGGCTTATAGTCGCAGGCGGTACGGCAGGGCTCGCAGTACATCAGGCCGTCTTCACACAAACGAATGTTGATGACGGACTGGCACAGCACGCAATATTTTTCGCACCAACACTCGTTTTCGGGCTGCTCGCATTGCGCGCATCGAATCTTTGCGGGGCCGGTTCCGGTACTCATAAAGTTAATGTACCCTCACCTCCGCAACTGGCGAAAATGACGTTGGTAATTGTCCTCTTTAGTAAAAACGAGGGTCCGCGGCCTCTGCGATTTCCCTGTGTCCTATAATTTTAAGCAATGACTTTCCAAAATCTCCTGGATGGCGCAGAGGTTCTGAGCCAGACCGGGAACCCGGACGTCACCAGTGTGGAATACGACTCGCGGCGGGTGAAGCCGGGATGCGTGTTCGTTGCCATGCGCGGCGAGACTTCCGATGGCAACCGCTTCATTGACCAATCCATCCAGGCGGGAGCCGTGGCCATCATCACCGATTCGCCGACCGAGAATCCACGTGAAGGCGTTGCGTGGGCGTTGGTGCCGCATGGCCGGCGGGCTTTGGCCCGGGTGAGCGAGAATTTTTACAAACGACCGGCGGAAAGAATTGCGATCACCGGAATCACCGGAACGAATGGAAAGAGTACGACGGCATTTCTGATCGAGTCGATTCTCTCGGCTGCCGGACGCAAGAGCGCCCTGATTGGAACGATCGAGTATCACGTAGCAGGCCGGACTTATCCCGCGCCGCACACCACGCCGGAAGCTCTTGAATTGGCGCGCTTGTTCAATGAGGCCTTGGGACAAGGCGCGACGGATGCTGTGATGGAAGTCTCTTCGCACGCGTTGGCGCAGCAGCGAATCTACGGAGTGCCCTTCGATGTCGCTGTATTTACGAATCTGACACGCGACCACCTGGATTATCACAAAACGATGGAAGAGTACTTCGCCGCCAAGCGGGTGCTGTTCGAAGGCTGCGGCACGGATGCGCCGCGCGTCGCGGTAACGAACCTGGATGATGAATATGGCGCGAAGCTGTCGGAGTTCAGCCGGAAGCGCAGTTCGAGCGTGCTGACCTATGGCTGGCAGCGGGGCGACTTCCACGCGGAGAAAGTGGATATCACTCCGCGCGGCACGCGCTTCGATCTGATCACGCTTGGAGAAAAAATTCCAGTTTTCTCGCCGCTGATCGGGCGGGTGAATGTCTATAACATTCTGGGGGCGGCGGCGGCGTCTTCCGCGCGTGGATGCAATTCGCAGGCCCTGGCGAACGGGATCGGCGCCCTCAATCACGTTCCGGGAAGATTTCAGCGGGTGGATTGCGGCCAGCCTTTTACGGTTGTCGTCGACTACGCTCACACCGACGATGCGCTGCGCAATCTCACGGCGCTGGCGCGCGAGTTCGTGACGCGGAACGGCGGTTCGGCAAGAGTCATTACCGCATTCGGCTGCGGGGGCGACCGGGATCGCGCCAAACGGCCGCTGATGGGCGAGGCTGCCGGACGGGGCAGCGATTTTGTGATTCTTACCTCTGACAATCCGCGCAGCGAAGATGCGCTCGCCATCATCAATGACGCGCTGGTTGGGTTGCAGAAGACTGGCGTGAAGTACAGCGTGGAACCGGACCGCCGCAAAGGGATCGCTCTGGCGATCGGCGAAGCGCGTCCGGGCGATATCGTGCTGCTGGCAGGGAAGGGACACGAGAAGGTGCAGGTCACGCGCGAGGGATCCCATCCCTTCGATGATGTGGAGGTTGCGCGCGAGGTTCTGAAGGCCAACGGTTTCGAGTGCGAGCCATCCGCTGCGGGGTGACAGGGATGAAGCTGAAAATTTCGAAGATTGCGGAGTTCATGTCTGCTGCGAGTGTCGATCGGATCGGCGACGAGGTTGCGCAAGGGTATTCGATTGATTCGCGCACTATAAAGCCGGGCGAGATTTTCTTCGCGGTCACGGGCGAGCGTCTCAATGGACATGATTATGTCGAGGCGGCTCTGGAAAAGGGCGCCGCGGCGGCGGTGATCCGAAAAGATGAACTGCAGCGGTATTCGAACAGATCCCGGCTTCTGCCCGTTGAAGACACGCTGTTGGCGCTGCAAACCTTAGCTACGGCTGTGCGCAGGGTATGGGGCAAGCCTCTGGTTGGCGTTACCGGGTCGGCGGGAAAGACGACGACGAAGGAGGCGATCGCGCACGTGCTGGGTTCCCGCTTTCGCGTGCTCAAGTCCGAGGGCAATTTCAACAATCATTTCGGACTGCCGCTCATGCTATTGAAGCTGGCGCCCGAGCATGATGTGGCCGTAATTGAAATGGGCATGTCGCATGCGGGGGAGATTCGGGCGCTGGCGAAAATCGCGCAGCCGGAGATCGGGGTCGTGACCAACGTGGCTCCGGTGCACCTGGAGTTTTTCGATTCGCTGGCGGGCATCGCGCGCGCCAAATATGAGCTGATCGAGTCCCTTTCCGCGAGTGGGATGGCCGTCCTGAATGCCGACGACGAATACGTGTCACAGTTCGGACGAGGGTTTAAAGGGAGGGTCATAACCTATGGCACGGCGTCGACCGCCGATGTTCGGGCCGAGAATGTTAAGTCTCTCGGCGCTGAGGGATCGACGTTCGAAGTTGTGACTGCAAACGGACGCGAACGGGTGCGTCTGCCGCTGGTCGGCGAGCACAACGTTCTGAACGCGCTTGCGGCGGTTTCGGTCGCGCTGGCACGCGGGATGAAAATTGCGGACGCGATCGCCGCGTTGGCTACGCTGGTTCCCGCTGATAAGCGTGGGCAGGTTCTCCAACTGGGTAACATCACCGTGATCAACGATTGCTACAATTCCAATCCGAAGGCGCTGCACGCGATGGTTGACGCGCTGGCTGCGATGAAAGCGAAGCGGCGAATCGTGGTGGCAGGAGAGATGCTCGAACTGGGTTCCGCCGGCGAGGACATGCATCGCGCCGCAGGTTGCCACATCGGCCAAAAGAAAATAGACGTCCTTGTTGGCGTTCGCGGGTTGGCGCAGGCGATGGTTGAGGGTGCCCGGAGAGCAGGATCGAAGGCCGAGTTCGTTGCGACGCCGGAAGAAGCCGGCGAGTGGCTGGCCCACGAGACGCGCGATGGAGATGTGGTACTGCTGAAAGCTTCTCGGGGCGTGAAACTCGAAAAAGCGCTCGAGCTATGGAAGTCTCGGCGCGACAAGAAGACCATATAAACTATTTTCACCACGGAGGCACCGAGACACGGCGAGGATTAAATTCTTGTTGGATTTCTCCGTGACTGTGTGGCTCCGTGGCGACGTTTGATGGAATTCGCAAGCAGATTTGGGCGGAGGGAGATTGCTCTATTGGCTGTTGTTCGTCAAGCTGCAACATTATGTCGCGCCATTCCGTATTTTCCGCTACGTCACATTCCGTACAGCATTTGCCAGCCTCACCGCGCTGTTTACCGCGCTGATCGTGGGACCGCTCGTCATCGGCCGCCTGCGCGATTTTCAGATCGGACAATATATTCGCGAGGAAGGTCCGAAAGCTCACCAGAAAAAAGCGGGAACGCCGACCATGGGCGGGTTGTTGATCGTCATCGCTATTGTGGTTCCGACGCTGCTTTGGGCCGATTTGAGCAACCGATTCGTGTGGATCGCGGTTTTCTCCACTTGTGCCTATGCGGCCATTGGATTTACTGACGATTACACCAAGGTGACGCAGCGCCGGAATCTGGGACTCACCGCACGGGCAAAATTTGGATTGCAGATTGCGACTGGCATTGTGATTGCCTCGATGCTGATCGCGATGCAGACCTACGGCATGTATTCGACGAAGCTGATCGTGCCGTTTCTTAAGCAGTTTCATCCCGATCTCGTAATTGGGCCTTTGGAGCGCAATCCGCACCTGTGGTTATTGGCGTTCATACCGTTCATGGTGTTCGTGACGCTGTTGATCACATTCTCCAGCAACGCCGTGAATCTTACGGATGGGCTCGACGGACTGGCGATTGGCTGTACAGTAATTGCCGCGGGGGCGCTTACCGTGCTGACTTATGTCAGCGGCCATGCCACCTTTGCGACGTACCTGGAATTGCAGCGCATGCCGCAGGTGGCCGAGTTGACGATATTTTGCGGTGCCATGGTCGGATCGTCCATCGGATTCCTGTGGTACAACGCGCATCCCGCAGAAGTTTTTATGGGCGATGTGGGATCGCTGGCCCTCGGCGGCGCGATCGGCACCGTGGCGGTCATGATCAAGCAAGAATTGCTGCTGCCCTTCATCGGCGGAGTGTTCGTGATCGAGGCCGTGTCGGTCATTCTGCAGGTGGGCTCGTACAAGCTGCGCAAAAAACGCATCTTCAAAATGGCGCCCCTGCATCATCACTTTGAATTGATGGGCTGGTCGGAATCGAAGATTATCGTGCGTTTCTGGATCGCGTCGCTGATCTTCGCGCTGTTCGCGTTGACCACGCTGAAACTGAGATAGATTTACCACGGAGACACAGAGTCACAGAGCAAAAGCTTGAAGGTTGTTTTTGATCCGTGTCAATCCGTGTGATCCGTGGCAAACGAATTTGTTTTGTCTCGATGACTCTGTGGTGAAATAGTGGCGATGGAACTGAACGGGAAACGCGTGCTGGTGGTCGGGCTGGGAAAATCCGGCGTGGCCTCAGCTTTGTTCTTGAAAAAGCAGGGCGCGAAGGTGTCAGTTTCGGATACGAAGAGCGGCGACGAACTGCGCAATGAGATCCCTGTCTTACTCGACAATGGGATTACCGTCGAAACCGGCGGGCATGGCGATCGCACTTTTCGCGGACAGGACCTGATCGTGGTAAGCCCCGGGGTGCCGGTGGACGCGCCCCCGCTGGTGCAGGCGCGCTCGCTGGGCGAGAGCGTGATCGGGGAAGTCGAATTGGCTGCGCAATACTTGCTTGGGCCGATCGTAGCCATCACCGGATCGAACGGCAAAACCACGACAACGACGCTGACCGGCGAGATTATGACGGCCGCTGGCTTTCCCACGCTTGTGGGCGGCAACATCGGCACTCCCGCGATCTCGCTAGCGGAACGCGCCAATGCCGGGACGGTAATTGTGCTGGAAGTATCGAGCTTCCAACTGGAGACGATTCAGAGCTTCCGTCCGCGAGTCGCCGTGGTGCTGAACGTTACTCCAGACCACCTCGACCGCCATCGCACGTTTGAGATCTACACAGATGCCAAGGCGCGCATTTTCGAAAACCAGCAGGGACGGGACTTTGCAGTCCTCAATGCCGATGACCCGACTTGCGTCGCCATGGCCGCTCGCACGCGGGCGCAAGTCTTCTGGTTCAGCCGACAAAAGGAAGTGCAGCAAGGGGCCTGGGTGCGCGACGGCAACATCGTATTCCGCGACGCCCAGTCACAGCGAGAGATCCTGCAGGTTTCGGAGATTCCGCTCAAGGGCGCACACAACCTGGAGAATGTTTTAGCTGCGGTGTGTGCGGGCGTTCTGATGGACTGCGCTCCGGACAAGATTCGCCGGGCGGTGCGCGAGTTCAAAGCGGTCGAACACCGGCTGGAGTTTGTGGCGTCGATTCGCGGCGTGGATTACTACAATGATTCCAAGGCCACCAATGTGGACGCGACCATCAAGGCTCTGGAATCTTTCCCGGCCAACATCCACCTCATTCTCGGAGGCAAGGACAAGGGCAGCGACTACACCGTTCTCAATGATTTGCTGCGCCAGCGGGTGAAACGCGTGTATACGATCGGTGCCGCGGCGGCGAAGATTGAATCGCAAATCGTCTCTTCGAAAAGCGGGGGACCAGAAGTGCTCCATGCCGAGACGCTCGAAAATGCCCTCCGCAAAGCAAATGCCGTCGCCCAGCCAGGAGATGTCGTGTTGCTAGCTCCGGCCTGCGCCAGCTTCGACCAATTCAAGAATTACGAGCACCGGGGCCAAACCTTCAAAGAGATCGTACGATCTCTTTCGTGAAGACTGTTTAAGGCCTTGAGATCTTTCTCTGTGCCTCTGTGGTGAAAACCCCTGCCCGAACCAAAACAATTAACACGCCCACTCCGCAATCCACAATCCTTCCTCGCCCGCCCGTGGTGAAATAAATGTCCCATGGCGAAGCGCGTGAGTGTCGACCGCTGGCTGTTCACTGTCACCATGCTGCTGGTATTCCTCGGCCTGGTTATGGTGTTTTCCGCTTCGGCCGTGATGGCGCGCGAACGCTTCGGATCGCCTTATGCCTTCCTTTCCAAGCAATTGATCTGGGCCGTTGCCGGGCTTGCTGCGATGGTTGTGACGATGCGCCTGGACTATCGCCGGTACAAGCATCCAGCGCTCGTGTTTTCGCTCATGGGCGTGACCACGCTGTTGCTGATCTCCGTCTTCTTCCTCGACCGTTCCCATAATACGCACCGCTGGATCCACGCCGGCGGATTCTCATTTCAGCCCTCAGAACTGGCCAAGCCGGTGCTCATTCTTTTCCTGGCGTATTTCCTCGAGAACCGGAGCAAAGCGATGAACGATGTGCGCAACACGCTGCTGCCGGCGGCCGCGCCTGTTCTGGTATTTCTCGGGTTGATCGTGTTGCAGCCCGACCTGGGCACCGCTATCGCGTGCGCTGGGATTGCCGCTTGCATCTTTTATGTCGCGGGAATGCGGATGCGCTATTTCGGGTATTCGTTCGCGGCCTCCCTGGTCCCACTCTATTTCCTGATTTTTCATGTCAGCTTCCGGCGCGACCGCATTCTGGCTTTCCTCAATCCGTATGCCGACCGTCAGAAGGCCGGATTCCATATCATCCAGTCGTTGATCGCCGTGGGCACTGGAGGTGTAACCGGCATGGGCCTGATGGAAGGAAAACAGAAACTCTTCTATCTGCCTGAGCCACACACCGACTTCATCTTTGCCGTGACCGCAGAGGAGTTGGGGCTGGTGGGGGCTTTGTTCGTAGTCACGCTGTTCGCCATTTTCCTGTGGCGCGGCATGCGCGCATCCTGGCGCACCGAGGACGCCTTCGGACGTTATCTCGCTGTTGGCATCACGTGCATGGTCGTACTGCAGGCGTTCATCAATATCAGCGTCGTCCTCGGCATGATGCCAACCAAGGGCATTCCACTGCCGCTGGTTTCCTATGGAGGATCATCCTTGTTTGTGACATTGGCGTGCGTGGGCGTGCTGCTGAACATCACGAAGCAGGCCGAGTGAGATCATTGAATGATTGGGTCATGGGAAGATTGAATCACTGAAAACCATTGACTCATTGACCCGATGGCTCAATGATTCAACGACTCCATGACTGACTCGATGCGAGCCATTCTGGCGGGCGGCGGAACCGGCGGGCACGTGATCCCGGCGCTCGCCATCGCCGACCAACTCAAGAAGAGTTATGGCGCCGAGGTGATGTTTATCGGCACCGCGCGCGGCATTGAGAACCGCCTTGTGCCCGCCGCCGGATATCCTTTGCAACTGGTGCGCGTCGGCGCGCTGAAGAATGTCAGCCTGACCACGCGTTTGAAAACCGCATTCGACCTCCCTCGTGCCCTTTGGGACGCCGGACGCATGCTCAATGAGTTTGCCCCTGACGTGGTGATCGGCGTCGGGGGATATGCGTCTGGACCGGCGATGCTGTCAGCCGTGGTGAAGCACATTCCGACGCTGGCCTTTGAACCCAATGTAGTTCCGGGATTCGCCAATCGCATGGTCGCCCACTTTGTCTCGGGGGCCGCAGTGCATTTCGAAGAGACTGCGAAATATTTTCGGCATGCCGAGGTGACGGGCGTGCCCGTGCGGCATGCGTTCTTCGAGATTCCGCCCAAGCGCGGCGGCGCCCCGACTCTGCTGGTCTTTGGCGGAAGCCTGGGCGCGCACGCGATCAATGAGGCAATGTTCCGCTGCCTGCCGACTCTTTTGCGAGAAGCGCCCAGCATTCACATCATCCACCAGACAGGCGAGCGTGACTATAATGACGCGCGGGCTGCGTACAGTTCGGAATCCGAAGCCGCTGAGGTGTTTAAGTTCATCGAGGACATGCCCGCGGCATTCGCCCGCGCCGATCTGGTCGTTTGCCGCTCGGGGGCGAGCACGGTGGCGGAAATCGCGGCGGCGGGGAAGCCGGCCGTGTTTGTGCCGTTCCCGCGCGCAGCCGACGATCATCAGCGTGTGAATGCCGAAGCCCTTGCGCGACATGGTGCGGCCGTAGTTGTGGAAGAATCGAAGCTGGAAGGAGTCTGGCTGGCGGAAACCATTGCAGCGCTGCTGCAAGATCCGCCGCGCTTGCACCAAATGGGCCAGTCAGCAAAGGAGTTGGCGCATCCTAACGCCGCAAGCGATATCGCAGCTCTGGCGGCACGGGTCGCGGGAATCGAGGGGAATTGAGGAATTGGGGAATTGGGAAATTGAGTAATTTTGTAATTGGGTAATCGACGGACTCTGTAATTTCAGGGACGCCGACGTGTTGAGTGCCGACGAACGCAAATTACCAAATTACGCAATTACCAAATTACTCAATTACTCAATTAGTTTATGTTTGCCAAAATTCAGCGCATTCATTTTGTGGGCATTGGCGGCATCGGCATGAGCGGGATTGCCGAAGTACTGCTGAACCTTGGCTACAAGGTGTCCGGGTCGGACCTGAAAAATTCCGCGGTGACACAGCGTCTTGCCAGCCTGGGGGCTTCGATTGTCGAAGGTCATCGCTCTGAAAACGTCGCCGGGGCGGAGGTGGTCGTGACCAGTTCGGCGATCGCCACCGAGAATCCCGAGGTCATCGAGGCGCATAAGCTGCACATCCCGGTGATTCAGCGCGCCGAGATGCTGGCGGAGTTGATGCGCTTGAAATACGGTATCGCCGTCGCTGGCATGCATGGCAAAACCACTACGACTTCGATGGTCGCCGCTGTGCTTGCATCCGGCGGTCTCGATCCGACGGTGGTTGTCGGCGGCCGCGTGGATGCCATGGGTTCCAATGCGCGGCTGGGGAAATCGCAGTATCTGGTCGCCGAGGCCGACGAGAGCGATCGGTCTTTTCTTAAACTAACCCCAATTCTTTCGGTGGTAACCAATATCGACCGCGAGCACATGGACTGCTATCGCAACATGCGCGACGTAAAGAAGACTTTTCTTGAGTTCATGGATCGCGTGCCGTTTTACGGCATGATCGTCGCCTGCAATGACGATCCGCTGCTTCGTAAGCTGTTGCCTGAAGTCCCCCGCCGCACCATGACTTATGGTACCCGGCGCGGCTCCGATTTTCTGATCAAGCCCGAGGAAACCAAACGCGAGGGCGCCGGCGACTCACGTCCGTATAGCCGCTTCCGGGTTAGTTTTGAAAAGAGAGATCTCGGGGAGTTCACGTTGCATGTACCTGGCGTGCACAACGTGCTGAATGCGACCGCGGCAATTGCCGTCGGTGTCGGTCTCGACATCAACGTCGAGGCGATTCGTTCCGCGCTGGACCAGTTTCGCGGCGTGGATCGCCGATTTCAGTTGCGCGGCCGCGTCGCCGGCATCAGCGTCATTGACGATTACGGGCACCATCCCACGGAGATCAAAGCGACGCTCGCCGCCGCGCGCCAGTGCGGATTCCGCAAGATTCACGTCATCTTCCAGCCTCACCGCTACAGCCGCACACGCGACCTCATGGACGAATTCACCACTGCCTTCAACGATGCGGATTCTTTGTTTGTGCTCGACATCTACGCGGCGAGCGAGAAACCCGTGGAAGGGATTACGGGGGAAATTCTCGCGCAGCGAATTCGGGAGAAGACCGGCAGGAGCGTTGAGTATGTGAACTCTTCCTCGCAAGCCGTGGATGCTGTTTCCTCATTGGCGGCAGACGGCGACATGATCCTTACCCTCGGTGCGGGGAGTGTCTCGCAGTTAGGGCCGTTAATCGTCGAGAAGCTGAAGCAGCGGGCGGCGGCTCAGGTCGCGAGCTAAATATCTCTCAGGCAGCCTGCACCGTTATAACGCAAGCGCTCTAACGTCTTCATTACTTCCGCTGCATTGCTGTTGCAGATACAAGTCGAGCTTCTCTCATTTTCAAGACGGGATCTCCACTTTTCTGTAGTGAATGCTGGTCACGCCGTGAACTCCCGTAATGAGCTTTCCGCGCGGTGCTCACGCAACTATTTGAATCGGCGTAGTCTCGTGGAACGCCTCCAGCAAAATTCCTATTTGGCGAAGAGATTGCACTTTCTCCAGTAAGCCAGAGCTCAGGCAAGAGATTATTACGCAATTCGGAATTCTGCCGATAAGAAGTACATGATTGTATGTACTTCTAATCTCAAGTGATCTCCTGAGCCTGCTACGTGGTTTGTAGTACCTCCGCTCATAAATTCCTGTATTCCGCTCATCGGGTCCAATACTTCCGCTCTGGGGCGAGTGCACGCGTGAGGACGGACGTGTCGAAGTTCGTGGATCGAAAAACTTGAAGTTCCTCTCACGAGGAAAGAAAGGCATAAGTATGCGGTTAAAGAATTTCCCCAGGTTCTGTGTCCGATTTAGCTTGCTCGTGTTTGCGGCGGTGGTTGCGATCCTTGTCTCCTCGATTGCACTCGCGCAAACCACAGTTCAGACCGGAAGTATTGTGGGTACAGTCGCCGATCCCAGCGGAGCGGCGGTTCCGAACGCCAAGGTTGTGATCACCAACACCGGCACCGGCCAGAGCACTACGCTGAACACCAACTCGGCGGGCGTCTACAATTCTGGATCGCTCGTGCCTGGAGTCTATAAAGTGCAGGTTTCCGCCAAGGGCTTCAGCAGCGCCACCGAGACTTTGACGGTGCAAGTCAGCAACACCGCCAACGGAGACATTCGCCTGCAACTCGGGCAAGAGAGCACGGTGGTCGAGGTTCAGGCGAGCCAACTGCAGGTGAATACCGAACAGGCCACGGTCCAAGGTGTGTTAACGGCGAACCAGATTGAGACTCTTCCGGTCAACGGGCGCAACTTCCTCGATCTGGCTCAACTCGAGCCCGGCGTGCAAATTCAGGACGGCGAAAACTTCGATCCCACCAAGGTCGGCTATTCTTCGATTTCGTTCGGCGGCCGATTCGGCCGCACCGCACGCATCGACGTCGACGGTGTGGATGTAAGCGATGAAACTGTGGGCACCACTACGGAAGACATTCCCGCCAGCGGCATCCAGGAATTCTCGCTCGCCCAATCCAATCTCGATTTGTCGAATGATCTGACTTCCTCTGGCGCCGTGAACGTGACCACAAAATCCGGCACCAATAACTTCCACGGGGAAGCCTTCGGGTTGTTCCGTGACAGCTCCGTGGGCTCCGCAAAGTTGGTGGAACCGATCAATCCTGCGACCGGCACCGCGATTCCGTCACCTTTCCAGCGAAATCAGGAAGGCGGAAACTTCGGCGGCCCGTTGATCAAAGACAAGCTGTTTTTCTTCGCCGATGGCGAGCGTACCTTGCAGCATCTGGCGGCTCCGGTGGCCGTCAATGCTCCCTTTGAAGCCTACTCCGGGACTTTCCCCGCGCCCTTCAAGGAAGACGAACTGATGGGCCGTCTGGATTACAACTTGAGCCAGAATGCCCGCATGTTCGGGCGCTTCAATTATTTCCAGAACTCGGTTCTGGCGACATTCTTTCCCTCCAGCTTCCAGCGCTACAACAACAAGGATTACACGCGCAACACGGTTGTCGGGCTGGATTTCAACACTGGCGGCCTGACCAATTCCATCCGGTTCTCCTACCTCAAATTTCAGAACCAGATTGCAGATGCCACGCGGGGAAGCAGCCTGCCATTTGCGAATTTCCCTGTGAGCATCAACATCGGCACATTCACGGTCGGTCCGAATTTGTTGGCACCTCAGTCGACGCCGCAAAGCGACCATCAACTGAAATATGACGGCAGTAAGGTAATTGGTAAGCACATCATCCGCTTCGGGGCGAGTTGGAACCATATCCAGGGCGGGGGCTTTGCAAGCTTCTTCGGGATCGATCCCCAGGTCTTTGTAGTCGGAACACCTTCCAGCGGTGATCCGACCGCTGCCTCGCTCGCCAATGCGGAAGTCCTTGTGGGAAATGGCCAAGGCTTCTCCACAACCCAGCCCGCCCTCGGCTTCCCCGCGGGCGGCCTCGGGCCTGACAACCGCCTCGCCTTCTACATTGGAGATACCTGGAAGATTCGCCAGAATCTCACAATCACCCCGGGCATCCGCTGGAGCCGCGACACCGGCCGGACCGACAGCGACTTGCCCGCTCCGGATTGCAGCAACGTTACGGGCCCATGCGTCCCGCTGAACACCGCTTTTCCGGGATACGGCAACCGCATCAATCAACCCAACACCGATTTTGGCCCCCAACTCGGTATTGCCTGGGATCCGAGGGGTAACGGAAGGACCAGCATTCGCGCCGGCATCGGCCTGTTCTACGAGAACGTGATTTTCAACAACGTGCTCTTTGATCGTCCACTGCGATTGAAACATGGAGCCTTTCTGCAATCGCCTCCTGCGTGCCTGTTCGGTTCTGCTCTGCCAGTACCGACAACGACGGCCGGAACCATTACGGTGGATTCCGTCGAAGGCGTCGATCCGACCAGCGCCACGGGGAGCTATTGCAACGACACCATTGCTAATTCGGCCGCCGCGCTGGCTTCGTTTCAATCCACGTATCAGGCCGACAGTCCTTTTAGCCTGACAACCCAGAATCCGGCGTACATCGGAAGCCAGCTTGCTACCGGTAGCGCATTCAACATCGGGTCCGCTTTGTTCGCGCCCAATTACAAAACACCGCGTTCCGTGCAGATCAACGTTGGTATCCAGCACCAGATTCGGCGCGGCATGATATTCAGCGCCGACTATCTGCGAAACGTAGAGACGCACGCTCTGCTGGGGGTTGACGTCAATCACACCGGAGCGGCACGGACCTTCAATATGCTAGGTGCGCAATCTGCCATCGCCGCCACTAACAGTGCTTTCGGGTGTGCGGCGACTTTCGACCCCTCCTGTGCTATCGCAGCTGGGGCAACCATCAACGACTTTGCCACCTTTGGCTTGGGCAGCCCAGGAGATGTCGGACAGTCTTGCGAAGCCCTCTATGGCTATCCTTGCGCGTTTCCTGGCAACAATCCCGCCTACGGCGCCATGTCGTTCCTCGAGCCCATCAGCCGGTCGGTGTACAACGCCTTGCAGATGAAACTGGTGGAGAACGTTGCCAATCCGATGCGAGGCATGAAGAGGGCAAACCTCCAAATCGCGTACTCGCTATCGAGATTCGAGAACCCCCTGGGATTCCAGGGCACGACTCCGCCCTCGAATCCGGTTTCATCCAACGATCAGGACTTTGTCCTGAGCGCCTCGGATAACGATCATCCGCTGCGCTACATGGGACCATCGTTGCTTGATCGTACGCACCAAATTTCATTCGGCGGCAGCTTCGATGTGCCCTCTGGATTCCGCTTTGGAATCATTGGCCATTTCTACAGCCCGCTGTCCAGTCCCGCTATTGTGGGCAATACTGGAAATCTGGGCGACATTTTCCAGACGGACTTCACCGGCAGCGGGGTCGGAAGCAACCCGTTGCCCGGCACCTCCAATGGGTCCTTCATGCGCAAGTTTGGCCTCAGCGGGCTGAATGGAGCCATTAACAATTACAACAACACCGTTGCCAACCAGGCGACCCCCGCAGGACAAATGCTGATCAGCAACGGCCTGTTCACGCTTGCCCAACTGCAGGCGATCGGTGCCGTAGCCCCGTCGCTCGCCACGGCTCCGTCTGACCAACTGACTTTCCCCTGGCTCAGGGCTTTCGATTTCCGCCTGAGCTGGGTGCACACGTTCCACGATCGCGTCACCATTGAGCCGAGCCTGGGCGTGTTCAACATCTTCAACTTTGCCAACTTCAATCTGCCTCCTGGAACGATTAGCGGCTGGCTGAGCGAGACTTGCCCGCTGTGTTCGCCGGGAGCGAGTTCCATCAACACTACGCACACCATTACTCAACCCGGAGAAACTGGTCCCGAGAGCAATACTTTCCGCGTAGGAAACGGGACGGGAGTCTTCGGACTCGGTTCACCGCGAGTCATGGAGTGGGGATTGCGCGTGAGCTTCTAAGCGGCAACCTGCTTCGTAAAACACAAAGCCACCAGCAGACAAGCTGGTGGCTTTTTTCTACCGTGAATCGAAGCCGCGGAGTTCTCGTCAGTTAACGATTCAGATGGTCGCGCAGGCGCTTCGAGAGCTTTTCGAGTTGCTTCAATTTTTGCAGCAGGTCTTTATCCAGCAGCCCTTTGTTGGCATCGTTCACGCCCGTGCGCACCCACGCGGCGAGGTTGACCAGTTCGTCGGCTTCATCTCGCAACTGTTCAGGTTTGACGGCGGCGCGCGAGGGTTTAGGCGGGCTAAGCTCTCTCTCGTTTTGCAGCTCGAATTTTTGCGCTTGTCGCATTCCCGCCGGCGCGGGAAGGGAGCTTTGCCCGAATGACGACAAGACAAGAAACAGCAAAATACATACCACCGATGAAGTGAACTTCACGACGTCCCCCCAGACCGTGCAAAGTCGGGAGGATTTTAAGCCTTATCACCCAAATCACCTATGGGATTTTTACATAACAAAACATATGTTACGAGGATATCCACCCGCGCCATTCGTGAACTTTTTCCCTGCTATTCCCGTATCTTCTGCTAACGGAACCGAAAGTGGGTCGTCTATCAGAGCGTAAGGGGTTAAGGCTATGAAAACACAAGCATGGGGATGGCTAGCCGCAGCGGTGATGGCAGCCGGATTGAACGCAAACTACCACAATGGCGGCATCCAGTGGGCGCACCAGATGGTGAATGAAGTCACCTACAAGGCAGGCACGGTAATCGCCCTAGCCAGCGGTCGCGTCGATCAACTCCAATCCGAAGCTCCAATGCTTACAGCCCGGAGGGAAAAGTCGCCGTGTCCATTCGCTTCGGTTCTGGCGCGGGTCGAAATGAAATTGGACCGCTCTGAAATGAGCTTCGACAATGTCGAGGTGATGTCAGCCCGGGAGCAAGCTCAACTGGCGCACTTGGCGGCGAATCGCGCGCGCTTCGAAGCGAAGCTCGCCCGGATCCGCATTCCGGCCGTTGCGTTTAACCCAGTGGTGCCTTCCCCGCACGTATCGGTTTGTCCCCGAGTTCGGGTGAGCGTTCCGCGGATACCTGCCATCCAGACGCCGATGGTTCACATTGAAATGCCTGGAACGGGCCCCATTTAGAAAATATCGAAGTTTTTGCTTCCGGAAAAAAGCGAGCGCGGCAAACCTGCCGCGCTCGCTTTTTTATCTTCAGCATTGCTAGTCGGGCTTTGACGATCCGGGCTGTGAGTTAAATCTGCAATCTGAGATCAGTTCGATTTCCGTCAGTACCCAATACGGTTCCTGCCTGTGCAAAACCGCTGATTTTTTGTCTATCTCATTTCGAGAAATGCAGTTATATTGAAAAAGCTCAGCGATTCCTCACGACAACCCCTGATTTGATGGCGCGAAAAAGCGGTTCCACCATCACGCAGGAGGAATTGTACCCACCCAGCGCCCAGATGGCGCGCGAGGAACTCGATGATGCGCGCCTGGTTGGCCTGGATGGAGACGAGGAATCCCCGTTTCTGCGCGCGCAAAAGCGCGTTTCCGCCCGCCGTGGCTCGCTTCCCAAAAAAACTCTCAGCCGCTTGATCTGGGCTTCCATAGTCGTGCTTCTTTTATGCGTGGGCGCGGTCGCTGCCAGTTTTCTCTATCGTTACGGCGAGCATTCGTGGCGCTTTCGCATCGAGTCCAGCGACAACATCGAAGTCGCGGGCATGCAGAACGTGACCAAGGCGCAAATCATGGAAGTAATGGGCGCCGACATCGGGCGCAACATTTTTTTCGTCCCGCTGAGCCAGCAGAAGGCGCAGCTGGAACAAATTCCCTGGGTCGAATCCGCCAGCGTGATGCGCTTTGTCCCCAACCGGCTCAAAGTTGAAATTCACGAGCGCACTCCGGTCGCATTCGCGCGGGTGGGTCCGCGCATTTTCCTGATCGATGCCGGCGGCACGCTGATGGAACTTCCCCAGAAGCACAAATACTCGTTTCCCGTGATTGTTGGGATGTATCCGGGCGAGCCGCTCTCGACGCGCATTCCCCGCATGAACGCTTACAACCAACTGGTGCAGGAACTCGACTCGTCCGGGGCGCACTACTCGCAGGACCTGAGCGAAGTGGACCTTGCGGATCTCGAAAACCTGAAGGTGCGAGTTAACGATCCGGCGGGAGATGTTCTGGTCGAGCTCGGCAACTCCGATTACCTGAAGCGCTACAAGATCTACGTCACGCACGTGCAGGAGTGGAGGCGCCAGTTCCAGAAGCTCGAGTCGGTCAACCTGCGTTATGACAACCAGGTGATTGTGAATCCGGATATGGAAGGGAGGCCGAAGCAGGCGGCGCTTACCGCCGCTGCAGCGCGGGCGGCAGCCGCTGCTGGCGTGAAGCCCGCCGCGCTCGTAGCCCGCATCAACCCGCACGATCGCACTCTTCCAAAGCCGGCCTTCGAGCTGACCGAAAAGAAACTCGATCCAAAATCCGCGGTGGCGAAGAAGCCCACGCCGAAAGCGAAGTTGAAAAAAGCTTATGCGAAGCCGGTCAAAACTGGGGCAGTCAAGAAGGAGGTTGGGAAGCGTGCGGTAGGCGTGCCTAAGCCGAAACCAGCGGCAGCTCATGCTGCGCAAAAGAGGCCCGCGCAGTCAGGGCTCGTGGCGCATAGCGCAATTCCGAAGCCGAGCGCTGCCATTGCCAAGCCGGCCGCCGCCACGGGGTCCAATTGATGACAAATTTAGATTGTCCGGGGAATTCATAGGAAATGGGGAACCAGCAGGGAAGTTTTCTTACCGCGATTGATGTCGGCAGCGCCAAGACCTGCGCGTTGATGGCCGAGGTGACCGAAGCGGGGCTGCGTTATCGCGGACACGGCGTCGCCGAATCTCGCGGCTCACGTAAGGGCATCATCGTCGAACTTGACAAGGCGGTGGCGGCGATCCAAAAGGCGGTCGAAGCCGCTGAGGACATCGCGGGAGCGCCCATCGAGCAGGCCATCGTCGGACTGGGCGGATCTCACGTGCGCGGCGTCAATACGCACGGTGGAATTAGCCTGGGGACGCGTCCGCGAGAAATCGGGCGCGATGAGATCAAGCAGGCGGTCGAACGTGCGCGAGCCATTCCCCTGCCCCCCGACCGCGAAATTCTGCATCTTCTCCCCCAGGAATTTATTCTCGACGACCAGTCAGGCGTGCACGATCCTTTGGGCATGATGGCGGCGCGCCTGGAAGTCCGCGTCCACATGGTGACCGCAGCGACCAGCGCCACGCAGAATGTCATCACCGCCGTCAACAAGGCTGGAGTCCATGTCGACGACACGGTCTATGAACCGCTGGCGGCGGCCGACTCCGTATTGCGCTCCGACGAGCGCGAACTGGGCGCCTGCCTCGCCGACATCGGTGCAGGATCGACCGAACTCATCGTGTTTCAGCAGGGGGCAGTCGCCTACACCGGGGTGATTCCCGTTGGTGGCGACCATTTCACCAGCGACTTGTCAGTGGGCTTATGCACGCCGCTCGCCGAAGCGGAAAAGATCAAACGCGTGTACGGCAACGCGGTCGTTACTCTGATTCCGGAAGGCAACGAGGTGGAGGTGCCTTCGGTGGGCGATCGTCCGTCGCGCCTGATGCCGCAGCGCCTGGTCGCCGAAATCCTTGAGCCTCGCGCCCGTGAGCTTTTCGAAATGATGCGCGAAGCCCTGCGCCAGAGTGGGATGTTCGATCTGTGCCTGGCAGGCATCGTCCTTACCGGAGGCGGTTCGCGCCTGCCGGGAATGTTCGACGTGGCGGAGTCGGTGCTGCGGCGCTCGGTCCGGCTCTCGTGGCCCGCGCCATTGGCCAAGATGCCCTCCACGCTGTCCGAACCGGAATTCGCAACCGTGCTTGGCATGGTGAACTACGGTCACCGCGCCCGCATCGCCCGCGGCTACCAGGAAGACCGCTGGGGAACGAAATTGAAAGCGCTGTTGGTAGGTAAGGGAGCGTAAGAGCATGGACCACAAAGGGCACGAAGTTACGCGAAGGAAATCTCAAGAAGCTTTTCTCCGTGTGACTTCTCGTTCTTCGTGGTGAAAGGTTTTGCATTTCAATTTCAGCAGGTGGAAAAAATGAAATCCGATTCCAAAATTCGCATCAGCTTCAACGAAGAGGCACGCAACGATGCCAAGATCAAGGTCATCGGAGTGGGTGGCGGCGGGGGCAACGCCGTCAACCGGATGATCGATGCCGGCATGGAGGGCATCGAGTTCGTTGTCGCCAACACGGACCTGCAGGCGCTCCGCATGTCCCACGCCCCAGTCAAGTTGCAACTGGGCGTGAAGCTGACCAATGGCCTCGGCGCCGGAGCGAATCCGGAAGTCGGGCGCAAAGCCGCGCTTGAAGATTCCGACAAGATCATCGAAGCGCTCGAAGGCGCAGACATGGTCTTTGTCACCACCGGGCTCGGCGGGGGCACGGGCACCGGAGCTGCTCCCATCATTGCCTCATTGGCCAGCGAAATGGGCGCACTCACGGTTGCGGTGGTGACAAAGCCGTTCTCGTTCGAAGGCAAACGCCGCATGCAGCAAGCGGAGCGCGGCATTTCCGAGCTGATGGAATCGGTCGATACGACGATCGTTATTCCCAACGAGAAGCTGCTCGCTGTCGCTGAAGACGCGGGCTTCTTCGAGTCTTTCCGGATCGCAGATGACATCCTGCGCCAAGGCGTGCAAGGAATCTCCGACATCATTACGATTCCAGGCATCATCAATCGGGATTTCGCCGACGTGAAGACGATCATGGCGCGCATGGGATATGCGGTGATGGGCACGGCATCGGCCTGCGGCGCCAAACGCACCATCGAAGCCGCGCAACGCGCGATTGCCTCTCCGCTGCTGGAGGCCGGAGCTATCGACGGCGCCCGCGGAATTCTTATCAACATCACCGGTTCGTCCTCGCTCAAGCTGGCTGAAGTGCAGCAGGCCTGCTCGATCATCCAGGAAGCCGCGCATGAAGATGCGAACATTATTTTCGGCGCCGTTCTCGACGAGAAGATGAAGGACGCAGTCAAAATCACCGTGATTGCGACGGGCTTCCGCGAGATACCCACAGCCCGCCATCGTCAGCAGGAAAGCCGGACTTCGTTCGCGGCTGCCCATGAGGACGCGATGGAATTTCCAGACGCGTTTGAGCGCGACCCTATGCCCGAACCGGTCCCAGTGCCGGTCGCGGCCGACGAACGCAATTTCATTGACGAAACCCCGCTCACAGTCGCGCCGGTGGCGGATCCCATGTCTGGAGATGGGGTTTCGCTGGAAACGATGCGGAGCGCGATGGCTTCCAACTTCGAGCAGAACGATCTCGACGTTCCGGCATTCTTGCGCAAGCGCAGCGATGTGATGTGATCGCACAACGGGCTGTGTTTGCGTCGCGCCAGACGTCAAGAAGGTCCGGGTAGATAGGAAAAGTTTTTCACATTCTTAGTACCCTTTGAGTAACTGGGTAATCCGTTACCGAAAGGGGCTGAACTGCGGTAATCTCCGCGTATGTGGCTGTTCCGGAGTACGTTAGATCGGAGACGCAATTTTTGCCGATTTATACTTTAACGTTGCGAGAAGGTGACAAGTCTCGTACTATCAGCGCAGTTAGGCGAATGGGTGGGATTACCCACTCACTGGCACGCTGCGTGCATTGAAATAGATTCCTGGGAGTGAAAATAAGAAGATGTCTAGGGTAAGCCTTCTTCGTCTGTTTTTGACCTTTGTAGCATGTCTGGCTCTGGCATCGGCGAGCTGGGCCGCTCACATCAACACTCATACTCCCACCAAATCAAAATCGCAGAAGATTAACGAGACGCAGCGCACGCGGCGCCGCATTCATCATCTGGCGAAGAGCCGCGGCGCTCACGTGAGCCGCGCCTCGGCCACTCACCGCCGTCGCCATTACTACGAACGCTTCCATATGAGTTCGTTCGCCGAAGACATCACGTCCGGCGATATTACGGCGGGAGAAGATCCCATTGTGCGCCAGGCCGCGGTCGACGCGCTGGGCAATATGAACGGTACGGTGGTCGCGATCGAGCCCACCAGCGGTCGGATCTTGGCGATGGTCAACCAGAAGCTGGCGCTATCGAGCGGCGCGCAGCCCTGCTCTACGATCAAGCTCTCTGTTGCCCTAGCGGGACTCAGTGAGGGCCTGGTTTCGAAAGAAACACCTGTTTCTCTGGGTGGCCGCTATCGCATGAACCTTACGACCGCGCTGGCGCACTCCAATAACGCCTATTTCGAAACTCTGGGACGCAAGCTCGGGTTTGAGAAGGTTGCCTACTACGCCCACGAATATGGCCTCGGGGAGCTTGCTGGTTACGGCATTCCGGGCGAACAACTCGGGACGTATCCCGACGAAGCGATTCCGGATAAACTCGGCGGCGTCGGCAAAATGTGCTCCTTCGGGGAGGGCGTCTCAATGACGCCACTGCAACTGGGTGCGATGGTTTCTGCCATTGCGAACGGCGGCACCCTCTATTACCTGCAGCATCCCACGTCTCCTGAGGAAGTCGCCAGCTTCCAACCTCGCGTGAAGCGTCAATTAGATATCGCTCCAGTGATTCCCGAACTCTCGGATGGCATGGCGGGCGCGGTGCAGTATGGAACCGCCCGCAAACTCCGCCTCAACTTCAACGAAGAAGACATTCTGGGCAAGACCGGAACCTGCTCGCATGACGGAACCCGCTACGGCTGGTTCGCCTCTTATGCCAACACCAGCGTAGGGCGCGTGGTGGTGGTGATCTTCCTTCAGGGAGGCCGGCCCACCTTTGGTCCCAAGGCCGCCGAAATCGCAGGCCGCATGTACCGCAATATGTACGATCACAATTTCTTTGTCGCCGGGCATGGCATGCCATCGGATACGGCCAACGTGAACACCGTCAGTACCACTCCGGAGTAGTCATCGATTCTGCAACTTTCTCGTCAAGACGTAGCGTCCCGCTACGTCTTTTTTATTGCGCGTTGCCGGCACACCACTCTTAGTCACTTCTAATACGAAAAACCACTCGTATGCCGATATTTAGTCACAGCAGACGACGGCAAGGCCGTGATCTGCACGCCATTGTTATTCTGGAGGACCAGTACGTCAGCAGCCATTCTACTTTTCGTGACTTATGGTCACGGCCAGAACGCCGTCTGGATTGGATTCGGTTTATTGGTTTTCAGCATCCTGCTGGCCGTTGCTCTGGCTGGGAGCAACCGGCATTCTCTGCTGAAGCGATTGCGCCGGACGTTCAAATCTGCGCGTGCGCAAGCCGATGCTGTCGACCTTCCGTTCTGTGCGGTAGCTGATTCAGTGCCCGCGATCCTCTGGACAGCCCAACCCGATGGTTCAGTCGATTCCATGGGGGAACAGCTATACAGCTATAGCGGTTTTGCAAAGGATCAGGGTCTTGGATGGGGATGGGAGAAAGCTTTGCATCCGGATGACCTGCCAGCTTGCTTAAATTCCTGGCAACACTCGATCCGCACAGGCCAGGCGTACGAGACCGAATATCGCATCCGCCGGGCTGATGGCGTTTACCGTTGGTTCATTGGCAGAGCCAACCCGCTCCGGGATGGACGGGGAAAAATCATCAAGTGGATCGGGACCTGCACCGACATCGAAGATCAGAAGCACAATCAGCAACTCCTCGAGCAACAAATCAAAGAACGAACGGAACAGTTGGCCCTAGCCAATATCCGCCTGCAGGAGGAAATGCTGGAACGGGATAGCGCCCGCAAGGAACTGGACCGGCAGAACGAGAAGATGTTGCAGGACTTAACTGCACGCTCGCAGCGCGCCACCCTTTTGGCCAAGATGGGGGAACTGTTGCAGAGTTGCATCAGCAAAGATGAAGTATTCGCAGCGGCCCTGGGGTTCGCTCCTAAAATCTTCACGTCCCGCGGGGCCGTAGCCTTGCTGAGTGCCGATCGCAACCTGGCCGAGGTGACCGGATCCTGGCACGATTGCGAACTTCCTGTGCCCATTTTCGAGCCGAGTTCCTGCTGGGCGCTGCGCACGGGGCAGCCTCATCTTGTTGTTGCGGGAGACACGACCGCACGCTGCGCCCACGCGGTGGGGGTTAAGAACACGTATCTCTGCATTCCTATTCTGGCGCAAGGCGAGGCGCTCGGCATCATGCACTTTCAGGCGACCGATGAAGCTCCCACCCTGAGTGATTCGGAACTCTCGTTTAAGACGACATTCGCGGGACAAGTTGGTTTGTCGGTGGCCAACCTGAGGTTGCGCGAGGCGCTCCGCTCTCAGTCCATCAAAGATCCCCTAACCGGCTTGTATAACCGCCGCTATCTCGCCGAAATGATGGAGCGTGAAGTCCGACGCGCGGTGCGCGCCGAGCAATCCCTGGGTGTCCTGATGCTCGATCTCGACCACTTCAAGAAATTTAACGATACCTACGGCCATGACGCCGGGGACACCATCTTGCGCGAAGCCGCATCGTTCCTCACTCGTAGCATTCGGGTCGAAGACATCGTGTGCCGCTACGGAGGCGAGGAGTTTGTCGTCATCCTTCCCACCGCGGACCTCAACGCGTCCCACGGCCGTGCGGAGCGAATCCGCTCCAAAATGCGGGAGCTGACGGTGCTGCATCAAGGACAATCGCTGGGCATGGTCACCGTGTCAGTAGGAGTGGCTGCGCTTCCGCAGCACGGTACGTCTCCAAAGGCGCTGATCGAGGCTGCGGACGCCGCGCTCTATCGCGCCAAACGAGAGGGAAGAGATCGCGTGGTTGATGCCGAGTCGCCGGTTCTTGCCGACACCGAAAGAGCGGCAGTCGGGACAGCAAAGACCTGAATCAGCTCTGGTCCAAACGAAACGCCCGGCCGCAGCCGGGCGTCAGAAACAATACAAAAATCAGCTGCGCTGTCCCGGACCTTTACTCTCATCGCTGGCAATTACACCGTCCTTAATGTGGATCACGCGATGCGCATACTCGGCAATGTCGCCTTCGTGGGTCACGAGAATGATGGTGTTGCCTTCCGACTGCAGGCGGTCAAACAATGCCATGATTTCAATGCCGGTCTGAGAGTCCAAGTTACCGGTGGGTTCGTCCGCCAGGATGATGGAAGGCTTGTTCACTAATGCTCGCGCGATCGCCACGCGCTGTCTTTGGCCGCCGGAGAGTTCGTTGGGTTTGTGCATCATGCGCTGTTCCATGCCCACCGCGCTCAATGCTCCCTTGGCGCGTTCCATACGCTCTTCTGTGGGCACACCCGCATAGATCAGTGGCAGTTCCACATTGTGCAGCGCCGTCGCGCGGGCCAGCAGGTTAAAGGTCTGGAACACGAATCCGATTTCTTTATTCCGAATTCGAGCGAGTTCATCGTCATCCAGTTCGCTGACGAGTTGGCTGTTCAGCCAGTAACGACCTTGCGAGGGTGTATCCAGGCAGCCAATCAGGTTCATCAAAGTTGACTTGCCGGAGCCTGAAGGCCCCATGATGGCGACGTACTCATTCCTCTGAATGCGCAGGTTCACGCCCCGCAACGCGTGCACCTGCTGCTCGGAGCCCATGTCGTACGTCTTCCACAAATCTTCGGCCGCAATCATGCACGATTCCGGTGGGGCTAAAGTGGCCGTGTTCCCTAAAACGCCACTCGGCATACTGATGACTTCTGCTGCGCTTGCCATATTTTTCTCCTGATCCCCTGCCACTGACCTCTCCGATCTCTGGGTTCAGTTGTGTTCGCTTCAGACTCCGATTTCTGAGACCACTTGTCGCCTTCCCTTTGGACGGGCCAGCCCACCTAAGGTTATGATGACTCCTCTTCTTTCTTGGGAGTCGTGTTATCAATCTTGACGCTGCTTCCCGGACGCAGTGTCCGCAATATTTTGTAACTTCCAGTGATGACTTCGTCCCCCTCTTTCAATCCATCCAGCACTTCGATGTCGGTGGTCCCCGTAATGCCCGTCGCAACCGGGACGAAGATGGCTTTCTTGTTGCGGATCACAAACACGCCCTGCAGCTCGTCATCCTTCTTCGACTTGGATGCGACTTCCTTCACGGTGGGTGGGGCGGCGTGCACCGATCCCGGCGAATTATTCTGCTGTTCCATCTGCTCTTTGGTGCGCAACGTCAATGCTTGAATCGGAATCGCCAACGCATTCCCGCGTGTCGCGGTCGTAATCTTCGCCGTGGTCGAAAGTCCGGGCCGAAGATCGGCGGGTGCATCCGACAAATTGACCACCACCTTGAAATCTTTGGCCTCTTCGCTCGCCGTGGTCGATTGCGATGTGGAAACGCCGCTCGATCGCACGATGGCATTGTCGCCAATCTCCGCAACCTTGCCATGAAATATTTTCTTTGGAATGGCGTCGATGGTCACCTCGGCCGGCTGCCCTAACCGCACGTTCACAATGTCGGTCTCGTCAACTTTCACTTCCGCCGTGATCACCGACATATCCGCAATCGTCATCAGCGTGCTGCCCGGCGCATTCTGAATTCCCATGACTACGGTCTCGCCTTCGCGTACTGGAAGATTGGTCACGACCCCGTCATAGGGAGCGTTGTAGCTGGTCTTGTGCAACACGTCTGTGACTCGGGTCAGATTCGCCTTCGCCTGCGTCACGTGCTTGGCCGCCGATTCCATTTGTGCCTTGGCCTGTGCCACCCGCGCCTGCGCCTGAGTCAACCCAGCATCGGCTGTGGCCCAGGCGTTTTTCCGGCTGTCGAAATCCGATTTCGAAATCAGACCGTCTTTGAAAAGACTCTCAGCCCGCGCCCAATCCAGCTTGTTGCGGTCGTAGTCAGCCTGGGCACGGACCAGATCGGCTTGCGATGTCTTCAGACCCGCATCGGCCGCCAAGGCGTCGGTCTGGGCTGCCTGGAGCGACGCTTCGTTGGCGTTCACATCCGCCGACGATTGCACGTTTTCCAATTGTGCCAGCAACTGACCCTTCTGCACGTGATCCCCTTCCTTTACGTACAGGTGGGTGATCTTTCCAAACGCGTTCGCGCCGATATTGACGTAGTTCTTCGGCTTGATCTCTCCCGAAGCGCTCACGACTGTGGCCAAATCCTCATGCTGTGCCTTGCCAGTCTGGACGGTGACCACGTTCTTGCTGCTCTGGTGCACCGTAAAACCGACAACGACTGCCAGTAGAACAACGACACCCGCGCCGATTGCAATCTTTTTCCAGGCTTTCATATTTTCCATCACGTCCGGGATGATTTTCCTGCAAGGATAGATCGCGCCAAATCGTTAATCTAGCGCGAAAAATGCCTCCGCACGGCCGGGATGACGGACACACACCTTCTGTTACGATCCTGATGCCGAGAAAGTTCCGACCAAGATTAGAAGAGTGACCGAGACCCGTTACGTTCGGGAATGAGTGCTACCCGCCCCGGAACTGATTATTATAGCCCGGCGAGGCTCCCTACGCAGCCGCCGAAAAGGTGCCCTTCCAGGCAACTCTGCAACCGACACCCGGCTTCTTAGAAATGAGAACGGCCAGGCAGGTTTTAATTGGTTCACCGGGCACGACTTAACCTTGCTTTCACCCACTCTGGGCCTTAGAATAGACAGACGACGGTAGTCTGGCAGGAGTCCCCTCATGTTCCGGGTAGCGTATCGCAATATTCTTCAGGCTTTGCTCATCACTTCCCTGGCTTTGCTGGCCTCAGCCGCCGTCGCTCAGGATTCCGCTCAAGCTAAAGAACCCAAAGACCAGGCGCAGTCTCAACCCGAGGCCAAGCCTGCTGATAAGGCCGTGAAAGACGCGCAGGCCCAGGACGCCGTCGACCCTCTCAAGAAGCCGGTCAGCGAGAAGCAGCGCAAGAAAAACGAACGCGCCCTCAAGCAGGAATTGAGCAAGCCCTATAAGAAGTGGCTCGACGAAGACGTCGTCTATATCATCACGGACGAAGAGCGTGCCGCCTTCAAACAACTATCCAACGACGAAGAGCGTGACAACTTTATCGAAGCCTTCTGGCAGCGCCGCGATCCTACACCCGACACCGAAGAGAACGAATTTAAGGAAGAGCACTACCAGCGCATCGCCTATGCCAACGAGCATTTCGCGGCGGGCGTTCCGGGATGGAGAACCGATCGAGGCCGCATCTACATCGTCTTCGGTAAGCCAGACGAGATTGAGTCCCATCCTTCCGGCGGCACCTATGAGCGTCCGATGGAGGAAGGCGGCGGCGAGACTTCCACTTTCCCATTCGAGCAGTGGCGCTATCGATACATTGAAGGGATCGGCCAGGAAGTCATCATCGAATTTGTCGACACCTGCATGTGCGGCGAGTACCACATGACCATCGATCGTTCCGAGAAAGATGCTTTGTTGATGACACCCAATGCCGGCCTCACTATGTGGGAGCAGATGGGCATGGCCAACAAGGCGCAGCGTTTCAACGGCAGCGGGATGGAGCGCCTCGGCTTGGGTCCGGATTCCAGCATGCTGCAGACTAAGGAATTTGATCGTCTGGAACAGTTCGCGAAGTTGCAGCAGGCTCCCAAGGTCAAGTTCACCGATCTAGAGGAAGCCGTTAACTCGAAAGTTATCCTCAATCCGATGCCTTTCGACGTGCGTGCTGATTTCGTGAAAGTCACCTCCGATACCGTGCTGGTACCGATCACGATCCAGATGAAGAACCGTGACATCACTTTCGTCAACAAAGATGGCGTGCAGCGAGGCACCGTCAACATCTTCGGACGGCTCTCGACTTTGACCGGGAAAATTGTCCAGACCTTCGAAGACACGGTTCAGGTCGACGTTCCTGCCGAACTTCTGCCGCGCACCGCCGAGAACGCGTCGGTTTACTGGAAGGCGCTCCCGCTGCGCACCGGACGGTACAAACTCAATGTGGCAATAAAAGATGTGAACGGCGATCGCAAGGGCGTATGGAGCCGTAGCATCGTGGTTCCCGAATACTCCGACGACAAACTTTCCACGTCCACGCTGATCGTTGCCGACCAGATGGAGCCGGTTCCCACCAAAGCGATCGGTACCGGCAATTTCGTCATCGGCACCATGAAGGTTCGTCCGCGAGTGGCTCCTGCCGACGGCAAGCCAGCCGTATTCAAGCGCGACAAAGATCAGAAGCTCAATTTCTGGATGCAAGTCTATAATCTCGGTGTGGACGAGAAGACCCACAAGCCTTCTGCCACGGTGGAATACGACATCACCAACATCGCAACCAACAAATCGGTGGTTCAGAAAGTCGAAAACACCGATACGATGGGCAACGTGGGCGATCAACTCACGCTGCAGAAATCGATTGCCTCCGCCAATCTGCAACCTGGCGTTTACAAGATTCAGATCAAGGTAAACGACAATATTTCCAAGCAAACCGTTGATCCGTCAGCGGTGTTTGCAGTAGAGTAACTCCCTGCATTCCCCCAGGGGGTGGGGCGAAGTTGAAACTACGTAACCTCGGAACTTGGGCAATCGTACTTGGTCTGGCGCTGCCTGTGTGCGCCGCAGACCGGCCGGGAGCAATTTCCGGATATGTCCGCAATGCTACCGGCACACCCCAGATGGGCGCCGTCGTCGAGATCCTCGGCGCGGCGCACTACTCCCTGACTGTGTTCACCGATGCTGCCGGTTACTACACGGCTAATGGCTTGCTTCCCGGGTCCTACACCCTGAGAGTCTCAGCTCCCTCGTTCTTGCCCGCCATGCGCGAGAAACTTGGCCTGCGGCCGGGGGGCAGTCTTAGTGTCAATGTCACGTTGAGCACTCTGCTCGGCATGATGCAGTTGGGCCCAGTCCGCACCTTGCCTGACGAAGACGACTGGAAGTGGACTCTGCGCTCGGTCGCCAATCGTCCCATTCTGCGAGTTTTTGACGATCCTTCTGCGCAGGTGGAAAAGGAAGGTCCGGAAATGCGCGGCAGCCTCTCCTTTGTAGCGGGCTCGGAGGCAGGTGGTTACGGGACGGGTTCCGACATGAGCGCCGGCTTCACCCTCGAGCGCTCCATGTTCTCCGATGGACAACTCTCGTTGAGCGGCAATGTGGCGTACGGATCCACGCTGCCAGCCGCAGTGCTCCGCACCAGCTATTCCCGTCGCATGTTCGACGGTTCTACTCCAAGCGTCGGGCTCACCTTGCGGCGTTTCGCGCCTTCCGATCCCAACCTGCACAATGCCGCGCTTCAGGCGCTCGCATTGTCGGCAGGTGACGATTTCGCCCTTGGCGATGTGCTCGAGCTCAAGTTCGGCAGCGAACTTCAGACCATCCAGTTCCTGGGACGCATCAACGCATTTCGCCCGCACGCTGCCGCCGATCTTCACCTGTCGTCGGACACCGTGGTGGAGTACAGCTACCAGACATCCCGGCCCGACGCCCGTGCGGAGAAGGGATTCGATTCCGCTCCGGCCGATATGAGCGAAACCGATCCCCGGGTAAGCCTGGTCAATTTCGCTCCCCGCATCGAGAGCGCGCACCACAACGAGATCAGCGTGTCGCATCGAATGGGCAACAACCGCGTCCAGCTTGCCGCTTATTCCGATCGCATCGACAACACGGTACTCACTGGCGTTGGCGAGGTAACTGCTGCCGGCAGGTTCTTGCTCCCGGACATCTCGTCTGGAACTTTCAGCTACGCGGGGCCGGCGCTCAATACCAGCGGCGTGCGCGTCGTCCTGCAACACAAGTTCGCATCCGATCTGACGGCGACGGTGGACTATGCATTTGGCGGCGCGCTCGACCTGTCCCGCTCCGATGTTTCACTGCCGCAAGCTGAGCAGTGGATCTCAAACCAGCGCCGCCATGCCGTAGCCGCGAAGTTTTCGGGCAAGTTCTCGCATACGCATACCAGATGGATCGCCTCGTACCGTTGGATCAACGGCCAGGCGCTAACGCCCGTGGACATGTTTAACGCCTCGGCCGGACAAACGGAGCCGTTCCTGAATGTGTTCATCCGTCAACCTATTCCAGCGTTCGGCGGACACATGGAAGCGCTGATTGACGTCCGTAACCTGCTCGCCCAGGGGTACGTTCCCGTCCTGGGCCGCGATGGCCGCACGCTCTACCTTGTCGACTCTGCCCGCAGCGTCCGCGGCGGAGTAGCCTTCAATTTCTAAAACCAGCTGTGAGCAATGAGCGGCGAGTCATGAGCGGAGCAATCATGCCCGTGTCAGCGGTCTTGCGACTCTCCGGGTCGCGGGCGTCCCCGACCGCGTGACCGCGAACATGCAAACCTGACCGGCACTTTCAAAGATTCCAAAATTTAACACCTCCCGCCCTTGGCCCATAGCTGATCCCCAGTGCCTTATTCGTAAAATCTATCTCACTCATCGATAACTCTCTGGTTGACTGTTGCGCTTCATTTTGAGTAATGTTTCTGGCAGCTTATTTTGCGGTTGGGGCGGACATCTCTTTAGTATGCAAGGAATTGCAAGCTCCCAGAAGTAGATGTCGGCAGTCGAGCCTCCCGCAAACAACCTACTCCCCTACAACCTGATTGCTGTCAAGGAGACCCTATGAGAGCGCGCATCTTCTTCCTGGTGTTTGTCCTTCTGGCTGCGGTGAGTCTGTCGGCCCAGACCTTCCGCGGAACGATCCTGGGAACAGTCACGGACCCGTCCGGCGCCGTCGTATCGGACGCCAAAGTTACAGTCAAGAACACCGGCACGGGCCTCGAGCGCTCCACCACAACCAGCGGCGACGGCAGTTATTCCGTCACTGAACTGCCCATCGGCACATACACCGTAACTATCACCCAGTCCGGTTTCCAGACCTTCCGTGCTAACGGCGTCACTGTGGACGTGGCGACCGAACGGCGCGTGGACGCCGCTCTTAAGACGGGAGAAGTGTCCACCCAGGTCGAAGTATCCGCGGACCAGTTGCCTCTGGTAGAAACCACGATGAACACCTTGGGAGGCATGCTGACCGCTGAAACCGTTGAGAACATGCCGGTCAATGGCCGCGACTATACCAAGCTGATCTACATGAATCCCGGCGTCTCTGGATCGCCCGATCAGATCTCCGACTCCCCCGGCTCCTTCGGCGAGTTTTCGATGAATGGCGCACGCGGTCGCTCCAACAACTACTTGCTCGACGGCACCGACATGAACGACGGCTACCGCAACGATCCCGCCATCAACGAGGCGGGCGTATTTGGAACGCCCTCGACGATATTGCCCATCGACGCCGTAGCCGAAGTGAACGTGCTCTCCAACTTCGAGCCGGAATATGGCCGAAGCGCGGGCGCTATCGTGAACATTGTGACCAAGAGCGGGACCAATTCTATTCACGGAAGTGCCGCCGATTATTTTCGAAATAACGCTTTGGATGCGCGCAACTATTTCAATCCTTCGAGCCAGCCGAAGGCTCCCTTTCACAACAATCAATACGGAGGCTCGATCGGCGGCCCCATTGTCAAAGACAAGACTTTCTTTTACTTGGACTACGAAGGACAGCAGGAACCGGTGGGCGTGGTAACCGTGGCTTCGGTTCCGACGGGTACGGCGGCGGATGGATCGCTCCAGCCCAGCGATTCCTCCAATCCAGTGATCCAACAACTGATTGCGAAACATCCCTGGCCAGCGCCCAATTTGTCGCGGGGGACTCCGGACTTCACCATGGGCACCGCATCGGTGATCTCTCCGTCCTTCAATCGCCTGACCAGCTTCATTGCCAAGATTGACCAAAATTTCAATGCCAGCAATATCCTCACGGGCCGCTATTTCTTCGGCGACAGCATTCAGTCATTTCCGCTTGCGCTGACAGCCAGTGGCGGCCAGCTGCCGGGATTCAACACTTTTACTCCCACTCGAGTGCAACTCGTATCGTTGTCCTACACGCACACATTCGGTGCCAACAAAGTCAACGAACTTCGCTACGGCTGGAATCGTTTCGCGGAAGGATTTTTCCCTGCGGATGAAGCCTTTCATCCGAGTTCGGTCGGTCTTTGCGCTGCCACGGACCCAACGCTTTGCAACGGCAGTGCACCCTTCGACTCTGGATTACCGATCATGCTGGTCGGCGACTCGACCAGTGGGCATGCGGCGCAGTTGGGCGCCACCAGCAGCCTTCCGCGTCACCGCTTCGATTCCAATAACCAGGTCCTCGACAATTTTTCTTGGAAGATGAACAAGCATGATGTGAAGGTCGGCGTCGACTTCCACCGCACTTCCATTCAGCAATACTTCGACAAGTATTTCCGTGGCCGGCTCAGCTTTGACGGCAGCACAACCGGAGCAGGCGGTCTGCAGGATTTCTTGGCCGGTGCCGTGGACGGCGGCTTCCAGTATTACGGCAACTCTGTCCGTCACACTCACGAAAATAACTTCGGCTTCTACGTACAGGACAGCTTCCGCGCAACTCCTCACCTGACGATCAACTATGGGCTGCGTTGGGATTATTTTGGCGTCGTGAAAGAGAAGAACAATCTCCTCAGCAACATCACAAACTTCGACCTTGCAAACGACACCTTTACCCTCACGCAGGTAGGTCAGGCGGGGCTGAGCAGCCTCTACAACCCAGACAAGAAGGATTTTGCTCCGCGAGTGAGCGCCTCGTGGGATGTGACCGGCAAGGGTAAGACTGTAATCCGCGCAGGTTTTGGTATGTTCTTCGACGCGTTCTCGCAAGATATGGCTCTCGGCCACTTGCCGTATTCGCCCTATTTCGATCCCGGTCCGGCCTACAATCCACTCCCCTCCGCCCAACCGATCTATTCGACGGGAGCAATCGGCGGCACGATCGTTGCCGGCAGCCCCGTATTCGCAGCCGCAGCAGGCTGCAACTACGAGTGCGACGCCTTTGCCTTCGATCGCAACATCAAAACGCCCTACATGGAGAATTACAACCTCAACATCCAGCAGCAACTCTCCAGTCATTCCGTGTTGCAGTTGTCGTATGTGGGCTCGCAAGGACACCGCCTATGGCGATTCTTCGATGTCAGCCAGCCCAGTCAGGCTCAGATCACCGCTGCGGATTGTCCGAACGGCATTGCAACCTGCGCTACTACCGGTGCAATTACCGGTGACTACGGGGTGTCTCGAAACTACGGAGGTAATCCCTACGGGGCCTTTTACATCCTCCAGGAAAACTCAACCGGCAAGTCAAACTACAACGCGTTCCAGGCCAGCTATCGCATCAATGGCTGGCATGGCGTTACCTCGATTTTGAATTATGTCTATTCGAAGTCGCTGGATAACTCCAGTGATGGTGAGGATTTCGAGCCCAACGCAGCTCAACCCAACGACAGCACGAACCCGCAGCTCGAATATGCTCCATCGAACTTCAACCTTCCGCACCGCCTGACCTGGAACTTTGCCTATGAGTTTCCGAAAGCCGGCGGGAATTGGCAGAAGCTCAAGAACGGATGGGGCCTGAACAGCATATTGACACTGCAGAGCGGACAACCCTTCCAGTTCAACTACAACTTTGAGGGTGACTACAGCGGCAGCGGCAATGGCTTCGATCGCCCCGATGTTGTCGGACCCATCAAATACAATCCTCGCGACCCTGTGAACTTCGTGGATTTAAGCGCGTTTGCCATGCCCTGCACAATCCTGCCTGGCCTCACAACGGCAACCATAACAGGCACCTCTGCCGATTGCGTACCGGGAACGCGGCATTTTGGAAATGAAAGGCGAAATTCTTTGCATGGCCCGTCCTTCAAGGAGTGGAACTTCGCCCTGTACAAGACGACGAACCTCACCGAGCGCTTAACGATGCAATTGCGCGCCGACTTTTTCAACATCCTTAATCACCCCAATTTTGCCAACCCCTTCCTGCCCGCCTTCCTGGCTGATCCCGCCATCCGCGGTTTCCAAGTGACGAATGGTAGCGAGACCGGAGTTCCGGGAACTGCTGGTTCAACCCCGATCATCAGCGCCACCGGAGATGTGGGTATCGGCAATCCTTTCATCGGTGGCGGCGGGCCGCGCGGCATCCAGCTCGCGGCTGTCTTCCGCTTCTGATTGCAGTATTGCGGGATATCCATCAAAGCTCCTGCTTCGGCAGGGGCTTTTTTCATTTACTCAAGGGAGCCAAATCGCCGCTTATTGTTCGCTGAGCACCACTACCGGATCCACTTTCATGGCCCGACGAGCCGGCAGAATGCACGCTCCCAGAGCCACTAGTCCGAAGAGCAATGCCACGGTTCCCAGCACGAATGGATCCAGCGGCCCGACTCCGTAGATCTCGCTGGCTACAACCGACCGCAGCGAGAGGGAAGCGGTAACTCCCAACAGCAGCCCGATGCCGACGAGAAAGAGTCCTTCGCGGAGCACCAGCTTCACAATTCCTGACTGCGTGCTGCCCAGCGCCACGCGAATCCCAATCTCCCGTTGGCGCTGCGCCACCAGATACGCCAGCACGCCGTAAATGCCTATGGCCGCAAGAAAGAGCGCGAGCGCGCCGAAGCTTAACCCAAGCAGCATCGATGTCCGCCGCGAGGAAAGGGAAAGCTCCTCTCGCTGTTCCATCGTGCGAATATCGAAGGGGGCCAGATCCGGGTCCACGCTGGAGATTTGCGCGCGAAGCGCCTGCCCGAGTTGGACGGCATCTCCTGCCGCCCGCGCTGCAATCGTGAAACTGTTCGATGGCTGTTGTGCAAACGGGAAATAGTACGCCCCTTCCGGATTGCCCTTTCCCGAGAGGTCCTCCAATCGCACCGATCGCACCACTCCGACCACTCGATACCAGGTCGTTTCTTCGCGAGTTTTTGACGGATTGCCTGGATCGGGTTCGTACATGCGCTGTCCGACTGGATCGCGCCCCGGCCAGAATCGCTGTGCCAGGTGCTCGTCGACAAGAATGACAGGCGGCGAACTCCGGTCATCGCTTTGCCGAAAATAGCGCCCGCTTAGCAGTCCAATCCCCATCGTCTCCATGTATCCAGGAGTGACTGAGACCTGCCGGGGCGAGATCACCGACTCTCCCGGCTTCATCTCATATCCTTCCGCCAGAATTACGCTGTCGTTGTAATCGCCGCCCAGAGGAATCGTGGTGGTTGCACCCACCGATACAACCCTCGGTGTCCGTCCTATCGCATCCAACGAGCGGTCCATCAACGACTTTAATTGGAGCGAGTCGCGGTACTTTGTCTCGGGAGCGCTGATTGATGCAGTGATAATGCCTTGGCTCCTGAATCCTGGATCGACTCGCAATAGTTCCCGAAAACTTGCCAGCAGCAATCCTGCCCCGGAGAGAAGTGCAAAAGCAAAACCGATCTGTGCGACCACCAGGCTCTGCCGCACCCTCCGATTGCTCCTCGCTCCGGTGCCCGTTCTTTCATCGTCGCGCAATACGCCATGGAACTTCTTGACCGAAAGCCCTGCCAGCGCAAGCGCGCTGATCAGTACGCCAAGAGCCAGCGTCATCAGCGCCCCTCCTACGACTACTTCCGTATCCACCCGAACCTCATAGGCGCGCGGAAAATGGTTGAGGCCGATCAGCGCAATCGTTCGCAGTAGAACCGTGCCCAGCAACAAGCCGAGCACTCCGCTGGCTCCTGCCAGAATCAAATTCTCTACGAGCAACTGCCGCATCAACTGGGTGCGGCCTGCGCCCAGTGCCAGGCGGGTAGCAAATTCTTTCTTACGAAGGCTGAGCCGCGCCAGGACGAGGTTTGCCACGTTCAGCGCCCCGATCAGCAGCACGAATGCCGATCCCGCCCACAGCAGATGCAGTGGCCCCTTGACATCTTTCACGACCATGTCTGCGAGTGGTTCCACGGCGGTGTAGAAGCCGGCGTTTATCAGGATCGACTTCATCTGCGGAAATTTTTCCAGGTTTGCCGCGTTCAGTGCGTCGACCTGCGCTTTCACCTGCGCGATCGTTGCGTTCGGCTTCAACCGTCCGATGTCATACCAGTTATTGCTGTGATGGACCTCTTTCTCCTCGGCGGTGAATGCGGCGGGAATCCAAAGGCGAACCTCGGGATCGATGAAGACGAAATTCCGGGGCATTACGCCCACGATCGTGAACGGTTGACCGCTCAAGCGCAATGGCCGTCCCAGCACCGTTCGATCTCCGCCATAAAGCTGCTGCCACAGACCGTAACTGAGAATGGCTTTTTGCTCCGCTCCAGGCTCCCCCTCGCCAGCCGTGAAGGCCCTTCCAAGCAGTGGCGGAACCTGCAACAGAGGGAACAATGATGGAGTCGCTCGCATCACTTTCGCCCGCTCGGGCGCGCGGTTGATCTCAATGTTCAGATCGGAGAAGCGGAACTCGGCCTGCTCCTGCAATGCGGGCACTTTCTCCTGCCGGTCGTAGTAGTCTCCGGAACTGCTGTTGTACAGATTGTTCACCCCGGCCTTGGGATATCGATTCGACATCAGAACGATTTCCTGGGCGTTGGGAACGGGCAGAGGCCGCAGCAGAACCGAATTCACGATGGCAAAAATTGCGACGTTCACGGCAATGCACGCGGCCAGGGTCATCGTAACCGCGAAGGCAAATCCCTTGCTCCTCAGCAGTGATCTGGCGGCAAAGTTCGCTTCGCGTATAAGTTTTTCCATGGCACCTAGCGTTCTTCAGAACGCCAATTAAGAGTAAACCGCACTCTAGTTGCCACGGGAGGAAGGTGGTAAGTAGATGAAAATGAAGTTACTTCGAAGCAATGTCGGCGCGCAATGCAAGCGCAACTGTCCATTGGCGCGCACGCCTGTTCGCATTCGGACAACGGATATTGAGACCCGCACGATTTTGCAATTGAGTATTTAACAACCGCTTTTTTCGTCTCTTCAGGGGACGCTCCTCGTACAGGTTCTGGACAGCGGAGCAAAAAGTGGTCGTCCTCGCATGTGTTTGCCAGTTGCGGCTTCCAAGGCAGGCTAGGAGGAGAGTAAGGGACCCTAATTGCCGCCTAGACCAGCGGAAATTACGACCGGGCACCCAGCATCCGTTGAGACACTATCGTCCAGGTCAAATTCAATTGACACACGTCCGTGCCAGCGCCAAACTGCGGCTACAGAGGTTTGTGCGCCATTCTCGGCGCTAATTCCCGCCTTCTGATCACGCGTAGATCGCCAAGAAGGACACATCTATGAAGATCACGGCAATCTCATGCAAATGCTTCCAAGGGACGCTGATTCTGTGGCTTCTGATGTCGGGCAGCCTGGTGTGGGGGCAGCCTAAGTTCAAAATCATTCATGCCTTCGGAGGCCCAGGCGACGGTCGATATTTGTTGGGGAGTGTGGTTCTGGATAACGCCGGCCACATCTATGGCACGACGTATGGTGGCGGGACATTTCTGTGCGGCACAGTTTTCGAACTCACGCCGGGAAGCAATGGACAATGGACCGAGCAGCAGCTTCACAACTTTCCTTGCTACGAACTCGACGGCTTTGGGTCGAAGGGCGGCGTTGCTTTTGACGCTTCGGGAAATCTATTCGGCACCACGTACTCCGGCAACGGAAGCGAAGGCGGCGGGGGAGACGGTACGGTGTTTGAGTTGATACCGGCCTCGAACGGCTGGACGGAAACGGTGTTGTACAGCTTTAACGGAAATGATGGAAGTGGCCCCAATGCCGGGGTCACGGTGGATTCCACGGGCAACCTGTATGGCACAACCTTATCGGGCGGCAGCGGCGATTGCGGCACGACGTTTGCTTTGATGAAGGCATCCAGCGGGTGGACATTCAGTGCGCTACACGATTTCCGTATGCAGAACCCTGAGGATGGATGCTCGCAGCCTGCCGGAGTAGTTCTGGGCAAATCGGGCAACATAGAAGGACTCACTACTTCGGGGGGAACAGCCAATTTAGGCGTGGCGTATGCGCTCCTTCCCATGGCTGGCGGCACGTGGAAGGAACAGATTTATAACTGTGGGGCATGCGGCTCCTCGAACGGCGTTCCCGCCAGCGATTCGGCAGGCACTTTGTACGGCACAGCTACGTACGGTGGCGTCAACACCTGCGGGGGGAACGTGTACCCTTGCGGCTCAATCTGGCAGCTGACGCGGCAAGCGGATGGGCAGGTGACATCCTCCACCCTCTACAGTTTTCAGGACGGTTCGACGGGCAGTTTGCCCGTTGGGGGAGTAGTACGCGACAAAGCGGGCAATCTTTATGGCACAACGTCAGTGGGCGGGATTACATCGGCATCTTGTCCTGACGGCTGCGGGGTGGTTTACGAGCTAGCTCGGGAGTCCGATGGAAGCTGGGTGTATAGAATCCTGCACGCTTTCAACTTCCTCGACGGAGCGGCTCCCAATGCCAATCTCACGCTCGACGGAAAAGGCAACCTGTTCGGAACCACTCAGGACGGCGGTGCAAACGGCGTTGGCGGAGTGGTTTTTGAAATGAGCCCGTAGGACGGGCAGGACGCACTTCTCCCTCATTCCACAGCAGATGAGCTCGGACGAAAATTTGGCTTCGGGTGCCGAAAACGCTGATCAAACCAGTAGCGCAGGGCTTCAGTGGTCCGCCCTTCGCAAACTCATGAAGACAGTCCTGCCAGTTTGTGGGTAACGCAAGCAAAATCCAGAGCACGGGTGCCTGCCGCGTACTCATGCACGCTATTGCTTGTCGTAAACGGCCGTGCTGTTGTAAGTGTGCCCTTGGGCATCGGTTCCGCTTGAAGTTACGGTGCGCCTCTTGCCGTCGGGCGACAAGACGATGGTCCCTTTCATGGTTACGGTCTTGCCTTTTTTTGCTATGAAGCCCATTTTGTGGGCGCTCCTCCGGTCCAGCGACCGCGTATCTGAATTGGGGTCGCCAGTAACGGGATAGTCTTTGCCATCCAGCTTGCCAACCCACTCGTTATGCGTCGGATTGCCCGCAGCGTCCGTACCATCGATCGTGACTTTGACATTATCACCCGCTGGCTCGTAGACGACTGTGTTGTTCTTCGCAGCTCCAGGAGCGAGTTTCGACTTGGCCTCATTCAGCTTCCACGTGCCCATAAAAGATGGATTCTGGGCGAAGCACATCCCAATCCCAATAAAGCACAGCGCCAACGTCAACAGTGTGGTTCTTGCTTTCATGGCGTTCTCCTTTTGCCAACCAGATTTGCACAGACGATTGATGGCGGCCATTCTAGAACCGGAAAGAGTATTCGGCAACTTATACCTCTCTTTGAATCCTCTTTATTGGACTCGCTCAATCGAGCCTTAATGCCTAAATGTGCGCAATCCCACCCCATCCACACTAACGGTTCCTATGCCTTTCGTCACCTCGTCGGCCGATTACGCGGGTGTTACCCTCATCTCGTAATCCTCCCCAAAGCATCTGTTCCGGAGATTCTTTGATGCGCACTGCTTCCCTGAAAGCCTGTGCAGTTCTCGCCCTCGCTGTGTCTGTGGCTGCGCCTGTGTTCGGGCACCATCTCAAAAAGGCGGAAACCGCCGCCCTGCCGATTACGACCTCTTCGGCCAAAGCCCGCGCGCTTTATTTGAAGGGCATGGAAGATTACGAGAATCTTTATCTTGAGCGCTGCAATGAAGACTGGCGCAAGGCGGTGCAGGAAGATCCTAACCTCGCCATTGCCTGGGCTTGGATCGCGTTCAACAGCGGTAATCCTGAGGAAGTCAGCGCGGCGCGCGCCAAGGCCAAGGAACTCGCGCCCAAAATCACCCCCGGCGAGCAGTTGATGGTTTCATGGATTTCCAAAGTGCAGGAAGGCGACTTCATCGGCGGCATTACCGCGATGAACGACATGCTGGAGATGTATCCCAAAGATAAGCACCTGTTCTACCTGGCGGGAAACTGGCTGATGGGCGAAAACGGCAATGATCAGGCGAAACGCTTCATGGAAAAGGCGCTGGCCATCGACAAGAATTTTCCCGCGGCTCTGAACGATCTGGCGTATGTCGACGCCCGCAACCGCGAGTTCGACAAGGCATTCGCGGCGATGGACCGCTATCTCGTGCTACTTCCGAACGAGCCAAATCCGCAGGACTCCTACGGAGAACTCAAGCGGATGGCGGGCGAATTCGACAGCGCCCTGGCGCACTACAGCGCCGCGCTCAAAATTGATCCGGACTTCGTCAGTTCGCAGATCGGATTGGCCGACACCTACGCTCTAATGGGGAATCAGGAGCAAGCTCGGACCGAATATGACAAGGCAATCCGGTTCGCGAAGAATGAAGCGGATCGTTTCTCGTACGAGATGCAGAAGGCTATGACTTACGTGCGCGACGGCAACTTCGCCGAAGCGGACAAGGAATTTACCGAGATCGCAGAAACCGCTCACGCGAAGGCGCAGGGATTGCAGGAAGCGCAATCCTACCGCCATCGCTCCGAATATCAGACTGATGACAACATAGCGCTCAAAGATTTGAAGCTGTCGGAGGATGCCCTTCATCATCAGGCTTCGATTTCGGCGTCCGACCGCAATGAGGAACTGTCGCGTATCTTGCGCAACCGCGCTGTGCGCGCGGCTCACGCCGGCAATCAGCCGCTGGCCGACAAGTCGCTTCAGGAACTCGAAGCGCTCGCCAACGGCAGCCGAAACCGCGTGATCCAGAGTTCGTATCAGGGAGCTGCTGGAACACTGCTGATGGACCAGAAGAAATACGAGGAAGCAATCGCGCATCTGCAGGAAGATCAGGACAATCCGTTTACTCTGGAACTGCTGGTCCAGGCTTACTACCAGACCTCGCAGCCCGAAAAGCTGCATGAAGCCGAAGTGAAGCTCCGCGGCACCAATGTTCCGACGATGGAGCAGGCACTGGTTGTTCCCGCGGCTCGCGCGCGGCGTCCTACGATCTAGCCCTCACGTACCAGCTCAGTCAGGATCCGGGCTCCGCACAGGAGCCCGGAATTCCTCATTCCGCTTGACCGATTGGTGTAGAGTAGGTGGGCAATTTCGCCGTCTATGGGTATGAAGTCTGACCAAGAGCGCCGTGCTGGAACCCGCGTTCGTGCTCGTGTCTCAACGCGCGTCCGAACCGCGCAGGGGCCCGAGCAGACGGCTGAAACCCGCGATGTCAGCGCCAATGGAGTTTATCTATACACTAACTCCCCCATGGAGAAAGGTGCGGAAGTCGAACTGGTGCTAATTCTGCCGCCGGAACTTACGTCTGGCGAGAAGTGCTGGGTGTGCTGCCAAGCCACAGTGGTGCGCGTCGAAGATGGTCCGCAATTCGGGGTGGCCGCACAGATCCGCCGCATCGATATCCTGCCTGAAGTCGCCGTGTGAATTGGCGTAGTTGCCGCATTGAGACCGGAGATTCGACCCAGTCCGGAACCGGCAAACGCGTGAAAAATCCCAAAAAAGCTGATGGTGCGCGGGGAAGAGCGCGGCTTTTCGACTAAAATAAGCGCAAACCTTTAAAAAAGGGCTTCCCATTGCACCGCGCCGAGTGCAATAATGGCGGCCCTAGAATTGCTCTGGCCAATTAAGAGTCCCAGGTGGGCCTAGTATGTTGATCGAAAAACTAGCGGACGGTGTGGTGCGCGTGCAGACGCCCATCGGTCCGCGATACGTAATGCCATCATTTTTGCAGCGGTTATATCTGGTGTGGATGTTTCGTCATTTCCCGATCCTTCCTCACGCGGTATTAAGCCGGCGTCAACAGCGCATGATCGACGGCATGTGCAGCGAGCAGCGCTTTGCCTCAATGGTGTATGCGGCTGGCTTCGATGAGGCTCCGGTCATCGGTACGATCGAGCATCGTCCCATGATCGGCAGTGAGCCAACTTCGCGGCGCCGTTCAGCGGCGAGCGACTCCCGAGGATTGGCTGCGGAGATCCGGCAGCGGCCTTAGCCGAAGCTCGCGGCCTTCTGCTCACTTCGGCGTCGTTTAACGAGAGAAGCGAACGCCCCCTGAACGCTAGTTCTGGGGAGAGGACTGAGTCGAGGGCGAAGGATTGCCCGAGCCGGTTGGGTTCTGCGCACCGCCAGTACCTGCACCGCGACCCATGCCGCCACGGCCGCGCTCCCCGCATCCGCCGCCCATTCGCAGCAGGCCATCCCCCGATTGATTTCCGCCTTGCTGTTGTTGGCGGCAGGCCATCAATTCCTTCTCCTGCTCGGGTGTGATCAGGCCGCCAAGTTTCTCATGCGCCTGCCGGTGAATTTCTTCAACCTGCTGGTGCTTTTGCTGGGGCGTGAGTGAAGTGTTGGAGCATACGCCTTCGATCTGCGAATGCGCTTCGCGCTGGATGGACATCAGTTGCCCCATCACAGATTTGTCCAAGCCGGCTTTTTGGAAACATGCGCCGGCGTTTGCCCCGTGCATCGGCCGTCCGGCGTTAGGACTCGATCCGGCCGGCGGAGTGTTCTGAGAAAGCAGGGGAGTGGCACAAATCAGCAGCACGCAGGGTACGAACATTTTTCTCAGCATGGAAACCTCCAGAAGATTGAGGATGGCAGTTAGGTGATTGTGCAACGAGTATAGATCGGAGAGCAGGGAAGTCCCAGTTGATATTTGGGCACTGTGCCGGCTTCACCTTCGTGCAGAGAGAGAGGGCTGGGTGGAAAATGATGTGCTCGCGCGAGCAGCGAGCGAGGATTGCAGAAATCAAAATTTCAGGATTCCATCAGAACTCTGCACCGAAATGAGAGTTGGAATCGGTCCAAAATGATGTGGGATGCTATAATTTTTATTTCGTCCTGCCAGCAAATCCCACCCGTGGGCGCGTAGCTCAATTGGCAGAGCAACTGACTCTTAATCAGTAGGTTGAAGGTTCGATTCCTTCCGCGCTCACCACTCCTTTTCAAGGAGTTGCACTGATCTGCCATCCATTCTCTTCGCTTTACTTACTTGTAACTGTGGCTGTTTTTGTGGCTGTTGCTTACATCACGTACTTCTGCTGATTCAGACGATCGATGACGACTTTGATCTGTGCCGTTTCCGGATGCAGATAACCCATCGTCGTCGTGAGACTCTCATGCCCCATGACTTCCTTCACCAGTCCCGGATTTTTCGTCTCTGCCATGGCGACGGTGCCGAACGTGTGCCGTGCGCAATACAGTTTCAGAGCATCCGGAATTTCGAGCTTGCGAGCCACATTTCTGAACGCGTGCTCGAGTCCGCTCAGTCCGATGTGGCCTGCGCGAGACTTCTTCGAAGGAAAGACCCAACCTTCTCGTGCGTCCAACTGTTCAAGCTGAATTGTCCTGAGAAGTGTGATCACGCGCTCGCTCAGCGGAACGGGCCGACGAGCTTTACGCGTTTTGCCGCGGGGGTTGAAATAGAATGCGTCTTGCCAGTTGACCGTTTCCCAGCGCATTCTGATGACCTCCCCGTTTCTCAGTCCAGTGTCCAGCATGATGGTCAGGACATCTTTCAAGGGCCGTTTGCAGGCTGCCAAGAGTTGTTTCTCATCTTCGACCGTGACCATTCGGTCCCGGGGGAAGACTTTGACCGTCTTGATCCTTGGCACTTCACGAAGCATCTTCCAATCACGGGCTTTGCCAAGCATGCGGCGCAGTGTCCGAATGGCAGAGTTCCTGCTGTGGGGCGATTCGTGAAATTTTGTGGTCTCAACGTCATCAGCCGTGATTTGATCCATGCGCATCCCAGACAGCAGGGTCTTCAGGATCAAACGCCAGCCGTTTTTGTAATCGGCCTTTGTGTTCTCGGCAAGCGTCGTTTTGTCGAGCCATTCAATGAATTGCTTGGCGAACTCCCGCACCAGAGGTACCCTTTTGGGTCGCAACAACTCTCCTTCCTCTGCCGCAACCCGTTTTCTAGCCTCGACGCGCTCGGCTTGCTTTTGGTTCTTGGTTTTGGTGCTGCCGCGGTAACGCCTTCCATTGATGTAGAAGAGGTAGTACCAGACATCACCCCGCTGGTAGATAGACATTCCGTTCCTCCTTGCTTGCGCGCACAGAGGAAACACGGATGCCCGATCGGATGAACTCATCCAGATCGGCTATATCATACAGCGCGCGTCCACGGGGTTTGTAGAATTTCGGTCCTCCCCCTTGGGATCTCCAAACTCGCAGCGTACTGGCTGGAATGCCTGAATATTCGGCTGCTGCCTTTGTGCCCAAGAAGCGTCTGTGTTCGTTTCCGACTCTCACTGCCACGACTGGCCTCCATTTGCACTGCTTGTAGAGCAAACTCGGAATTCAGTCAAAACTTGCATGAGGGCCATACCAGATCTCCTCAGGTGAGGAACCCACACCGATTTGACCGAAATTTCATTCGGGCTTAGCTTCTTTTCGTGCCGAACCGGAATTGAGGTTCGACAGACGAGGAATTGATGTTTTCATCTCTTCTGGAACTCGGCGAAAGCCTTCGCGCCACCGGCTATATCACCGATTCGATTGCCACAACCACGGTGTACCTGGCGGCAAGACTGCAGAAGCCACTGCTGCTCGAAGGCCCAGCGGGCAGCGGGAAAACGCAATTGGCGTATGCAGTTGCGGAGGCGGCGGAGACCGGTGTCGAGCGTCTGCAGTGCTACGAGGGCATCAATGAGGAGAAGGCGATCGGCAAATTCGATGAGCCATTGCAGAGGCTTTGCGTCGAGTTGAAATCCAAGTCCAGCTACATCGATTGGGAGTCCCTGAAGACCGAATTGCATGAAAAGAAGTTTTTCAGCGCTGGCCCTCTGTTGCGCGCTCTCCAGTACGAAAAGCCCTGTGTTTTGCTCATTGATGAGCTAGACAAAGTAGACCACGCATTTGAAGCCACGTTGTTGGAACTCCTGAGCGCTTGGACGCTCAGTATTCCGAAACTCGGAACAATTCGAGCCAAGAGCATTCCGTTCGTTGTGTTGACGTCGAATGAAGAGAGGCGCATCGGCGATCCCCTGCGCCGGCGCAGTTTTTACCTTCGTGTTGAACACCCCACCGCGGAGCGGGAAGCAGAGATTGTGGCGCTGAGAACGCCTGATTCCACACACGAATTCCATGCCGGTATGGCGGGGCTCGCCAAGGCTTTGCGCGGCTGGAGCCTGGAAAAGCCACCCTCAGTCTCAGAGATTCTCGATCTCGCGCAGGCGCTGAAAGTTCTCGGGACGGAACAGATTACGGCGGAGATGAGGGACATTCTGCTGCCCTTGCTGGCCAAGACGGAGGCCGACCGGCGCAAGCTGCTTCTCCGCGACGGCTTTGCCAGCCTCATTTACGACGCGCAGCAGTATAGCGCCGAAGCACTGCGAGGGAATGCAGCATGAAATCGGTACTCATCGTGGCGCAAATGCTTTCCACGATCTCGATCTGCTGGTCGCAGTCGGGTAGGGCACCAACACAGATTGAAGCTGAGTACTACGTCACGGCCTACGCGCAACACTATAGCGTGCCCGTTGCACTGGCACGCGCCATTGTCGTGCGCGAGTCGAATTGGCAGCCCTGCGCGACCTCTCCGAAAGGCGCTGTGGGGCTAATGCAGTTGATGCCCGCCACTGCCAAGCGGCTGGGCGTGACTGATCGCTGCGATCTCGACCAAAACGTCTCGGGTGGGGTTCGCTATCTCGCTTGGTTGATACGACGGTTTCATACCGATCTCCGGCTCGTGGCTGCCGCTTATTACGTGGGCGAAGACACGATCGGCAGGCGAGGCCTGGCTTACCGAAATCCCGACGTCGTCGCGTACGTCTCAACCATTAGAACAACCTACCTTCGTGAAGCGGGGATTGAACCAGAAAGCACGAACACCGCACAGAAAAGAGATGTGAGATGAACAAATGTTTGAGTTTGGTGCATCTGATAACGATCTGTTTCCTGCCTTTTCACATGGCCTCGGCGCAAACCGAGTTGCCGCAAGCACGAATCGTGAACTTGAGTATTGACCCGGAACAGGTCGTGGTCCTGCACGTGCGACCGGGTTACGTCAGCTCGGTGCGGGTGCTGGAAGAAGTTAGCTCCGTTGTCTTGGGCGATCCGGGAGCCTTTAAGGCCGAACACTCCGAAGCCGAGCCGCAATTGGTGTTTTTCAAAGCAACCAGCGCGAAACCCGCCCAAACCAACGCTCTGATTACGACCAGAAGCGGCCATGAGATCTCACTTAGCCTGGTGAGCCAAGGAAAATCAGATCACAGTGAAGTTGTCGATTATGTCCTTAACTGCGAGCGTCCGCACAGTTTTCTGATCACTTCAGCTCATCCCAGCTTTGTAGTCGGCGACACGAAGAATATTGCGCCGGAAGTCCCACCCGCCAACCCTCGCCCAGAGAAACCTACCAACCAAGAGCAACAACTGCTAAAGGTGCAAAAGCTTGAAAATCCGCATTGGGAAGGCAAACAGTTGCGGGTTGCGGTAGGACAGACGACGGAAAAGGAGCAGGAGATGGCCGTGCCTTTCGCCGTTCTTAACGCTTCTGCACGAACCATCGAAGTGCTGCCACCGCAGATACAGCTTGCCGGGACATCGAGAGACAAACATCGGAAGGCGATCAAGGCCGAGCCGGTGGCGATCAGAGATTACTGGATGAGCGCGCGTAGGCTTGCGCCTGGCGCAAGAGCTGACGGAGTCGTTGTGTTCGAACGGCCAAGTTTCAAGGAATCGAGCGAAAGGCTGTTACTGGCAGTTGCCCAGGCGGAGGAGGTCGATCGTCCAGTCTTGGCGCCGATTGCGTTTGTCGCCCCGGTAGTGGGAGGTGCAAAGTGACTCGACCCAACGGACACAGTGACAACGGCAACGCCGGACTAATGCCGAAGCTAGACGAAAATGAAATCCTCAGCAGCGTGCCCATCCCCCAGCTTGCCCCTGCCGCCGTGCCGGAGTTTGCAACCAGAACCAAGCAGAGAGCCAGGCAGCACATCCAACAGAACCGGTTCGTAATCATCGGTGCAGGTGCAATCGTGACGGCACTCCTGCTCTTCGTTGCTATCTCTATGCCACATCGAGGCGGGCCAGAAAAGGCAAAGAGTCGTGGTGCAGTCACTAACGACGAGTCGACGGGGCAAGCCAGCAACGAGAGCAACGACAAGAGCCTGTTCCCTATTACCGATTCCGGACGCCCTGCAGCGAAGGAAGCGCACCAAGGATTCCTAAATGAGCGCGATCTGCAGCGAACGATAATTCGTTCGGCGTCGAATGCTTCACAGACAGGGCAGACGAACGGGTCGGGCACGTTGGGTTCGATCGCACCTTTTGGAGACCAGGCATGGCAAGCTCCCCCCTACCAGCCAGGCTCGAGTGCTGAGGTTTCCGACGTGGGTAAGGCAGAGCGCGAAGCCATGGAGAAGCCTTCGTTAATGTACGTGCGAAAGGCCTCGGCCAGCCCTGCCGGTTTTCAGACCCTCAATGACACAGCGCCGCCACTGGGATTGGGTTTGGCCACGGGCACGCGCTTACGGGCCCGTTTGGAATCGGCTGCAAGCACGGCTGTACGGGCGCCAGTTCTAGCGGTGATCGAGTACAACTACGAGCGCGAGGGAGAAATTATTGTTCCTGCGGGGGCTAAAGCAGTCGGGCACATCAGGGATGCAAACCGTTCAGGGTATGTGGACCTCCAGTTTGATTCTCTGCTGATGCCGGACGGCGCCTCCGTTCCCCTCGAGGCTGCCGCGACAGATTTGGACTTGCGGCCGCTGAAAGGAAAAGTTTCGGGCAAGAACACGGGAAAGAACGTCCTGGTCAGATCGCTGTCAGGAATCGGCCAAGCCAGCGCAATGTTCGTGGGACAAGGCAGCTTGAGCCAGCCGCTGAGCGAGTCCGATCTCATGCGAGAGCGCGTCAGCAACAATATCGGCGAAACCGGAGACGAAGAGGTTTCTCGATTGGCAGTAAACCAGCAGATCGTGGTGACAGTTTCGGCTGGGGCGCCCATCTATGTCGTACTTGAACAAACACCCAAGTCCAATCAACCTTTAGCGCAAACGAGCCCACGAAACAGTCCGACCTCCAACTCGTCCAATACTGACCAGCTGCGCCAGTTGCTCCAGTTGCAGCAGGAGCTAAGCCAATCGGCTACCAGCAGCCAAGCAGCGCAGTAGACTATTGCTCATGAGACCAAAGGTTTCTCGCCTTCGAGTCTCCAGGAACGCAAAGAGTGAATTCTGAAAGTGCTTGTGAGATGCACCAAACTCAAACATTTGTTCATCTCACTAAGAATTCTGCGGCAGCCCAACAGAGTCTCGTGTCGGGTCGTTTTGCACGCTTGTGAAAGGGAGTTCGTTGTGAGATGCACCAAACTCAAACATTTGTTCATCTCATAAGACTTCACCTCGCACACTGCAAAACTGACTTCGGTACGAGCTTCTGGCTTTGAAATCCGTCCGAAACAAAGACTCCCGGCAACTCTCAATCTGTGCTTTCCACCTTTCGGCGGGTTAACGCCTTCCTGAAAACCCTTCGAGACCAGCCTGCTGACTTGCCCGAAATCTGAAATGCCCATATGTTCTCGCCTACGAGGCGGGAGATTTACTCACCGCGATCGCACGCGAGGAGCATATGAAATTGTTGAGTTGGAGAGACGCGCGGTATCGCTTTGCGCTTGTGAGTCTCTTGATTGTTGTTTCACTTCAGCTATTTCCATTGATGTCCAATGCCCAAAACCTCGGGCAACAACCAGCGACGGGCCAAGCCGTACAAGGACAAACCGCGGCCCAACCCGAAGGAACAGTTCTCAATCTCGTGAACTGGGTGGGGAACGTGATCTCCCCTGTCGGCGCGGCGCTGGCGGTGGTTATGGCCGTCGTCTCCTATTCGCAAGGCCGCGGCGTGGCACGCTGGGCGGTCACGGCCGCCGGATTGCTGGTTATATCCGGTCTAACACGGCTGATTGAGTTCTGGATTGCGAATGGCACAGCTGGGGTGCAGTAACAGCGGTTAATACGGATCCGTAGGCCATGACGCTGCCCCAAATCATCGTCGATCTGTTGACACTGCTATTCGACATGGCAGTCCCGGCCGCCATCTGCACGATGGTGCTGGCGGGAATCGCACTGCGGCAGGAAGGCGGCGTGAACTTCCAGACAGGGGGCAAATTCCAGAGATGGGTATTGTGGTCCGTGATTCTGTTGACACTGCCCCAGTTCCTGTCGTGGTTTGCAGCACAAGGTATCACGATGCCAGCGCAAGGCGGAGGCATCAGCAGTGCGTGGGTCGCGAGCCTGCAGACGAGCTTCAGCGGTTTTGTTTCGAACGTCGTGGTTGCCAAACTCATTCCTGTGCTAGCAGCTTTCTGCGTGTTGAAGGCAGCGCTAGATGCGGCCGAAGGGCAAAGCCCACTGGCATCCATCATCGCAGGGCTTTTTCTATTGTCCGTGTCTGGAACTGTCCAGCTCATGCAGAGCTGGAACAGCGGATCGGAGTTTGCAACCACGGACATGCTGACGTCGGCGTGGAACTTCCTTGCCGGGACCATCCTGCCGGAGGCGGCAGGCTTGGCCATCGTGGGAGCAATTTTCAACTATGCCCGCCACCGGCCTTTCATGCCACTGGTTGGATCGGGTTTTGCTTTCTTGAGCGTTTCGGCCATCTGGCAGCTTGTTCGGGCCATGGCCGGCTGATGAGGATTGGAGGTGATTTCCTGTGAATCTTTCAAATGGGCTGCTCAACCTGACGAACTGGCTGGGCAACGTCATCATGCCGACCATGGCCGGCTTATTCGCCGCCGCCGCAATTTACCGCTTCAGCAAGGCGCACCCGTACTCACACTTCGGGTACGCAGCCCTGGCGTCGTTGATGTGCTCCGGACTATTGCGCGCGATGGAGTCCTTCAGCAACCAGGCGGGTTGGAACAACCCAGATCGCTTCTGGATTTCTGTGCTGACGCTGGTGAACTGGGTTGGCAATGTTTTGTTGCCACTCTATGGCGCAGGCCAGGTCGTGCTCGCGGTGGCGCACTTTGCCGGCTTACTGGAGCGAATGACGATTGGCGAGGCGTGGGTCCGCAACCTAGTTGCGGCGATGTGCAGCTTTAGCTTGTCGGGTCTGTTGCGCCTGGGAGAGTTCTGGATTCAACACGGAACCGCAGGAGTGCGCTAGGAAGGAGACTACGAATGCCGTTACAAGTGACACCTGTGAATCGCAATCTTCAGACGCGAGTGACCTTCATGCTGCTTGAGTTTGAGGATCTTTTTATCGTGCTGGGCGCCGCGGCGGTCATGAACGTCCTTGGCCATTTTGTGGGTGGTGAGATCGCCGGAATGCCCACGAATCTCGTCCTCCAGTACGGCGTGCCGCTCTTGATGGTGCCAATTCTGATGGCCTTCAAGTATGGCAAGCCGCGGGGCTACGTTCGCGATCTTGCCTTCTGGTACACGAAACCGCATGCCTACTGCGCGCTGGCACGCGACCGCGAAATTAGAACTCCATATCTGAGGGGGGACTAGAGTGCCGCTGACCCTCGAACAGCACGAACGCAAACTGCAGGATCCGGCACTGTGCGAGCAACTCCCGCTCCGCGACTACCTGGACAACGTCGTCGTTCGCACCAATGGCGCCTTTGTCGCGGGCTACGAGTTGAGGGGTTTGGCATCGTATTTCGCGAGCGACGAAGGGCGAGACCGGGGGAAGCTGATGCTGGAGGCGCTCCTGCGCTCTCTGCCGGAACAGAGCATGAGAGTGCAGTTCCGCTACGAAGTAGTGGAGGATCTGGGAGACCTACTTGAGCAGTATGTCGAAGCACAGCAATCGGAACGGGCAGAGGTAATTGCACTCGATGAAGTGCGCGTCGACCGATGGCGAACGAAAGAGGCGAACGGCTACTACATGCGGCCTCTCTTACACGTTTACTTCATCTGGGACCCGGTCGTTCATCGCCGTATTGCCGGTAAACCGCTCAAGCCGACGGGCAACCCCTTCAGCTTATCTGCGCGGAAGTGTATTGAGCGCAGTCATCAGGAGCATCAGCAGTTGCTGGCAGAATTCGAGAGTTTGCTACGCGGGCTAGAAACGACGCTCGAAGCCGCAGAACTCGGCGCGCACCGCCTGACCGACGATGATCTGTTTCTTGAAGCAAAACGAGCGCTCAATCCATTGTTTCCAGATCAACGGTCGTACAGGCGCGGCGAGGAGCAACTGGAATACCGGAGCGCCCGCGAGCAGATCGTTGACACAAGCATCGCGGATGAGACGGACTCCTATCTGAATGTCGGCGGAATCCTCTATTCCTTTGTAAGTCTGAAAGAACTCCCGGACGCTACTTTCCCCGGAATCCTGAGAGAGTTGGTCGGTCTGGATTTCCCGCTCATTGTCAATGCGCAGATCACCATTCCCGATCAAGCGAAAGTGCTCAAAGGCTACAAGAGCCGATTGCGCAAGATGCAGGCCGTGCAACGCGACTCGAACGGAGGATTTCGGACGAACGTGGAAGCCCAGGTTGCCGAGTCCCAACTGGTCAGGGTGCAACAGGACATCATTTCGAGTTCGGTCAAGACAGCCAAGCTGAGCCTAGTCATCGGAACGCGCACTTCCCGACCAGCAATCACGACCGCGGAACTGGAACAATCAGAGCGAATTATCGACAACCAGCGCCAACAGCTTCTCTACGCGATTTCCCGCATGAACGGCGCGAAGGCGGTAGCTGAGTCGTTGGCTAAAAAGCGCCTGTTCTTTAGTTCACTCCCAGCAATGGCGGAGCCCGACAAGCGAGACCAGGACTTGCTCACCTCGAATGCGGCGGATCTTGTGCCAGTAGAGACACCTTGGCGCGGAACACCCCGGTCACCGCTGTTCCTGCTTGAAACTCCCTACCGCCAGCTCATTCCCTTCTCGCCGTTTGATCCCGGCTTGAGCGACGCGAACATGTTGGTGATGGCCAAGACAGGCGGCGGAAAGACCGTCATGGTGCAGCAATTTCTCTTGATGGCCGCCAGGAGCAATCCGCTGATTTCGATCCTTGAGCGTGGTGATTCCTATCGTCCGCTGGTTGAGTTGATGGGTGGGCGAATGATCACCATGTCGCTCGACACCGAACAGACGATTAACCCGTGGGATCTGCCGCAAGGAGAAAGAGAACCGAGCAAGGATCAAGTCGCGTTTCTGAAAAACCTGACCCGCCACATGCTCGGCGAGGGCGGGGCCGAAGACACGGAACTTCTTGACAACCTCATCACCGAGGCCATTCTCAGGACTTATAAGAGGGCGGCAATTCGGCCCTCGACTCCCATTCCAACCTTCTCCGACCTTCGCGATGAACTCTCACAATGGCGTGACGAAGAAAAGAACCAGCGCGTGATGGACGAAGCCCACCTGGCGGCGATCAAGCTGCGCAGCTGGACCGGCGAAAAGGGAGTGTATTCGAGGCTGTTCGACCGGCCCACAACGATCTCACTCGACAATCCCTGGTTGTTCTTCAACGTGGAGCAATTGAGCGATGACCCACGCCTCGAAACGGCAATGAGCCTTCTCATTGCTCACGCCACCGCGCAACGAGCAGCAGGCAAGGCCGGCAGAAGGAGCATCACGGTCCTAGATGAGTGCTGGTTCCTGCTGGATTCTCCGGTGTTGGCGCCCGAAGTGGTGCAACTGTTTCGTACGGCGCGCAAACGCAATGCCAGCGTCTGGGGAATGAGCCAAACGGCAGAAGATTTTGTGGGGACGGATTCGAAGCCCAGGCCGCATGGAGCGGGCATCGTAAAGAATTCGACCACCAAGATCGTCGGCCAGCAGCCGGGCGATATGACAGCCCTGCGGGAGCACTTGCACCTGAACGAAACGGCTTTGAACCAGATCAAGCATTTCAGCGCTCCCCTGAAGGGCAAACGGTCCGACGCGTTAATCGTGATCGGCGAAAAAGCTGACACCACCCACACGATCCGGATGTCGCCCACCGCAGTCGACTACTGGATCATGACGACCTACGCGCGAGAGCGCGTGTATCGGTCGTGGTGGTTAGAGCAGCGGAAAGACGCGCCTTTGATCGAAGCCTATCGCGAACTGGCTGAAAGATTCCCGGCCGGGCTGGCCGATGTTGATCCACTTCCCGAAGAAATCTCAGGAGAGGTCGCAAGCGGTACACGCATATGAAGATGAAAACTTCGGAGTTCCTTCACAACTTTCAACACAAATTGAGCCGCAGCAAACGATGGCTGTTCGTGGCTGTGATCACCTTGGGCCTGCTTCCCTCGAACACGCGAGCTGATGGAATCGGAGACATTCTGTCCCTCTTTCGTACCATCACCAGCACTCTCCAAGGTCCGATTGGCGGAGCGTTGAGCGAAGTGCGGACGGTGAGTGCCGCAGTCAACAACTTTCGCCAGCAGATCATCTGGCCGTTGGCCTTGATCAACCAAACGAGAGCATTTGTCAGTGCAACCCGGGCGCACTACACCGGCCTGATGTCCCAGATTGAAGGCATCAAGAACAACAGTGCGACCCTTGCTCTCCCCATGCAGTTGGAGTCGGTGTTTCGAAATGCTCAGTCGGGGTCCATGGGCCAGATTCCCTCGATCTACACGCAGGTCTACCAGCCGGTTGCGCTGTCTGGTATTGCCCAGCCGGTGCAGCGCAACTTGATGGACATGGACGATGCGATGTCGATGGACTCGCTGAAGACCGCCATGGTCTCCGACCAAACCACCCAGAGCATGTTGA